>Ga0126382_10000177_pt1 | contig 23818 bp, 18 predicted proteins | sample PanSoiMetPlot_30_FD_92548 | JGI IMG/M metagenome (GOLD analysis project Ga0126382, IMG submission 92548) | Tropical forest soil microbial communities from Panama - MetaG Plot_30 | ecosystem: Environmental > Terrestrial > Soil > Tropical forest > Bulk soil | place: Panama | collected 2016-02-17
CGGGCGATCAATTCCGGCGCAGCGAACTTTGTTCCCAGGAGCTTCATTGGCTTTTCGATAGAATCCGGCTCAATTCCTGCTCGTAGACATCTAGCACACGCTTCCAGTCGTGTCGTCGCGCGTACTTCAAGCCATGTCGGGCCAGTCGATCGCGTTGCGCCGTCGCGCGACGGTAGCCTTCGACAAAGGAGATCGGATCGCGATAGGTGAAGCCCGCCCCGCTGCGCTCGATCTGGCCCACCAGAACCTCGGAGGCGCCATTGGCGAGCACCGGCGTTCCCTGGGAGAAGGCCTCCAAAGCCAGCAGCGATAGACTTTCGAAGCGGGATGGAACCACCACCGCGACTGCGCCAGCGATCCCGTCGAACTTATCCCTTTCGCTGACTGGACCGAGGCAGCGGACCCGCGGTTGGTTGATCCGCATCATCCCCGACCCCGCCAACACCAGCTCCGGGGGATTGCTCAATCTGCGCCGAAGCTCGGCATAGCATCGACACAGCTCCGCGATTCCTTTGCCGCCCTCGATCCGGCCCACGTAGATCAGATAGGGGTCGGGAAGATGAAACTTCTTTCGAAACCGCGAGGCATCCCCAGGTTGGCTGTCGATGCCAACGCCCGCAAGCCGCGTCCTCGCATGACCTGGAAAACGGCTGTGAATCAGCGCCCGTTCTTCCGGGGTGTTGCACAACAGCACCGAGGGCGCCGCGAATACCTCCCGATAGGCCCCGAAGCGGAGGGGCGGCTCGTCGTGAGCAGTAGGTACCAAGATGGCACGCCTTCCGACCATCGGTACCCCAAACACCGTGGGAGCGTAGAGATAGGTGAAAAAGATGAAAGCCGAGAAATCGTTCCGATGCTCTTCCAAGTGGCGGAACAGTTCCGGAGCTTGAGGGCCTTGTTCTGCGATCCAGCGCTCTTCCTCAATGTACTCGGTCGGGCGCGCGAACAAGTCGCGGGAGAGAGCATTGAAAGCCGCCAGGTGGCGAGGCCGCTCGCTCGCAAAGCGACGCACGCGCACCCGGCCATCGCGCGATTGGCCGGCTGAAAAGTGGTTTGCCCAGGTCAGATGGTCTTGGGCGCAGGTGGTGAGCACGGTGACATCCCAGCGGAGGGAGAGTCGTTGGGCGATCCATCGCGCATGTAGTTCCGAGCCTCCCGTCACCTCCCCGTAGCGCTGAACCACGATCGCCAAACGACGGGGGATTCTCCGTCTCCGTTTTCTGCGGACCCTTGTGGGCCAAGCCAAGGCAAGCGCGCGGCGCGCTTGGTCAATGGAAAACGCGCGAAGTCGGCGTCGCTGCGCCTGCAGCACGCGCTGCCTAAGAGCGGAGGGAGCGAGCAACTCATTGGCCAACTCCGCCAAGAAGGCGAAGTTTTTCTCGCAAAACACGATGCCGCTGGCGCCCATCGTTTCCGGCACCGCGGCGGCGCCAAAAGCCATCACCGGAACCTCCGCGGCTATGGCCTCGACCAAAGGGACTCCGAATCCCTCGTGTTCGCTCATCGAGACGAAGAGCGAAGCGGCGCGATAGGCTGCGACCAGCCGGGGATGCGAGACCCTGCCCAGAAACTCGACATTCGCCAGTTGCCGGGCGGTGCGTCGCAAGCTCCGAAAGTACGCGCTTCCGGGCTGGTATTCGCCGGCGATCACCAACCTGGTCCGGGGTTGCAGCCGCAGTAGTTCCGCGTGCAGGGCCAACACGTCTTCGAAGCGTTTGTGGGGCAACAGCCGGCCAACGGAAAGGATCACCGGCCCATTTCGACGCAGCCGCATCAGTTCTTGCTGGTCGGCCTGTTCAATCGCGAATCGCTCGGGTTCGATGAACAACGGCACAACGCCAACGTTTCGGTACCCATTGGCGCGAAGTTCCTCGGCGTTGAATCTGGAGTCCGCGATTGCCAGCTCCACGTGCTCAGCCATTGCCTTGAGCTGAGCGCGGCCGGCGAGCAGGGCCTCGCCCAGGATGCTGCCAGCGTAGAAACGAGCGGGAGAAATGTTGTGGTAGACGAGCGCTCGCCTGCAGCGAAGATGCAGCAATCTGCCACTCAGCGGGGAAGCGATGCCGTGATGGTAGAGGGCCCAGTCGCCCGGCAGCACTCGCAGGCTCGACGCCGGCTTCGATACGCTTTCGAGGCCCGCGTCGGCGCCGAGGGCAAAGATTTCGCCCGCCTGTCCCAGTCTGCGAAATAACCGCCGAAGGTGGAGCGCTGCCTGGCTCGAGGCATCGCCGGCGTAAAAGTTCGGAATCAGCTGATGAACCACTGTCGTTGACCGCCTAGCACAGTGCACCTGCCGGGGTCATCGCTCACGGTTGTGGCGAGCACCGGGCCATGGTAGTGGCTTGGTGACGCGAGCTCATGCGGCTGGACAGAGAAGACAAGCTCGACAACTCGCTCGGTGAAGCTGCAGTCCCCTCGGATCGGGTGCGCTCCTCGAGTGCCTTGCTTTCCCATGATCTGGCCTTCGCATTGGCAGCGGCGTTCGGATTCGCGGTGACCTTGGCAACCTTCTGGCCGGGCTACATGAGCGTCGACTCGCTGGTTCAGCTCGGCGAGGCGCGCACTCACCAATATAACGATTGGCACCCCCCGGTAATGAGTTGGCTCTGGTCGCTGGTGGACTCCGTGATTCCGGGTCCACAAGGGATGTTGATCCTGCACAATGCGACCTTTTGGGGCGGATTGGCCCTGATCGCTCGCAATTCGCTGCGCTCGGCGTTCGGCGCTCTGGCGGTGCTGGTGATCGGATTTCTGCCTCCGATGTTCGGGTTACTGAGCACCATCTGGAAGGACGTGGCTCAAGGAGCGATGCTGTTGTGCGGGTTCGCTTTGCTGCAGCACGCCAGGATGCACAACTCGCGCTGGGCCTTGTGGGCTGCGCTTCCCCCGCTGGCCTATGGAACCTTGGTGAGGCACAACGGCTTCTTTGCAGCACTGCCGCTGACCTTGTGGTGGGGCTGGCTGGCAATGAAGCTCTACGCCAGTCGGTGGACGCGGCGATGGACCGTCACCGGAGCCGCATTGTTGGTGGCGCTGGTCTTGTTGTCGATAGGCGTCACCCGGGCGCTCACCGGCGGAAAATCGATGCATCATCAGCAGGTCATCTTGCTCCACGATCTGGTGGCGATATCTCTTGAACGGCATCAGAATCTCCTGCCCGATTACCTCCAAAAGAGCCCGCACCCGCTTTCGCTGGAACGACTTGCGCTGATGTACGATCCGGGCAACACCGTGTGGCTATGGTGTTGTGAGGGACCTCGGATACCCTTGACGCAGGACCCGACCCAGAATCGCCAGTTGTTGCGACAATGGTTCAAGGTTGTCTCACAAAATCCGGGCGTCTACCTTCGCCACCGTTGGAAGACAGTATGCTCTCAGTTTGGGATCGCCAGCGCAGTCGTCGCCTACCCCTTCCATCACGGCATTGATCCCAATTCCTTCGGACTGAGCTTCAGGCCGGGGCGCTGGAACACCTGGGTGATGGCGGAGCTGGAGACAACGAAGAATTCATTTTTGTTCCGAGGGTGGGTTTACGTTGTGGCAACAGTCGCGTTCATGGTCCTCAGCCGCCTGGTCCGTCCGCGGAATTTTGGAATGGCTCTGGTGCTCGGCTCGAGCGGTTTGCTCTACGCGGTCACCCTGTTCCCCATTGACTTGGCAAGCGACTTTCGACTGATCTGGTGGACGGCGGTGGTGGGTTGGGTTCTGCCCCTGATTGTATTTTCCAACACTCAGGAAGCCACGGAGCCCGCAAGGGCTTCCAGGGTGGCGGTCGGGGGTTCCCGCTCTTCCCAATGGCGATCGTCTCAGGTAAACGAGCGGCCAGGAAGAGTTGACCAGTGAAGAGGGATGACCAGGACGGACGGAGGAAAGAGAGCGGCCTGTCTGCTGCGGCGCTGGTATTCCTGAGGGAGCTGGAAGCGCTCGCCGACGTCCGCCTCGGGCTGACCATTACTTCGCATCGAAAGCCTCCCATCGGCCCGATGCTGGTGATCGCCAAGAAGGGCTTCCGCAAGCTGCTTCAGGGGTTCATCAACGAGGTGATGAGGAAGCAGATGCACTTTAACGAGGCATTGATCCAGCTGTGCTACGTGACCTTCCGGGACATTCGGTCCCTCGAGCGTGCGACGCTGGCAATGCGAGCCGGATTAGAAGAGCGGATTCGGCGGCTCGAAGAGGCGAGTCCACCTTCAGACCGGGATTGCACCCCGAGCGGTGAGGTGCCAGCGAAGCGGTCCGATCCGGCACTGCCTCACGATTTCAACAATGAGAAGAACTAGCGGTTCCCGGAATGAGTTAAACTCTCTTCCATTACGTCTGCTGAAGCGACTGGCGGGAAAGCCGGATCGTCCCAGCGCCGAGGAGACCGCGTTGCCGTTTGCGGGTGTCGCAACGCGGGCCTCGATCGAGAACGCGCACCAGTTTCTACGCGAGCAACCGGAGCGCATCGCCCTCTGTCACCCCGATTGGAGAGGTGTCCGAACCGCTGCCTACGGGCACTCTGCCCATGTGCTTGAGGTTCCGGGAATACTCTCCGATGCCCATTGCGAGCGCTTGGCGAGCTTTATCGAGGCTTGCAAGCCGCATTCGCTCATCATCGAAGGGTATCCGCCCCGGATAGATGAGCTGGTTTTATCGCTATCCCGGCGAAACAAGAAACTTGAAATCTATTGTGTCTACCACGGCACCCCCTCTTTGCTTCACTTCCAAGAGGACACCGTCATTAATCGGATGCTCGAGTTGGTGGATGCTGGGTCGGTCCGAAAATTGGGATTCGTCAAGAGTGGCCTAGCGGAATGGATTTCAACCCTGGGCTACCCAGCGCAGTACCTGATGAACGTCTGCCAGGTGCCGTTTTCTCGTGGTCCGCGGGAAGTGGATCTCGATGGGAAGCTCCACCTCGGCGTCTTTGCACCCAACCTCTGCCACAAGAATGTACCTACGCAAGTGATTGCCGCCCTGATGATTCCGGGCTCGATCGTTCACACCTCTGAACCGCTGGAGCTCGCGTACTTGCGCCACTGGGGCGAAAGGGTAGTCACTCACGGAATCATCCCTCGTCCCAATTTCCTGGAGCTGCTTGGCCGAATGCACGGGACTTTGTATGTGTCGCTGGTCGAGTGCTATCCGATGACCGTGCTCGAGAGTTTGGCCGCCGGGGCGGTATGTCTCACGAGCCACACTTCGACTCTGTTTGAGAGCGATCCGGTTCTGCAGAAGGCTTTGGTGGTCGAACAGTATGACAATCCATCCGCCATTGCAGATCAGTTAGGGACGGCGCTGGAAAATCGAGAGACCTTGGTGGCGCGCGCGCAAGAGCACATTCTCAGGCTGAATGAGACAGCCGAGCGATTGCTTCAGGAATTCTTGGATTCGTGAAACACATCGCACTGGCAACATACGAATTTCACCCTGTCGCCCCCGGCGGTGCGGGGGTGGTAATTGGCGCCGCCGTGCGCTCGCTGGCGCGCGAAGGGTTTCACTGTACCTTGGTCTGCGACCTGCCGAAGTATGAGAGGTTTCTCGTTAGTAAACTGCTAGAGAAAGATGATTTAACTCCGGGGCGTGTGGATGTGGTTGGCGTCGCTGGGAACGAACCGCATCGGACCTCATTGGCGGGATGTATTTACGAAGCAAAGAGCGACGCATTTGCCCGCGCGTTGATTCAATTGCACGACGAAACTGCCATTGATCTGATTGAGTTTCCAGAATACGCGGGCGTGGCACTGAGCACTTTGCAAGCGAAACTGGCAAATCGCTCCCTCCAGAACGTGCCGATCGCCCTTCGGATCCATGGTGGGCTGGAACTCATTGACCGGGCCGAAAATGCGGTCGATCTCCCGCCGGATCGTCTGCAAATGTACAGAATGGAGCGACTCGCTCTAAGAATGGCGGATTACGTCCTGGCCCCTTCCTGGAGCATCGGCAAATGGTACCAGGACCTCTACATGCTATCGAACAACGCGCTGTTGGTGTCCACGCCTCCGGTTCCGTTCCTGACCCGCGATCTACGGCGAAAGGAAGGCCCGGTCGACCCAGGGCACTTTATTTTCTACGGCAGACTTCAAGAGGTGAAAGGCTGCGACCTTTTTGCAGAAGCAGCTGTCTCGATCCTTGCGGAGGCGCCGGGAAAGGGGTGGAGATTCACCTTCGTAGGATCTGATACTCCCTGCGCTGCGCACCGCCGCCCGGTTTCGAGTTGTTTGAGGGTGATTATTCCAGGGCGCTTCCGTTACTCGGTCGAATTTCTCCCCGCAATCGGGAGAGCGCAGATCGCTGAAATTGTGCGCACCGCCGCTGCGGCGGTGGTTCCGTCAAAGTTTGAGAGCTTCTGCTTGTCTGCTCACGAACTGCGCTCACTGGGATTGCCGCTGATTGTCGCCGACATACCCGCGTTCTGGTATTTCTTTTCCGAAGAGACAGGCGCTTTGCGTTTTGATCGGACTGCGCTTGGCCTGCGAAAGGCTATCTTACGGATGAGGGAGGAACCCAGATTGGCGAGCCGGCTCGCGCGTCAACCCCTGCCGCGGTACGGCTCGTTTGTCTCCGCATACCGCGAGTTGGTAGAACGTGCTGGCTCCTAACCGTGCTTTCTTCTTCGCACCCACGATTGGCGAGCTCAAGGGAAGTGGAAACTGAGCTTTGCCCTGCCGGGTGCCGCTGCCGCCACGCAATTCGTTGGACAAGCATGCCCGCCAGTAGTGCAACCTGAAAATGGGTGGCCATCACTGGCCAGTAGAGGTAGCGAAAATCGGATGCAGGAGCGGCGAAGAAAAGCGGCAGGACATAGAGGAAGACCGACAACGAAATGGCCAGGGACACCTTTCGGAGCTGCTGCAGTCGGGGGGCGCTCGGGAGCGAACGCAACAGGAAGGCGCCGATCGTCGTCGCTCCAGCTAGCAGTATCCAAAACCATCCTAGATAGACGGGCGTGACCAAGCAGCCGACGAGGTAGGCTTGGGTTTGGCGGGCGAGATTCGCGGCGAACGGGAGGTGTGTTCGTTCGGGCCGGTCAGCAAACCCGATGACATACGGAAACCACCCGCCAGAGACCTGACCGATTCGCAGTAGTGACTTGAATACCACTGCGCGATGGAGGAGGTATGCTCCCGAGTTGGAGGTGACTGCCAGCCTCCAGGCGTGCTCGACTTGCTCTCGCTCAGCAGCATCCCGGGGGAGTCTGAGATGTATCAAGCCATCCGTTCCGGGCAGGAAGAGATAACCGGCACTTTCTTCCCGGTAGGTGGAGGCGATCGCTGGTGCAGAAGCGGGCCCGTTTCTTTCCAAGGAACTCGGCAAGAAATCTCGGCCACTCCATCTTAGGACTCCAACCAGATCAAAGACTTGTATGCCGTTGAATCCATACTTCCTCTCCGCGCGCAGTACGCCGTAGTTGACTGCGTGCAAGCAAACCCCAAAACCAGCGATGATCGCGAAGACTTTGAGCGCCAAGAGCAGCCTCCGAACCGCGGGGGGCCGCGGGCGGGCCGTACCAGGCACTGCCAATAATGAGAGTGGGACCGCCGCGGCGATCCCGTTCCAGCGAACGCCCACCGCGTAAAAAGTCAAGACAAGCACGAGCAACGCGATCGGCCATCGGAGCCGCTGATGAACCGGTTGGAGGGCCAGCAGGCCAGCAGACAAAAGCATCGAGAACGCAAAGCCCACGTCCTTCCAAATCACTCCGGCGAAGTTGATCAAGGCCGGGCTGATCAACAATGCCGGAACCAAGAGCATGGAAGCCGTAAGCCTCGAACAGAAGAACACGTAGAGCCAGGTGACGACCGCGGCCGCCAGCATGCAGACATGAAGCCAGTAGAGCGAAGTTTCGCTTCCTGTCACCCGAATCAGTAGATGCCAAACGCCAGCCATGATCGGGGGATGCGAGTCCAGATATTGTCCCGACTTCGCTTGCTGGAGTTGCTCAAGGCTGTCGCCGGTGTAGACGCCGGGAAAGAAGACAACGATCAGCGCATAGAAGACCAGGCCGCACGCCAGCAGCGATAGGGCGAAGAGCGCGCTAGGTTTCAGTCTCAGTCGAGTGGCCAAACTCACGGGAGGCCCTTAGCACAAAGCAGTTGACGCGTCGCACCCGGTTCGGGATGACACCCTTGGGACACTTAGGTAGTGTGACCCCCGAACATGCCGGAGCTACTTCCTACTGACAGCGAGCTACAGCAATTCGTCGCGGGCGCGTTCCCGCTCTCGCTCGATCTCAACACGCTCAACCGGTGCAATGCGTCCTGCATCATGTGCCCATTCGCGGTGAAGTACGACGATTTGGGCGAGCAGCTGCCGCCTTACTACCGGCTCACTTTGGAGGAGTACAAGCGGATTTCTGCCGGATTGCGGATCCACTCAGCGCATTTCGTTGGCGCCTACGCCGAGCCTCTAATGAACAAGGAGCTGTTCCAGCTCGTCGCCTACGCCAAGGCGCACGGCACACAGACCGCGGTAACCTCAAACGGGACTTTGCTCTCTCGCCAATTTGCGGAGAAGCTCATCGATGCGGGCCTCGACCTGCTAACGATTTCTCTGCACGGAGCAACCAAGGCCACCGCGGAGCGCATCATGCGCGGGGCCGACTTCGATCAGGTGCTTGAAAACATGCGCACCCTGCGTCAGGTGAAGGCAGAGAAGCGGGTTAACAACCCACTGGTTCAAATCAACTTCGTTGGCCAGCGCTTGAACATTGAGGAGCTTCCGCAATTTGTATCTTTGGCTGCATCGCTCGACATTCGCATTATTCACTTCGTCCACCTCCTAGACGGCGCCAAGGAGGTGGACGCCTCCAGCTCCCTGGTGCACTATCCAGAGCTGCTCACCCGCAACGTCAAGCAGGCGCTGGACGTTGCGCGTCGAGAAGGTGTCACCCTATACGTCAGTTCGGCCTATCAAGCGGTGATCGACGCGCTCGATGGTGCTGGTGGCGGAACCTCTCGAGCCGAAGAGGCTGCCTGAAATTGAAGCCTGGCGCGACGCGGATGTGCATCCTGCCGTTTACCACCCCGAGCGTGGAGCCCGACGGAACGGTGCGGCTTTGCTCGGCGGCGAGCACCTATGCATACCTCGATGAGACGAACATGGGGAACTATCGAGAGGCGGGGTTGGCCGCGGTGTGGAACAACTCTCGGTTCCGGCAAATCCGCCAATCGCTCCTCAGCGGAGCGGGCTTAAAGCCCTTCTGTGAATCGTGCGAATACCGCCACGAGGGTCCACCGTGGATGCTTCAATTCCATTTGGCGCTGTACGGCCATAACCAGACCGGCTCCGAATCGTTCCTGCCGATCATCGAACGGCATCGAGAGCGGTACGAAGAATACTGCCGGATCGCTGCCCAGCTCGGGCTGTGGGTGGAGCCGATGCCTGCTCCGCCCAAAGATGAATCCTCTTGGATTTACCGACTCAAACCTTTGGTCCCACCGGCGATCAGATTTCAGGCGGAGGGCGAGTGGACCGACATCACCCTGCCGATTGCAGCACTGGACGTCGAGCAGCTGGTTCAAATCCCGGAATCCAGGATTGTCGTTCGCTGCCGCGGTAACCACATCGTCGCGGGAGACCTGCTCAACCTGAGGGTCAGCCTGGAGGACGGCGAGGGTAAGCTCGCCTACTACTTCCCTCACTTCAACGAGTCAGAGGGGGTCTTGAGTTTTGCCGGCTCGTCGCTGCAAAGCGAGAAAGGCACCGGGTTCCCACGAAAGGCCTCTCAAATCCGCGTCGGTGGATTTGGACCGGTAGGCACCTCATTGACGATTGACTCGATTGAGGTCTCAATGGGCCCTCAGTTAACTGAGGCCTGCTCTGAGCTCGCGGACCAACGCCTGCGCGGAGAGCAGGAACATCTTCGTTCAGCTCAGTTAGAGGACCAACTCCGCCAGGTTTCAGGTCGCCTTAGCGAGCTCGATCATCGGGTTGAACCTTTGAGGAGAGTATTTCGGCTGCTGCCGCGTCGGCTACGAGACGTTCTCAAGAACGTCCTCTAGCGGGCCTTCACGCATCAGCTTTCCGAAGAGAAACTCGATCGCGACGCGCGGCGCAGTCGATGACCGCTGACCCTTGGCGCGGCTGTATTCGCTATAGGTAACGCTGCAGGGAACTTCGACGAACCGAATGCCCCCGGCCGAGATCAGGTCCAACAGCTCGGAAGCATGCGCCATTCGATCCTCGTGCAACCTGAGACGCGGCAGCACGTGGGTACGAATGGCCCTGAGCCCGTTGTGAGTATCAGTGACCGCAATCCTCGAGACCAGACGGGTGAAGACCACAGCTAGTCGAAGCAGGCCTTTCCTCAACGGCGGAATATCGTTGCTGGATAGAAATCGCGAACCCAGCGCGACGTCGGCGCCGGTAGACGCCAGGGCTTCCAGAAGCCGAGGGACGTCCGCGGCTCGATGCTGTCCGTCGGCGTCAAAGGTGACCACAATCTTTGCCCCGAGCCGTTGAGCCGCATCGAATCCAGTCTGAAGTGCAGCGCCCTGTCCGCGGTTGATGGGGTGGCGAACTACCGTCGCACCGGCCTCAGCCGCCCGTGTGGGGGTATCGTCGTGCGAAGCGTCGTCGACCACCAAGATGAAGCCGGGCGGAGCTTCGCGGCGAAGTTCCTCGACGACCGAGGCGATCACCACGCCTTCGTTGAAAGCTGGCATCACGTACACTACGTCGGCGCCTGAGCTGCCTGCGACCACGATGACGTGGTACATATCTGAGCGCCCGGTGCGTCCGCAACCATCGATTGCCTCAGGCCGCGAGCTGAACAACGGCCGGCGCGCACCTCGATGCGAAATGGGCATCGACGCCTCTGACCAGCAGTAAGGCCGTCGCCCAGTGTGTTCTTGACGAAGAGACATTCGGCCTCTAGGAACCCTGCCGGTATTTGCGATGGCACGGATTCTTTTTGTGAACAAGGCCTCGATGATCTACCCAGGTGGAGCTGAAACCCGGATGCGGGCGGTGGCCAGCGCCTGGGCGAAATCGGGACACAATGTGTACCTCATTTGCGCCAAGACAAGTTCTGAGGAGTTGCCACTGGAGGTTGTGGAGGGGGTCACCGTTCGTCGAATCCGAGTAATGCCGGATGTTTTATTACGACACTTTCCGGTCCCCCACTATCTTCCTCAGGCTTTGTTCTACCTGATTTCTTGGCCCCATATTCTTTTCTATCTTCGCAAGTGGCGGATCTCGGCAATACGAGACAGCATGTCGCCTTTCCCCGGCTTGGGTCTGCTCGGCCCCCGGCTTGGGAGGCGAGGCATCGTGGGTCTGCATATCCTCTACGGAGGATATTCCTCCTGGCGCAAGTTCTACTCCCCGCTGTATGCGCTTCTCGGCGCCGCGGGTGAGCGACTTCTGTTGAGCGGCTGGCTGGGTTACCGCGCCATCATTACCGATTCACCGTGGCTGGCGAAATATGTTCAGCAAAAGAGAACTGCGCCGCTGCAAGTTACAGCCATCGAAAATGGAATTGAGCTGACCCGCCTTGCGGTCCGCACTGCCAAGGGGCAGATTCAGCGACTTGTGAATGCCGGTCGCTTTGTGGAACACAAAGGTCATCTCGATCTCATCGATGCATGCCGTCAATTGCAGGAGGCTGGCGTTCCATTTACGCTACATCTGTTTGGGGATGGTCCGTTGCGATCGCTCATTCAGCGAAAGATCAATGAGTTTGGACTTAGCGGGTCAGTCTCGCTCTTTCCTGCTTTGTCTCACGATCAGCTGCTTCAGCGCTTGAGCGATTATGATCTCTATGTGCTGCCCTCGGTTGTCGAGGGATTGCCGGTGGTGCTACTCGAGGCCATGGCGGCACAGGTACCGATCGTGGTGCCCAAAAGGGAGTATGCAACAACTCTCCTGTCGCCGGAGTTCGCCTGCTTTTATGATCCCGTGAATTCACGGTCTCTTGCACAAACCATAGCTTGGGGCCTGCAGAACCCGGTTGAAGTGGAGCGGATGGCCGCGGCGGGCCGACGGTTCGTGACGCGATTTAGCTGGGAACGAACCGCCACACTTGAGCTCGCCGAGCTCAGACAAGCAACTGGAGCAATTCATTGAGCCAGCGACTGGGATCCGCACCACGACAAGTCGACGACTATGGGCGACCGCTTTCACGCATTTCGACAAGCTCGACCTCTCCGCTCGATCTGGACTGGCTTCTGACTCGCCACCTTCACCGCGACGTGACGAGGGCGCTCAAAATTCATGCTCGTGGTCTTTTGCTCGACGTTGGTTGCGGTGGGCGGCCCTATGAGCAGGTGGTGCCCGATGGCGTCGAGTACCTGGGAATTGACACTCCGGCCAGCCCACTCTCTCGTCCCGATGCGTGGTCACTGGCGACGCCATTGCCATTTCGAGACAGCGCGTTCGATACTATTCTTTGCACTCAGGTATTGGAGCATCTCGCTGAGCCTTGGTTGGCAGTGCGTGAGTTCGCGCGAGTATTGCGTCCGGGTGGCTGCCTGATCGTCACTGCCCCACAGGCGTGGAACCTTCATGAGATTCCATACGATTTCTTTCGATATACCGAATATGGATTGCAGCATCTTTGTGCAGCTTCCGATCTCGAGCCGATCGAAAAGATCGCGCAAGGTGGTTTCTTCGCGACCGTCGGCGTATTTACCATCGTTCACATCGGCAGTTACGCGCAGTGGCTAGCCCGCAAAGTGAAGCCCTCGAGCGCGGGTGTGGAGTCCGGCGAGGAAGCCTGGCGGCGTTGGTTGTGGCCGCTCCGTTTGCCGATGGCCGCATTCAACGCTTTTTTTGCTGCGCTAGATGCGATTCCACAGCCCGGGTTATTTGCGCTCAACCATCTTCTCGTGGCAAGAAAACGCGAAAGACGAAGTGGGCGTAGACCGGATGTGCGGAGAGTGGAAGGGCCAGATAGACCGTCTTGAACGAGGCAGCCCAATGAATGGTTTCCAAGTGGTTGCGCTGATCGTCCTTGGACCTGCCTGCATCTGGATGCTTTACGCGGCGGCGCGCCATGGCAGTGCGCGCCAGTTTGTTCTCGGTCTTGCGCTCGCCGTCACTCTCCTTTTCGTCCTCCGGCCGGACTTGGCCACGCGAGTTGCGAATCTCTTAGGAATTGGTCGCGGTGCTGATCTGGTTTCCTATGTCTCTGCACTCGGCGTGCTGGCCTGCTTTTTTCTGATTGTTGGAGTGGAGCGAAGAGTCAGGATCCAAATTACCGAGCTCAGTCGATCGATTGCACTCCTGCAGCTGCCCCGAGACCTGACAAATGAGCGTCCGGCGCCTGGACCCTCACAGGCGAGCGAGCACCCTCGGTGAGCAAACTGCCGGCGCGCGAAAAAATTAGAGGCAGCGTGAGGAGGACGGTAGCGACCATTCCATGCTGGTATCGGTAGTCTTGTGATCCAAGAAACGGTACCAGGGACAAAGAGTTCAGCAAGCCGGGTGCCGCGAGGCACCAATAGCGGTGATCGCGACGAACCAGCACCATAACGGTGGTAAGAAAAACGAGCAGGAAGAGATAAATGGCTGGCCGCCAGGTCAGCCAGACGATTGAGGGTCGGAGAGACCAGCTCCGGATGCTCTTCACGATGTCGTGAATCCTCGAAACCTTCGGTGCAAAGCGAAGCCCAGGCGGTGTGACACCGTTGGCGTTCACAATCCCAATAGGCGGTATCGCCAGCCAGTCCTGTCCCCAGGGCATGATCTGCCAGATGATTGCCGTGAGACAACGCTCATGCTTGGCGAAGATCGAGGGGTGGCGGCGAATGGCTTGGAACGCGATCCGGTTCAAGGACGGCGCGTTTTCTTCCAAGCTCCCGGAGGTACGGCTTTTGTTCCAGAAGAGTCGTGCCGAATTTTGGCAATTATAGGCACGCCCCCATTCTTCGCGTGGCATGACCGAAGCAATAACCTCCTCTTCATCAGGTGCAAACCGCACCCCATTGGCAACCATCGCGCCGATAACATGAACTGCAACACCGGCATTGTACTCTTTGGGAAGGGGCAGTACCCCCACAGCTGGATTGACGAGGAGATGCAGAATTGGAGGTAACGCCTGGCACGCGACGCCGGTGGTTGCGAAAAAGCGAAACTGTCCTGAACGCAAGAACAACAATCCGGTCAGCAGTGCTACCGGGCCCGCCACGAACAGGCCATTGTGCCGGGTCAAATCAACAATGAGTAAGCTGGCGATAAATTCGAGGCGGAAGCGCCAGCTGCGCAGAGCCGCGGCGTTGGTACGGAGTACCTCGAGCAGGTAGCGGAAGACCAGCATCATCCCTACCGCATATGCGACATCCTTCCAGAGCGTCGTTGCCATCAGGAAATTCGCCGGGAACAGTGGGAACAACAACGCTGTCGTCCAAAGGACCCTTTTAGGTACGCGCCATTTCGACAGCTCGCGCAAAACCAAAGCGGTGGCGCCCGACAAGGCCAGGATTTGGACGACGATGACGATCGCCGGAGAACGCCAGATTCGCGAGAGAGCGAGGACGAGCACCATGTGCAAGGCAGTGAATGTCTCGCTCACTTGGCCGGCCCGTGCACCGAACCATTCGTTGATGCTGTCTTCCGTCATCAACGCTGGCCAGACGCCAAGATGCACAATCGAGTAAACGAGCAAACTCGGAAGGCCGAGCGCGATTGTTTGCCAAAAGCCCAGGTTTATCCCGATTTCATCTGAACCAACGCTGTTGCGGTGTGACCGGAGAACCCAGGTTCCCAGAAGGCCCCAAGCCACGGTCAAACTGACCATCAAAGCAAGACCTTCGAGGATCCGCGGCCAACGGACGGGCCTGACGGAGGTATCGACATGGTCAAGGGGGCGAAACACGAGGTTTGCGCCGTCGGCCGAATAAAGGTCTTGCCTACCGCCGCGACCGTTCACCGCCACCTCGGCAATTCCCGACCATGGGTGGCGCACAAAAACGATGACGAAGTCCGAATCGATGTAGCCCTTCCATCGGGCGGTAGAGGGCTGCCGTTGGTAGGAGACCAAGGCGTCGTCCCGCAACTCCCAACCCGGCTCGAACGAGCCACCGGAAACCAGTTCAGAGACACCCCAGCCGCGGCCGAAACGAGTGATCCAGATCTCGGTCGATTTCGAGGCCGGGTTCCCCGAACCGGTGGCGCGGATGCTGATCGTGACTGGGTAAAGCCGCCCCCAGCGGGCTGGGAGCGCAAGAGTGCTCAGCACACCGAACCCAAAGGCCAGGACCGCAATCCCTGATAGTCCGGCAGGCACCTTCACCCGGTGCATACCGCGAACCTGATCTGCTTGAGGCGTGCACGCCTGATTATCAACGCTCGCAGTCTCCAATCAGCCATTTGTCGCCAGTGGCATCATACCTCTGCCGCTTCAGGCTTTCGCTCCGTCCTTTTACTGGCCAAATGAGTAATCTGAGGGCAAAAGTGCACGGTGGTGTCCCACGACGCTGCAGGCGCGGACGCTTGACAGGCGCGGTGCATTCACCTAGGGGAGATCGCGCGTGAAGAACGGGACTGGAACCTCGGAAGCGAAAGACCCAAAGCTTGCCGCAACGGATAAAGCTCCGGTGCCCATCGAACGATTGACCTTTGATGGGTCGGCTCCCTACAGCGCACTGGAAGCGGCTATACATTTGAACCGCTATCTGGTTGTCCGTGGGCTTTGCCGCGGTCGGCGGGTACTCGATATTGCCTGTGGCGAGGGCTACGGCTCGTTTTTGATGACAGACGTCTGGGGGGCCTCATCGGTCGCGGGCGTCGATATTTCTCACGAAGCGATCGACAACGCGCGGAGGTTGTTCGGATCTCCTCGAATAGAATACTTTCAGCAAGCTGCAGAGCAGGTTGACCAACTCTTCGAGCCTGCAAGCTTTGACCTGGTCGTAAGTCTCGAGACCATCGAGCACTTGGCTGACCCGAGGCCCGTGCTGGAGAAGATTCGGCGTCTCCTCAAGCCGGATGGCATCATTGTCATCTCCTGCCCCAACGACAATTGGTATTACCGCGGCGAAAACGACAAAAATCCGTTTCATCAGAGAAAATACACATTCCAAGAATTTGTAGACCTTACGGAAGGGATCCTGGGCACCACAAAGGCATTCATGCTCGGGACTCCAACCCACGGCTTTGTCAATGTTCCCGCCCACCGTTCTGGACTGGCGCTGAGAGGAGAAGGCGATCCGAAAGCAATCACTTCGTCGCAAGACATGACGTTCTCCTTACTGGCACCTCACGAAGAAATCTCCTCGGCCGAGTGCAGTTACTTCGTTGCAATTTGGGGGCCGGTGGAACCCGCGATGCTAATGGGCGAAGGGGCTGTCTTCCCACTCACCATGTCCTCGAGCGGCGGCGCCGCACAGGCAGAACACATCAACAACCTCCGCGATGAAGTTCGCGCGATCGCTGATCAGCGCGACCAGCAAGCACGGGAACGCGACAAGGAAGCACGGGAGCGAGAGCGCGAACGTCGACACCAAGGCCTTCGGTTAGAGGCGCTAAAGGCAGAGAACACCCAGCTGCGTACGGCGTGCGAGAACGCGGTTCGCGAGCTCTCCTACGTGCGAAGCGTGCTGGATCAGGAGTGGGCAAGAAATGCTGAGCTAACGCAAAAGCTCGCTGGTTTGCAGCCCTCAGTTATTCCTCTCAAAGACTACGTTTTGTTCTCGCGCGATTTTGTGCGCGCGAAGTGGCCGGGGCTACCGCGCCGGATCGGCAATCTTGCCCGACGCGCTGCTCGCAAGGCTGTCGGGCGCGTGATCGGGTGATGGAAAGGCCCGCGGATCCCCACCGGAGCGGGTTGGAAGGACGCCTCGTGGAGGGTATCACCCTCACTTCGTACGTTTGTAGCCAAGGGCACAGGTTTCTGGTCGAGGATGCCGCACGTCCCGGAGGAGCCAATATCGGGATCCATGGGCAGAATCTGACGCTCTCGTTTCTTTCCTTGAATCGGAGCGTGCTCTCACGCCGGCTCTTGGATTCGGTCGAAAAACAGGTGCCGGAGTTTGCCGGACAGATACTGATCATCGACCAGGGATCCGAGCCTGACGAGCTCAGGCAACTTCGCGCTCGCGCCGAAGCCATGCGGGTTTGCTGCGAAGTGGTCGAGCTCGGGCGAAACTTTGGGGTCGCTGGCGGCCGCAACCGGGCGATCCGGAGCGCAAAAACGGAGTGGATTGTTTGCCTCGACAACGATATCTATCTTAAAGCCAACCCGCTGCCCAAAATCCAAGAAGACCTGGCCGTTCTTGGTTGTCACTTCTTGAACCTGCCCTTGCTCGACCGGGATGGCCTAAGGCGCTTCGCGTTGGGAGGGCACCTCTACGTCAGCATCGAAGACGGGTTTGTTCACATCGGTGCTGGATCGGCATGCCGTCAGGAAGCGGAGGATGGAGCTGTTGAGCGACCCTTCCTATCAACTTTTCTTTTCGGCGGCGCTTGCGTGATCAAGGTTTCCTCGTTCCTCGAGATCGGTGGCTACGACGAGGGCATGTTTGTTGGATTCGAGGACATCGACTTTTCCATCAGGCTCTTTCAGCAAGGCCGAAAAATCGGAAACACTACAGCTGTTTCCCTGGTGCACGATCACCCGCCGCCCGAGAACGATACCGCGGTGAATTACGAGAAACAACGATTCAGTCGTTCCGTCTTGACGAAATCGGCGCAGTATCTCGAGAAAAAACATGGATTTCGTGTGTGGTCGGCTGCGGCGGACAAGTGGCTCAGCGGTCGCCATCAGGATCTGGGCATTTCTGAGCCAGAGCCAGGCGCGTCCGTCGCCCCGGTGGTTAGCAGTGGCGACGAGCGATCACGTATTGCGTTGATCGTCGATACCGACGATTGGGCGTTTGATCACATCGCGCAGCAATTGGTGAAGCACCTATCGGATCAATTCAACTTTCGCGTGCTTCCCTTGGATGTGGTCGAGACGCTTCCGCGAGCGCTGTTGATGACGAAGGATTTTCAACTGCTGCACTTCTTTTGGCGTGGCCATCTCCTCCAGCTGCTCTCGGGAGATTTTAAGGATCACTGTCGATACCTCGGAATCTCGACGAAAGAGCTGCTTGCGCCATCCCGACTAAGCACCGCGGTCTACGATCACTTGTACTTGGGTCCTGCGGATGCTCAAACCTGGCGTACGCTGTTGAGCGATCGAGTCGCAGGGTATTCAGTATCTTCGAAACGGTTGTTCCGACTCTACAGTGGCTTGACCGGCTACCCTGCGCCGAAGGCGGTCCTCGAGGATGGGGTGGACACGGAGCTCTTCGCGCCCAAGCGTCTTGAGCGGTTCGAGGGTGTTGGAAAGCGCCCCCTTCGGGTGGGCTGGTGCGGCAATAGTCGTTGGGCAACTGATGAGCGCAACGACTCGAAAGGGGTCTACGGCATACTCAAACCCGTGCTCAAGGAGCTTGCACTTGAAGGGCTAAGCATCGAACCGCTATTCGCAGACCGCGCCGAGCGCGTCATCCCGCATGAGGATATGCCCGACTACTACGCTTCGCTCGATCTCTACGTTTGCACATCGGAAATCGAGGGAACGCCCAACCCGATCCTTGAGGCCATGGCGTGCGGAGTCCCGGTGGTGAGTACCGACGTTGGTGTTGTCCCAGACGTTTTTGGCCCGGCCCAGCAACGCTGGATACTGGACGAAAGATCGCCCGCGAGCCTCAAGCGCGCGCTTCGGACTCTAGCGTCGGATCCTGGTCAGCTGGCGATGCTCTCGAGGGAGAATCTCCAGTCCATCCGCAATTGGGACTGGAGAGTGAAGGTCCGTGCCTTCGAGGGCTTCTTCCGACAGCTTCTCGCCGCTCAAGGAGCGCAAAGCAGCATAGGCAACGTCGCCAATAGCTCAAACGCCGAGCGTCGAGCACAGATCGGAAGCGTCCTCAACAAAGCGGGAGTCTAAGGTTATAGTGCTGTCAAGTGACCACAGATCCCCACCATGGGCGGGCGGAGGCGTTCGGGAAAACCTTTCGACAGCGCCTGCTGATCTTCGTCATCGCCTACTACGCCGAGTCCACGCTCCGTAGGGTCCTAGAGCGAATCCCGAGTTCTATCTTCGAGCGGTACGACTGCGAGGTGTTGGTGGTGGACGACGGTTCGGAGGACCGGACCTTCGCCATCGGTCGCGAGTACATGGAGCACCACCCAGAGATCCGGATGACCGTGCTCCGCAACGAATACAATCAGGGCTACGGCGGAAACCAAAAAGTCGGGTACACCTACGCCGTTTCCGAAGGGTTCGACTTCGTGGCGATGCTGCACGGCGATGGCCAGTACGCGCCGGAGGAGCTCCCCCGACTGATGGAGCCTCTCAGCCACGGGGATGCCGACGCGGTATTCGGCAGTCGGATGATCGACCGGTTCGCAGCACTCAAGGGCGGCATGCCGCTTTACAAGTACGTCGGCAACAAGATCCTAACCCGAATTCAGAATTCCCTACTCGGAACCCAATTGTCGGAGTTCCACAGCGGATACCGGATTTATTCAGTCAAGGCCCTCGAGTCGGTTCCCTTTCGCCTCAACTCCAACGATTTCCATTTCGATACGGAAATCATCATTCAGCTGTTAAACGCGAGGGCGCGGATCGTCGAACTTCCAATTCCAACGTACTACGGAAACGAAATCTGCCGCGTCAACGGCCTCAAGTACGCCAAGAATGTAGTGCTGGTGACGCTCAAGAATGCGTTGCACCGCGCCGGGATTTTGTATCAGCGACGTTTTGACACCGGGCCTGGCGGACACTCGCATTACGATCTCAAACTGGGGTACGCGAGTAGCCACACCTACGCAATCGACGCTGTCCCTGAAGGGTCTTCGGTTCTCGACATCGGAGCCGGTCCCGGGGGAATTGCCGCCGAGCTGGCAAGGAAGAGGTGTCGAGTTGCCGTTGTCGATCAGTTCAGTGTCCATCCGGCAGACCCTTCGATCGAGGTCCATAGGCAGGACCTGGATGGCGAGCTGAACTTTGAGGTGCGTGGTTACCAGTACCTGCTGCTGCTGGATGTGCTGGAGCATTTAAAAGCGCCGGAGGACTTTTTGGAGTCGCTGCGGTCGAAGTTCACGCATGAACCACACACGTTGATCATTACTACCGCGAACGTGGCATTCTTTATCCAGCGACTGATGCTGCTCTTTGGGCAGTTCAACTATGGCAAATCGGGAATTTTGGATAAGACCCACACTCGACTGTTTACATTTCGCAGCTTGAAGCAGTTGCTGTTGGACTGCGGCTTTAGGATTAAGCGGATTCGTGGTGTGCCGGCGCCGTTTCCGAAGGTGTTTGGCAATGGCTTTTTGGGACGTGGCGCCGTGCGCGCGAATCTGTTGCTGATCGCGTTGAGCAAGAAAATGTTCTCGTACCAAATTTATGTCGAGGCAGAGACCACCCCGGACGTCAACTTTCTCCTCAAAAGCACGAAGGAGAAAAGCGCCGAGCGCGCTTGGAAGCTCCGAGGGCTATCAACTCAACGAAGTGCCCGCGCAGTGCACGTAGCGGCGGATAAAATCCGGCAGCGGTAACGGACGACCGCTGCTGGTGGACTCCGCCGTGGGTATTGCGGCGGCACTGTAATTGCTTACCGAATCTGATCGCAGCGGGGCCGGCCTCCGGGAATGTCTCGCCGACCAGTTGTCGGGATCTTCTTTGTTGTGTACGCCATTTACTTGGCGTGCCCGATTGCCACGACGTTCGACTCCAAGTGGCTCGTGCCGACGGTTCTCTCACTTCTGCGAGAAGGCGATCTGGACTTAAATGAGTACACAGCGGCTATCGCTCATGGGCCGCATGGGACAGTGCAGGTGCACGGACATTGGTACAACGAGTATCCTCTTGGGCCTTCGCTGGTCGCGCTGCCGTTCATTGCCGGAATCGACGTTTTCTGCAGAGCGGTTGAGCCCATCTCGAGCGGCTTTCCCGTGCTGGCACGATCGATTGGCGAGTGGCGCCGCCACTTCAACGGTACCGGGGACATCGACCTTGAATATTGGAACACGGCGCAACGCCTGATTGCGTCGTTGGTGGTTGCACTTGCCGTAGCTTTATTCTTTGTGATTTGTGTCGAATTTCTATCTCCGCTGCGCGCATTGGCACTCACCGGCATCTTCGCGCTCTGCACTTCGTGCCTTTCAACCGCGAGCCGCGCGCTTTGGCAGCATGGACCCTCGTTGTTGTTTCTGACACTGACTTTGCTTGCCTTGATCAGGGCTCAAAGGCGATCGCGCTGGCTGTCGCTGGCTGGGGTTTCCATTGCCATCTCCTACCTGATGCGGCCCACCAACAGCATCGCGGTCGCGCTGATCAGCGCATACCTGTTGCTGACACAAGTGCGGAACTCTTCGAAATACCTGCTTGGCGCGGCAGTTGTTGTCCTGCCCTGGATTGTTCTCAACCTAAAGTTGTACGGGTTTGTGCTGCCGCCGTACTACCTACCCACCACATTCCTTTTCCTCCCACAAACCCATTTCTTCGAGGGCTTGGCTGGAACCTTGATCTCTCCCGCGCGGGGGCTGCTGACCTTTACACCCGTCTTGCTCTTCGTCCCCGCAGGCCTTTGGTTCAAGGCACGATCGAAGGAACTTGGCTGGCTGGACATAACTCTCGCGGTGATCATCGTCTTGCATTGGCTGGTCATCGCCAGTTCCATCAGTTGGTGGGGGGGACACTGCTATGGGCCGCGCATGTTCACCGACGTACTTCCATTTTTGGCATACTTTCTGATCCCGGTGGTTGCGAGGTTGAGATGGCGAGGTTTGCTGACTCAGCGCCTATGGATGTGCACTTTTGCAGCGCTCGCGGTCCTCAGCTTTTTGATTCATCTGCCGGGCGCCACCTCTTGGCCGGCCTATCGATGGAACAGCGAGCCCACGGAGGTGGGACTCCATCCGGATCGGCTCTGGGACTTTAAGGACCTCCAACCCCTGCGAGGCGCTCGTCTCTTCCGGCGCCGATGAGCGTGTTGCGAGGGCTGACCGATTGTGCTTGGTGCACGACATCGATGTCGCGATCTGCGGTTTGAACATCCGGTAGCTGGCGGCGTCTACACCGTCAGTATTGGCAATTCGCTTGCTAGCGGTTGACCTGGTAGCCGGAGGGAAAAAGCCATGTACGAAACGGGCGCCCTAGAACTGATTCCGATCGCCTCGATTCGTCCTTCACCGTACCAGTACCGGACCAACTTCGATGACGAGAGGCAGCGCCAGCTCATGGAGTCGCTGCAGGCGAACGGATTGAGTACCCCAGTCCTGGTTCGGCCAGTTCCCATCACCGCCGAATCAGCGAGGCAGTCGCCCTCGAGCACTTTCGAGCTTGTTTCAGGCGAACGGCGTCTTCGAGCCGCCAAAGCGCTGGGTTGGGAGAAAATACGAGCCCTTTGTGAGCAGATGACTGACGCCGAGGCGGCGGCCCGAGTTGTGACGGAGAACGAAGTGCGAGCCGACACGAACCTCCTCGAAAAGGCTGCTGGCTACAAACGCCTCACGCAACCGCCATGTGGCCTCACGCTTCAGCAAATCGCTGAGCGCTTCGGATACCGCAGCCACTCCGCCGTCCAGCGGATCATCGATGTTCTCGACCAGCCCGAGGCCATCCGTCGATTTGTGTCACATGACACAATCGGAGAGGGACACATAAGATTCCTGAGTAGAATCAAGGACTTGAAGACGAGGGTCAAGCTTGCAAAACGAGCTGCGGAGGAGGGCTGGACCGTCAAAATGACCGAGGATCGCGTTGTGAAGGTGCTCGGGAAATCGAACGGGGCTCGCGGAAAGGCGGCCAAGAACACCGGTGCATCCTTCGAGTACGAATACAAGGGATTCCACTGCTCGTTGGTTGGCGAAGAGGTTGTGCTCGCAGGTCGGAATTTCAAAAGACAGGAAGAGCGTCTGGAGCAATTCCTCGCGGACTACCGCACCGCAGTCGAGTGCTTCTTGCGCGACTTCGATGACCGGCCCAGTGGCGCTTCCTACGGGCCCGACGTCGGGGCTGCGGCCAATGAGATTGATCCCGACACGATCATTCCTGCGGCATCATCGTACTCTGCACGGACGAGCACCGAAATGACCGCCGACCTGCTCAAGCAGGCCGCTGAAGTCGAAGCCGCGAAGCAGTCGCTCAAGGACTTATTTTCCGAGATCGCCAAGAAGGCTGGCACGACGGAAAGCGCGGGTGCAGACGATAGCCAAAATGGATCGAAGCTGCCCAATTCGTGAACGCGAAACCGATTTTATCGCTTGAGCACAGCGATCGCGTCGAGGCGGCAGCCTGCGCGGCGTTCGATGGGCTGCAGAGTCAGTCGGCTAAGCGGAGTGCCACTGTCGAAAACATATCCCGCCATTCGCACGCCTTGTTCGAACGCATTCGGTGTGCAGGTTCGTCCTCGCTCGTCTTCACCGAACACCTTCAGTCTCGGAACCGGGGCCTTAGCCCAATACACCAATTCGCCGCTCTGAATACCGTCGATGTCAATTGACAAGGACTCCTCGCCACACGCATCCCAATCGCGTACAGAAGAGATCGGCAGCGATTTCCTTGTCGCATTGACATACACCCACAGTCTAATCGGCCCCTTGCTCCAGCGTGCCGTCTCGCTACGCTCGAAGTATTCATTGCGATCCGTCACCAAGCGATCTGGATTGTCAGCAGGACCAAAGCGATCGCTTCCATATGTTGAGATCACTATCCACTTAGCCCGGTGGATTGCGTCGATGGTCCACGGAGTGCGCTGGTAGTCCTCTTCCACAGGGATCGGAATCACTCTCCTCGGGAGCGCCAGGGCAGAAAACACATAGGTTCCCCAATATCCGCCCAGGACGACAGGCTCAGGTTGGCTTGCAACCCAATCTGCTGCTGCTTTGAGTTCCGTATACG
>Ga0126382_10000178_pt1 | contig 23746 bp, 22 predicted proteins | sample PanSoiMetPlot_30_FD_92548 | JGI IMG/M metagenome (GOLD analysis project Ga0126382, IMG submission 92548) | Tropical forest soil microbial communities from Panama - MetaG Plot_30 | ecosystem: Environmental > Terrestrial > Soil > Tropical forest > Bulk soil | place: Panama | collected 2016-02-17
GAAGGAGGCGCGCGAGAAACGCGCCAAGGGTGCGCTCAGCGCCGCCGATCTCAAAGCCGTGGAGGATCGCGAGATCGAGCGCGTGATCAAGAGGCAGGAGGAGGCGGGGCTGCAGGCCGTCACGGACGGGGAGTTCCGCCGTTCCTGGTGGCACCTCGACTTCCTCTGGGGCCTCGATGGCGCCGAGAAGCACGTCATGGACAGCGGCATTGCGTTTGCCGCCGTCACCACCCGCAACGAGGGCGTGAAGGTTACCGGCAAGCTCGGCTTCACCGGTCATCCGATGATCGAGCATTTCAAGTTCGTGGCCGCGCACGCCAAGCGCATGCCGAAGATCACCATCCCGGCGCCCTCCGCGATCTACGGCCGTCCGCTGAAGACGCCGATCGACAAGGCCACCTATCCCGAGCTCGGGCCGTTCTTCGCGGACCTCGGCCAGGCCTACCGCAAGGCGGTGCGCGCCTTCGCCGACGCCGGTTGCCGCTATCTGCAGCTCGACGAGGTGTTCATCGCCATGCTGTGCGATCCGAAATATCGGCAGCAAATGACCGACCGCGGCGATGACCCCGCCTATCTCGGCGAGACCTACGGCGAGCTGATCAACACGGCGATGTCGGATATCCCGTCCGACATGACCATCACCATGCATCTGTGCCGCGGCAACTACAAATCCACCTTCATGGGCAAGGGCGGCTACGAGGCGGTGCAGGAAATTCTGTTCAACAAGATCAACGTGCACGGCTACTTCATGGAATACGACGACGAGCGCTCCGGCGGCTTCGAGCCGCTGCGCATGCTGCCCAAGGGCAAGCAGGTGGTGCTCGGCATCATGACCACCAAGACCGGCAAGCTCGAGAGCAAGGACGAGCTCAAGCGCCGCATCGACCAGGCCTCGAAATACGCCCCGCTCGACCAGCTCTGCATCTCAGGGCAGTGCGGCTTCGCATCGACCGAGGAAGGCAACGTGCTGACCGAGGATGAGCAGTGGGCGAAGATCCGCCGCCTGGTCGAGGTCGCCGACGAGGTTTGGGGTTGAAAGGAGCGAATAGCGAATAGTGAGTAGCGAGTAGTGAAGAAGGGGTGATACAGAGACCTTCTGCTATTCGCTACTCACTATTCGCTATTCGCTCAAAACGGAGAAAATACATCAATGCCAGGCATCGTTTCCGGCAAGGTCGCAATCGTCACCGGCGCCGGCCGCGGCATCGGCCGCGGTATTGCGCTGTTGCTGGCGCAGGAAGGGGCCCGCGTCGTGGTCTGCGACATCGGTGCGAGCCTGGAAGGCGCCGGCACCGATGCCAGCCCCGCGCACGACGTCGTCGCCGAGATCAAGAAGAACGGCGGCGAGGCGATCGCCTCGACGCTGTCGATCGCCGAGCCCAAGAACGCCGACGAGATCGTGAAAGCGGCACTCACCGCGTTCGGACGCATCGACATGCTGGTGAACAATGCCGGCATCCTGCGCGACCGCATCTTCCACCGCATGAGCTGGTCGGACTGGTCGGACGTGATCGCGGTGCATCTCAACGGCTCCTTCAACATGAGCCGCGCCTGCGCCGGGCCGTTCCGCGAGCAGAATTCCGGCGCCTTCGTGCACATGACCTCGACCTCGGCGCTGGTCGGCAATTTCGGCCAGGCCAACTACATGGCGGCCAAGTTCGGCATCGTCGGCTTGTCGCGCGGTATCGCGCTCGACATGCAGCGCTTCAAGGTGCGCTCGAACTGCATCGCGCCGTTCGCCTGGACCCGCATGATCGATTCCATTCCGGCCGAGACCCCCGAGGAGAAGGCGCGGGTCGAGCGCTTCCAGCAGATGACGCCGGAGAAGATCGCGCCGCTCACGGTCTATCTCGGCTCCGACAAGGCCGAAGGAATCTCCGGCCAGATCTTCGGGGTGCGCAACAACGAGATCTTCCTGTTCAGCCAGCCGCGGCCGGTGCGCACCATCCATCGCTCCGACGGCTGGACGCCCGAGAAGATCGAGCAGCAGCTCAAGGGCGCGTTCGGGCCGTCGTTCACGGCGCTCGAGCGCTCGACCGACGTGTTCTCGTGGGACCCGGTGTGACGCGCCCGCCATGGCCATCGTCTACGAGAAACTGCTGGCGCTGAAAATTCCCGAGGTGGAGCACAGCTACGGTCCGAAGGACTGCATGCTCTATGCGCTCGGCGTCGGGCTCGGCCTCGACCCCATGGACGAGCAGCAGCTCGGCTTCGTCTATGAGAAGAACCTCAAGGCGCTACCGACCATGGCGGTCGTGGTCGGTTATCCCGGCTTCTGGGCGAAGGAGCTCGACACCGGCATCGACTGGGTGAAGGTCGTGGCGGGCGAGCATAGCCTGGTGCTGCACAAGCCGCTTGCGCCGTCTGGCACCGTGACCAGCCGCACCCGCGTGCTCGACATCGTCGACAAGGGCACGGGCAAGGGCGCGATCGTCTATTCCGAACGCACCATCGACGACAAGGCGACCGGCGAGCGCATCGCCACCATCGTGCAGACCACGTTCTGTCGCGGCGACGGCGGCTTCGGCGGACCACCTCGGGAGACCCGCCCTACACATCCGATCCCGGAGCGGGCGCCCGATCTCGTCTGCGACCTGCCGACGCGGCCGGAGACGGCGCTGGTCTATCGGCTCAGCGCCGATCCCAACCCGCTCCACGCCGAGCCCGCGGTCGCGAAGGCGGCCGGCTTTCCACGGCCGATCCTGCACGGGCTCGCGACCTTCGGCGTCGCCGGCCACGCCATCCTCAAGTCGTTCTGCGGCTATGATCCCGCGAGGCTCACAGCCATTGCCGGCCGCTTCTCGGCTCCGGTATTTCCGGGCGAGACCATCCGCACCGAGATGTGGCGCGACGGCAAGGTCGTGAGCTTCCGCGCCCGGGTGGTCGAGCGCGACGTGGTTGCCCTCAACAACGGCCGCGCGGAAGTGCTAGAACAATAGCGTTTTCCATAGAAAAACGCGTCAAAACGTAAAGCTCGAACCGTGACCGACAATAGCAACGCCAACCAACAGCCTGACGATCTCGCCCAGATACGCGAGTCCGTGCGCGCGCTCTGCGCCAAGTTTCCCGGCGAATATTGGCGCAAGCTCGATCGCGAGCGCGCCTATCCCGGGGAGTTCGTGACCGCGCTCACGCAGGCCGGCTTTCTCGCGGCGTTGATCCCGGACCAGTATGGCGGCAGCGGCCTGCCGATGACGGCGGCCGCCGCCATCATGGAGGAGATCCAGGCTGCCGGCTGCAATGGCGCTGCCTGCCACGCGCAGATGTACACCATGGGCACGCTGCTCCGGCATGGCAGCGACGCGCAGAAGGCGCGCTGGCTGCCGAAGATCGCATCGGGAGAGCTGCGCCTGCAGGCCTTCGGCGTCACCGAGCCGACGTCCGGCTCGGACACGCTCAACCTGCGCACCACGGCGGTGCGCGAGGGCGACCACTACATCATCAACGGCCAGAAGATCTGGACCTCGCGCGCCGAGCATTCCGATCTGCTGCTGCTGCTGGCTCGCACGACACCGCGCGAGGAAGCGAAGTCGCGCACCGGCGGGCTCTCGGTCTTTCTGGTCGACATGCGGCTCGCGCAGGGCACCGGCATCAGCGTCAATCCGATCCGCACGATGATGAATCATGCCACCACCGAGCTGTTCTTCGATGACCTGCGGGTCCCGGCGGAGAACCTGATCGGGGAGGAGGGCCAGGGCTTCCGCTACATCCTCAGCGGCATGAATGCCGAGCGCATTCTGATCGCGGCGGAATGCATCGGCGACGCCAAGTGGTTCATCCAGAAGGCGTCCGCCTACGCCAAGGAGCGCGTCGTATTCGGCCGGCCGATCGGCCAGAACCAGGGCATCCAGTTCCCGATCGCGCGCGCCTATGCGCAGATGCGCGCGGCCGAGTTGATGGTGCGCGAGGCGGCGGCGATGTACGAGGCCGGGCGCGATTGCGGCGCCGAGGCCAACATGGCGAAGCTCCTGGCCGCCGACGCCTCGTGGGCGGCGGCCGACATGTGCCTGCAGACTCATGGCGGCTTCGGCTTCGCCGAGGAATTCGACATCGAGCGCAAGTTCCGCGAGACCAGGCTCTACATGACAGCGCCGATCTCGACCAATCTGATCCTGTCCTATCTGGCCGAGCACGTGCTCGGGCTGCCGCGGTCGTATTGAACGGCCAGTGCCCGAACCCGAAGTTCGCATGAGAGCGTGCTGCAAATGCTTGCGAACTTCGGAATCGGGACACTAGAAAAAGTTCCGCCTTGACCGGCAACCGAGTCGCCGGGAAATCGTTGTTGGTTCGGGCAAACAGTATGAGTCATAGCCTTCTCGCCGATATCGGCGGCAGCAAGAGCCGCTTCGCTCTCGCCAATTCGGCGGGGCGGCCCGAACGCATCCTGGTGATCGAGAACGATACGGTGGCGGACCTCGAGGCCGCGGTCGCCCGTTACCTGGATGAGACCAACGCGCGTCCGCGTGCCGCGACGCTGGCGGTCGCCGGCCCGATCGACGGCGAGGAGGTCGCGCTGACTAATCGCACGTGGCGGTTTCGGCGCAAGGAATTCGCCAAGCGCTTCGGCTTCTCCGAGCTTCGCGTGGTCAACGATTTCGAAGCGATTGCCTATGCGCTGCCGTGCCTGGGCGCCGCCGAGATGCGGCCTTTGGGCAGGCCTGCGGTGCGGCACGACGGCGTCAAGCTGGTGCTGGGACCCGGTACCGGGCTCGGGGTCGCGGCCCTTATCCCCGCCGGCGATCTCTGGCACGTGATTGCCAGCGAAGGCGGGCATGCCGCGTTCGGCCCGCACGCGGTCGACGAAGTGGAAGTGTTCGAGCGGCTGCGCAACGAATGCGGCAGCGTCAGCGCCGAGTGCGTGCTGTCCGGCCCCGGGCTGCGCCGGCTTGCCCGTGCGCTCTCTCCGAGTGCGGCCGACCACGAGCCGGAAACCATCGTCGCCAGCGCGTTGGCGCGCGAGCCGACAGCGCAGGCGGCGACGCGGCTGTTCGTGCGGCTGCTGGGGCGTTTTGCCGGCTCGCTGGCGCTCACCTTCAAGGCGCAGGGCGGCGTCTACATTACCGGCGGTGTCGCCGCCGGGCTCGGACCGCTGCTCGACGAGCCGCAATTCCGCTCGGCCTTCGAGGCGCATCCGCCTTACGAGGCGCTGCTCGCGGCCATCCCGACCCTGCTGGTGACCTGCCCGGAGCCCGGCCTGATCGGCTGCGCCGCGCTGGCCCAGAACATGGTGGCCGCGCCGGCCTAAGTTTCCTCAGGCCAAGCCAAACTCGACGAATGCCTCCCGGTGTCGCTCCGCGGACTCTGGCGCGAAGCAGCAGAACACTACGCGCGCGATGCCGCGCGATGCCAGGCCATGCGGGGCTTGCTTGATGTAGTCAGCGACGGTACCGGCGGCGATGCGTGCCGCACGGTCCGGCGGAAAATGGTAGACGCCGGTCGAGATCGCGGGGAAGGCGATCGAGCTCAGACGGTGTTCGGCGGCAAGCCCGAGCGACGCCCGGTAGCAGCCGGCGAGCAGGTCGTCCTCGCCTTTGCCGCCGCCGCTCCACACCGGGCCGACGGCGTGGATGACGCGCTTGGCCTTCAGGCGATAGCCGCGCGTGATCTTGGCCGACCCGGTGTCGCAGCCGTGCAGGGTGCGGCACTCCGCCAGCAGTTCCGGCCCGGCGGCGCGGTGGATGGCGCCGTCCACGCCGCCGCCGCCGAGCAGCGTGCCGTTCGCCGCGTTGACGATAGCGTCTACCTCGAGCGTGGTGATGTCGGCGACGCAGATTTCGAGGTGCGACGCACCGACCTCGGCGGTGAGCAGGGCAGGGGCCATACGAGGATACTAGAGCATGATCCCGAAAAGTGGGAACCGGTTTTCGGAAAAGATCATGCTCAAAGAAGAAGCTGGACCATGATCCGATTCAACTAGCTCGGATCATGGTCTAGCGTGCGCCATCGCGCTACTCCACCAGCTCCGGCGCGGCCTCCGCGACGATGTCGATCGTGCTCCGGCGGCCGATATCGTCGAAATGCGCGTCGAGAAAGCGCCGCGTCGCGCGCTGACCGAGCTTGCGCAACATCTCGAACGATTCGTAGTCGGTCTTGAGGTTGCTGCGGGTGCCCGCCGTCTCGCTGATATCGGCCATCACGATGCGATGCAGCTTGAGCCTGCGGAATTCGCCCCGGCGCATTCCTCGTGGCAAACGTCCTTCATCGATGAGGCGATTGACGAAGGCGACGCCGCGCAGTTCGGACAGCAACGACGCATTGAAGTTGATCTCGTTCACGCGGCTCATGATCTCGCGCGTGCGTGTCGGTACCTTGCGGCGCTCGCGCGGATTGATCTGCACGATCAGCACGTCCTCGGTGGTGGTCGCGCGCAGGAACGGAATGACCGCCGGATTGCCGCTGTAGCCGCCGTCCCAGTAGGGCACGCCACCGATCTCCACGGCGCGGAACAGGCTGGGCAGCGCGGCCGAGGCCATGATCACCTCGGGCGTGATCTCCGCGCGCGTGAACACGCGCAGCTCGCCGGTGTGGACATTGGTCGCCGAGATGAACAGCTCGGGCCCATGGCCGCCGCGGATCGCGTCGAAATCGACGAAGCGTTCGATCAGCTCCTTGAGCGGATTGATATTGAGCGGATTGACGTCGTAGGGCGAGAGCATGCGCGACATCGCACCGAGCCACAGGCCGTCGCGCGGAACGAACGGAAACAGCCGCTCGACTACGCTGCGCTGCAGGACCGGAAGATGGCCGTCGACGCTCACCGCGCGCCAAAAGTCGGCGAGCCGCGTGCGGGCCTCGGCGGCCCCGCCGCGCGCAAGGCCGTCCGCGAGCATGACGGCGTTGACGGCGCCCGCCGAGGCGCCGGACACGCCCTCGATCTCGATGCGGCCGTCCTCGAGCAACTGGTCGAGCACGCCCCAGGTGAAGGCGCCGTGGGCGCCGCCGCCTTGCAGGGCGAGATTGACGCGCTTGCGTCCCTTCTTCAGGCGTCCGGACGGACGGGGGCGCGCGCGCGAACGCGGCGGGGCCAGCGCCCGAGAAACCAAGTTTGCGAGCAGGATCGGGATCATTCAGGGCTCGGTTGCGGATGAAACGATTCGCAGGGTGGTCTTGGAATGTGGGGAGAATATGCTGCGTTGCAATATAATTTTATGGCATCGCAACATATTGGAAATGCGTCCGAAACGGGTAAAGTCCGCCCAATGTCGAAAGCCAAAGCATCGCGGCCGGTCCCGGGCGGCCGCCCGGCGATCGTTTTCCACGCCCCCGACCACGACCATGATCGCTGCTCCAGCGACGCCATGGCGGTGGCCGAGACGCTGTGCGCGGAACGCGGCCAGCGGCTGACCCCGATCCGCCGCAAGGTGCTGGGCGCCCTACTGGCGAGCCACAAGCCGCTCGGCGCCTATGAAATCATCGAGCGGCTCGCCCCCAAGGGAACGCGCCCCGCCCCCATCACCGCCTACCGCGCGCTCGAGTTTCTGCGCGAGAACGGCTTGGTACATCGCATCGAGAGTCGCAACGCCTTCATCGCCTGCGTGCACAATCACGCCGCCGGCGCGCTAGTGGTGTTCCTGATCTGCGAGCGCTGCGGCGCGGTCGGAGAGGCGTCCTCCGCCGACGTCACCTCGACGCTGACCTCGGCCGCGCGCGCTGCCGGCTTCACGCCGAAATCGCCGGTGATCGAGGTCAGCGGCATCTGCAGCCACTGCCGCGACGCGTGATGAAGCAGGACGTCTTTCCCGCGTCCCGGCCGCTCGACGCGGCTGCCGCCGCGCTCGCCGTCGCGCTCTGCCTGAGCTGGGGCTTCAACCAGGTCGCCATCAAGCTTGCGCTGCCCGAGATCCCTCCGCTCATCCAGGCCGCCTTCCGCTCGACCGTCGGCACCCTCATCGTCGTCGCCTGGGCGCGCAGCCGCGGCGTGAAATTGATGGAGCCCGATGGCACGCTCGTTCCCGGCATCGTCGCGGGCCTGCTGTTCGGCCTGGAGTTCATCCTGATCTTTCGCGGCCTGATCTGGACCGATGCCACCCGCGCATCGCTCTTCATCTACACCGCCCCGTTCTTCGTGGTGATCGGATCGCGCTGGCTCGTGCCCGGCGACCATTTCGACCGCTGGCAATGGCTCGGGCTCCTGCTGTCCTTCGCTGGGATCGTGGTCGCCTTCGGCGTGCCGGCGCCGGGCGCGCATCCCTGGGCGCTCGTCGGCGATGTGATGCTGCTGCTGGCGGGCGCCGCCTGGGGTGCGACCACGCTGGTGATCAAGGCATCGAGCCTCGCGCGTGCCTCCTACGAGAAGACACTGCTCTACCAGCTCATCGTCTCGGCGCCGATGCTGGCCATTTGCGCGCAGCTGTTCGGCGAGCGCGTGGAAACGGTCCCGTCGGCATTGGCGATCGGCTCGCTGCTCTATCAGACCTTCTGGGTGGTCGGCTTCACCTATCTCGCCTGGTTCGCCTTGATCCTGCGCTACTCCGCGAGCCGGCTGTCGGTGTTCACCTTTCTCACGCCGCTGTTCGGGGTCGCAGCCGGGCATCTGGTGCTGGGCGAGCCGTTGACGCCGGCCTTCGCCGTCGCCGCGGCGCTGGTGGTCGCCGGTCTCGTGCTCGTCAACCGGCCCCGTTGACTTCCGCGAAAACGACCAGCGGGCTAGGTTGGGTTGGACAAGGCTTTTCCTGAGGGGAGAAGGTTTGTGGCCGATGAAGCCGAGGCGGGCGGCGGCGCGGGCGCGGCGATCGACAGCGAATTCGCCGAGGCGGTGCGATGTCATCAGGCGGGTCAGCTTTCGCAAGCCGATGAACTCTACCGCCGCGTCCTGGCAGCGACACCGCACCACGTCGAGTGCCTGCATCTTCGCGGCGTCATCGCGCTGCAGACCGGACACCACGACGACGCGCGAAGCCTGATCGGTCAAGCCATCGCGCTGAACGACCAAAATCCGCAATGCCACTATCACATCGGCCTCGCCTGTGCGCTGCTCGGCGACATGGACGCCGCCGCCGTGCACAACAGGCGCGCGATCGAGCTCAAGCCGGACTATGCCGATGCGCATCTCAATCTCGGCAACGTGCTCAAGGCACAAGGCAAGCCGGATGAATCCGCGGCCTGCTACGAAGCGGTGCTGGTGCTGCGGCCGCAATCCCCCGAGGCCCGCTACAATCTCGCCAACGTGCTCGGCGACCAGGGTCGGCTCGACGCGGCAATCGCGCAATATCGCGAGGCGCTCGCGTTGCGGCCTCAATACGCCGAGGCGCACAACAATCTCGGCACCGCGCTCGCCGCCAAAGGCGATCTGGGCGAGGCGGTGGCGCATTATCAACGTGCATTGTCGCTCGCGCCGGGCCTGCTCGACGCCTACGTGAATCTCGCCAGTGCACTGCTGGCGAACGGTGACGCCGCGACGGCGCTGAGCATTGTCGCACGCTCGCTTGCGATGCGGGAGACGCAGGCCGGCAAGACGCTGTTCGTCGAATGCGCACGGGCGACCGGATCTGTTCCGTCGCCGCCGGAGTTCCGCGAGCTGGTGGTCCGGGCGTTGGCGGAGGGCTGGGGTCGCCCGAGCGAACTGGCGCCGTGCGCGATTGTCCTGACCAAGCAGAACGCGGTGCTTCAGGCCGCCATCGCGCGCACGACCGCGGCATGGCCGCGGCGCCTGCCGATGCCAGACGTGCTTGCCGGCGCCGATTTCGCCGCCATCACTGACGATCGTCTGCTGCGATGCTTGCTGGAGTCGGTGCCGCTTCCCGACATTCCCATGGAGCGATTTCTCACCTGCGCGCGGGCCGGCGTGCTCGCGCTTGCCGGCAAGGCCGGTGCCGCGGACCAGGTGCCTCCTGGCCTATTGGATTTCGGCTGCGCGTTGGCGCGGCAATGCTTCATCAACGAATACGTCTACGACGCTCCCGCGCAGGAATGGGACGAGGCGCGCCGCCTGCGCGATGCGCTCGTCGCGGCGCTGCAGTCCGCGGAGCCAATTCCGGCGCTGTGGCCGGTTGCGGTTGCCGGCTACTTTCCGCTGCATTCGCTGCCTGGCGCGCAATCCCTGCTCGATCGCGGCTGGAGCGGCGCGCTGGCGGAGCTGCTGGTTCAGCAGGTGAGCGAGCCGGCGGAGGAGGCACGAATCCGTGCGTCGCTGACCGCACTCACCGCGATCGACGACGATGTGTCCCGCACGGTCAGGCAGCAATACGAGGAAAACCCCTATCCGCGCTGGGTGCGGGCGCCCGCCAGCGACCCCGCCAGCTTCGACCAGCACATGCGGCGGCGATTTCCGCTGGCTCCGTTCCGGCCGTTCGACAAGCGTGACCTCGACGTCCTGATCGCCGGCTGCGGCTCCGGCCGGCATTCGATCGCGGTGGCGCAGATGCTCGCCGGCGCGCGCCTGCTTGCGATCGATCTCAGCACCAGCAGCCTCGGCTACGCCATCCGCAAGTCGCGGGAGCAAGGCTTGCGCAACATCGACTACATGCAGGCCGACATTCTGCGGCTCGGCACGATCGGCCGGACCTTCGACTTCATCGACTCGACCGGGGTATTGCACCATCTCGCGGATCCCTGGACCGGCTGGCGCGTGCTGGTTTCGCTGCTGCGGCCCGGCGGCTGCATGCGCATCGGTCTCTACAGCACGTCGGCGCGCCGCGATGTCACCGCCACTATGGCTTTCATCGCAGAGCGCGGTTATGGTCGCTCGGCGGAGGACATCCGGCGCTGCCGGCAGGTACTCGCGGGCTACCCGGACGATACTCCGCAGAAACGCGTCACGACCGGCAGCGACTTCTACAGCACGAGCGATTGCCGTGATCTACTGTTCCATGTGCAGCAGCACGGATTGACGATACCGACGATCAAAGAATTTCTGCAGGCGAACGGGCTCGGGTTTCTCGGTTTCGAGCTCGATGCCCGTGTGCTGCGGACCTACGCGCTGAGGTTTCCGGAGGATCCGGCGCGGACCAATCTCGATCTCTGGCACGTGTTCGAATCCGAGAATCCGTACCTCTTCGCCGACATGTATGTGTTCCTGGTGCAGAAGTAGCATTGGATGAAAAAGCGTGACCGGGCGCAGATCGCTGCGGTCGAGGATGCCCTCAAGCGCGCGATGGCCGCTATTCAGAATCGGCAGCCCGCCGTCGCGGAGCGCATAGCCCGCGACGTGCTGGCACGCGACTGCCGACATCCCGGTGCGCTGCATGTCGTCGGCCTGGCCTTGCTGGCGCAAGGCCGTGCGCGCGAGGCGATTGCGCCGCTCGAGCAGGCCACGCACGGACGCGCCGACGCCGTCAGCGAGACGCATCTTGCGATTGCGCTGCGACAGATCGGGCGACCCGAGCAGGCGCTGCCGGTGCTCGAGCGCGCGACCGCACGGCAGCCGGCGTTTCCGCTGGCGTTTCACGAGCTCGGCGTCTTGTTGTTCTCGCTGCGGCGGCTTGCCGAAGCGCAGGCGGTGCTCGAGCGCGGGGTGGAGATCGCCCCGGCGATGCCCGAGCTCTCGGTGGCGCTGGGCGGCGTCTTCCTCGACCGGCTCGATCGGCCGAACGCCAAGCTCGCCTTCGCGCGGGCGCTCGCATGCGCGCCGGGTCACGCCGGCGCGCTCTACGGCCTCGGCACCGTGCTGATGGAGGACGGCGAGTTCGCGGCGGCGGCCGACCGGTTCCGGCAAGCGCTCGCGCGCGATCCCGGCTATACGCAGGCAGCGATCAGCCTCAGTGCTTGCCTGCTCGAGCTCCGCCGCTGGGACGAAGCGATCGAGTGCCAGCGCGCGGTGATCAAGGCGATCCCGCAGCTCTACACCAAGACATTGCAAACGCTTGTGACCGCCGGCCGCAGCCGATTCTGGCTCAGGCCGAGCGCCGCTGCCGAGGTGTTGCGGCCCAAGTAGCTCGGTCTCCGGGCATGGAAGCGCGACACGACAAAATCGAGGGTTCGGCGGCCGCCGGAACCGGCCCCCGTGCGCAAACCGCCGATATTTCCTACATTAGTGATGCGGGCGCGCCGGCGTTGACGGCGTCGCTCCGGTCTGGCACGTCAGGGGGTCATGGAGCAGCCTATGTCCACGCAAGCAGGTCCGCAGCAGCGTCGCAAATCGGTCGCCGTCGATGTCGGCGGCGTGCTGGTTGGTGGCGGCGCCCCGGTGGTCGTGCAATCCATGACCAATACCGATACCGCCGACGTCGCAGGCACGGTGCAACAGGTGGCGGCGCTGGCCCGCACCGGCTCCGAGATCGTGCGCGTGACGGTGGATCGCGACGAGGCGGCTGCCGCCGTGCCGCACATCAAGGAGCGGCTCCTGAAGATGGGCGTCGATGTGCCCATCGTCGGCGACTTCCACTATATCGGCCACAAGCTGCTCGCCGATCATCCGGCTTGCGCCGAGGCGCTCGACAAGTACCGGATCAATCCCGGCAATGTCGGCTTCAAGGAAAAGAAGGATCGCCAGTTCGGCGCCATCGTCGAGACCGCGATCAAGCACAACAAGCCGGTGCGCATCGGCGCCAATTGGGGCTCGCTCGACCAGGAGCTGCTGACGCACCTGATGGACGCGAACGCGCGCTCGCCCAATCCGATCGACGCGCGCGCGGTCACACGCGAGGCGATGGTGCAGTCGGCGCTGCTGTCGGCCGAGCGCGCCGAGGAGATAGGGCTCGGCCGTGACCGCATCATCCTGTCCGCGAAGGTGTCGGCGGTGCAGGATCTGATCGCGGTCTATCTCGATCTCGCCCAGCGCTCGGATTACGCCCTGCATCTCGGGCTCACCGAGGCCGGGATGGGCTCGAAGGGCATCGTGGCGTCATCGGCGGCGCTCAGTGTGCTGCTGCAGCAGGGCATCGGCGACACCATCCGCATCTCGCTCACGCCCGAGCCGGGCGGCGATCGCACCCTCGAGGTGAAGGTGGCGCAGGAAATCCTGCAGACCATGGGCTTCCGCGTGTTCGTGCCGCTGGTCGCGGCGTGCCCGGGCTGCGGGCGCACCACCTCGACCACGTTCCAGGAGCTGGCCCGCGACATCCAGGGCTTCATTCACACCTCGATGCCGGAATGGAAGAAGCGCTATCCCGGGGTCGAGACGCTCAACGTCGCGGTCATGGGCTGCATCGTCAACGGCCCCGGCGAGAGCAAGCACGCCGATATCGGCATCTCGCTGCCGGGCACCGGCGAGACCCCGGCCGCGCCGGTCTTCATCGACGGCAAGAAGGCGGTCACGCTACGCGGCGCCGGCGTCGCGGCCGAGTTCAAGCAGCTGGTGATCGACTATATCGAGCGCCGCTTCGGACAGGGCGGGGCGGGACGCACCGCGGCGGAGTAGGCGCTATTTCAGCCGTTGTGAAGCGGCAGACGTTTCGGCGAGCAGGCTGATCACTGCGATCAACACGCACAAGAGCGCGACTTTCTCCAACTGAGTCTCCACTGATACACCCCGCGGGCGGTCGCCAAGTAGAATGCGATCGCGGCCGATCGGTTCCACGGCGGGTTGATTGAAGGCAAGCCGCTTAGCCTATTGGCGAACTTGCGGTGGGGTGGTCGGACTAGTTCGTCGCGATCGCACCGGCCGCGATGTTCACCGTCAACGCCAGCAGTGCCGTGTTGAAGAGGAACGACACGACGCCATGGGCGGCGACTGTGCGGCGGATCAGCCGCGATTCGACCTGGACGTCGGACACTTGGCAGGTCATGCCGATCACGAAGGAGAAGTAGACGAAGTCCCAATAGTCAGGTTGGTCGTCGGCGGGAAAGGCGAGCCCGCTCTCCTTGGCGCCGTGCTCGCCGTAATAATCGTGCGCATAGTGCAGGGCGAAGATGGTGTGGACGAAGGTCCACGACAACACGATGGTGATCGTTGCCAGCGCGAGCTGCATCCCGGTTGGCTTGGCGGTTACCTTGGTGACGAGCTCGGCGACGATCGCACCGAGGATGGCGATCGCGGCAAAGACCGTGAGCACCAGAATGCCGAGCCGGCCCTCGTCCTGGCTGGCGGCATGGGTCCGGATCTGCTCGATGCTCGAACGCGCCATGAGCACGTAGACCAGCACGAGATAGAGCGCGATGCCGGCGTCCCAGGCGATCAGAAAACGCCGCGTCATCGCGACCTGTCCGCCGAGCCAACACACCGCCAGCACGGCGATCCCGAACGCGATCGACGTCATGAGGCGCGGCCTCGCGCGCAGGATTCGCAACGCGTATGGCAGGCGTCGTCGCGATGAGGTCGGCTCCTTGATCGGTTCCTTGGCCATGCCTCGATCACGCCGCCTTGGGCGGCAGGTTCGGTAGCTCGGCGGCATAGACCTCGTCCATGCGCGGCTGCATGCCATGGCGGGCGAGCGCGTCGGCGAACATCTGCCGCACCAACGGCGCCTCGTCGGCGTAATCCACCTGCGTGCCGCCGAGCCGCCGCGAGATCCACGACATCGGCACACCCTGCGCATTGCGCGGCGAGGAGTGCTTGAAGGCGAGGTAGCGCGCCGGCGTCGGCCCGGAATTGAAATGCTGGTGGAACCAGGCGTTGGGCGGCACGATCAAGGTGCCGACCTGCCAGTCGTAGCGGCGCGGCTCCTCACCCTCCGGCCACATCAGCGAATAGCCCTCGCCCGAAAGCACGATCACGTGCGCGCCCGGCCCGTGCGCATGCGCCTTCTTGTAGGTACCGACCGGAAACTGCGAGATGTGGCTGGCGATCGAGCCGCGCGCCATGTTGAAGCGGATGTGACCGCCGCCGGCGCCGCGTTCCTTCGCCGTGATCAGCGGCAGGTTGACGGCGTCTGCGACGAAATTGGTCTGCAGCAGGAAGCCCACCTGCTCGCCCTTGGCGCTGTAATAGTCGGCCTCGCCGGAGAAGCGGCTCTTGAAGTCGTGGCGGTGATCGAAGACGAAATCGAGGTCGTCGTAGAGATTGATCACCGAGGGCGCGTTGGTCACCGCAACGTAGCGCACCGGCTCGTGGCCGGAGCCGTTGAAATGCTGGTACCAGCAATTGAGCGGGATCGCGAAGATCGCGCCCGCCTTCCATTCGAAGCTGACGCGCGCGCCGGCATTGTTCCACACCGTGGTGGAGCCGCGGCCCGACAGCACCAGGATCATCTCCTCGAACAGGTGGTGCTGCGGCGCCAGCGTCTTGCCCGGCGCGATCTCGCAGACATAGCAGTCGTTCGAGGTGCGCGAGGCCTCATGGTTGATGAACACGCCCTTGCCGTTCTTGCGTGCCCACGGCTTGAGCTCGACGGTGCGCAGATTCGGTACGTATTGCGCGCTGATGACGTCGAGCCCCTCGCCGCGCACGAAGCGCAGATAGGGCGAGTCCTTCTCGGTCTTGAACTTCTCCGCCAGCTCCTGCGAGACGATCGCGTCCTTGGCCACGAGTTCCTCCGGGCGGTGCTGTGCCGTGTCGCGCTGGTTTACCAGCGCGAGGAGGTGGCGGGCAATGGCGCCATGCCCGGCTGATCAGGAACCGTAAGCTGATCCCGATTTCGCCGACGCGTCATTCCGGCTAGGTTGCCGATCGACCGGAATCACATGCCGCCAGCAACCCAATCACAGCCGCGCTCGGCGGCGCCAGCGTACCGACCGCGACGTTGGCTCCGCCGCTTGGTGTGGACGGTGGTGATTGTTCTCCTGATCCTTCTGCTGCTGCCGTATCTGCTGGTGCCGCTCTATCGTTTCGTCAATCCGGTCTCGACCCTGATGCTGTGGCGCTGGGCGACCGGCCAGCGCGTCGAGCGCACCTTCGTGCCGATCGACCGCATGTCGCCCTCTTTGCCGGTCACCGTGATCGCTTCCGAGGATGGCCGCTTCTGCAGCCATCGCGGCGTGGACTGGAGGGAGATCCGCGAGCGCATCGAGGACGCCGACGACCTGAGCGAAGCGCGCGGCGTCTCCACCATCACCCAGCAGGTCGCCAAGAACCTGTTCCTGTGGCAGGGGCGCAGTTTCGTGCGCAAGGCGCTGGAGGCCCCGCTCGCCCTGTGGATCGATTTCGTGCTGCCGAAATGGCGCGTGCTGGAGATCTACCTCAACATCGCGGAGTGGGGTCCGCGCGGGCAGTTCGGCGCCGAGGCCGGCAGCCGCTACGCCTTCAACAAGTCGGTGCGGGTGATCAGCCCGCGCGAGGCGGCATTGCTCGCGGCCGTGCTGCCGAACCCGAAACGGCGCAGCGCCAAGCAGCCGGGTCCGGCGGTGCGCCGCCTCGCCGGCATCTATGAGGCCCGCGCCGTGGCCCAGGCCAAGCTTGCGGCCTGCGCAAAACCACCTAAATAATCAACGAGATAGCCTTGGGCGACGGACGCGGATGCGGCGCTGGCATTCGCCGGCGCGATCCTCTATAAGCCCGGCTTTCCGAACACCTCGCGCGGCCTGGCCCGACCTCGCCGCGCCGACGACAGCAGAGCAGGAGCACTGACCATGGCCGTCCCGAAACGAAAAACATCGCCGTCGAGGCGCGGGATGCGCCGCTCCGCCGATGCGCTCAAGGCGCCGAGCTACGTCGAGGACAAGGATTCCGGGGAGCTGCGCCGCCCCCATCACATCGACCTCAAGACCGGCATGTATGGCGGCCGCCAGGTGCTCAAGGCCAAGAAGGAAGCCTGAGCCTCGTCGTCGCGGCTGCCCGTGTCTCCGGCCGGGCGAAATTCTTTCAGAGATCCGTTTCGCGCGCCGTGCCCCGCGATCCGATCGCGTGCGCCCATGCCGTCACAACGACCTGTTTGCCCACCCTACGCCTGCTGCTAAGCTTTGCCTTTGAATCACCTGCGTGAGGAAGGCCGGCATTCATGTATTCTCTGATCGCATTTCCGCTGCTGCTGATCCCGTTCGCGCTCTACAACATGATTATCTTCCTGCTGAACCTGTCGTTCACCGACACGTTGTTCGACATCCCCTTGCTGGAAGGTCGGCGCATGCCGGTGACCACCGGCGATGTCATCGTCGGGATCGCGCTGCTGATGCTCTACGTCGAGGTGATCAAGGCGGCGCGCGGCTCCAAGGGGGTCATGGATCACTTGCTGGCGTTCGTCCTGCTTATCGGCATGGCGGCCGAGCTCGCGCTGGTGCCGAAGGCGACGACGCCGACGTTGCTGCTGCTGATCGCGATCAGCTTCATCGACGTGATCGCGGGGCTCTCCATCCCGGGGCGCCCGAGACAGCAGGAGATCGTGATCGAGGACGCCGAGCGGGCGCGCTACTGAAGCCCGCCGCGATGGTCGCCACGTGAGTCATCGCACATGAGCCGCGACTTTCAGCTTCCCGGCCGCTCGCCGGTCATCGCCGGCGAGGGCATGGCGGCGACCTCGCATCCGCTGGCGTCGCTTGCTGCCATCGAGACGCTGCGCGCCGGCGGCAACGCGGCCGACGCCGCAGTCGCGGCGGTCGCGGTGCTGTGCGTGGTCGAGCCGCACATGACCGGCATCGGCGGCGACTGCTTCTGCATGCTCGACGTGCCGGGGAAGCCGGTCTGGGGCTACAACGGCTCCGGCCGCGCCAGCGCGCGCGCCTCGACCGAGGCGCTGATCGGGCAAGGCATTCGCGCGATCGCGCCGGATTCGATCCATGCGGTGACCGTGCCCGGCGCCATCGACGCCTGGGCGGCGATCCTCGCGGCACACGGGCGTTTCGGGCTCGACCGTGCGCTTGGGCCCGCCATCCGCTACGCCGAGCACGGGTTTCCCGTGGCCGCACGCATCGCCTGGGACTGGGTCAATTCCATTGCCAAGCTCGCCGCCGATCCCGGCGCGCGGCGTCATTACCTCCGTGACGGCCGTGCGCCGGCGGAAGGCGACGTGGTCAAGCTGCCGGCGCTGGCGCAGACGTTGCGCGCTGTCGCCGCGAAAGGTCCGCGCGCGCTCTACGAAGGGCCGATCGCGGACGACATGGTCGCGACCCTTGCTGCGCGCGGCTCCTTCCTCACCGCCGACGATTTCGCCGGCCATCGCGGCGACGTGGTGGCGCCAATCGCCACCAACTATCGCGGCCTCGATGTGCTGGAGCTGCCGCCCAACACCCAGGGCCTCACGGCCTTGGTGCTGCTCAACATCCTCGAGCGCTTCGATCTCGCGGCGCTCGATCCGCTCGGCGCCGACCGCTGCCACCTCGCGCTCGAGGCCGCGCGCCTCGCCTATGCCGTGCGCGACACTCATCTGGCCGATCCCGCGGCCATGCGGGTCTCGGTGCCCGCACTGCTCGAGAAGCGCTTTGCCGCCGAGCTTGCCGGCCGCATCGACCGCGCGCGCCGCGCGGCGCTGCCGACCGCGCCCACGCCCGACAGCGACACCGTCTACCTGACGGTGGTCGATCGTGACCGCATGGCGGTATCCCTGATCAACACGCTCTATTCGACCTTCGGCGTCGGCATTTGCACGGACGCGACCGGAATCATGCTGACCAACCGTGGCGCCTGCTTCGTCCTCGATCCCGACCATCCGAACACGTTCGGGCCGCGCAAGCGCCCGATGCACACCATCATCCCGGCGCTGGCGTTCCGCGACGGCCATTGCGAAATGTCGTTCGGGGTCATGGGCGCGCACTACCAGCCGATGGGCCATGCCCAGATCGTCAGTAATATCGTCGACTTCGGCATGGACGTGCAGGCCGCGATCGACGCGCCGCGGGTGTTTTTCGTAGGCGACACCACCGTGGTCGAGCGCGGCTTGCCGGCGGCGACCGTCGCCGGGCTCGAGGCGCGCGGCCACGATGTGGCGATGGCGCCGACGCCCTGGGGCGGCTCGCAGGCGATCCGCATCGATCGGCAGCGTGGCGTGCTGATCGCCGGCTCCGATCCGCGCAAGGACGGCTGCGCGCTGGGCTATTGAGCGTTACAGACAGCGGTAGAGGGTTCCACCGAGGTGGACGCATCCGGCCGTGGCCGCGGTATAGGCCGCGCTGGCGTCGTCCGGCTCCGCCCGCCGCCGTGCGCGCGTCTGTGGCGCCTTCAGCGCAGTGGCGATGAGCTGCGCCAGGAAGGCCGCCGGAGGCGCTTGGCCGGCGGCTCTGCCCGGGCTGCGGCCATCGTCGGCGAAGGAAAGGGCGGTCGGAACGAGCGCCCGGCTGGAGGCCGAGGCACTCGTCCGTCCCACTAACTCTTGCTCTGAGGGCTCTCGGCGGTCAGGGGTCATTTCGAGGCCTCTCTGTCCCGGATTCGGACGTTTCCAGGTGCTGCAGAGAGGGGATCGCAAGCCGCGTGCCGGCCAAAAACAACGGGGCGTTCTGTTGAATATGCCGGGTTCGGTAGACCGGTAATTTCCGAAAAATTCACCGTCTTTTCATAGGTTGCCGCTCTACCGCCGGCCGAATGCCGGCAAACCACAAGCGTCGAGGCCATCGTGGCCGCTGAGGACCCGACTTCCCGCCCCGCCGACGGGCCGGCACCCTGTCCCATGGACGAGGCGCCGCGTCCCAAGACGGGAGGCATGACCAGGACGGGCCCACAACCAGGGCTTGACCCTGGGCAGATCCTCGCTTCGGTGGGCGATGTGCCCTACGAGTGGCGGATCGCGTCCGACGTGCTGGTCTGGGGGCCCAACGTGCTGGCGGTGCTTGCCGGCGCCGACGCGGCGGCGCTCGCCAGCGGCCGCGGCTATGCCCAGCTGGTCGATCCCGGCAGCGGACCGTCGCGCTACGACGCAGTGATGCGCGCCGCCAAGATCGATGACGGCACGGGCGTTCCCTATCAGGTGCAATATGCGCTGCGTGGGGAGGGCGAGCAGCGCACCTGGATCGAGGACACCGGGCGCTGGTTCGCCGGGCCCGACGGCAAGCCGGCGCGCGCCCATGGCGTCGTGCGCGTGATCAACGAGCGCCGCGAGCGCGAGCAGCGGCTCGCCCATCTGTCCGGATTCGACGCGCTCACCGGGGAGATGAATCGCGGGCAGATGATCGAGGTGCTCGAAATCGCGATTGAGGAGGCGGTCAAGCTGCGCTCCTCCTGCGGCTTCCTGCTGGCCGCGGTCGACAACCTCGACCGCATCAACGAGGCTTATGGCTTCGACATCGCCGACGAGGTGATCGCCGAGGTCGGCCGGCGGATCCGCCGGCAATTGCGCGGCAAGGACCACCTCGGGCGCTTTTCCGGCAACAAGTTCGGCATCATCCTCAAGGGCTGCACGCCCGACGACATGCTGATCGCCGCCGATCGTCTGCTCGCCGGCATCCGCGAGGAGGTAGTGCAGACCACGGCCGGTCCGGTTGCCGCGACCATCACCATCGGCGGCGTGACCGGGCCGCGCCACGCCCGCAACCTGCGCGAGGTTCTCAGCCGTGCCCAGGATGCGCTGGACAGCGCCAAGGCCAGGCGCCGCGGCTCGTTCCAGATCTATCAGCCGAACCTCGAGCGCGAGGTGCGGCGCCGGGACAATGTGCGCGCCACCGATGAGATCGTCGGGGCGCTCAATGCGCGGCGCATCTTTCTGGTCTACGAGCCCGTCGTCGCCATCGCCTCGCGCCGGCCCGCCTTCTATGAATGCCTCATGCGCCTGAAGCGGGCGGACGGCACGATGCTGCCCGTCAGCGAGACGGTGCCGCTCGCCGAGCGTCTCGGGCTGGTGCGCCTCATCGATCACCGCGTCTTGGAGCTGGTGCTGCAGGAACTGATTGCCGCTCCCGATGCGAAGGCGAGCGTCAACGTGTCGGCCGCCTCCACGGTCGATCCGGACTGGTGGGGAGCGCTGGCCGCGATGTTGCGTGCGCACCGGGGCGTCGGCGAGCGGCTCATCGTAGAGATCACCGAGACCGCGGCCATCCACGATATTGACGAAACCCGCGGCTTCGTCGCGCGGGTGAAGGATCTCGGCTGCCGCATCGCCATCGACGACTTCGGCGCCGGCCACACCTCGTTCCGCAACCTGCGCAAGCTCGGCGTCGATCTCGTGAAGATCGACGGCGCCTTCGTGCAGAACTTGCTGCGCTCCGACGACGATGCAGCCTTCGTGCGCACGCTCATCGACCTCGCCCGCCGGCTTGGCCTGAAGACGGTGGCGGAGTGGGTGCAGGATGAGGCGGCCGCGGAAATGCTGGCGGACTGGGGCTGCGACTACCTGCAGGGCGCGCTGGTCGGACTTGCGTCCGAGGAGCGGCCGTGGGGGAAGGGGCCATCGACGGCGAGAGCGTCGATCTGACCGACGTGCGGGCAGGCTCGCGTTACGCCTTGTTCGTGCCGCTCAACTCATCGAGCCGTTTTTGCAACTCGTCGATCCGGCGCTTGAGGCTGTCGACGTCTTCGCGCGGCCGGTTGGCGTTCTCGATCAAGGTGCGCGTCTGCCGGCGCGACAGGGATGCCCAAATCGCGATCAGAATGAGGAAGGGCAGCCACGAGACCAGGAGCGACACGAACCACGGCACGTCATGCTGCGGCTGCGCCGTGACCGATACGCCCTTGCTGTAGAGACGCGGATACCAGCTTTGGTCGCCCGGCGCGTAGGTCTGGAAGCGGCGGCCGTCGGTATAGGTGCCGTGGATTTCTGACCCCTGGATCAGCACGTCGCGCACGCGGCCCTGATCCACCTCACTGAGGAACTGGGAGAACGCGATATCCGGAAGGGTGGTGCGCGGCGTCGGGTTCTGGAACAGGGTGAACAGCCCCAGCAGGAGAAGAACGATGATCACCCACAGGGCGAAATTGCGCAGGTTGAAATTCATCGGACGGACGTCATGAAAAATCGGATGGTGACGGCAGTCGGCGCGGTCTTGCCTACGTCTTGTCCTTGTCGCTCAGGCGTTCGAGGCGCTTCTGCATCTCTTCCATCTGGCGCTTGAGATCGTGAATCTCGCCGTTGTCGCCGCCGCCCGCCGCCGACGCATTGCCCTTGTCGGGTTCGCCCGCCGCCTGGCCTTCGCGGCGCGCGAACGGCGTGAACATGGCGAAGGCGCGCTCGAACATTTCCATGTTCCGCCGCGCCTGCTCCTCGAGCGCGCCGAACGGGCCGCCGCCGAAAGCCTGGGCCATCTGGTCGCGGAACTTCTGCTGCTCGCGGGTGAGCGAGTCGATCGAAACTTCGAGATAGCGCGGCACCAGCATCTGCATGCTGTCGCCGTAGAAGCGGATGAGCTGGCGCAGGAAGGCGATGGGCAACAGACTCTGCCCCTCCTTGTTCTCCTGCTCGAAGATGATCTGCGCCAATACCTGCCGGGTAATGTCCTCGCCGGTCTTGGCATCGTGGACGATGAAGTCCTCGCCCGCTTTCACCATGGCGGCGAGGTCCTCCAGCGTCACGTAGGTGCTGGTGCCGGTGTTATAGAGCCGCCGGTTGGCGTATTTCTTGATCGTGATCGGACCTTCCGATTTGGCCATGATGAACCCGGTTCGCGTCTATCCCTCAGGTAGCATAGCCCTTTTTTTTCTTGCGGGGCCACCGTTTTATCGGCTGCCGAATGCCGGCCGCCCCCGGGAGACCGGCCGGCGGCTCGCCTGCACGCAGAATTGATGCAGAACAGCCCGGCAGTCCATTGCAATTGACACGTCCGCGCCCGCGCCCCAAATGGTCGTTCATGGATGCGGATCTGGGCGACGGATCATCGGCACGTCATGCGGGCGTTGCCGGGAAGCCATAGCGGACTGATAGTGAGCCCGTTCCGTCGCCGTCCAGCCGGACACGAAAGGGAGTTACGAGATGAAGGACGATATCGTCATCGTCAGCGCCGCCCGTACGCCGGTCGGGGCCTTCAATGGGGCCCTTGCAGCGCTCCCGGCCCATGAACTGGGCAAGGTTGCGATCGAGGAAAGCCTCAAGCGCGCGGGCGTCGAGGGCGGCCAGGTCTCCGAGGTCATCCTGGGCCAGATCCTCACCGCCGGGCAGGGTCAGAACCCGGCCCGCCAGGCGTCGATCGCCGCCGGCATCCCGGTCGAGAGCCCGGCCTGGGGGGTCAACCAGCTCTGCGGCTCGGGGCTGCGGGCGGTCGCGCTCGGCTACCAGGCCATCCTCAACGGCGACAGCGAGATCGTTGTGGCCGGCGGCCAGGAATCCATGAGCCAGGCCCCGCACTGCGCCCATCTGCGCAACGGCGTGAAGATGGGGAATTTCGACATGGTCGATACCATGATCAAGGACGGCCTCTGGGACGCCTTCAACGGCTACCACATGGGCAACACGGCCGAGAACGTCGCGCGCCAATGGCAGATCACCCGCGCCCAGCAGGACGAGTTCGCGGTCGGCTCGCAGAACAAGGCCGAGGCGGCGCAGAAGGCCGGCAAGTTCAAGGACGAGATCGCGCCCGTCACCGTGAAGACGCGCAAGGGCGACATCGTGGTCGATGCCGACGAATATCCCAAGCACGGCACCACGATTGAAGGGATTGCCAAGCTGCGGCCGGCCTTCGCCAAGGACGGCACCGTCACCGCCGGCAATGCGTCGGGCATCAACGACGGCGCCGCGGCCGTCGTGCTGATGAAGGCGAGCGAGGCGCAGAAACGCGGCAAGACGCCGATCGCCCGCATCGTCTCCTGGGCGCATGCCGGCGTCGATCCGGCGATCATGGGGACCGGCCCGATCCCGGCCTCGCGCGCCGCGCTCAAGAAGGCCGGCTGGAGCACCGGCGATCTCGACCTGATCGAGGCCAACGAGGCGTTCGCGGCGCAGGCCTGCGCCGTCAACAAGGACCTCGGCTGGGATACCTCCAAGGTCAACGTCAATGGCGGCGCGATTGCGATCGGCCACCCGATCGGCGCTTCCGGCGCGCGCGTGCTGGTCACGCTGTTGCACGAGATGCATCGGCGCGATGTTCACAAGGGCCTCGCGACTCTGTGCATTGGCGGCGGCATGGGAATTGCGTTATGCGTTGA
>Ga0126382_10000180_pt1 | contig 23542 bp, 21 predicted proteins | sample PanSoiMetPlot_30_FD_92548 | JGI IMG/M metagenome (GOLD analysis project Ga0126382, IMG submission 92548) | Tropical forest soil microbial communities from Panama - MetaG Plot_30 | ecosystem: Environmental > Terrestrial > Soil > Tropical forest > Bulk soil | place: Panama | collected 2016-02-17
CGGCACGCCCGCATCCGGATGCGCAAGCACGAAGCGCGCCATGCGATAGGCGAGCGTCGCCTTGCCGATGCCGGCCGCACCGCTGATCAGCCAGGCATGAGGGAGACGTCCGCTGCGATAGGCATCGAGCAGCGCGCGTTCGGCGTCGGCGTGGCCGTAGAATACGGTGGTGGCGCGCGGCGGCGACGCCTCGGCGCCGTCGACCTCGTCGTCGACGTCGCTCACCATGCGGCGCCCGCGAGATGCACGGGCGCCGTCGCGGGATCGAGCCGCTCGTTCACGATCTTCCAGATGCGCTCGGCGACCGCCGGCTTGGGCGCTGTCGCATCGATCACGGCGCAGCGGGCGGGCTCATTTGTACCGATGACGCGAAAGGCCTCGCGCAGCGCCTCGTGAAATGCGAGCGACTCCGCCTCGAAGCGATCGGCGCCGCCGGTGCCGCGCCGCTTGCTGGCGCGGGCGAGCCCCACGTCCGCGGGTACATCAAGGACAAAGGTGAGATCGGGCATGAGCTCGCCCACCGTCACCCGTTCGAGCGCGCGCATGAATTTCGGATCGAGCTTGCCGAGCGTGCCCTGATAGACCCTGGTCGAGTCGATGAAACGGTCGCAGATCACCCAGGCGCCGCGCGCCAGCGCGGGCTCGATGAGATTGCGCACATGATCGTCGCGGGCGGCCGCGAACAGCATCGCCTCGGCTTCCACGCCCAGCGGTTTGGCCACGCCCGAAAGCAGCACGTGGCGGATCGCCTCGGCGCCGGGCGAGCCGCCGGGCTCACGCGTGCGCACGACGCCGATGCCGAGCGATTTGAGCCGATCCGCCAGCAGCGCCGCGTGGGTCGACTTGCCGGTGCCCTCACCGCCTTCAAAGGTGATGAGTCGGCCACGCATCTTGCGCTAGAGCCGCTGGAAGCCGGCGCGGAACAGGCCGATCACGAGCTCGGTCGCGGCATCGAAGGCGCGCTGCGGCATGGAGCCGGCACCGACATCCTCGGTCGCCTGCAACGGCACTTCGAGCACCATGGAATCGTTGCGCCAGACCTTGAGCATGCCGATCTTTTGGCCCTGCTGCACCGGCGCCCGCACCGGGCCGGAATAGACCACGCGGGCGATGATCTTCTCGCGCGAGCCCTTCGGCACCATCAGCCGGACCGCTTTTGGCGCCATCAGCGACACGCGCCCTTTCTCGCCGCCGTAGACCTTGGCCTGGGCGATTTCCTGGTTCTCGGCAAACAGCAGGCCTGACTGGAAATGGTGGAAGCCCCAGTCGAGCAGCTTCTTGGCCTCGTCGGCGCGCTCCTTCTCCGACTTGAGGCCGTTGACCACGACGATCAGGCGCAATCCGTTCTGCACCGCCGACCCGACGAGGCCGTAACCGGCTTCCTTGGTGAAGCCGGTCTTGAGGCCGTCGGCTCCGATCGTCATGGCGAGCAGGGGATTGCGGTTGTACTGGCGGATCTTGTTCCAGGTGAATTCACGCTCGCCGTAATATTTGTAGTATTCGGGATAGGTGTCGATGATGTGCCGCGCCAGCTTGCCGAGCTCGCGCGAGGTCATCAGTTGTCGGGGATCGGGAAGACCGTTCGAATTGCCGAAGGTGGACTTGGGCAGGCCGAGCTCGCGCGCCCGCTTGGTCATCAGCTCGGCAAAGGCCGACTCGCTGCCGGAGATTCCTTCCGCCAAGGCGATGCAGGCGTCGTTGGCCGATTGAATGATGACGCCGTGCAGCAGATCGTCCACCGCCACCTTGCTGTGGATCGGCATGAACATGCTCGAGGTGCGCGACGGCGCGCCGCCCCGACGCCAGGCGTTGGTGCTGACCATGAATTCCTGGGTCGGCTTGAGCCTCCCCTGCTTGATCTCGTTGAACACCACCTCCGCGGTCATCAGCTTGGAGAGGCTGGCGGGCGGAATGAGCTCGTCGGCGCCCTTCTCGAACAGCACGCCCCCGCTCTCGCCCTCGATCAGGATCGCGTTCGGCGCCGCGGTCTGGTAGCCGTCGCCGGTCTTGGTCGGACCCGACACCGGATTGGGGGCGGCGAAGGCCGTCGCCAGGAAGGCGACCAAAAGCGAGACCAAGCCGCAGGCGAGAACCGCCGCGACACCCTTATGCAAGGGCAAGTGCAACGAGATACCGAATTCGCGCGCGTTCATGAGGATTTGCGGCAAGCCGTGCGTGGCCAAGGTCCACGCTCCCTTCCCCGCCTCGCATGTTGAATAACAAGCTCCGTCCGCCAAAATCAATGCCGCAAGCGGCGATTTGATGGCTCGTGAACAAGTCCCGAATTGCCAATGGGTTCAGTAGAGCCCGCGTCCGCTCATCAAGCCCAGCGCCGCCCCATCGCTGCGAACCGGCGCGAAACCCGCGACGGGCGAACTGGCTGGGAGTTCGGTCTCAACGCGGGAATCCTTGGCGGAGCTGGTTGACGGACGTGCCGACTGCTTCGCCGGCTGTCGGCTGGTCGAGGTGACGTCGCTCGCCGCCGCCGTCCTGGTGGCCCCGCTCGACCCGCTGCCCAGCGCGAACGGACGCTCTTGCGGCAGCGGCGGATTGTCGAGATTGGAGATGAAGGGCTTCGCCGCGGCGAGCATGACCCTGGAGGGCGCGGGCGCCGGCGATCCCTCGCGCAGCGTCGCCATCAACATGCGATCATCGCTGCCGTCGATCGGCGCGCGGCCGAGGTATTCGACCCGCACGCGGGCAAGGCCGTGGCCGTAGAACTTCAACGCCTTGGCGGTCCCGATCGACAGGTCGATGACGCGATCGCCGACATAGGGACCGCGGTCGTTCACCCGCACCACGATCGAGCGGCCGTTGTTCAGGTTGGTGACGCGGGCATAGCTCGGCAACGGCATGGTGGTGTGCGCGGCCGAGATGGCGTGCATGTCGTAGACTTCGCCGTTGGCGGTCAACCGGCCGTGGAAATCCGGCCCGTACCAGGACGCGGTGCCCTCGGCGCGGTAGTTCGGGTTTTCTTGCGGGATGTAGGTGCGGCCGTTGACGCTGTAGGGTCTGCCTACGCGGTAGCTGCCGCCGCCTTTCGGCACCGGCTCGCCCTCCTCGACCACCCGCTTGCTGTACTTCACCTCCCCACCGACCGGGGCGCCGGAGCAGTTGGCCAGCAGGGCGCAGGCGAAAGCCGCCGCAGCGACGCGGGCAATTGCGCCGACGCTCGAACCCGCCTTTGTAAGCTGTTGCCCCCGCATCCGATCCCCGCGCCGCGTGCGCCCCCTTACCAGCACGCCTAGTCGCTGCCGAAGGCTCGGCGAACCGGCGGGATGATGAAATGAGCGCCGCGCGTCGGCCGCGCCGCCCCCTTGGCCGCGACCAGTCCCCTCCCCTGGTATGATATCGCCGTTCGAAAACGGCAGGAATGGGGCTCGTTGCTGTCGCCGCAGGGGGTGGTAAACACCCCGTATGCGGCAAGGCACCCTCAGAACGTCGATTTCAGCTTCAGGTGGTCGAGACGGTTGATTGATTTGACGTCGACGCGCTGCACCTTGCTGTCCTGCAGCACGTCGAGCGCAATACTGGCTCCGGCGGCGCCTTGCGCCCAGATCTTGCGGTAGAAATCGGCCATGTTCTTCGGCACTTCACCGTTGACCCCGACGATGACGTCGCCGCGCTTGAGGCCGGCCTTTTCCGCCGGCCCGTCCGGCGTCACCCGGCTCACGAACAGCCGCCCGTGCGCCTCCTCGGTGTTGACCCCGAGCCATGGCCGCCCAGGCCCGGCCACCCGCCCGTCCGAGATCAGGTCGCCGAGAATCGGCGACAGCCGGTCGATAGGCACGAACATGTTGCCCGGGGTCTTCTCGCTCCCGCCGGCCGCGTCGCCCACGATGAGTGAGCCGACTCCGACCAGCTTGCCCTCGCGGCTGATCAGCGCCGCCCCGCTCCAGGCCGGATGCGGCGGTGCCGTGAACAAAGCCTCGTCGAGCATGTATTCCCAGTTGCCGGCGAACTCGCGCTTGGCGACTACGTAGGCCCCGGCGACCATGTCGGCGCCGCCGAAGCTCGCCACCAGCACGGGATCGCGCTCCTTGACGTCGGCGGACTTGCCGATCGGCATCGGCTTGAGCTTGAGCGGCTCGATCGTGCGCAGGAGGCCGAAACCAGTCTCGTGGTCGTAGCCGACCACGTTGGCCGGCACGGTCCGGCCGCTATTGTCGATGACTTCCGCCGCATAGGCTTCGACCATGAGATAGCCGATGGTCAAGACGAGACCGTCGTTGTCGATGACGATGCCGGAGCCTTCGCGATCGCGGCCCAAGCCCTGGACCGTGCGCCCCTCCGGATTGATGTGGGTCTTGATCCGCACCACGGCGGACACGAGGTCCTCGACCCGCGGGTTCTGCGCCGCAGCGGGGGGCTGGCTCACGGAAACAATCAGGGTGGCCGCCAGCACGGCAGCAATGAATTCGAAGCGACGGGCGTTGCGCATGGCTGCTCCTGCTTGAAACGACATGATACGCAAATCACCGCATGCGCTCATCGTACGCTCGGAGTTGTGCTTGCACTATAGGGATTTCTCACGCACCGGGATTGTGCCCACAGGCTGTAGCGGGGTCTTGCTCCTCCGGCGGCTTGAGGTGACGGAAGGAATAGAGCAACGACAGATCGTAGACGATCTTGAGCACACCGCAGATCACCAGGGGCAAGCCGGCAAATGCCGTGGTCAGCAAGGCGCCGCTCATCGCCGGGCTGATCGCCGAGGCAAGGCTGCGCGGGACGGCCGTGACGCTCGCCGCCGCGGTCCGCTCGGCCGGCGTGACCACCGCCATGACGTAGGAGGTGCGCGTCGGCACGTCCATCTGGGAGAGCCCGGAGCGCAGCAGCAGCAATGCCAGCACGATGGTCAGATTCGGCGAGAACGCCGCCAGAATGAGGCAGATGCTCGACGGAATATGCGTGAAGACCATCGTGTTGACGAGGCCGAAGCGTTGCCCGAGCCGTGCCGCCACCGGATACGAGAAGGCGGCGAGAACGTTCGACCAGAAAAAGAAGGCGCTGGCGGCGGCGAGCGACATGTCGAAACGCTCGAACAGCCACAGCGCGAGCAGCGATTGAACAACGAAGCCGCCGGCAAACGAGTCCAAGCTGAACAGCGCCGCGAGCTTGTACACCGTCCCGCGCGACGGCCCCAGAGCGGCCACTTTTATTGCCGGCCCGTGCGCCGGCATCCTCGGCAGCCAGGAATAGAGCGCCGCGCCCGCCAACCCTAGCGCGGCATAGACGTAGAACATCGCCTGCAGCGCGCCCAGGCGGCTCGCTCCGAATGCCACCAAGATATCCGGCGCAGCGGCGGCGAGCGCGCCGGCCGCGATCGACAGCGCGCCGACCAGGCTGTAGCGCGCGAAGACGCGTGTTCGCTCCTGATCCGATGCCCCTTGCGCAAGCATGGCGTGCTCGAGCGGCACGTGCACGCCGATGTCCCCAGTGGTCGGGTTCATCGTGCCGATGAAAGCTACGGCGGCGATGAACACGAAGTGCTGGACTTGCGGGATGGCGATTCCGGTCATGACCATGAGCAGCGCGCACCCGAGCAGCAGGGTGCGCAGGCCATAACGCGGTGCCACGAAACCGATCGCGAGTGTCATTGCCGCCGAGCCCAGCAAGGCCGCGGTTGCGACGACGCCGATCTGGAGCGGATCGAAGCCGATCTCGATCAGGTAGGCCGGCAGGATGATTGCGGCGAAGCCGTCGCCGAACCCCCGCGCGGCGCGCGCGGCGTAGAGCAGAACCACGTCCGATGCGGGTCTCACGCCAGCGCGCCAGCGAGGTAAAGGACGACGCCGGCGGCGCAACAGCCCGCGAGCGTCGGCAGCATCCCGACCTTGAATCGGAAGATCGCGATGGCGGCCGCAACCGACAGCACGAGCGCGAGCCAATCCACGCTGGCGACGACTGGCGCGTCGAAATCGAGTGGAAAGGCGCGGATCGAGACTGTCGCCCGGAACATGGTATGGATCGCGAACCAGATCGCGAGATTGAGCACCACGCCGACCACTGCCGCGGTAATGGCCGACAGCGCGCCGTTGAGTGCCCGATTGCCGCGCAATACCTCGATGAAGGGCGCGCCCAGAAATATCCACAGGAAGCACGGCGTGAACGTTACCCAGGTCGCGAGCAGCCCGCCCAGCGTACCCGCCAACATCGGCGAGAGCGTCCCGGGATCTCGAAAGGCCGCCATGAACCCCACGAATTGCAGGACCATGATCAGCGGTCCCGGTGTGGTCTCCGCCATGCCGAGCCCGTCGAGCATCTCCCCGGGCTTGAGCCAGCCGTAATTCTCCACCGCTTGCTGGGCGACATAGGCGAGCACCGCGTAGGCGCCTCCGAACGTCACCATCGCCATCTTGCTGAAGAAGACCGCGATCTGGCTGAAGACATTGCCGCTGCCGAGGGTCACCAGCAGCGCGATTACCGGGACGAGCCAGAGCGCGAGCCAGACGCTCGACACCCGCAGGGCCCGTGCAACGGTGGGTCGCGCGTGTTCAGGCAGCGCATCGCCGAGGATGCTGTCGACAACGCCGCCCTGCCCGCCGTCGCCGTGGCCGCTCTTGACGGCAAACGCTGCAATGCCGGCGAAGGCGCCAGCAAATCCGATCAGCGCCGCGCCGAAGACGATGACCGGGAATGGAATTGCGAGGAAGAAGATGCCGACGAACGCCGCAGCGGCGATCGATACCATAACGTTGTTGCGCAGCGCGCGCCGGCCGATGCGGACCACCGCCTCGACCACGATGGCCAGCACTGCGGCCTTCAAGCCGAAGAACAACGCCACGATCAATGGCACATTGCCGTACGCGGCATAGACGTAACTGAGCGCCATGATCGCGATGATGCCAGGCACGACGAACAGGACGCCGGCCATGATGCCGCCGAGCGTGCGGTGCATCAGCCAGCCGACATAGGTCGCGAGCTGCTGCGCCTCGGGTCCCGGCAGCAACATGCAATAGTTGAGCGCGTGCAGGAAACGGCTCTCCGAGATCCAGCGCTTCTCCTCGACCAGGATGCGATGCATGACCGCTATCTGGCCGGCGGGACCGCCGAAGCTCAGGCCCGCGACCTTCAGCCAGACGCGGAATGCCTCGCGCAGGGTCGGATACGCGGGCCTGTCGGCGCATCGCTGCGCCGGTGGCGCCGCGAGTTCACTCACGTGGGAAGCTTGGTCGGCATTGGGCGTGATCGACGACATGATGCGTCCGTGTGTTGGAGCGGACGCGATACTTCGGCATGTCGCCTCGTGGGGAGATCGCGTTCCCCATGACAGTGAAAAAATCGCTTCACGGCCGGTTTGTCAAGCGCACTAGTGTGGCGGATTTGACGTTCCTACCAGCATTGCAAGGGGACACGAACGTCGGAACCGGGACACTAGCCATTATGCGATGCGCCGATGGACGGTCTGTTGAGCCGCGAGATCCGGGGCGTCCGTCGCCGGCATCGCGAGGATGGGGACAGCCTCGAGCGCTTCGCGCAGCATGCGCGCCAGCTCGGTCTTGCGGTACGGCTTGGCAAGCAGCAACACGCCCGCCGGCAACCGGCCATGATCGAGCAGCGCGTTCTCGGTGTAGCCCGAGGTGAACAGCACCTTGAGACCGCCCCGGCGCGCCGCCATCTCGTGTGCGAGCTGCTGGCCGTTCATGGCGCCCGGCATGATGACGTCGGTGAAGAGCAGGTCGAAGCCCACTCCGCTGTCACAGATGGCGAGCGCCCCGGCCGCGTTTGCGGCCTCGAGCGTGCCATAGCCGAGGCCATGGAGCTGGGCGGTCACGTATTGCCGGACGAGCGCATCGTCCTCGACCACCAATATGGTTTCGCGTCCGCCCAGCGGTGCGGCCGGTTGCGGGTCCGCCGCTTGTTTCGCTCGCGCCTCCGCCCGCGGCAGGTAGATCTTGACGGTCGTGCCGTAGCCTTCCTCGCTGTAGATCCTGACATGCCCGCCGGATTGCTTGACGAAGCCGTAGACGATGCTCAGGCCGAGCCCGGTGCCCTTGCCGGTGCCCTTGGTGGTGAAGAACGGCTCGAACACCTTGTCGCGAATCTCGGCGGGAATGCCGGCGCCGTTGTCGCTCACGGCGATCATCACGTATTCCCCGGGCCGGACGTCGCCCTGCCCTTTGGCATAGCTGTCGTCCAGAAAGGTGTTGCCGCTTTCGAGCGTGAGCTTGCCCCGTTCGGCATGGCGTCGCGGGAATTGACCGCGAGGTTGACCAGCGCCGAGGTGAGTTGATTGGGATCGACCAGCGCCGGCCAAGCATCGCCTTCCACCATGCATTCGATCTCGACGAGCTCGCCCAGTGTCGGTCGCAGCAGCCTGGCGGTCTCGACGATCAAGGCATTCACGTCCGTTTCGCGCGGCCGCAAGGGCTGCTTGCGCGCAAAGGCCAGAAGGTGCCGGGTGAGTTCGGCGCCTCTGTCCGCCGCCTGGTCGATCATCTTCGCGATCGCGGCGTATTGCGGCCGGTCGTCCACGGCCGCCGCGAGTATCTCGATCGTGCCGGTGATGACCGTGAGAATATTGTTGAAATCATGCGCGATGCCGCCGGTGAGCTGGCCGATGGCGTCCATCTTCTGCGCTTGACGCAGCTGCCGCTCGGTATTCTTGGCCTCGGTGACGTCGCGATATACGACAACTGCGCCGGTAAGCGCGCCGCGCTTGTCGTGCAGCGGTCGCCCGTTCGCGATCAGGTGCGTGCTCTTGGACGCATCGAGCGGGCGTATCACGATCTCGACATTATCGACCGACTCGCCCCGGGCCGCGCGGGCGATCGGCGTATCGGAGACCGGAAACGGCGTCACCCCGTCGGGCAGATATCGGCCGTAGCTGAGCGTCCAATCCGCCGATCCGACGTCGGGGCGATCCCCGAACAGCCGCCTGGCCGCCGGGTTGGCCACGATGACCCGGCCCTCCGCGTCCGTCACCAGCACCGCGTCGGCCATACTTGTGATGGTCGCGATCAATATCTCCGCATTGTGCCGCTCGGCCTCTTCCGCGCGCCGCTGCTCGGTAATGTCGTCGAAGGTCGCCACCCAGCCGCCGCCCGCCATCGGTTGGTTGTCCACGCGCATCACCCGGCCGTCGGCGGCCTCGATCACGTACGTGACGGTCTTGCCCTCCGCGATCGCTGCGAGGAGCTCCGCGCAGAACGGCCCGGGCTCCTTCTGGAAGGCGCCCATCTCCTTGCGGCGCGTCAGCAATTCCAAGAGCGTGCGTCCCGGGGTCGCAAACTCGGGCGGCAATCTCATCATGTCGCGATAGCGCTGGTTGCAGAGCACAAGCCGCGCATCGGCGTCGTACATGCACAGCCCCTGCGACATATTGTTGAGCGCGGTATCCATCTCGTCATAGGCGGAGGAGACGAGTTTCTCCAGTACGTCGAGATCGACCTCGCCGGATGGTCGTTTCGCCTGTGCCAGCTGCTTGTCAAAAAGTCTGTGCATTTGCTCAACCAAACGGTTGCCGCGCGCCGAAGCAGTGTGCGACATCCGCCTCACCCGGATCAACATTGCCGCCGCGCCATCCGACGCGGTCTTGCCACGACAGTCCCTGAACGTACATGTCCTTGCTCCGATCAGCGTCAAGTCCGGCAGGCAATTTTCGGAAAGTGCCCGAACGTCGGTGTCCTGGCCGGAACGGAATGTGCGAGGGCATCGAACCGGCCCACGTACGTCTTCCTCAGTCTAACAGGCAAACGCTCTCGAAGAGGTGACACCAAGCCTACATTTGCGTAAGTGAAATTACTTACCGGGCGAACCGGGCTTCCCAAACCGCCGTCGGGACGGCCTGCGAAGTCGACGGCAATAGACGGACTAAGACTTCTATCGACGGCTCACGGGCGAGCAAAAGCGCGGATGACGCCGCTGCGCTCGTTCAGTTTTTCCGCCGGCAGGTCGGTTGGAGAGGCGACGACGCGATTTCGCCCCCCTCGCTTGGCATCATAGAGCGCGAGGTCCGCACGCTTGAGGACCCAGTCGATGGTGTCGCCCTGCCGCCGCTCGCTGACGCCGAAGCTGCAGGTCAAGGTCATCGGTCCTTGCGCGGTCTCGAAGCGCAGCGCGCCCAGCTTGGCTCGCAGGTACTCGGCCACGTCGACGGCACCGGCGAGATCGGTACCTTCTAGCACGATCGCGAACTCCTCGCCGCCGAGCCGGCCGACCATCCGGCAATTGGTCAAGACCTCGCGCGCGATACCGCGCAGCGCCTGATCGCCGCCATCGTGACCGTATTCGTCGTTGATCCGCTTGAAATGGTCCACATCGAACATGATGGTCGACAGCGGGCTGTCGACGCTCGAACGCCCGCACGCAGCCTGCGCCCGCTCGAAGAACGCGCGTCGATTGAGCAGCCCGGTCAACGGATCGGTCGTGGCCAAGGCGATGAGCTCCCGCTGCATGGTCGACAGGCGCTCGGCGCAGCGCAATCGCGCGTACAGCTCCTGCGCCGCTGGCGGCTTGCCGATGAAATCGTCGGCACCGCTGTCGAGCGCTTCGATCATGTGCGATTGATCGTAATTCGACGACATCAGGATGATGTGAATCGGCCGATTGCGGCTCGCCAGCAATCGCGTTTCCCAGCACAGCTCGACCCCGGAAATCGACTCCGGCTCCGTGCTCGTAATCAGCACGTCGACATCCGCATCGGCCTTGATGTGAGCGAGCGCCTCGCGCCCGTCGACGAACGGACGAGCCTCGTGATTGCCCGCGGCGAGCATCCGCGAGATCGATTTCAAGACCAGCCGGCTCGGATCAACGACGACAATACGCACGATGCCAACACTTCCTGTCGTGGCGGTAGCTTGGCGGAACGGAATTAATTCAAGCTGACCAAGGCGCTACGTTATTTCACCTATGGTTACCCATGAGCTTGAGAATTGACGAGAAGTTATTGGTTAAAAGATCCTAATCTTCGAAAAAAGCCGCGCTCGAAGCCGCTTTCCCGTACGACCGCTCAGCTCGTCAACGCCGCGAGACCGGACGCAGGCGCAGGACGGCCGACCAATCTGGAATAGCTCGCGATCCGGCTCTGGGCAGCCGGTCAGACTGCCTGACCGTTAGGTCGACTGCACGTACCATTACTGATAGAATACACACGCTGATGCCTATCTTCTCGTGCGTATCGCACGTGGTGCGAGCATCGGCGCAAAGAGAGCGCAAGAAGGCGAGCAAAAAACAAGGGGCGCAAAAGGAGGCGCGGGAACAATTTCTCAAGGGACACCTTCCGCAGGCGAGATCCTGGTCGTGGACGATGATCCTGCGGTCCGCGAGGTGCTGACCGCCCTCTTCACGCGCGAGGGCTTTCAGGTGACGAATTTCGCGGACGGCGCCTCTCTGTTGGCGACTGCCCGCACCCGGACCCCGGTCTGCATCATCCTCGATGTGAATATTCCGGGCCGTTCGGGGCTGGATGTCCTCAAGGAGCTCAATGCCCAGGACTATCCCGCACCGATTTTCATCATGTCCGGCCAGGGAGACATCCCCATGGCGGTGGAGGCCATCAAGAACGGCGCCCTCGACTTCATCGAGAAGCCGTTCCGCGGCAGCGCCGTCATCTCGCGCGTGCGAGAGGCGATGGAGGCGCAGACCCGGCGCGCCGCGGATCCGAACGCGTCGAAGACGTCCTCGTTTCTTTTCCCCGGCCGCGAACCGTTGACGCGGCGCGAGCAGGACGTCCTGACCCAGATCGTGGCGGGAGCGTCCAGCAAGGAAGCAGGTCGCCACCTCGGCATCAGCCCCCGCACCATCGAGGTGCATCGGGCCCGCATCATGGAAAAGCTCGGGGCCAAGAACGCCGCCGACCTCGTCCGCATCGTCTATGACGAACGACGCAATCACTAGGCTGTCGCTGGTCTTGATCGGACGGAGCTGTAAATCAGCCCGTAGCGGCGCGGCGCTCGCCGGCCGATTTCCCCAGCCCTTGCGCGACCACCGCCAACAGCTCGCGCGGCCGGAACGGCTTTTTCAGGTTGCCGACAGCGCCGAGCTTGCCCGCCATCGCGAGGAAATCGGGCGCCTGACCTCCACTGGAGCCGAACGACAGGCCGGACATGACGATGACAGGCAGCCCCGGTTTGTGACCATGAACCTGCCTGATCGTCTCAATGCCATCCATCCCGGGCATGAAGAGATCGACGAGCAGCAGATCGAAGTCTTCCGCTGCGACGAGCTTCACTCCGGCCCGGCCGTCGCCGACGGCATTCACTTCGAGGCCCTCGCGCTCCAGCACCATCTGCATGGCGGCCCGGACCGCCGGGTCGTCATCGATAACGAGGATGCGTGCCATGGCCGAAACCTCGCTGAGCGTGCGGTTTGCGATGGCGTCAGTCTTGCAAAACTGTTGTCCGATTCCGCTCCGAACACAAGCCAGAATTGCGACAATCTTGCTTCAACTTGCGTTCGGATCGGAATACCGTGGCGGTTCCGTCACGGTGGATTGAGGCATTGAATGCGGCCTTTCATCGCCGTCGACGGCGTCGAGGGTGCGGTATACGGTTGCAAGCGTTGCGCGAACGCTGCCCGACTGCAGCGAGGTGGAGCATGGCAAAGGAGCCATCGAGCCCGCGAGCCAAAGCCGATCCCTTTCAGCTCCGCGACACGGTCTTCCGTTCGCTCGTGGGCGTGTTCCTGGTTTTCATTGCGGCCTGTTCGGCCGTGCTGTGGTGGCAGCACGACGATGCGCTGTCGACCGAGCAGCGGCGCGCGGAGAATCTCGTCCATGTGCTCGCCGAGCATCTCGACCGCACATTGGGACCCCTCGAGACCGCGTTCGTCCACCTCGCCGCCCATAGCGACCGCGTCGGCGGCCCGCGGGCCCCGCGCGAAGCCTGGGAGCCGGTCCTGCACGCCACTCTGTCGGGCTTGGCAGGCATCGGGTCGCTCAATGTTCTCGATGCCGACGGAACCGTGACCCTGTCGACCAACCCGGTCGTCACCGCGACATCGCGGCGCGATCGCTTTCTCTATCGCCGGCTCAAGGACGATCCCGACAGCGGCCTGGTCATCGCGCCGTCAGTTCCCAGCCCCAATTACAGCGGCCTGGTCGTCCCACTCGGGCGCGCGCTGCGCGACCCGGAGGGACGGTTCATCGGAATGTTGGCGGCAACCTTTCAGCCCGACCGCCTGCGCGGCTTCTATGAGGCGATCGACGTCGGGCCGCACGGTGTCATCCAGCTGCTGCACCCAGACGGCTACGTGCTGTTTCGCCAGCCCCTGGCTGGGCGCACGGCAGGCGAGCCGCTGGCCGACAACGTGATCCTGAACGCATGGCGGGAGGGTGCCGTCCGCGGCTCGCTGCAGGCGCCGATCGAGGCCGGCGGCGAAACCTATCTCACCGCTTGGCGCACGCTCGCGCAGCCCGCGCTGCTGGTTGCGGTGTCGATCGCGCAACGCGACGCACTCGCCTCCTGGCGTACCGACCTCTTCGTCGGACTCGCCCAGGTGGCCGGAATGGCGCTGATGCTCGCCATCGCCGGATTGTGGATCACCGCATCGAGCCGGGCACACGCCCGCATCGTCGGGGAGCGCGATCAGGCCGACGCCGCCCTGCGCACCAGCCAATCGCAATTTCAGGCGATCATGGATCACACACCTGTTCTGGTCTTCGTCAAGGATGTCGAGGGACGCTACCTGTTCGTCAATCGCGCCGCCGAACGGTGGACCGGCGCCATGCGGCGGCCCGCGATCGGCATGAGCACGCGGGACGTGATGTCCAAGGAAGGCGCCGACGACGTGGAAAAGGCCGATCGCAAGGTGCTCGCAACCAAGACCCCGCTGCAGCGGGAGCTCACGGTCGAGACGCCGACCGGCTGCCGCACAATGTTGAGCGTCAAATTTCCGCTGATCGACGACGCCGGCGAGGTGTCCGCGATCGGCACCATCGTCACCGACATCACGGACCAGAAGCACGCCGAGGACCGGTTGGCGCAGGCCCAGCGCATGGAGGCGGTCGGTCAGCTGACCGGCGGCGTCGCCCACGACTTCAACAACATGTTGACCGCGATCCTGCTCAATGCCGACGTTCTCGCCAGCCAAATCCAGAACGACAGCCTGCGTGAGCTCGCCGTCGCCCTGCGTCATGCGGCCGAGCACGGCGCCGATCTCACGCGCCGCCTGCTCGCCTTCGGCCGGCGCCAGACGCTCGAGCCGCAACCGACCGATATCAACGAGCTGCTGCGCGACATGGAGCCGCTGATGCAGCGGACGCTGGGCGAGCACATCGAGACCGCATTCCTGCGTGGCAACGATCTCTGGCCAGCGACGGTCGACCGATCGCAACTGGAGAACGCGGTGCTCAATCTCGCGGTCAACGCCCGCGATGCCATGCCCGACCGCGGGCGGCTCACCATCGAGACCGCCAACGCGGAGCTCGACGAGGAGTTCGCCTCCGACAATCCCGATGTGAAGGCCGGGTCCTACGTGATGATCGCGGTCGGCGATACCGGCGCCGGCATGCCGCCCAACGTATTGGCTCACGCCTTCGAGCCCTTCTTCACCACCAAGGAGGTCGGCAAGGGAACCGGCCTCGGGCTCAGCATGGTCTATGGCTTCGTCAAGCAGTCGGAGGGCCATGTCCGCATCTATTCCGAGGTCGGCGTGGGCACGGTCGTGCGCATCTACCTGCCGCGGTCGAAGGAGCACGCGGCTGCCATCCACGCCCCCATCGCAGCGCCGGCCGAGCTGCCAACCGGAACCGAAACGATCCTGTTGGTCGAGGACGATACATTGGTGCGCACCTATGCCGCCGCCCAGCTCGGCTCGCTCGGCTACCGAGTGGTGACGGCCAAGGATGCACAGCGCGCCATCGAAGCGGTCGAGCAGGGTTGCGTCCCCGATCTCTTGTTCACGGACATGATCATGCCCGGCGGCATGAACGGTCACGATCTGGCCGAGCACCTGCGCCGGCGCCAGCCGGGGCTGAAGGTGCTCTATACGTCGGGATACGCGCATGGCGCGACCGACGGCCAGCCGGACAGCACCGGCACGGTTCGGCATCTCCTCGGCAAGCCCTATCGACGGCGCGGCCTCGCGACCAAGGTGCGTGAGGTGCTGGACGAGCATGCCGTTGTTGCCGCGTGACCGGGATCGATCGCGGCGCGTAATCGAGGATGCATCACTGAGATCCCCGGCCTTGCCTCGCAAGGCCGGGGGGCATTGGCAGCAGGATCACTCGCTGTCGTCGTCGCAGACGTAGACTTTCGCGGGGCCGAGTCGCGTGTCAATCCACCGCCAGCAACTCGAGGCTACCACGCCGCCGAAGTACACCCCGCCACGATGCCAACGGGCGTACCGGTGGTGGTGATGGTGACCATGGTGGTGGTGGTGCGCGTGATGTCGGTGGTGGCCGTGGTGATGGCCATGATGCTTGCCGGGACGGGCGAGAGCGTTGCCGGTGGTAGCAAGCGACACCGCTGCGAGCGCAACGGCCGTGAGCGCAACGGTGCAGATCTTCCTGGAGGTCGTCATCATTGTAGTTTTCCTTCTCTGGGTTCTCGGGCGACCATCGCCCTGGATGCACCGACCCTAGGGAGGCCGCCACCTCGCCGATGTGCCGGCAATCACAAAAATCCGCTTTGCAGGCACCGCGGCAGCCGAGCCCACCGCCCTGCAACCGCCTGGTGGCGCCTTTCATCCTGCCGGGCATGCGCTATTCTCGGCCGCCGAACTTGAATCGCTTCACGGATGGCTCGAGGTGCAATGACGAAATCGGTCCTGCCACCACCGGACAACCTGCTGGCCGCGCTGCCGGCGGAACTGGCGCGCGGCCTATTCGCCAAGGCGCGGACCATGTCGCTCGCGGTCGATCAGATGCTGTTCCTCGTCGGCGATGCCGGGGACGGCTGTTACCGGGTCGAGGACGGCCTGCTCAAGGCCAGCATCGTTGCACCGGCCGGCGGCGAGCGCATCCTTGCGATCCTTGGGCCCGGCGCGCTCGTCGGCGAGCTCGCGATGATCGACGGGGCGCCGCGCTCGGCGTCGGTGTCCGCGCTGCGGGAGTCCAAGCTGAGCTTCGTCAGCCGCGCCGCCTTCGATGCCTTCGGCCAGAGCAATCCCGACCTTTATCGCCACGTGATGACCTTGCTGGCGCGGCGGCTGCGCGACACCAACGGAGCGCTTGCAGCCACGAGCTTCCTCTCGCTGCAGGGCCGCGTGGCGCGCGCGCTGCTCAGCCTGGCCGAGGCTTTCGGCCACGACGTCGGCGGTGGCCGCATTCTGGTGCGGCAGAAGGTGACGCAAAGCGACCTCGCGGCGATGGCCGGCATCGCGCGGGAAAATGTCAGCCGCATCCTGAAGGAGTGGACCACCCGCAAGCTGGTGAGCCGCCTCGCCGGCTACTATTGCTTGGAGAACAAGGCCGCGATCGAGCGCGAAGTGAAGATGTGAGCGACACGCGGACTACTGCTCCTGCTCGATCCCCGCCTTCTCCCGCACGCCTTTCCATTTTGCGATCTCGCCCGCGATGTGGGTCTTGAGCTCGTCGGGCGTGGAGCTGCGGGCGCGCGCGCCGGTATTGGCAATCTGCTGCCCGACGCTGTCGCGCGCCAGCAGCTCCTGCATCGCCTTGCTGGTGCGCTGCACGATCGGGTCCGGCGTGCCGGCCGGGAAGGCGACGCCGTACCAGCTGGTCACCACATAGCCGGGCATGCCCGACTCCAGGAAGGTTGGGACCTCCGGCAGAACCGGGTTCCGGTCCGGCGACGTGACGGCAATGGCCTTGAGATCACCGGCTTGAATCTGGCCGCGGACGGTCTGCACCAGCTCGAACAGGAGCTCCACGTCCTTCGCACGCAAGCCGGTCACCGCCGCCGGCGTGGTGCGATAGGGAATGTGCGTGATGGCGAGGCCCGCCGTCTGCTTCATCAGCTCGCCAGCGAATTGTTGCGTGGTGCCGATGCCGGCGCTGCCGAAGTTGAACTTGCCGGGATTGGCGCGCACGGCGGCTAGCACGCCCGCGACGTCCTTGGCCGGGAAGTCCGGCGCCGTCACCAGCACCAGGCCGGCGGTTGCGACCTGCGACACCATCTGGAAGTCGGCTAACGGATCGTAGCGCAGCGTCTTGTACATCACCGCCGAGATCGCATGCGAATTGCTCATCATCAGCGCGGTGTAGCCGTCCTTCGGCGACTTCGCGACGGCGTCGGCCGCCGCGGTGCCGCCGGCGCCCTGCCGGTTTTCGACCACGACCGGCTGGCCGAGCATCTCCGTCAGCGATTGCGCGACGATCCGCGCGGCGATGTCGGTGCCGCCGCCGGCTCCGGCGCCGACCACCAGCCGAATCGGGCGCGAGGGCCAAATCTCTTGTGCAGGCGCGAGGCCGATACTGGCGCCGACCATCGCAATCGCCACACAAGCCACGGGGATGTCGACGCGGATCTTCATGCGAGAGCTCCGATTCGCCATACGAAACGTTTTGCCGTTGCACTATGTGTAGCACCAACCGACGAAGCCGCCGAGGGCTCCTCGACGGCTTCAAGTCTGGAAACATCGTTGGGTCGGCGACGGCCGCGGGTTATTGGTCGTCATCCTCCTCGTCGTCATCCTCCTCGTCGTCATCCTCGTCATCGTCATCATCATCATCGTCGTCATCGTTCCCCGGCGCCTGCTGGCTCGTGGACGGTGCCGTCGCGACTGGCGCGGTGGTGGCGGGCTGAGTGGCGCCAACCTTCGCCGACAGCGGCGCCTTCTCCCCGCCTCCGGCCAAGGCATCGCCCGACCAGCCCGGCGTGCCCACGCTCAGCGCCAGAGCGGCAACCGACGCGGTGAGGATGGATTTCAAGGTCATGTTCGTCTCCCATCTGCTTTCGCCAGGCGACCCGATCGCCGCCCATGGCCCATGCATGGGACATTGGCGGCGGCAGCGACGGCTCGCCGTGACGGCCATCACGAAATGCCGCTTTTCAGCCTGAACGGCGCGGGCGGATGCACCGGCCTCGCGGCCGCGAGAGCTTCGAAGTGCGAAACGTCACAGCAGCGGCGGCCTCGCGCGGGCCAGGCCGCCTCGCGCTGTGCGCGGGATCACATGGGGTCGCGCGGTGGTGGTCCTAGCTTCCAACCATCGTCGGGCGATGGTCGTCCACGACAGACAGGAGAAGGGAACAGAAAATGACCACTACCAAGAAGATCCTCACTGTTGCGATCGCGGCCGTGGCGCTCCCGACGGCTTCGCTCGCCTCGACCGGCAACGCCTTCGCCAAGGGCGGTGGCCATCATCACCACCACTTCTTCCGCACCGGCGTGATCTTTGCCACCCCGGTCTATGCCACCTGCTGGAAGTGGGTCTTCATCCGCGACTACTGGAAGAAGATCTACGTCTGCGGCTACTGATCGAAAGATCGGTCTTCGACGAAAGCCCCGGCCTCGCCCCTGCGAGGCCGGGGTTCTCGCGCTTGCAAATGCTGCCGAAGGTGCTGTGGAAAACATGGACAGCGGGCATATCGACCGCGGAATTCGGCGCGCGGCTTGCCGCATCCTCCGCCTTGATCTATTGCTGTCGATGCCTGCAGCGATGGTCATCCATCACGTCGGTTCGGCGGCCGCGCGCGGCACGTCGATGTGCAGTGGTTCCCGAGCTGGATACGGCCGGGAGATAGGCCCCTGGTGCGGAGGTCCAGCAATCGCCCGCGAAATGTGGAACTGCTGCAGGTGCTAGAAGGGTCGCTCAGGTCGCACTGGCGGCCCTTCTTCCTTTCCAGCGCCGCGATGAGAAATCGGACCGAAAATCGGTCGCGACGAATGGAGCCCACTAACGTCGCGTGCGCTCCGCCCGCCCCGTGGTCTCCGATCTCTCGCCGCCCGGGCCATACTGCAAGTACCAAGGATTCTGCACGCAGTAGCCGCCGGAGCCGGGCGTCGCCGTCATCCTGCATTGCTCGTACGAGGTGAAGGTGCAGGTGCTGGCGCCATCCCTGCCGCTGTATTGCACGCACCAGGGCCGGTAGATTTCCGCAGATGTCGGACGCGCATCAATCGCGGCGAGGGAGCACAAGGAGAGTCCAACTGCTACGGCATGGATCGTCTTCATGGCGAGCCTCTAGATTTCAAGCGTTGCACCGACGGATGGCGCCTGCGCATCATTGCCCGATCCCGCTCAGACCTCGAAACGCGGGCTGTGATATCGGCCCGTTGATCGTGGGCGCCTGCGCCGGCGCCGCAAGCGGCGCCGGAATGCGATTTCTATAAACGGGCACCTGCGGAGCTCCCGCGCCCAAGAGGACGGTTGGATCGCGAATGACACGGTTAGATCCTTGTGCGGCCTTGCGGGCGAAGGCCGACGTCGTTCCGAGGACGCAGGCGAGAGCCAAGATCACTGCAAAGAGACGTCGCATGGCCACACCTCTTTCTCAGCCCACCGCTTTCGTGCCCGCCACGTAATATTGGCCTCCCGCCGTGCCAAGATGCGGTCACCTTGTCGTGAGCCGCGTGGAGCAGGTACGCCGTCGGATCATTGAACGTGCCGTCTTGGCGGAAGGGGTGGGATTCGAACCCACGAGGGGCTTGCACCCCTGGCGGTTTTCAAGACCGCTGCCTTAAACCACTCGGCCACCCTTCCAAGTCTGAGATTTCAATGGCTTGGCTATCCAAATACTCGGTCCTGCTACCAATTTGCTACCATCTCTTCGTAGCTGCCATTCGTCCGTTGTAGCGAACAAATGATAACTGCGCCCTACTGTTTTCGCCGGTCGATAGCTGATCGAAGAATGCCGTCGGTCTGGGCCCGCAGCTTCAGCCTGCATGTTCGGCAGCACATGGCGATAAAGATCGAGCGTAATCGCGATTGTGCTTTGCCCTGGCCGCTCGCTGACAATGCCCTACGGAGTCGTCCGCGCCGCCAAGTCTTGCCAGAAACGCGGGAAAGGCGCAAAAATTTGTTCGGGTTCGGGTTCATATAGGGAATCCCGGCTCAGATCACACGAAAGGGCCAACGATGACCGCCTTCCCATTGCCCACCGCAGCGGCAGTCCGGGGGATATTCATTATGGCGGCTATCATGATGAGCTCAGCAACAGTTGCGGGGCGGAGTTGAACGTTTTGATGTCGGGCGGATTCGGTGGCGCATACGAAAAGCTGTTGCCGGAGTTCGAGCGGACGAGTGGCGTCAAGGTCACGACCCGCTCGGGCGCGTCGCAAGGGAGCGGACCGCAAACAATCGCCGCTCAGCTCGCACGCGGTGTACCCGCCGACGTGGTGATCCTTTCCAGGGAAGGTCTCACCGACCTGATCGCCGCCAACAAAATCACCGGGGGAACCGACGTGAACCTTGCACAAGTACCCCTTGGCATAGGCGTGCGTGCGAAGGCACCGAAGCCCGATGTGAGCACGGTAGAGGCCTTCAAGCAAACCATGATGAAGGCCAAAAAGATCGCAATCCCCGGAAGCACCAGCGGCATCTGGCTCAAGAACGATCTTTTTCCGCGGCTTGGCATCGCCGACAAGATCAGCGTCGAGATGAAGCCACGTGGCACGGATGTGACCAATATGGTCGCCGCCGGAGAGGCCGACATCGCAGTGCTACCGGTTAGTGAAATCCTGGTGGCGGCAGGCGTCGATTATGCCGGCAGCCTCCCATCAGAGCTTCAGCTAGTTCAGGTCTTTGCAGCCGCGGTCGTGGCCGGCTCGAAGGAGATCGAGGCTTCCAAACGACTGATCGAATTCCTCGCCTCACCGCGCGCCTCCGAGGCGATCAAGAGCAGCGGAATGGAACCGCTCGCAACCTCAAGGTAGGGTGGCGTTGACGCCGGCTCTTGCGAGCAAGGCAGACGCATCATATCACAATGATTGCAAGCGGTTCCGCGCTCGTTTACAGGGCCCTTGCCCCCTCGCCCGCCCTCGGGTAGCCCCTCCCCCATGAACGACCGGAATCCGGCGGCGGACGTGTCGCGCGCGCCCAAACTCAGCTTCGTCTCGCTCGGCTGCCCCAAGGCGCTGGTCGACAGCGAGCGCATCATCACGCGCCTGCGCGCGGAAGGCTACGAACTGTCGCGCGGCCACGAAGGCGCCGACCTCGTCGTGGTCAACACCTGCGGCTTTCTCGACAGCGCGCAGGCGGAGTCGCTCGCCGCCATCGGCAAGGCGCTCAACGAGAACGGCAAGGTGATCGTCACGGGATGCATGGGCGCGGAACCCGAGAAGATCACCGCAGCCTATCCGGCCGTGCTCGCGGTCACCGGCCCGCAGCAATACGAGAGCGTGGTGGCGGCAGTGCATCGCGCGGTGCCGCCGCAGCACGATCCGTTCCTCGATCTCTTGCCGCCCGAAGGCATCAAGCTCACGCCGCGTCATTATGCGTATCTGAAGATTTCCGAGGGCTGCAACAACCGCTGCAGTTTCTGCATCATCCCGAAATTGCGCGGCGACCTCGTCTCGCGGCCGGCCGCCGACGTGCTGCGTGAGGCCGAGCGCCTGGTCGCCGCCGGGGTGAAGGAGCTCCTGGTCATTTCACAAGACACATCGGCTTACGGCGTCGATGTGAAATATGCCGCGAGCACATGGAAGGGCCGCGAGGTACGCGCCAAGTTCCTCGATCTCGCCCAAGCGCTCGGCGAGCTCGGCGTCTGGGTGCGGCTGCACTACGTCTATCCCTATCCGCACGTGGACGAGGTGATCCCGCTGATGGCGGAGGGAAAGCTGCTGCCCTATCTCGACATCCCGTTCCAGCACGCCAGTCCGGACGTGCTGCGGCGGATGAAGCGGCCGGCGGCGCAGGAGAAGACGCTCGAGCGCATCGCCCGCTGGCGCGGCATCTGCCCCGAGCTGACCATCCGCTCGACCTTCATTGTCGGCTTTCCCGGCGAGACCGACGCGGATTTCGACCTGCTGCTGGACTGGCTCGACGCCGCGGAAATCGACCGTGTCGGCTGCTTCCGCTACGAGCCGGTCAAGGGCGCCGTCGCCAATGATCTCGCTGCGCCGGTGCCCGACGAGGTGAAGGAGGAGCGCTGGCATCGCTTCATGCAGCGCCAGCAGGCGATCTCGACCCGCCGCCTCGCCCGGAAGGTCGGCGGCCGCCAGCAGGTGATCATCGATGAGGTGGGGCCGACCGTCGCCAAGGGCCGCAGCCGCGGCGACGCGCCGGAGATCGACGGCGCGGTCTATGTCGCCAGCCGCCGTCCGCTACGCGTGGGCGAGATCGCCACCGTGAAGATCGAGCGAGCTGACGAATACGACCTGCACGGCACTGCGGTGGGGTTTTGATCAGAGGGCGCCGACGACCCTCACCACCGCCCGCGTCAACCGCGCCAACTCTTCCTCCGCGATCGTAAAGGCCGGCGTAAGGTAGACGACCGAGCCGAGCGGGCGGATGACCACGCCCTCCTCCACGAAGCGCGCACGCAAAGCGTCGAGATCGTCGATGCGGTCGAGTTCGACCACGCCGATCGCACCCATCACCCGCACATCCTTGACGCCAGGCAGCCCGCGGCAGCGCGCGAGGCCGCGCTCGAGCGCGCGGGCGATGTTGGCGACCTGCTGCAGCCGCGGCTCCCACTCGAACAGATCGAGCGAGGCATTGGCGGCGGCGCAGGCGAGCGCGTTCGCCATATAGGTCGGACCGTGCATCAGCGCGTGCGTCGGGTCATCCGACCAGAATGCGTCGAAGACCTTCTGCCGCGCGATGGTGGCGGCGAGCGGCAAGGTCCCGCCGGTCAGCGCCTTCGACAACGTGATGATGTCGGGTACGATGCCGGCCGCCTCGCAGGCGAACAGGGCGCCGGTGCGGCCAAAGCCGGTGAAGATCTCGTCGAAGATCAGCAACAGCTCGTAGCGGTCGGCCGCCGCCCGCAACCGCCGCAGCACCTGTGCGTCGTGGAAACGCATGCCGCCCGCGCCCTGCACCAGCGGCTCGACGATGATGCCGGCAAGCTCGTCGGCATGGCGTTCGAGGAAGCGCGCCAACGCGTCGGCCGTTGCGTCGGTCTGCGGCAGGTCGAGTACGTGATGCTCGGGCAACAGCCCCCGGAACAGCGCGTGCATGCCGGCCTCGGGATCGCACACCGCCATCGCGCTGGTGGTGTCGCCGTGATAGGCGCCGGTGAAGGCGAGGAACTTCTTGCGCGTGCGCACGCCGCGGTTCAGCCAGAACTGCACCCCCATCTTCATAGCGACCTCGACCGAGACCGAGCCCGACTCGGAGAAGAATACGCGGCTGAGGTCGCCCGGCATCAGCGCCGCCAGCCGGCGCGCGAGCGTGAAGCCCTGCTCGTGGGCGAGCCCGCCGAACATCACATGCGGCATCAGCGCGAGTTGCCGCTCCACCGCGGCGCGGATGTGGGGGTGGTTGTAGCCATGGCAGGCGGTCCACCACGAGGCGATGCCGTCGATGAGCTCGCGGCCATCGGCGAGCACGATGCGGCAGCCGTGCGTGCGGGCGACCGGCAGCGCCGCGCGCACGGTCTTCATCTGCGCATAGGGTCGCCAGACGTGGTCATGCCCGGCCTCGTACCAGGCCGGTGGGCCTGTCCGGGTTCCTGTCTTGCTGCCTTCCATGCCGGACATTATCACTGCTTCCATTCGACCTGCATTGCCGCCATCCTGCCCGGCGGGAGGCTAA
>Ga0126382_10000181_pt1 | contig 23464 bp, 18 predicted proteins | sample PanSoiMetPlot_30_FD_92548 | JGI IMG/M metagenome (GOLD analysis project Ga0126382, IMG submission 92548) | Tropical forest soil microbial communities from Panama - MetaG Plot_30 | ecosystem: Environmental > Terrestrial > Soil > Tropical forest > Bulk soil | place: Panama | collected 2016-02-17
CTCGCACAGGCAGAAGCTCCTGATCTCAATCACATAATTGCGGAATTCACATCCCGAGAGTCGGAAGCTCGGGCTGCCTTCGATAATTATGGCTATACGCGTTATTTGGTTATTAAGAGCATCAAAGACGGGAAAATCACAGGAGAGTACCGTCAAACTACTGAGGTGGGATTAGGGAAATCAGGAAAGCTTGAAGAAAGAGTCCTCTCATTTCCTAAACCGTCCCTTACCGAATTAGTGGTAACTCCGGCAGACCTCGAAGATCTTTCAGCGAAGTGCATTTTCCCACTTGAGAGTGCCAACGCAAGCAAGTACAAGTTTAGCTACGTGGGCAGAGAGCGGTTGGAAGAGGTAGAAACATACGTCTTTAATGTTGAACCTAAGGCAAGCCCCTCTCGAGAATGCCTTTACACCGGGCAGATCTGGGTGAGGGTGAGCGATCTTAGAATTGTTAGGATGCTCGGAAGAAGCGTGCGAAAAACTAATCAGAAATTCCCGATGTTGGATAGACGACGTGTTGCGGTACGAGATCAGTTCATGTTTCCGTCTCATGCGACGGCCGACGAGGAACTGGTTTTCCCAAAAGCCACGGTTCACATGCAGATGGAAGTGCAGTACTTCGGATATGTGAAACTCCGAAACTGAGGGATAAGTGGTTGTGTGAACCAGCCAATAAAGACAATCAGCTGTTTATTGATACACGAATCCCAGAGCACCCGATTTAATTCGCGCTCAAGTTTTTTGAGAGTGCCGTTTGGACGAGCAGCAACCATTAAGGTGATTTCGACGCCAGCAATTGTCTTCCAAATGGCTGCTTCAAACCGGGTGTCAGGCGTGAAATTTTGCTCGATGCTAAATCTCAACTGCGCACAAACCGAATCTCAAGGTTGGAGCCTGACACCGTTTCCATTTGACTTACTTTTCGCACGGTACTAATTTGCAAGGCCTCCAACATTCGTCGTTCGCCGGACAACACTTGCGAACGCATTGTCCAGTACTCGGATCTGTGAACGGCTTGCCGCAAACTAATTCACAACCTTGACTCGCTTTAATACTGTGCATTGATTGTGAACCCGAAAACGCGAGAGCAGCTGCGATTGAAAACCATACAAGCAGCCGTTTTACGTTTCCGTACTTCGTCGCAGAATTACGAGAATTAGGGGATTCGTTGCTGCCTGATTTTCGCTCACTTAGTGTGCCAATGAATTTCACCGGACACCTAATTCCAGGACTTAGGCGCCCGCGCTGGATGTCAGCGCAAGTGCGGTGCCGTTACTGCCAAAAGGGCACACCTTCGACGATAGTGATACGCTTGAGTGATCAGTGATCGTGATTCTATCGCAGCGTTTTGTCATTTTGATTACCATTAATTCAATTTCAAATTGCGCCATATTAGGCATTGACTGAGCCGCGTGGCTGTCCGCACTGTTTGATAGATGGAATCTCCAGTAATTAACATTGAAGTTGTCAGTCGCGAAGAAGCGAATACCATTCTCGCCTCCCCTGAAGAATGCTCGAAGGTCTCATTCCTCATCTCTATCGGCGCCCCGGAAGACGATCTACCTATTGGGTACAGGAACGTCCTCAACCGGCTGCGCTTATTGTTCGGGGATACAGTGACAGCAGAACACGGGGCCACCGAAGCAGATATTCAGTGTTTGATTGACCTGGCGGAGAAGTTGAAGGGTTCAAGCGGCAACATCCTGATCCACTGCGAAGCGGGAGTAAGCCGATCCCCGGCGGCGGCGTTGATCCTGTACACCTGTTTACTGGGTCCAGGCTCCGAAAGAAAATCGATGGACCTGGTATTACGCCAGCGTCCGTTCGCTATCCCGAATAGAAGAATGGTGGAGCTCGCGGATAGACTCCTTGGACGAGAAGGCCGCCTAATGAGTGTTCTCGGCTGAACGAAAGATAATGCGAATGACTTACTCCAAGTGCAGCAGCGCTTATCAGGCAGTCACCTGCAATTCATAGAGTCGCATTGGTCCTGTCAACGCGAGTCGGAAGGTCGTGCACATTGAACTCCGAGTTTCCACACACCTACGATGTCGCGAGTCGCTTTTATATTTATGGTCGGATCGCCGTTTACCAGCACCAAGTCGGCGCGCACTCCTTCGGTGATGCGCCCACGGTCATGGAAGCCAAAGGCACACGCTGGTTCGGAAGTCGCCGACGCCAGAGCCTGCAACGGTGTAAGGCCGGAGAGGACGAGCAGCTCCAACTCGCGATGAAGGCTCAGACCGTGCGCCAGGCTGGGGGCCGGAGCATCAGTCCCTGCGAGGATTGGCACACCCGCGCGACACAGAGCACCAACAGCTGCCTGAGCATCTGAGAGCTTCAGCTTCGGGCCGCTAACCGGTTTCATTTTGATTTCGAGTGTGCGTCTCATCGATGGTGTGATATTGGAAACGACATTCGGAGAATTCTGCCACCACGGCTTGTCTGAAGCGCCGTTGATTGCTTCGATTACGGTCAGGGTCGGAACAACGAATACGTGGTGCTGCGCTGCAAAATCGGCAAAGTCAGCATCGGGCGGCGAATCAGCAAAGATGTGCACCAGGCCGTCCACCCCGGCGGAGATGGCTTCGCGAGCCTCGCGCTGTGTGCTGATGTGTATGACGACAAGCTTGTTGCGTTTATGGGCAGCCGCAACGACTTCTTCGAGCTGCTGCTTCGTCAGCGTTGGATATCCATGTTCGTAGATAATCTTGATGTAGTCGCCACCTTCTGCGATGCGGGCATCAACAAAAGCCTGAACATCGTCGCCAGGCGCAAGGGTTGGAATATCAGGGCCGCCCATCTGGGTCGGATGGCCGTGCGGGACCGTGATGCCGGTACCCGCTGTGCGGAGATCGGCGCTGTCCAAAGATCCTCCGATTGCTTTTTTATTCCTTAGCGCCAGGCTCGCATCTGAGCCCCACATCTCGAGCTCGGTCGTGACACCGAAGTCTAAAGCATCGCGGAGAAACTGTTCGATATTCATCACGCCAAGGTGTGTGTGCGCATCAAAGAACCCAGGTAAGAGAGTCCTGCCTTTACCCTCGATGATATTTGCGGAGGGCGGAATTACCAGGTCGGTACCAACGGCGCGGATCATACCATCGCGTACGATGACAGTAGTGCGGCGAATCATGCGTGAACCATCAAAGACATCGACGTTGCGGAAGGCGAAGGTTCCGGCGGGTTACCGAGCAGGCCTCGAGGCGGCGCAGAGCGAAAGAGTTGCAGCAAGGGTTATCGCTACTAAGGACTTCATTAGTGGTTTCCTTGGGAGATTTCGATTTCGTCGTTACCAAGATTAAGACGCCAGGAGACAGGAACCGTTAGCAGGGAATAATCGCTAAGTTCAGCTATTTCTTCTGCAGGGGCTTGGGACTGCCCAGAAGACCGTAGAGGAAACCACGTGAGGATTAGATTGGTTTCAACGAGAGAAACACACACGGTTCGGTTAAATTAAGCTGCCTTGGGCCGCCGGTGCAATCCTTACGGAAAACCGTTTGAGCCGACGTCTTAAACCGCCTCGTTGGAGGAACTTATGGCAGACATCAGGATGAAGCTACGCAGATTATTCAGGGGAAGAGAAGAGACCGAACTGAATCCCACGCCACAGCGCGAACGGCCGCCACTCAGCGCGCAGGAATTGGTCGGTAATGAGAACAACGACTTTGCTCTCGCAATGTATGCGCAGTTGCGGCAACAGCCCGGGAATCTGTTCTTCTCGCCGTTCAGTATTCGCTCCGCCCTCTGCATGATGGAGGCTGGTGCGAGGGGCCAGACCGCAGCGCAGTTACGACAGTCGCTCCGAATCTCATCCTCGACCGATACGCAACGCGGCGACTTGGTGGAAATTGTTCAGCGGCTCAACTTGGCCAACTACGGCAAGTACGAAATGGGGGTGGCGAGCTCGCTCTGGCCCCAGGATGGCGCACCGTTACAGCCTGAATTTGTGGACCTGATCGCCCGAGACTATGATGGCCACATTAATCTGGTCAACTATCATAAAAGTGCCGACGCAGCATGCCTGAAAATCAATCGTTGGGTCGAAGACAAGACCAGGCAGAAGATCCGCGATCTGATCCCGCCTGGCAGCCTGAACGCTGACACTCGTCTGGTGCTGGTTAATGCTGCCTACTTCAAGGGTACGTGGGTCCTCAAGTTTGAAGAAAGGGATACTCGTGAAGAATTTTTTTATCTGGAAGGCGGCGGGAAGGTTCGAGCACCCCTTATGTACCAGCAATGCGATCGGGTCCGATATTTTCGAGGCGCCGAATATCAGGCTGTTGAACTGATCTACGAGAGCGGCGACTTATCAATGCTTGTCATTCTTCCACACCGTAAGGATGGTCTTGGTGATCTCGAGAAAACCCTCTCACTACAAATGATCAGCGATTGCGTGCACCAGATGAATATCCGAGAGATCGAATTGTTTCTTCCACGATTCAAGGCTACGTGGGAAGGAGTGGACATGAAGACGCACCTCAGCGCCCTCGGCATGCCTCTCGCATTCGAACCCTTCAAGGCCGACTTCTCGGGAATCAACGGTATCGAACCGCCTGACGAGAGGTCGTTGCACATCTCGGCGGTGTTTCATAAGGCTTTCGTAGATGTATACGAGGAGGGCACCGAAGCAGCAGCTGCAACCGGAGTTGGCATACCAGAGGGTGCGGCCTTTAGGCCTCCTAAGCCTCCGCCGGTTCCAATCTTCCAGGCTGACCATCCATTTTTGTTCGCCATCCGAGATCGGCAGAGCGGAGCCATTCTCTTCCTCGGGCGCATTGTGAATCCGACGCTCGCGAATTGATGCCCTAATTTGTTCGGTTTCCGATTCGCTCAGTTACTCTCGCTCTCGGCGACAATGCGACGATACACCTCGCGCGCGTGCTCGTAGGCCTTCTCAGCCTCAGGCCGTTCCTTTGCTGAAATCTTTCCCACTTTCTGGCTCCAGCATTGATCAACAGCCTTCAGCAGCCATTCGGCGCTCTTGCGCGAAGCGCGAATCGGTTTGTCAGCGACTTTTACGAAGATCGGATTGGTATGCGACGAAGGTAAGATTCTCAGCGCAACCCAGCTGCTGCGCTCAATTGGCACATCGAACATCACGTCATTAATCGAGCCGTCGGCGACAATCTGCTTTCGCGCAACTGGCTTGCCGTTCACTATCAATTCGACCGGAACTTCCCGAGTGTTTGCGATGCGCGCTCTTTCAATATCCCAGAAAGGCTGCCTGTCATAACGAAGCGCTCGAATCTTTTCATTGGCCGCCTCATCGAGTCGGGCCGCAACTTTGGCTGACACCTTTACCGTCGCCGCATTATTCAGCCTTACTTCACTTCCATTTGCGCCGACCAGTAATCCGTTTACCCGAAAATCCATCAAATGGCTCTTACCATCCGATACATAAGTCCGTCCATTTAGTACGCCGTCGACCCACCTGTCATAATCGAGCTTTCCATCTATCTTCGCGTAGACTCGCCCCAGGCCAACGCGCTCGCCATAGATGCACGGAAAGTCCGTTTCGCCGCTGATTCGCGTGCGGAATCCAGCATTGAGTGTGTGATACCAGACGTTTAATTCCCAAACGGAGGGCGTATCGACGGTCGAGATAAAGTCAACCGCATCATGAGTAACATCAACTACATATTCGTTAGCTCCGATACTGTCAAACTTTGGCATCTCATAATTCGGCAGTTCATCGGTTTTGACTTCCAAGCCAAATCCTGAGTGAGCAAAGCCGACGACCGCCCCTTGTGCTTTCGCCCACTTGAGAATAGGCAGATCCCACGTCGGCCAATCTTCGATCACCTTCGCGCCCGGGTACTCCTGGTCTTTCAGGCGCAACAGCACTAGGTGGCCGCAATGACTCGACGGGAATCCTGATACTTCAACGTCATAGCGCATGAGGTTATCGGCGGTCGAAAGCTTGTTCACTTTGCCTTCGAAGAACTGCTTTTGGTAATAGTAGCAAGGTCCCCACGTTAGGACGGCGCCGACGTTGAGAGCTTCACCGAAAATATGACGCATCATATCCTGCGGTAGAACTCCCTGGGTCGGACTTTCATAATGTGCGCAGCCGGCGGCGTGAATGTGATGATCCCCTGAATACCAGCCAAACTTTCTGGTATCGATCCACCGCTCGAGGCGAAACGTGACTGTCTGCGGTTTACCGTTGCTTATCTTGATTGACTGGGATTTGACGAGATACTCGGGCCCGCGCGAGAACTCTACCGTATATTCGCCTGCGGGCAATTTGATGCGCTCGCCGTCTGCCCGATAGATCTGCGGGTGAAAAGCAAAGTCAGGCGCCAGACGCTTAGCTTGCGAAGGATAGACGTGCTTCTGAGCATCTCGGATAATGAATGACCCGGTTGTCGGCTTCCCGTTCTCGTCCAGAACTTGCATCGTGACGTCCACCGCGGGCAGGCAGGTGAACAGAATGTCTACGTCATTACGAAACCCAATATCCTGAGTACCCTGGCCAACATTGAAACTCAGCCTAGCTTCACGCTTGCCTGCGTCACGGCTGTAGAGTTGTAGGATCCGATATTCGAGCTCGAGTCCGGAAAGTTCCGGTTTTAGCGGGAGCTGTCTGTAAAGATTGATCTCGAGCCAGCGATTAGGGACGTCACTCTGGCTTACGGTCGCGCGAGGACTTGGACTACCAGTCGATCGCGTGTAAACAAGCATAGCCTGAGGGCTTTCCGCTTTGAGCTGCGCGGTCACGCCTGCTTCGTTGCGGACCTTGACCAGAAAGGATCGCCAGCCTTGCTCCACCAATTCCGGTTTGGCAGGCCCTTGAACAACCTTTACCCGGCTCTCGGGATTGATGTTGACATCTGCGAGACAGTACTTGTCGAGAACATTCTGAATCTCCGAGCTTGCTCTCGCAGCATCTGTCTCGCTCTTAGCTTTCTCCAACGCCTGCTTATCAGGCTCGCTGAACGGTACGCCAAGGTAATCGGTGGCCACTATCAACCGGTTCACCTGAGCGATCAGAGGCTGCAGCTCAACCTTCTCGACCTTTGTCAATTCCTGCGCCGGAATAGAGCTGGACGACAAAATCAAAGCAATCCAAACCGCGAAATAGCTTACAGCGTGTCTGTGGACTCTCAATTCTTTGGTTTTCATATTGGCGTCCTCCCGGCGAAACTTGGCCTTGTGCAAAAGAATATGTCGGTAATTCAATGCTGGCAACCCGGTGTTGCCTACCCAGGGATCTGAATTCTCGGTTGGCTCCGGAAATACTTTAGTAACTCGTGTTCGACTGAGGCCCTCTGTTAAACTTTACTTTAGGATGGCTGGCGTATTGCAGATCCTTCGGCGTTTTTTTCGAGCCGTCGGATCTTCGAGGTCAACCCTTCGATTCCAACCTCTCCTGATCTTTTTGGTAATTTTATTCGGTGCGATATCTGCCTTTCCTCAGGCCGCGGACAATACGTCCGAGTCAGATGCGCCTGATGCACATTCGACGATTTTTGATCACAGCAGCGCGAGCCGCTTCTGGCTCTCCGGCCAGATCAATTTGATTCTTCAGTGGCACCCTTCGTTTCAAGCTAAGTACAGCGGCGATAACAGCTTCAGAGCAGACGGCGAGAACGCGACTTCGCGAGTGCTAACGCTGTATTCGGGTGTTCAGTTGACCAGGACGACCGAGGTCCTCGTCGACGTCGAAAGCGCCGGCGGCCGGGGCATAAGCGATGCCCTTGGTTTAGCAGGCTTCACCAACCTTGATGTAGTTCGCAATCCAACGCTGGGTTCCGCGCCTTATCTGGCCCGAGCCATGGTACACCAGATCATCCCGCTCAGCAGTGAAATGGTTGAATCTGAGCGTGGCCCTTTTTCTCTCGCCGCTGAATTGCCGGTACGTCGCTTGGAGGTACGCATTGGAAAGCTGGGCGTCGCTGACTTTTTTGATCTCAATTCAGCTGGCAGCGATAGTCATCTTCAGTTCATGAACTGGACTGCGGATAACAACGGCGCATTTGATTACGCGGCTGATACGCGCGGGTACACGGTTGGCGCGTTGATCGAGTATCAGGATCGCAACTGGGCGTTGCGTTTCGGTGAATGCCTTATGCCCAAAGTGGCAAATGGAATTGATCTTGATTGGGACTTGGGGCGGGCCCGTGGCGAGAACGCTGAGCTCGAGATTCGACACGAGTTCCTGAGCAATCGACTCGGCCTGATCCGATTGCTCGCGTATGCGAATCACGCAAATATGGGCAGCTACCGGGAAGCAATAGACGGATTCTTGTCCGGTCATGATAGCGCGCCTGACATAGAGGCACATCGGAAGCAAGGGCGTGTGAAGTACGGCTTCGGCTTTAACATCGAACAACCAATTACGAAAGAAATTACTTTGTTCGCTCGCTCGGGTTGGAACGAAGGACGCAACGAATCTTTCGCATACACGGAGGCGAACAACACCGCCGAGATAGGAGCGGGTTTGAATGGGAACATCTGGCATCGAAAGTTCGACAGAGTCGGTGCGGCGTTTGTGAGCAATGGTCTCTCGCACGAACACCGCGATTACCTTGCGCTGGGTGGTAAGGGCTTTCTGCTTGGAGATGGCGCGCTGACTTATGGACGCGAACGAATTCTCGAGAACTATTACACAGCTCACTTCTGGCGAGGGGTATTTGGCTCATTTGACATCCAATACATCTCAAACCCCGGCTACAACCGAGACCGAGGACCAGTTGTCGTACCGGCCATCAGAATGCATCTTGAGTTCTAAATCCGCGCTATATTCCAAGCCAGGCTCTTCCTCAACGAGGTAGCGGTGAGAGCGTCCGACTCAGTGTCTAAGTAAATCCTTAACAAGAAATCATTCGCTCTTGTTGTGTTGCGCATTTCCGCCCCAGGCGTACCAGCCGTCCGCATCATGGTCACCAGTCTTGAGACATATCAGAAGTCCGGTCGCGGTGCCAACATAGATGTTTCCTTGAGCAAGCGCAGGTTGAAAAGTCACCGGCTGGTTAAGCTTGTACAGAAAAGTAACTTTTCCGTCGCTCTGCCTAACCGAGAGCAGATGCCCATATACACTGCTAAGGTATAAATTGAGTGCACCAAGCGCAGGAGGAGAAAAGATTTGTGAGTCGGCGTTTATTCCAGCGCCCATAACTTCAGCTCTCCAATCGAACTTCCCATCAATTGCCCCAATGCAGTTCAGGAATCGGCCTTGTGCATTCATCATCCGGCCCGAAGCGTATCCAGCTCGTGAGCCTTGGTACGACCAACCGCCGACCACGGTGCCTACGCCTACCTGTTTGTTCGCAGCGTCAAGCTTGGCGGCCGGGGGCGCGCTGGCGAATCCAACAGAGGCGTCTAGTTTTATGGCTTCCGCAACTCCACCACCGCCTTGTCCGGGGCCAATCAAGCCGCCCTTGTTCTCTTCCAAATACTTTGCTTCTGATTGCCCCAACAGCGTTTTGTCCTTCTCGTTGCCTTCCCTGGGGTTGACACGCTTCAGCCCCTCGAGAGGTTTATCGCCCTCCTGCACTCTCATCGTCAGTATGAGGTGGCCGCCAGCGACGAGCGGCGCGCTGGTGCCCGAGTTTGCTTTCTTCCACACCAGACCTCCATTATCAGCATTCAGACAAAACGAGGTGCCATCGAAACAGGTGAAATAAACACGATCGCCGTTGAGTTCGGCGCCGAGATGACATCCGCTGGGATCTCTCGATCCCATATGTGCTTGCCGGTTTTCAAATCGGCGCACAACAATCGATGCGTCGTTTGGCCGGACGATCCGACCTGCGCCGATACCTGTGCGTTCGATCTTTGCCCTGCAGGATGAGCTATGTATAACCGGTCTTTGTAAATCGCGGGTTGGCTCATCAGTGGATCTCCGAGCCATTCCTGCCACAAGACCTTCCCCGTCTTGCCGTCGCACACTACTACTGTACAGCTTTCGGTATTGAAGGCGACGCAGCCGTCTTCGACTACAGACGCAGTAGGCCCGTCGTCGGACGTCTTGATCTGCCAAACCACTACACCCGTGTCGGCATTGATCGCATAGAATTCGTGGGAGCCGTAGCCGCCACCAAGGAACAGTTTCCCATCCGAATAAGCAGGCGTAGCAATGGGTCTGTTACCAGGTAATCTCACTACCCACCCCGTCTTGCCATCAGCTGTTTTGAACTCTGCTGGCCTGAGATCGCCATTCAATTCTGGAAGTGCAACTGTGATCGCTTTGTCCAGGTCAATTTGTATCTGTTTTACTGGTTGTGCCGGTTTATCACGAGGACCGACGTCGCTAGCTTCTAAAGAATCAGATTGCCAGCGCCAGAGGATCGCTAAGACAACGATCAGTGTGGTGACCGCGCACAAAACGCGCTTTGAGTGTCCCTTGAGTTTCATGATACACCTCAGCGGAGATTCTTTTCTCAGTGGCAGATTCTTCGAATCGTAGAGTGCAACGGGCTCTGTGGCTGGAATGGGGTTGTAAGCCGGATTTGCAAGAATTGCTCTGTTCAAAATGACGCTGCTTGGTTGATTGTGAGCCAGAAGTTTCGGACAGCAGTCCAGCCTTTCAATTCGGGCTGTTGGCTAGACAACAATAGAAGGCGGATTCTAAACCCTCTCCCAAATCCCCCACCCCGTGCCTGTTGACTTGGCCATTAAGGAGTCATAACATAGGCACCGTTTAACAGAACGGTCTGACCCTAAGCGTCCAGAAGATCTCCCTTCATTACCTGGGCGCAACTCGGGTGAGTTTCTATTTCAGGATGTCTGAAGCAAGCCAACTTAACTTCCTTCTGGCTTCGTTACTCATGTAGCTTCTCTGCTTAACGGTACGACTAACGAACGCCTACGGCCAGCTGAACCCGTCCGGCGTTCTTCGAACGGCAGCGTTGCAGTTCAGTCAGCGTACTTTCTCAACGCATCACTCAACCTGGAGGTGACACTCATGAAACGACCTTTAATGCTTACTGCGTTCGCATCTCTGATCTTAGTGCTCGTCGGGGCAGGCACCGTCCGACCCCAAGGAGGCGTAACGGCGCGCGCGAATCAGCATCCAGCCAACCAATCGGGAGTTATGGGGAGGATCACTTTCACGCAAACCGGAGGCGGCCTGATCATCACTGGGACTGCGAAGGGGCTGGCACCATCGACCGCCGGCCGGTATGTGTCGCTTGTCTACGACACAGCTTCCGTTCCGGGGGGGCCGACCCTCTGCGAGCCTGTGGTTCCGTTTCCGGATATGTTCGTAGGCATTTGGATCTCGGACGCCGCTGGCAATGGCCTGCTGTTTCAGGTGGCGCAGCCCTCGCCGCTCGGCACGTTCGACACTGTGTCTATTCGCGACACAACAATCAACGATGGCTTCGGCCCTGAGGCGGTCGTCGCCTGCGGCCAAGTCGCGATTAACCCGTAGACCAAATCCGGTGCCAGGAGCTGGGTTCGGACGGGCAAGCAAAGGGGCCCGCAGTTGCGGGCCCTTTTTTCACGGTGTGATTACTGCGTACTGGCGTGATTGTTCCCCATTAATGCCAAACTTTGTTGGCGGTCTCGACGATCAACCGGAGCTTTCGTCTCTCATCCTCCACCGAGATGCGATTACCAACGACCGAGGTGGAGAAGCCACACTGAGGACTCAGCGCCAACCGATCGAGCTCTACAAACCGGCTGGCTTCCTTGATGCGGGCCGTGAGTTCTTGCTGTGTTTCGTGCCGAGGAGACTTTGTAGTGACTAAGCCGAGTACTATCATCTTGTCGTCAGAAACATGCCTCAGGGGCGCAAACGAGCCGGACCGTTCGTCATCGTACTCAAGCATCAACCGTTGAGCGCGAATCTTTTGAAAAATTGGCCTGGCAATCAGATCGTAACCACCTGCTACCAGCCAACGGCTGCCCTGATTCCCGCGGCACAGGTGAAAGCCAAACGTCACCTCCGAAAACCCCTGCATCAGCGCATTTTCCATTTCGATGCCCCGACCGAGCCACTGGTCGAGAGTCCAACCCTGCTCCTCATAGAAAGATCTGGTTCCGGGGTCAAGCATCGCGGTGTAATGAGGCGCATCGATCTGGATGTATGTCGCTCCCAGTCGTACTAATTCTGCGACCTCCTCTCGAAGGATGGCGACCACATCGGCGAGAAAGCTATCAAGCGTTGGATAGGCGGTGATGGAGTGTTCTGCTGACCAGAAGTTCGCCCACAAGCTCGGACTTGGAAGAGTGATCTTCGGCGTGCGAGTCGTGTGACCGCGCAGGTAAGTAAACTCCTCTGACGAGAGGTGGCGCTTTCGGGTTAGTTTACCGATGGCTCCCAGAGAGGCTGGCCGTTCAACATGCAGATCTCCTACGCTCTCATCACCATGCCAGTTACCCCAAAGGAAGGCGTCAATGTCATGTTTACCAAGGCCAACCACTGCCTCGGTAAACTGGCTCTGGAAAGACAACCGGCGCATCTCGCCATCAGTAACGACTTCAAGACCCGCTTCTTCCTGCAGTCTAATCGCTTCAATGACAGCGATGTCCTCGATCACTTTGAATTCGGCATCGGTGATTGTGCCAACAGTTAGGTCTTCCCGGGCTTTCAGCAGCTCTGGTGGTCGGAGGAGACTACCAACAATATCGGCATGTGTTGTGATCACGATTCCCTCGCATCTCCGTGCCGTCTTAAATTTAGTTACGTCGCATCCGTCACAACAATCTTTACCGCATTAGCCCCGACGAATGCCATTAAATAGGTTGATGCCTCATTAGGTTCGTCGGCCCTTACGGATAAGAAAGGAAAGTAATCTCGGAGAATAGTTCGTTTGGAGGTATTATCCCCACCTATGATCAGCACCAATCACAATTAAAAGGAGAACAGCATGATTGATCTAACAGCGGCAAAAATGTTGAGTTTGAAAACACTGGCGTTTGTAGTCTTGCTGGTATTTCTTCTCTGTACTTCAAACAACTACTTCGGAGGAGCCAATCCTGGACTCGAGACCGTCCAGGCGGCCGCAAGCTGCATCGGTTCAGACGTACCGAGAACTGATCGAGCTCAGCCAAAAGGAAAAGAAAGGACTTACCTTCTTTGTGAGGGGACAAATGATCGGGGGCGCGGTAGTCAGAATGATAGGGAACGATGCCGTGGAAGTGCGGAGCCAGGCTTACAGCCGAGTGATTATTCGACTCGATAGTGTGGATGCCGTCGCGATCAACTGAGTTTGGAGAATCATTCTTCAGCGCCTGGAACAACAAAACATTAAATCTATAGGGCCATCGTTACGGCATGCGGTCAAAACTTGCTTTATCTTGCCAGGGCCTCAAGCAAGAGCCACACCTCCACAATTCGGTCGGCAGCTCTTGCAATTCTCGACAGAATGTTGAAGTTGTTCTCTAATCCGAAGAGCTCGCATTCGCAACGTTTTGACAGGAATCCCGAGTTGATCGGCCAATTTCTTCCGGCTATCGATCTTCTGGCGGCGTTCTCCATCATAGTAACGCAGAATCAATTCGCGATTGTCAGCCGGTAGCTGTTGCAGGCAGTGTCGGAGACAAGCTGCTCGCGATTCAGGTTCATCGGTGTATGACGTCATCGACGCTGCTGGCAGCTCTCTAAGGGTTTGATCCTGTCTGGCTTTTTCTCTGTTGATCTCGAATAGAATCATTCGAGCCACTCCGAGATAGTAGCTCGCAGGATTACGAACGTCTTCTCTTTCGTAGACCCTTTTCGCGATCCGGTTGATGGTTTCATCAGCATGATCCTCAGGAAAGGGATCGCCTCGCCAGTCGAAGAACTTAATCAGGTTGTCGCGTATCTCGAGATAACGCTGGCCGGCGCTTTCTCGATCTTCTGCGAGAGATGCCAGAAACGTATCGAACGCTTCCTGGCTCAAACTCCATCTCTGGCGGGGAACCGTAACATGTTTGTTAGCCGAAGAGAGAGCGTTTACGGCGCTTAGTGAGGAGTTCATCATTTTGTGTTACCTATGCTACGTAACGTAGACTGTCCAACGTACCGTAGACCGTCTAGTCTGCGGATTGATTCTCCCATCCATCAAAACGCACGTTAGCCCACCCAGCGGCTTGGTTTCGTAATTCTGTAAACAAAACGGTTCATGCTTCAGCTTACGAAGCATTCCGCAGGCTGGACAATCTACGGTACGCCCCCTTTTATCGATAGAAATACGGATCGAGTACGCGCACCTCGGTTATCCGATCGATCGGCAAGTTGTTCCGCCTGGCTGTGCGCCGAATCGCTTCCGGTGACGGAGCATCGTATGTGCAATACGTCTTGACCCTGTCTTCGCTAACATAGGAATGAATCCAGGTCACATTGTCTTCAGCGTTGTTCAGAATTACCTGCCGGAACATCGCTTCGCCCTGGTCATTAATCGGGATATTCAAGCCATCCGGAAATGTCCGTTCAACCATATAGCGCGGCATAACAGTTCCTCCTGATATTTGGGAGTGACTTCTTCAGCACGCGCCGAATATAAGCGGAAGCGCACAGCCGGCGCATCGGTTGGATTGCCTATTTTGGGACGGATTGTTGCCTATTTTTGTTTGATGAACCCGCTCTGCAAAGCCAGGGATACGGCTTCAGCACGTGAATGAGCGTCGAGCTTCGCGAGGATCGTGGAGACGTGATGATCTACCGTTCTAGTTGATATGAAGAGGCGTTCCCCTATCTCATTATTTGCCAATCCTTTAGCCATCAATTCAAGAACTTCGATTTGCCGGTTCGTTAGCCCAGCAGGGTTTCCTCTTGTACTCTGTCGCGGGCCGCGTGGAACCCCACGCACGCCCGTTGACCGCAAAGATTGGCGTAGCCGCTCGGCGGCTGGTCCTGCCCCAAGGCCCTCGAAAATTTCCAGCGCTTCGCGCTGCGCCTGTTCGTCGCCATATGTCAGCGCCACTGCCTCGTCATAAGGGCAGCCAATCTCTCTCCAAGCCGCGGCAGCCGCACGCCAATTCCCCGACATTTGAAGCGCGTATGGTGCGGCAATGTTTTCGATTGTTTCTGGTCCAGAGCCGGCGCGCCACATCCAAAACGCAAACTCACCTTGAAGCCATGGATCATTTTGGTCTTTCGCCAGCTCCAAAACAGTGCGCGCTTCGGAAATTACCTGTTCTAAGTCGCCTTTGAGCCATGTAGCCTCTGCGCGCGCAGCGGCAATAGGTGCGATGCGTTGAAGTTCCCTGGTCTGCACTGCCAACTCGCGAGCCTCATCCAGCATGCTGGCGGCATCAGGGTCTCCACGACGGACACGCAGGTGACCAAGCACTGCCAGCGCCGAAATCCTGGTTATCGCCGATACATTGTGATGCCTCAGCACAAGTTCAGCATCATCGGCAGCCCCATCCCAATCACCTTGCTCGAAATGCACGCGTGCTCGCCATCCCACCATATACAGCTTCCACGAATCGAGGTCGTGCTCACTCGTATAGACGATCCCGTCGTCCTGGTAACGCTTCGCGAGTCGATAGTTTCGCTCTCTCACTGCCGCACTGCCAAGATTAGTGAAAGCCCTGGCCGCGTGTTCCTCAAAGTTGTTTTCCAGCGCAAGCCTCAGACTCTCCTCGAGCTTTGCGCGGCCCTGTTCGTCGCTGGCGAGTAACTCAGCCGTCCCAACGTTGTTCAATGCGTGAACCAGCGTATCCGTCGCACCCAGCTTTTCGGCCAGCTCAATTGCGCGCCCGCCCCAAAGAACTGCCTGCTGAGTCTCATCGGCAAGCATATGTAGCTGCGCGCGATTGCTGTAGGCCATTGCCAGTTCCGGACCGGGTGGTAATTTCTCCAGAATCGACACCGCCTGGCCGCTGTAGGTCTCTGCTTCGGCTTTCTTGCCCAGGTACCAAGTCAGTCGGGACATCCATCGTAGGTTATCGCCGAGCTTGCAGTCGTCACCGAGTTCTTTCCAGATATCGAGAGCTTTGCCACGAGCCTTAGCCGCTTCCTCCATTTGGTCGGTGAGATAACACTCGTAGGATCGACACTCGAACAATCCGGCGCGTTCTTTTGGAGGAAGGCTATCAGCGTAACGCAACGCTCTCTCGTAATGTGATGCCGCCTGACGATGTGCATTGAGGGCGGCCGCCTTTCTAGCTGCTTCGGGAGCGTACTTGAGCACCGCAGCGCCGTCGTCGGCTTGACAAGCGTGATGAACAATTTGGGCAAGGAAAGGCTCATAGCCTCGACTTAGCATGGCTTTTAATACAAGAGCATTCAAGCTTTGGCGACGCAGAGCGGGAATCGATTCTTCTATTGCCAATCGGGCGAGCTCATGTCGAAAAGCAACCGCATCGCCTTCCGAGCGCAGAACTCCTGCAACAAGACATTCTTCAAGAGCATTCATATCGAGAACATTCGCTTCATTGAGCAACGACATTTCGGTTCTTGATGGAATGACCGACACGAATTCCAAAAGCGCGCGAGCTGGTGATGAGAGCCGCGCCGCTCGCGACGAAACTGCATCGAATACCGTAACCGGAACCCCCGATTCCTTGCTCGCCAGAGCTTCGGTGACGAAGAACGGATTTCCTCCAGTAACAGCGAAAAGATTGTCAACCTGACGACCGGCCCGCTCCGCAAGCTTGTCGACGGCCTTGCGCGAGAGCGGAACGAGTCGAATGCGAGCTATCGATCGGTTAGGGAGATCGCCGAAGACAAATCTCAAGGGATGATCCGGACCCACCTCATCGTCGCGGTATGTAACAATCAGCATCGAGGTTGTCTTGCTGATCCGCCGGCCGAGGAACTTGAGTAGATCGAGTGTGGCCTCATCAGCCCAGTGGACATCTTCGATAACCACGATCGTTGGCACACGGCCGTGTGCAAGTTCGCCGATAGCGGCATTGAAGATTGCCGCACGAGAAGCTTCTTCATCGAGAAGAGCGAGGAGCCGGCTCTGGCTCTGGTTGGCTATGTCGTAGAGAGGACCGAGTGGTCGAGCAGTAAACAGGGAATCGCAGGCGCCCCACAACACGCGCGCCTGCTTCTGATGAGTTTCGGTGAATCGTTCTACGAGTGAGGTTTTTCCGATGCCGGATTCGCCGCTTACCAAAACAAAGCGGCCGTTTCCGCCGGACACATCAGTGAGTACCGCCTCCAGATCATCGAAGTATTGTTCTCTTTCGAGTAGTTCCATTCTTTTCTAGTAGCGGTAGGGAGAGATAGAGTTCAAGGTAAACGTACATCGCCGCGAATGCAAGATCAGGTTGCGACAGATCAGGTTGCGACAGATCAGGTTGTTGCCTTGTTAATGTGCGTTGTTGAGTATTGCATCTTTCTGCGTCATCTGCGGATGAGAGTTTTTTGTCTTTATCCCTCTGAATCGTGCATCTGTCCTGAATACTTAATGACTAATCCGCAGATTACGCAGATGAAAGAGGATCGTGGATGGGCTGATTCAACTTCGACAAAAAGACCTGCGATTGCGTAGAGCAATGCAGGTCTGAGATGCGTTTGAATAGAGGCCGATAATTGTCGGGTCGCGCTGCGTCAGTTTTTGTCTTTCTGTTTGGATGTCGGTTTTGGCGGCAGATCGCTTCCCGGAGCAAGATCTATCCGCGGCAATACATCAATTCTCGGCATAGGCATCGGAACGGGCATTGGTACCGGAATCGAAACGTTTACTTCGACCGGAATTTTGGCGTCGCCGCTTTCTTCACCCTGCTCGTTGTCTTTATCTTGATCTTTATCTTTCTCTTTGATCTTTTTCACATCGATATCGAGATCGCCGGCCTTCTCCGCGGCTTTTCCATCTCGCATCAGAAGCATGCCAAGCGCCCAGGCTGCATTCTTACGCACATTGTTACTTGCATCCTTCATAGCCGTATTCAGTGCCCCGACCGCTCGATGATCACCCTTTAATCCAAGTGCCCACGCGGCCTGGGATCTGACTTGCGCGTCCTGGTCTCTCAGAGCGTTCATCAGCGGCTCAACTGATCTTTGATCTCCTTTCAAACCCAGCGACCAGGCGGCTTTTTCTCTCACCCGCGGTTCACTATCATTCAAGGAGTTGACTAGAGGCTCAACTGCCTTGCTATTGCCCTTTAGACCCAACGACCACGCCGACTGCTCACGAACCTTCGGATTCTCATCTCTCAGTGAGTTGGTCAACGGCTCCACTGCGCGGCTGTCACCTTGAAGCCCCAGTGACCACGCGGCTTTTTCGCGCACCTTTGTTTCGCTATCGGTTAACAAAGCCAGTAAAGGCTCTACCACATTCTTGTCCTGCTTTAGGCCCATGCCCCATGCTGCGTTTTCGCGAACTCGCACATCGGAATCACGCCCCGCCCCAATTACCGGCTCGACCGTGCGAGGATCCCTTATCACGCCAAGCGCGAAGACTGCGTTAGCACGCACAATGGGGTTCGGATGCCTAACAACCGCAATCAACGGGTCAACGGACTGAGCACCGATCGCTGCGAGCGCTCCAGCGGCTATTCTGCCTGGTGTGGTCGGCGCATCGCCTCCGCCAAAGTGACGACCTCTTCCGTTTTGATCATCGCAATAGATTTCGCCAGTTATCTGCGCATCATCGCCGAGCATCTGAATCAGGTTAGGGATGGCCGGCGCGGCGCGTTTTCCCATCGCGCCAATTTGACAGGCGGCGGTGGCTCTCTCGACCGGATTCGCCGAATTGAGCAATCGTATTTTTTCTGAAAGATCGGCGGGCGGGCTGCTAGTTTCCTGGCTTGCGTCCAGAGCATTGGTTTCTGTTGTGCTTCGAGCTTGAGTCGAATAGAGAGCCGCGGAAAGACAAAAGAATACCAGGGCTGTTGCGAAAAGTGTTTGTCGTTTCATGGAAACCTCCCTGCAACAAATTGAAAAAAGCACAGCGCTGTTTTCGCCTCGTGAGGTTAAACCGGGTCAATTCATTTCTTTTCTTTGCGATCGATTTTGTAACGCCTACTTTTGCCTGGTCTTAATCCTGACCTCTTCACGGACTTGCGGGCGCACAACCACGTCAGAAACAACACGAAGACTTCTGGCATCATTGTTGGACTCATTATCTTTGTCGGAATCACGGTCACCGGAAAATGAGCCCGCACTCTTCATCAACAACATTCCGAGCGCCCAGGCCGCCTTTTTTCTGACTTCAGTGTTAGTATCCTTCAACAAATCCTTAAGCTCGCTCGCGGCACGCGTATCCCCTTTCAACCCGAGCGCCCACGCCGCCATTCCTCGGATCTTAGGGCTCGGATCTCTCAATAAAGCCATGAGCGGCTCAACAGACCGCCTGTCGCCTTTTAATCCAAGAGCCCAGGCGGCTTTCTCGCGGACGTCCGCATTCTCGTCTCTTAAGGCTGCTATCAGAGGATCTATGCAGCGGGAATCCCCCTTCAGTCCCAATGCCCACGCGGCCTGTTCACGAACGCGAGCCTCAGGATCTCTCAGCGCGCCAATCAGCGCGTCTGTTCCCTGCGAACTGCCGTGGAGGCCGAGGCCCCAAGCAGCCTTCATTCGGACTTGCCAGTTCTGATCCTTCAAAGCTGCCACCAAAGTGGTAGCCGCTTCGGGGTCGCCAATCTGCGTTAGAGCGAACAGCGCCTGTTGACGCACTTCCGCATCTTCATCTTTCAATGCCTCCCGAAGTGATTCTATGGCGGTTCTCTTCTCCGCCTGGGTGTTCGCCGTCTGGGTGTTCGCGGCTGTTGGCGCTTCCTGATTTGCCGCCCTGTCTGCATCAGCCGCTGGTTCAATTTTGTCCAGGGAAAGGTGAGCGGCGACTACCGCCTGGGCAGATGGATTATTGACCTGGCTTTGCATTGGAACTCCCGCAGCATATTCCAACCGCGTCGGCGTATCGCTTGCTGTTTCAAGTGCAATTGCGCTCTGCTGGTGCGCTTTTGCAGTCAGACGAATGGTTGCGAGGGGAAATACCATTAGAACAATCAACGTACCGACAAATACTGCGGCAGAACGTGGTAATCCTCGTCTCTTAAGATCGGGATCCAGAATTGCCAAAAGCCTACCCTCCAGCTCCGACCGCCTGGCTATTGCGACGGCAGCAAGCGAGGAGCATTTGGTCGATCGGAATGTGCGGGCCATTTCCAGCAGGTGGCCTGCGTAGTCTGAGGCTTTGGTTCCAATATGTATGACTTGATCATCACAGGCCCGCTCTCTCTCAATCCGCAGCTGACGAGAAGCGAGCCAGACCAATGGGTTAAACCAGTAAAGAGAGCAGGCAATCTGAGCGAACAACTGAGTCAGGCAGTCTCGGCGTTTCACATGTGCCAATTCGTGAATGAGGACGACCTGTCGGCGCTCGAGGGGCCAACGATCTGCGTCGGAGGGAAGCAATATCGCTGCGTTTATCAGACCGCAGGTCACCGGCATTGACAACCGTGGAGTTTTCAACAGCTGAACCGGTCTCATCAAACCAATTTGCCATGCAATATCGTTTGCTGCGTTCAGCCAGCGAGTATCGATGACTTTCTCCGCCCGATCGGCTATCCACCATATGTTAGCGGTGCCGATAAGAAGCCTGCCTAAGATCAAGAAGGAGCCCGCTAGCCACAACATCAGGGCCCATCCGATCCACTTCGGTCGAAGCGGTGCGGAGGTATCGCTCAATTCAGTCTGAGAGTCGATAGGAAACTGAGTGCTCAAAGACGCGGCCGCGGTCGGTGGATTCCCTGTTGAAGGAACTACTGAGTAAGGATCCGTGATTGTGGAGACGGCAACTATTTGATTCGGATTTGTCGCGTGAGGGTCTGGGGTCGGCTCAGGAGAAGAAAGAACGGCTATTCGCCAGACCGGAAGGCTTATAGATAGCATCGGAAGCGCAAGCACCCCGGCTATTGCAACCGTCCACACAAAGTGTCGTGCGGCTGCTGACGCATGCCTGAGAGCGAACGACAATCCTGCGGCAACTGCTAAAACCAGAATCGCTTTTATCGAGATCGAAATAAGCTGTTCCGTCAACGCATGATCTTGAAACCAGCTGAGCAATCCGGTCATAGTCATCGGCCCTCCTTTCTGGCCTTGTCAATTAGTGCGGACAAGCGTTCCAGCTCTTCATCCGACAACCGTGATTTGGACATGTCGAGCAGGGCAGATACTGTTTGTTCGGTCGAATTATCGAAGAAGGTTTGCACAAGCTGCTTCAAAGCAGACTGGCGCGCCTTATCACGCGAAAGCGTCGGCAGGTATATGTAGCGCGGCCCCTGCTGCTCGTGCCTGAGGTAACCTTTCTCTTCAAGCAGTCGAAGCATTGCACGGACGGCTGAATAACCGGGCGGATCGGGCATATTCTCCAGAACTTCGGCGGCGGTGGCGCGTCCAAGCCGGTATATTGCGTCCATTATCTGCCGCTCCCGCCTGCTTAAATTCAAGTGAGGGTGCTTTGACATAAGTAGCTCCTCGATCCAATGTGCTAATTTTTTAGCACTATTGATTATCGGTGTCAATAGCGAAACTGCTAATTTCTTAGCATCGGGTTGATGCCTACTGAAACGACACGACGCCGGCAGGAGTTCCGTGTTATTATGGGGCCCCGCACGAACCACCCAATCCCAGTCTTCTTCCGGGTGTCCAAGATGTACTTAACGGTTTTCTCCGCTTTCGCCACGATTCTTTCAGTTGTCTGGTTGCCTCTACTCTCAAATGGTCAATCTCCGGTTGACGACCCTACTCTGAGGCTTAGGTCGGATCTCGTTCTGGTCGATGTGCTTCCGATGCAGAAGCAAACTGGACGCATCATCAACGGACTCAATCGGGACGATTTCACGATCTTTGAGGACGGTGTGAAGCAGACAGTTTCGCACTTCAGCCGGGATAAACTTCCGGTGTCCCTGGTGTTGCTGGTGGATCGCGCAGGCTGTGTGAATCCGTTTGATGAGAAGATTCGGAGCGCGACAATCAAAGCACTTGGGAATCTGAAACCTGATGATGAAGTGGCGATTATGACCTTCTCGAACAAGGTGTCGCTGGTGCAGCCTTTCACCCGCGATCGCAAACTGGTCGCGGATAAGATTGTCAATGTTGAACGCCAGCATCAAAGCGAGCAGCATTACTTCAACGCCGCAATCTACGAGGCCTCGGAGTACATGAGAAAGGCTGCGAATCCTGCTGGCCGGCGCGCGATCATAGCGCTTACCAGTCTGGAGGCCAGCATCGACTTTTCAAAGGTAACTGAACAGGAAGCGCTGCTCTCGGTGCTTGAGTCGGGGGCCGTTGTTTCGGGAATACTGGTGAAGACGATTGGCGGCCGAATCGACCAGGGAATTAGAGGAAAGCCAACGAGCTTTCTTCGTCACCTTGGTTTGCGTTCCGGAAGCCTGAAAATGTTTGTTACAGAAACCGGCGGAGAGTTGGCAGGAGCGACCCCGGATGAGATCGATCCAACCCTCAATCGCATGGTCGATAACATATCGACAAGCTACGCGCTGGCCTATGCCCCGACTAACACGGCGAACAACGGAAAGAGAAGGCGAATTCGAGTTGACCTCTCGAGCGACGTCGAGAAGCGAGAGGGAAAGGTCGTGCTGCACGCACGGCGGAGTTATGTAATGGCGTCGAGCAGTACGCAGAAAGCAGTAGGCAGTCGGCAGTAATAGGAAACATTGGACAGATAGGAACTATAGGACCTATTTGTCCTTTTTGTCCTGACTACATCAACCGATACTGTCCGAGGTCGTTCGTTGTGAGACTGTTTGATTGTGCGAATTGCGCTTTTCGTTTGGCCTTATCCACGTACATAGCCCGATCGGCGGCCAACAAGAGCTCGTCGAGAGTCTCTCCATCCGCCTCAAAACTTGCGCACCCGACGCTAAGCCCAATAAACAGCTTCGTGCCCTGAAACCCAAAGTCATGCCGATCGATGGCCCGCTGTATTCGCTGGGCCAGCTCCTGAACTTCTTCGGCTCCCACTTGCATTATCGCGACAAACTCATCACCTGCATACCGGCTCACAAAGTCCGATGAACGCATGTGCATAGACAGCAAGACTGACAGCTCCCTCAACAGCTGATCGCCCGCCTGGTGTCCAAACTTGTCGTTTACTGCCTTGAAGCCATCAAGATCCATCATCATCACCGAGAATCTGTCGCGGTGCCGGCGCGCGCGATCCGCTTCCTCTTCAAATCGGTATCTAAGAGCTCGCGCGTTCGGAAGACCGGTCAACAAATCCGTCAATGCGCTTGTCTCGGTTTTCTCATGTTGTACCGCATTAGCTATCGCGTCGGATGCAAGCTTTGCGACTGCCTCCATCAACCGCAAGTGATCGGCGGTGTAGGCGCTGAGCTCGGCCGAATACATCGCCAGAGCGCCTAACACGGTCTCGTCCTTCATCAGCGGCACAACGGAAGCGGTGCGATATCCATCGTTGGTCTCGATTTTGATTACGTCAAAGTCGAGCCTAGGATCGCAGTTATGCATTGAATGGCCATTCGCAACTACCCATCCTGTTATTCCGGCTCCTGAAGGAATGCCTTTGCCCTTCAGCAGTTCGGCGTTGCGCCCAGCAATATGAGCCGCCTCAACGTCGGTCGAGTCGGGACGAACAAGATAAAG
>Ga0126382_10000183_pt1 | contig 23305 bp, 20 predicted proteins | sample PanSoiMetPlot_30_FD_92548 | JGI IMG/M metagenome (GOLD analysis project Ga0126382, IMG submission 92548) | Tropical forest soil microbial communities from Panama - MetaG Plot_30 | ecosystem: Environmental > Terrestrial > Soil > Tropical forest > Bulk soil | place: Panama | collected 2016-02-17
ATCGACGCTTTCAAGTCGGAGAAGACATCCGCCAGCGTGGTTGTCCACGACAGCTTGCCTTCCTCAACGAGCGTTGCAAGCAAAGTAGCGGTGATTGCTTTTGTGTTGGATCCAAGCTGGAACCGATCAATAACGTCGACCGGCGTGGTGGAGTTGAAACGTCGCACACCGGCGACCCCGCGTGCCAATACAGTATCGGCGCGAAATACTATCGCTCCCATCGCGGGGACGTTGTGCTGACGCCTGACGGAATCGATCCAGATGTCGAGCGACTCGATACCAGGCTGAGTAATCTGTCCTACAGTCCTGGATACGTCCGCACCGCGGACGTCTGTCGAAATCTGCGTTGCACAAAAGATCAGGAAGACAGTCACAACCGCGGACGATCCTAGGAGCCAAACGGTTTTCATCTGTAAGAATCTCACAGATCCATTTAGGTCTGAGGCTCGACTGGTCGCGCCGATCGCTCTTGATCGTGAAGAGACTTCGGTCGCGCCCTACCGTAGCAACGACTGTTGGTGTCGTCTTTCGACACGTTAGTCGCAATCTATTAACAAATCATTCTAATCATGCTAATCATTCTGTAAATATCTGATCTCCAGCTTGCGCCACCGCTGATAAAGCAACATTTCTGCTAACGAACAAGAAGTCCACCCGGACGAGCAAAGGATCAGGCAGATATTGTTTGGCTTGAAGAGTCAGTTGATGACGACGCCTAACAAAAATTGCCTGGAGAAAGCGCCGAGATCTCTCGCCTCGGTATTTTCGAGATGCAGCAGAGTCCTGGTTCCTCGATATGGATGAAGAGTGTTAAAGGCATCCATTCATAGGTAACACTTATCCGTTTGGACAGGATCAACGGCTTAAGGCCAAATTGGGGACCGGAGGTGAGTTTCTTGACGATTGAAACGTCGTGACAAAAGACACAATACCTCGCTAGTCTCACGCCATGGCAAACACTCAGTACCTTGCTCTCCTTCGCGGCATAAACGTTGGCGGTTTGAACCTGATCAAGATGACGGATCTAAAGGCGTGCTTCGAGGCCAGCAGATTTGAGAACGTTACAACCTATATTCAAAGCGGCAACGTGTTATTTGAAACCGCCGAAACTGGGCGCGCGAAGCTGATCACAAAACTAGAGAATGCCTTATCCGAAACTTTTTCTCCCTACAAAGGGCGCGTTGTTTTGTGCTCGCACAAAAAACTAAGTCAAATCGTGCGCGAGGCACCAAAAGGTTTTGGGAACCAGCCACAGAAATATCGTTACGACGTAATTTTCTTAAAGGAACCGCTGACGGCTTCCGAGGCGATCAAAAGTGTGACCACCAAATCAGGAGTTGATCAAGCTTTCGCTGGTCGGGATGTATTGTACTTCTCGCGCGCGATTGCTAAAGCCAGTCAAAGCCAATTGTCGCGTATCGTTGGACTCCCGGTTTACCGAAATATGACTATTCGCAATTGGAATACGACCTGTAAGCTGCTCGCACTGATGGACACGCGCACGCAACGTTAACGTGGTGAACAAGAACGGAACACTGACCAACCACGGACTGAACACGGACCGACCACGGACTGATCACCGACCACTGACAAATCAACGGGCACCCCAATACCGTTGCCGTTGGCCTGCAGGAGGTGCCGAAACCGCCGCCGGTGGCAGCCGCTCAAGAAACCTGTCATACAGCCAATCGACCGTATTGACTTGAAGTTGCGCCGCATTCGACTGGGAAGCCAGCACCGCCCGTCGGGCATCGCTCCTTCCACTGATGCCTGCCAGCCCGATCAGCCTGATGCTCAACCTATAGCCTTCTTCGAAATCATTCGCTCTCACCTGTACTCTCAAACCATTCCCGAAAAGCTCCGCGCCGGGAATCATCGACGCCAACCGTGCTTGCCCCTCATCCTGAAACGTCAACGCGAACCGATACGGTCCACGCCAGTCCGGCAACTTCGCTGCCGCCAGGTTCTGTAGCGCTTCCCGCGCGGCTGTCTCGATACGCCTCGCAACGTCGTCGCGACGAAAGGCTTCTGCCTTTCCGCGATCCACCGCGTGTTTTACCGTGGCGTATTTGACCCACGGCATTTCGCGACGAATCTCCTTTTCAAGCTGGTCGTCTCCACTCACCATGATCACCGGAATCTTCAAACGGGCAGCACCTGCGGCCAGAATCATTGATTCATTGAAAGGCACGCCGTTTACCTGATATTCCACATCCTCAAACGTGTAGGTATGAGAAAGAAATCCCACTCGATTACCGGCGGCCGCATGCATGCCGATTGCTACAATTGCATCAAATGAATGATCGTAGCTATCCATGTAGATGTCGAAGGGGACGTCGCGATAGTGCATTTTAGCCGGCGCCAGCAATTGCTCTTCAAGTACATCCGGACCGGTGTTGTTGCCAGAGCCGTGCCCATCGACTACCACAATCTCGGTTGCTCCAGCAGTTTTCAGTCCGGCGATCGCCGCGTTCACGTCATCGGTAAGCGATTTCCGGCCCTCCGCATATTCCGGCGGATGCCCAAAACTGGTGTGCTTGAAGTCCGTCGCTCTGGAGACGCCTTCCATGTCATACAGAAGCATGACCTTGAGTGGTCGCTGCTGAGCAAAATGTGATGGGGTAAAAAGAACACTGATAATCAGCACCACCAGAAGCGTTTGTAATCTCATGGCTTTCTCTCCTCGATCTTTGACCGTGTGTGAGCGATTTTGCCTAGGTATAATGAACAACTATCCTATTGGTGTAAAACGGTTGAAGCACGAGATTGTTGAAATGAATGCAGACCGTATCGGAAGCGAGGCCAAGGACAAGCTCGACGATGACGTGGATGCGCTGTTCAAGCTCCCATTGTCAGAGTTCACTGGGGCACGCAACGATCTCGCCGCAAGGCTTAAGAAGGATGGTCGTGCTGACGATGCGAACTTTGTAAAGGCGCTAACGAAGCCTCCAATATCAGCGTGGGCCGTTAACCTGCTCCACTGGAACCATCGCGACGCCTTCGATCGGCTGCTTGAAGCCGGTCAGCGCTTGCGTAAGGCTCAGACTTCCGGAGGGGGGATCGCGGACTTACGCGAATCGCTCGACGCGCGAAGCGAGGCACTTTTTCATCTGTCGGATCTAGCTACTGTATTGCTGCGCGATGCAGGTCACAATCCAACGCCCGATACGCTACACCGCATCACGACGAACCTCGAGGCTCTCTCTACCTACGCGACTCTTTCGGATGGTCCAATTCCGGGTCGTCTTACTGAAGACATAGACCCACCCGGTTTTGGCTCGCTAGCCTCATTGATGGTGGGCACCGGTACGACAAAACCGCCCGAACTCAAGAAAGCCACTCGCTCACAAGAGTCAGGCACAGCTGAAACGAAAACATCGCAGAAGACATCTTCAGCGATTGATGTACAAAAAGGCCGGCAGGCCGAGGAGACGCGTCGCGCTAGAATTTCTGCCACCAAGACTACGCTGCAGGAAGCCAGAAGATCGTTGACTGAAGCGCAGCGCAAGTCAGAGCGCCTGGAGGCGGCGCAAAAGAAGGCGTCTGCAGAAGCGAAGGAAGCCGATGCCGAGGAGAAGCGAGCCGAGAAGCAGCTGCGCAAAGCTGAAGAGCACTTCAAGAAAGTAAGCGCGGCTTCGCAACAAGCGGTGCAGCGCGCGCAACGAATCACAGCCGAGGCAGAAGAGAGTGCACAGGCTGTAGAGGACGCCAAGCGCGAAATCGAAAAGGCATCCAAAGAGCTTGAGTCACTTCAAGAATCAGAAGCAAGTTAGCGGGACAGCATTCAACTACACAACCAATGGAATCAGGGCGTTACCTTTCTTCACCAATACTGCGCTTCCTCGTTCAGCGGACCTGCAAGTCTTGCGACAGCTTATCTTGAAAGTCAGATCATACGTGTGACATACTGGAAGTGGCAAATTGCCACCCATTGAAGGAGAAAAACGATGGCAGCCCGGCAAACTAAGCGAGCAACATCACGGAAGCCCGATAGGATGAACTTTCGTCTCGATCCTGAGATCAAAGAACGAGTTGCCCGGGCCGCCGCAATCACCGGGCAAGGTTTGACTGATTTTGCAGTATCTACCTTAAGTGAAAAGGCGGACGAGATCATCGCGCGTCACGATACATTGCTGCTCGACAGAGACGAGTTTAAGTTTTTTCTGGAAGTCCTGGACGATGCTCGCGCACCCTCCAAAAGATCACTCGCAGCCGCCAAACGCTATCGTCGGGGACGCCGTGAAGGCGCGAGGCACCGCGTTTGATAATCGAGCCAATCTCGAAGTATCACAACCGAATGATATTCGACTGTGGTGATGAAAAGGTCAGTATATTCTTACGGGAAAAGGCTCTTCAGGACCACGATAGGAATTTGAGTCGCACAATGGTGATGGTTGATGAAGAGGTCGATCCCAATATTATCATCGGATATCACACCCTGCTCATGGTGCAAGTAAGGCAGGAAGACCTTCCACAGGACAGACCGCGGATCAAGCGAGACATCCCAGTAATTTTGCTAGGACAACTCGGAGTTGATCTGGCCTTTCAAGGTAACGGATACGGCGAGTACCTGCTGATGGACGCGCAGGCGAGAGTTAGCGAGATATCCAAGAGGACCGGCGTGCGAGGATTGGTGCTCGACGCCAGGACCGAAAGCCTAGTCAGCTGGTACGAAAGGCACGACTTTGTTCGCTTCCCAGGGCGACTCCGGATGTATAAGAGTATTGATCTTATCCACAAGTTAGAACTAACCAGCTGATCTCAAAGAGTGTTCCTTCAGGAATCGTTGTTGCAAGAATCGGCAACGAGACGGCTCTAGTATAACGTTAGTTTCGAGCCGTTCAGGGACTTGAAGCAGACTAAAAGGCCGCATTCAGAATCGATGAAGTGAAGCTCTCCCGCTTCTACCAGGTGATATATCTGCCGCGAGTTGACGCGAGCCAAAATCGAAGCCTGGTCAACCGTAAGCAGACGAACTTCATCGCCGCAATCAGCGCATAGACCATAGAGACAACGGCTGGGGCTCATGACAACGAGTCGCTCGGTCTGGATGGTGAGGGTCGTTCGTCTTACCTTTTTCATCTCGACCTCCCTACCGAGCGAACTCAAGACTGACCCAGGAACAAAGAACTTAGTGAATCAGAACCGCCTCTTTGGGAGCTTCTCACTCGCTTGTCTCGCCTCGCGTTTCCGCTGGACATACCTGGGTAACAACTAAGACTGCGCTGTACTTATTCGCGATTACTCGCCGCCGCGGGGATGCTTCGCGCTTTATAGCTTGTGCAATGCATGTGCTGTTAACACCACCGGACGACCATCACAGCGGTCGTTGACAGGAACCAACACCAATTCATTGTTCTCGAGACTCCATCTGTAAACGCCCGTTGCTACCCCGGGGACATCAGTACAGGCGTATACACCCTGCAAGTCGGTCATTATGAGGCGAGATTGATTGGAGTTGTAACGCCCCACGACCACGATTTCACCGTCTTTGGTCACGATATAAGTGCCACCGTCGGTAAACTCGGTTCGCCATTCACCCACGAGTATCTCGATAACTTCGGGTGGAAAATATGGAGGAACATCCGATGCGGTTATCGTGGTTGCATAGATGCCCGGCGGCAGCCTTGTTGAGTCAGCCTTAGCATTGGGCAATGTGAGCGTGATGCCTATCAGAAGCGCTGCACTTACTAGTTTGATTGATTTCGGCAATTGTCTTGGCATTGTTTGATTCTCCTTTCGTTTATCGAGTGATCAGATTCGTAACGCGCCGTTGAACGACTTCTGGCACAGACCGTATTCCACGCCGGCTATTGCCCATCCTGCTGGGTGAGCATTAGAATGAGCGCGGCTTCAACCAGGCTGTACTGAAGGCCGCATTTTCCTCCTGACTTCGCCGCAGACCTTACCCTCTGAAGGCTTTGGAAGTCCTTTAGAAGCGGTTAAGAATCGGTCAAAAAGTTGTTAAGGGACCTATGAACACGCTAGCAAAGCGGATATACGAGTTCGGACCTTACCGGCTAGATACCGCGGAGCGGGTCCTGCTGCGCGGTGGTCAACCGGTCGCGCTCGCGCCGAAGGCATTCGACGTGCTGCTGGTGCTTGTCGAAAGCAGTGGCCATATCGTCGAAAAAGACCAATTGATGAATCGAGTGTGGGCGGACAGCTTTGTGGAGGAAGGCAACTTAAAGGTGACCGTCTCGGTGCTTCGCAAGGCGCTCGAAGACGGCCCCTTCATAGAGACAGTTCCTCGTCGCGGCTATCGATTCGTCGCAACCGTGAAAGAGGTATCAAGCGAGAGTGCGGCGCTTGTCGTACGAGAGCGAACAACGTCAAGTGTGACTATAGAAGAGAGTGAAGAAGGCGAGGAGCATGAACTAGCCAAAGCCCCAGCAGCAAAGATCTCGAGCAAGACCCGTGTACAAGTGGCAATAGCGTTAGTTGTTGTGGTTGGGCTGGCAGTCGCAGGATTCCTTTTGTGGATTAACCGGCCTGCGCCCGCTCCAGAATTAAAATCAATCGCAGTGCTACCGTTCAAGCCATTGCTGGCGGAGAACCGCGATGAAGCACTCGAGTTGGGGATGGCTGATGCCACGATAACAAAGCTAAGTAACATAAAACAGCTCATCGTCAGGTCAACAGGCTCCATTCTCAAATACCGCGACGTTGAACAGGATCCTCTTGCTATTGGCCGTGAGCAGAATGTGGACTTGTTGCTGGAGGGGAAAGTGCAGCGATCGGGTGACAATCTCCGAGTAACCGTGCAGCTTGTAAGAGTGAGTGACGGTCTGCCTCTGTGGGCCGATAAGTTTGACGAAAAGTTTACCAACATCTTTTCGGTGCAGGATTCTATCTCCAGGCGGGTAGCAGAAGCTTTGGCTTTAGAGCTATCGGGGGAGCAGAAGCAACAGATTACGAAACGCTACACCGATAATATCGAGGCATATAATCTTTATCTGCAGGGGCGCTTCTTCTGGAACAAGTTCAGCGAGGATGGTCTAAAGAAAGCTATCGAGTATTTTAAACAGGCGATCGCCCTGGACCCGGACTATGCGCTGGCGTACACCGGCCTGAGCGTCGCTTACAACGTGCAGGGAGCTTACGGAATAGTCCCCCCGGCAGAGACCTGGACAGAAGCAAGACGGACTGCGCAGAAGGCGGTCGACCTTGCCGATTCACTGCCAGAGGCTCACACCGCGTTGGGGGGCATCAAATTGCTATATGAATGGGACTGGCAGATTGCGGAGAAGGAACTCAAGCGGGCCATCGAACTCAATCCAAATTACGCCGACGCCCACGAGTTATATGGCTTCTACTTTTGGGTTGTGGGAGAGTTGGACGATGCGTTTTCGGAGATAAAGCGCGCGAGAGAACTCGCTCCCGTTTCGCCGGTAATAAATCTCGATCTGTCTACGATGTTTTATTACCAGGCGAACTATGAAGAGGCAATCAAGGCGTATCGCAAGACCCAGGAAATAGACCCGAACGTCCTCGCGCCTACCTTCTTACTGGGGCAAATCTACGAACGTAACGGTGAATATGGTCGCGCCGTCGAAGAATGCCAAGGCGCATTATCCGCTTTCGGGCGCGATCCCGGGGTACTTTCCGCCCTCGGATATGTTTATGGTGTTAACGGCAGCCGAAGACAAGCGCAGGAAATAATCAACGAGTTGGAGGCAATGTGGAAAGCGCGTTATTTTTCGCCGTCTGTCATCGCGCTCGCTTATGCAGGAGTAGGAAACAAAGACCAGGCCTTTGTCTGGCTGACAAAGGCTTATGAATCGCGTGACCCTCAACTAATATGGTTGAAGGTTGAGCCACAGTTCCAAACCCTTCGTCCAGATCCGCGTTTCCAGGCCCTGTTGCGGCGAATGGGAATACCACAGTAAACAACAAGGCATGTTACCTAAGGTGCGGATCATTTCTTTAATGCCGCGATCGCACTTAGCGAAGCCTCATCACATAAATCTCAGAGTTGCCATCGCGGTTACTATTAAACGCGAGCTTTGTACCGTCGGGGGAGTATGCCGGCCGCGAATCGAACTTCGGCCCCGCAGTTAACCGCCTCACCATGCCACTTTCCGAATCCACCTCGAAGACATTTGCCTTCACTCCCATTTTCTCAACGGTAAAGACGATGGCTGCGCCGTCGGGCGACCAGCACAGCTCGAATTTGGAGTGCTGACTCCTGGTTATCATCCTGACGTTGCTGCCATCTGCATCCATAACAAATACCTGAAGCGGGATGTGGCCAGCTATTTCCTCGGTACCGAGGCTCACGAATGCGACTCTCTTTCCATCTGGCGACGCTACAGCCTGACTTGCACCTGTTGTTGTCAACCTCGTGACGTTCGAGCCGTCCGCGTCCATAACGTAAATTTCTTTCCGGCCATCCCGGTTACTGGTGAAGAGGATCCTTCCGTCGGGCGACCATTTGGGAGAGTTGTCAGTCCCAGCATCTCCCAGCCCCTGCTGACTGCTGCCGTCGGCATTCATCACATAGATTTTCTGGTTCCCTTCGAGCGAGCGCGTGAAGGCGATGCGTTTGCCGTCCGGCGACCAGGCCGGTTCTGTGTCTTCCGAGGATGAATTGGTTATTTGCGATAACGCGCTACCATCGGCATTCATTATGTAAATGTGTTGTTTGCCATCGCGATTGCTCGAGAATGCGATCTTGCTAGCGTCGGGGGACCAGTCGGGGAACAAGTCATCCGCCGAATCATCGGTAAGCCGTGTCAACTCGCCCTCAACGCTCATCTCATAGATCTCCCAGTTCCCATCCCGATCCGTAGGGAAAACCAGCTTCGAGCCGTCCGGTGACCACGTCGGCGTTGAATTGGTGGCTGAGTTGTTCGTCACACGAATAAGGTTTCCGCCATCGGCATCCATGACATAGATCTGTTCCTTGCCTTCCATGTTCCTGACGAATGCGATGTTGTTGCCGTCGGGTGACCAGACAGGCCATATGTCTGGTCTGTTACTGTCGGCAGTGAGGTTCCTCTGCCCAGTGCCATCTGCGTTCATTTCATAGATATCGAAGTTGTTATTCCTTCCAGTGACGAAGAGGATCTTCTGCCCATCGGGCGACCAACTCGGGTCCGAATCGTATTCGGGATCATCGACGATTCTCTTCGCGTTCGAGCCATCGGCATTCATCACATAGATGTCAAAGTTATACGGGTTGCTGTTATCGCGATTACTGGCAAACGCGATTCGATTTCCGTCAGGGGACCATGTGCCAGCACGATCATCTACACTATTCCTGGTGAGCCGTGTCTGGTTCGAGCCGTCGGCGTCCATTACATAAATTTCCCAGTTGCCGTCCCGATCACTACTGAAGAGTATCTTGCGACCATCGGGCGACCACCTCGGAAAATCGTCTTCAGAAAGATTGTTGGTGAGTCGTTTCACATTGGAGCCGTCGACATCCATCACGTAGATCTCTCTCTTGCCGTCTCGATTGCTGGCGAAAGCGATTTTCCTCCCGTCGGAGGACCAGGAAGGTGCCGTATCCTGGGCGGTGTTGTTGGTCAACCTCACCAGCGTGCTCTTTGCGCGTTTCGCGGTCGCTTGAGTTACGTGCACATACTTTAGGTAAAGAAACACCCCGATTGCTGCGGCGACTAACAGGAAACCGACGACCACAACCGCTTGCTTGATTTGCTTTCGGCGATCTTTGATGCCCGCAGGAACAAACGCGGTCACCTCGGTGACCGGAGATGCAGTCACGGAATGTACAGGCAAGTCCTTGCCTTCCATCTCTTCACTTACTACACGGGCAAACGTGTGTTTTTCAATAACGGTGGTTTCGCCCTCCACATCTGGCGTACCGGTCGGCCTGGTTTCAGACCCAGACATTTTCACCGGGGCAACGAACCTGTAACCGCGCTTGGGAATAGTTTCGATGTAGCGCGGCTCAGCAGGGTCGTCGCCGAGTGCCTTTCTCACCTCGTAAATGTTGCGCGACAGACTCCCCTCCTCGACGAAGATGTCGGGCCACACCTCCTTCATCAACTGCTCTTTATCAACTACCTGCGACGCATTTTGTACGAGCACCAGCAGGGTATCGAAAGCCCTCGGCGTCAGGCGCACGGTGGCGCCGCCTTTGAGCAGGATTCGACTTCTCGAGTCAAGCACAAAGGGCTCGAACTCATACAAATGACCACTCGACAACGACATAACCTTAGAAGAATTCCGCGAGATTTATGTAAGAGTTTCCCGGCCCATTTTCAAGAAAAATTCCAAAGACGGCTGAGAGCGTTCGGGACCATTGTTTGCGTTGGCGACATCGATGCGGAAGGTTCTCACACCTCCGTCTCGCCGATCATTTCGTTGCGGCGCAAATCATACCAATGAGGGGTCTGTTAGGAAAAGATTATGGATAAAAATCGGAGCCAACCTCCAATCAATCGGGTCTTAGAATTTCTGGCCGCCGGCGGCTCTTGACCCTTCTTTCTTTTCTATGCTCGCTCCTCATTGGTTTCTTTTTCGAGAGATAATCGAGTGATCTGTTTCTGTCGCCTCACTACGGAAGCGGATATCTGGCTGATGACACTGGGGGAGTGAATCAGAGTCTAAATGAGGACTGTGTGCCGCGAACGCGAATTGGCTTTCACCGGCTTATTGTCCGGGCGCCGAAGTGAGCTAGCCTATATGAACCCGGCGTAACAACTCCTGAAACCGTGAATCTGAATGGAGCGGATCGAATTTAGGCTCGACATTCACCCACGGCATCCATGACGAACGAACAGCGTAGGCGCGGTTCAATGATTCAAACGCCTTGTCAATATCTGATAGAGCGACATAAACCCAGGCCAGGGGATAGGGATCTACGTACTCGTTGGCGCTTCGCTTCTGCATTTCATCGAGTAGCTTTCGAGCTTCCGCCTTTTTCCCGGAAGCGGCGTAATTGTACGCCAACTCCGAAAGGAGCATCGTAGTTCGACCCCAGGCTGCTATAGACGTGTTCAATTCGGCAATAGCCTGGTCAGGCAATCGCAGCTGACCTAAACCGCGCGCAACGTTGTATTTCGCTAAAACATAACCAGGATCTGTCTTCAGTGTTTCGCGTGAGAGTTCGATTGCCTGATTGTATCGATGCGCGTAGTACGACGCGCAACCTAGCTCCGAACTGATAAACGTCGACAACGGATTCTTATCAAGAGCATGTTGAACCTGGGCCAGAGCTTCGTTCGTTTTACCCAACGTTTCACGTGAATGCAAATAACAGGCATTGCCTTCCACGGATTTCGCATCGAGTTCCAGCGCTCGGTCTAATTCCCTTTGCGCATCAAGCCAATCCCATTGGTAATAATATTCAATCGCTCCACGGGCGAAGTGTGCTTCACCTAGCGTATCGTCCAATTCAAGTGCTTTCTGCGCATATTCCAGCGCTTTTGGAAACACAGCACGCGGGTCCCTCCAGTCCATTGCCATTGTCGTATAAGTGTCCGCGAGACCGGCATAGGCAAGAGCATAACCGGGGTCCTTCTCAATGGCGCTGTCGAAATATCGTTCGGCCTTAAGCAGGTCATCATTGCTACCGTAATTATTCATATAAAAACGGCCCTGCAAATAGAGCTGGTACGCTTCGACATTTTGTGTGTAGCGATGCGCGAGTTGTTCGACGCTGTTGCCACTTAATTGCAGCCTTAATCCTGAGGCCACATTGCGCGCGATTTCGTCCTGGATAACGAACACATCGCCCAGCGCGTGATCTTTTTCATCGCTAACCCAGAGCACTCGTCCGTCATCTACGCTGACCAGCCGGACGGCAACGTGCACAGAGTTGCCAGTAATGCGCACATTCCCCTCAAGAACAGACGCTACGCTCAGCTGAGTTCCTATTTCCTGAGGTGAAACATCTCTGTCCTTAAAGCGAAAAACCGAACTGCGTGAGATCACCCTCAGTCCCTCGACCTTTGAAAGCGAGGTAATCAGACTTTCCGCCATGCCGTCGCTGAAATAATCATTCGCAGGATTTCCGGTGAGATTCTTGAGGGGCAAAACTGCAATTGAATGCATTGGGGCATTCGGCCCTCCAACAACGTGACCGTCCGAGCGCGAACGAAGCGCTAACCAAACAATGGTCATGACTAACAGCATAAGAAGACTGGCTAACGCGACCACTGCCGGTTTTGTACGCCAAACACTTCGCACACCCGTGGAAAGTGGCTTCGCTCGCACAAGTGCCTGATCAAGAGGCCTCTCATCGTGTTCCTCTATAGAAACGCTGATGCCGCGGACCTGCTCTACTGCAACATAGGGCGCTTCGCTCGAGGTAGAGTTGGCGGGTGCCTGTTCGAATGGTCCGATGTAGCGATAGCCGACCTTTTTTCTGGTTTCAATATAGCGCGGGGCATTCGCCGGATCGTTCAACTGCGTGCGAATAGTGCTAATACACTTCGTCAGCGTCTCTTCGTACCCATTGCTTCCTTGCCAAAACTTTTCCAGCAACTCGTGCCGGCCGACGTAGCGCTCGCGGTTGTCAACCAGATAAAGCAAAACCTGGAAAGGAAGCTCGGGCAAATGCAAGCTCGAGTTGTTGTGGATTAGCAGGTATTTGTCTGCGTCAAGCTCAAATTCGCCGAGCACATACTTACTGTGAAGTCCTAGGGCCATAAAGACTTAGCATCCATCAGGATAATTTCAGGATCGTTTCGCATTTCGTTCAGGACGGCCTGCGGGTAAAGGAATAGAAACAACGAAACGACCGCGAGGTTCGCGCATTCTAGCAAAACACGAGTCGAGATGGGAAGAAGGATTCAGATAGTGGCTTTCGAGAGAACACGAGTGGTAAAGCGTTCCACCAGCGTCGCTAGTTGTCCTGTCTGTCTTTCGTCTGCTGGACTGGTTACTTCCGCTGAGGCCGCAACGCTTCTCAAGGTCGGAGAACCAAGTATTCGACGCTGGCTTTCAAAGGGACGCGTCCACGGTTTTAAGACTCCGGGTGGACAGTATCGAATCTGTCGCAAATCGCTGTTTCAACAAGGCGCAAATTTCGACGTCGTAAATCAAACCCGTTAAACAAAGGAGAACCTATGAATAGGCGTCTACTTTCACTCTCTTGCGTCGCATTGTTCATGATGTGCGTCGTCGCACCGCTTGATATCCACGTTGCGGCCGACCGTGCGCTCCACCAGACATCACCTGTCAACGCAACGCCCGACGGATTCGTGCTAGGACCTGAAGTTCCAGGCGCAAATGCAACGCTCGTAAGGAACAGAAACGGAATCACCGTGAACGTGCATACAACCGTGGCTGACGCTGGTGTTTATAGCATGTGGTGGGTAATTTTTAATCATCCTGAAACCCAGTGTACGAGTCCGGACGACGCATACCAGTGTGAGTTTGACCTTCCTGATATCGTGGTCAACGCTGCGGGTAAAATCTCGTCAGGTGGAAATCTGGACATAAGCGCGTGGCTCGGTGTCGGCGGGCCATACTCAGGCGAAGTTATTTGTCCGGGATTTGCCGGTCCATGTTCGGGAGATGGTCTTACAAATCCCCAGGGAGCCCTGGTCCTGCTTGTCATACGCTACCACGGCCCGGCAACACCGGGAATAATACCGGAGCAGCTTACAACCTATTTCGGCGGACCGAATGACTGCGCCGTGTGCGTCGACGAGCAATTGGCTTTGTTTGTTCCTTGATCAATTCCAAGATCGGTATTCCTTACGCAATTGCGGTGATACGCCAGGATTTCACCGCAATTGTATCTTTATTTGAAGTCACAGGTTGTGATACAAACGGTCGACGACAAATCGTCGAGTTACTGTGTTCGCCCCGCTTTCTTTTTACCTGAAAGTTTTGAGGAGAACTGTATATGAAAAACCAGGAATCACAAGAAAACCAAGAACCCCAATCACCCAGGAATAAGACCGCTCTAAGTCGAAGGAATTTTGTAAAATCGGCTGCAACTATCGCGGCCGTGGCTTCGGCGGTTTCGCTTGAGCCATTTCTTGGCGATGCAAATACAGTCGCGGAGGCGGAGGCGAGTGGAAACAACATTTCTAAGAACCGGATGAACGATTGCTTCAATTATCGGAAGAAGACGGCCATCGCCGAGAGGATCAACGTTGGACCTCAGCCAGACAATGGCGATGCGGCCAGGTTCACAGATTTCAGCGGAAGTTACAGCAAGGCACTGTCGCACGACAGCCTCGGTGTACCGAACGCAGCCGCTTTGCTCAGTCTGAAAAATGCGTTCGCAACCGGTAATGCGACGGATTTCGCACACATTCTTGTTGGGAGTCCCGGTGGCGGCGGTAACTCGAAATTAAATGGCCCCCAGGGAGCCCTGGCATTTGACTTGGAAGGTCTTGACTCACATTGCACTGTCATCCCACCAGCGCCAAGCGTTACGAGCGCTCAAACCGCCGCCGAACAGGTTGAGCATTACTGGGGGGCTCTCTTGGCCGACGTGCCCTTCACAGAATACGCGACTAATCCGCTCGCGGCGCAGGCCGTTGCTGACCTTAATAATCTTTCATTCCTCGACAGCTCCGCCAACAATCAATTCCCTTATCCGGTGACGCCGCAGAATCTTTTCCGAGGGCAGTTTGTTCCGGGCGACGGTAACGTCCGGGGGCCTTACATTTCACAGTTCATGATTCAACCGACGTTCTACGGTGCCCAGCCTCTCGATCAGAAGTATCAAACGTTCCTTCCCCTGAGCGCAGGTGGGAGCAACTATATGACGTCAGTGAGCGAGTATCAGCTCGTTCAAAATGGTGGGGACGCAGGAAGATCGTTAGCATTTGATCCGACCTTCCGATACTTACGCAATGGTCGTGACCTTGCCGCGTATACGCACGTGGACGTGCTTTATCAAGGTTACTTTGTAGCATTTCTCGTCCTGGCAGGACTGGGCGCAGCCCCTAATCCCGGCAATCCGTACATCGGATCCATGACGCAGAAGGGTTTTGGAACTCTCGGTGGACCCGACGCCGCGGCAACGATCGCTGAGTTGGCCACTCGCGCACTCAAAGCCGCCTGGTTTCACAAATGGATCAAAGACCTGCGAATGCGACCAGAGGAATATGGCGCACTAGTGCACGCTCGGAAGACCAATGTCAGTCCAATGCCTCAGGCGGCCGCTGCACTACATCCCGATGTCCTGAACTCGGCCGCATTGCCACTAATCCAGTCGAACTATGGCAGCTATCTGCTACCACAGCCGTTTCCTGAGGGTTCACCGACGCATCCTTGCTATCCAACAGGGCATGGCACTGTTGGCGGCGCCTGCATCACTATCCTGAAGTTCTTCTTTAATGGCAGCCAGAAGATCCGGCCCCTATTGGTCGCGGCTGGCCGAGATGTCTATGAACCAAGCACTGATGGACTGTCGTTGAACATTTACAACGGCACGGATAAGGACGGTTTGGATATCAACGGCGAGCTGAATAAGCTAGCTTACAACGTATCGTTCGGTCACGGCATTCACGCTGGCATACACTTCCGCAGCTCGACGTACTGGTCAATACTTCTGGGAGAACAGGTCGCGCTCAGCGTCTTGCAGGATCGCGCGAAGTCGTACAACGAACCGTTTACGATTACCATCACGAAGTTCGACGGCACGACCGCCACGATCACGAACCAATAATCGGGTCGTTAGAAGGTCCGTGAAATAAAGCGCAAGAACGCCCATTGGGTTAGAGCGATGGTTCGTTCTTGCGCTTTAAACAATTCTTTCAGTAGGGTATGTCGTCATCGCCCGGCTTGACGCGATCTGCGTCCTTCGCTGGATGGTCTCTTGCCCATCGGCGTTCAAACTCTTCGGTGTATTCTTGCCAGCGACGCTGCTCTGTCTCCCACTCCTCACGAGTTAGATAAGTGGAGAACTCAAACAAAGAGTCTATGTGGGAGCCATCAAAATGCCAGAATCCCTGTGCGAATTGTTCTCCAGCTCCCTCAGCCAGGATCCGACAGTAGGGACAATCATCGAAGAGCACATCCTTTGCTGAAATCAGCAACGAAATTCGGCGGCGTTCACTCTCTATAACGTTAGCCGGAATGCGTCCGTCAAGGTCTTTGCACTGACTATTCAGCCACGCTTTTCCGATCTCTTGTAACCACTCAACAATGACATCCCTCCGATTGTCTTCCAAGGAGAGAGCTTCAGAGATGTTAGTTCCTCCTTGTGATAAAGCATCTACCGTTGTTTGCTCCAGATTCTCAACATCAACAATTCGAGATCGATGTTCACCGACTCGATCCCAGCAGCGCCTTAGGAGGTGTCGTACGAAGTCGTAATAGATTATGTACTCGTGCTTGCCGAACCCTCCGCCAAGATAAGCATACGAATCGCGTGGGGGAGGGGCGGTCCCTCATTCAGGTCCACCGTTAGATGAATGAACGTTTGAACAATAAATCTGCGGCGTCGTCGATGGCGTGCTGCGAATAGTTGATTCGATACGCGAGCCGATCCCTGCCCTTTACACTGCTCAGAACAATTTGAATTGGTTTCCTTCGAGTACACGCCTATTAGTCATGGAAAGAGAAAGGGACCTCCGTTATGCAAAAGCGAAAACAGAGGTTCAGAAACCTGATCGGCAATTTGCGTAAAGCTGCTGACAATAGAGTTATGACATCCTCAGATTGTTTTGAATTGATTTCAGCCCACCTCGAGGACTGATAACGGAACGCCTCCAACCCTCTACCAGGAGAACCACACAACTCCATTCCAACAATCGGAATACTCTCAAAATAGGAGCTATGTAATCGCTCAAACAGCAATTTGTTATGCCATTGAATCAGGAGGTTTTGTATGCCTTGTCAAAATGAAACATCGAAGGGCGGTGGCGATAGTCTGGATCTTCATCTGGATAGTCGACCATTTGATCTTTCGCCCACTGGCTGGCTCTTGGGCCAAGCCGTACGCTATCTGAACACTGCGGATAAAGAAGGAGAGTTCGCTTACACTCAGGTGGTCGAAATTCTACGTCGCTGCAGCGAAGACCTGCTCGAAACGTTGACTCGAGTCTTCCGGAGTATGAAATCCGGAGACTCGGCTTTACGTTGGAATCTCCTTTACGTCCTCGGCGACGCAGGAAATGAAAAGGCCGCCGAATTCCTTGTGCGCGTTGCATTGCAACCTCTCCCGGACGCCAGAGAAGACCTGGGCTGTGAAACTGAGCGGGACATGGAGATGCTGGTGTCTACGATGGCAGTTCATGCGCTCCAAAAAGTGGCCCGACGTCATCCCGAGGTCTCTGATTACATTTTAAAAATAGTTTCTGAAAAACCTGCTCGACCAATCCTGATCGAGGCCGTAAAGGTCGCCAGTGAACTGGGAATGAAGGATAAGGTCCGAGAGCTATTGTCTAAGGAAGAACATTGGATGCTCGAAATTCGCCAGGCGCGAATTCAGGAGGTCTTCGCTGAACCTGAACGTGAAGATGGCAAAGAGCGTGGGTTCACACCTCCTAAGTCAGGATCCCTATATACCGCACCAAGGTCTGTTTGTTGTACCAGAAAGGAGAAATGAGTCATGGCTTCATGTACTTACTCAGTACCTAACCTCGATACTTCGGGTGACAATCTGTACGGTCCTAGAATGTGTTGGCAGGCATTTATCGACTGGGCCTGGGATGCTTTCGATTTTGATAAGGACGATTGGGACGAGGGCTTCGGTTATGACAATGTATGCGACAAAACGCAGCCCCTCTCTCGTGCGCTTTCAGGCATCTGGTGTTTGACTTATTCCTCGCCTCACTTCCCGAGTGAGTCCTACAGTGGGAACATTCTGGAATGGGGATGCCGATTTGCGCGAAACGCAATCGATGAGCTCGATGCTCGCTGCGGAACTTCATCGTGCAGTCCGAGCTCTTGTCCGGGCGCTATTGCTTATACACAATGGGGTCCCTTCACCGACGATTTGACCCGGCTCTATCTTCCTTTCTTTTACAACCAGGGCGTTAGCTTACGTGCCGGAACGATAATCCACGAATCGCGTCACGCTGATGGCAAAGGCCACGACAGCGGGAACAATGATTCCAGCTGGGGTTATAACGGCGCCTGGAGGTGGCAAGTGTGCTGGTTAGCATGGTTCGCTTTCGAAGGCACCCAAACTTCGACCGCCATGCGGACGCAGGCGACACAGCGCGCCAACAACATCATCAACAACAATTTCGTTACGCATCCCGGCTTCAACGTGTAAACATCCGGGACGGCCCTCATCCTTTGCACACGGAGCATGCTTTGTTCCTGGGAAGTGCCGGACCTGAGGACTAGAGACCCAAAACCAGTACTAAGCCGTAATACGAGTTACACAATCTTTTTTGAATCCCCTTATGAACCCGCAAACATCCCTTCTGGGTTGTTTGCGGTTTTCTTGTAGCTACAAAAGATCTGTGAACGTCCCTGCCCTCATTTAGCTCGCTTCGTCTCCTTATCTCTAATTTCAAGCTTGCCCCCGAACCAAAAATCGATGTCCATTGGCGAGACCTCGCATCTGCGCAATCAGCAGCCTATGCGAAAGCCCAGTTGCACGGAGTTCTTGCCGCGGTTCGACATTCGGTGCACAATTCTCCCGGTTCTATTCTGTATCTAAATAACTACTACTCGGAAGGTACCTATGCGACGAATTGTCACCTCAGTTCACTTAGGCATTAGCCTAATGATTACCGCAAGCCTGATGATCAACATTGAGGCGCAGACGAAAGCACCGGTACCGCCTGCCGACTACGGACGGTGGGAAACACTTCTCACCGTCGGGAGCCGCGGCGGCTTGTCGCCGGATGGAAAGTGGCTGGCCTACGGTATCAACCGCTCAAACCGAAGTAATGAGCTGCGCATCACCAACATAAACGATGGAACAACAAAAGTCGCCGCCTTCGGCGCGCAGCCAGTGTTCTCCAACGATTCCCGGTGGGTGGCCTACAGCATCGGCTACTCTGAAGCGCAGGAAGAGAAACTCAGAAAAGACAAGAAGGCCATTCATCGGAAGCTTGGCGTGGTCAACCTGACCACCGGCGAGCAAACGACCATCGACGGTATTGAATCGTTCGCTTTCAGCCAGAACGGCGCTTATTTGGCTATGTGCCGCTATTCACCCGAAAAGAAGGAGACGCCGGATGTATCCCCAAGCAGTGAGGCCGACGAGACTCCAGGAGCAACACTGATCGTGCGTGATCTGGCCACCGGGCGCGATACAACGTTTGGAAATGTGTCCGAATTTGCCTGGCAAAACCTTGCCAATCGTGGCCGGCTGCTTGCGCTCACGATCAGCGCTGAGGACAAAACCGGCAATGGCGTTCAGCTCTTCGACCCATCGACTGGTGCGCTGCGTGTGCTCGACTCCTCCGCATCTACTTACACCGGGTTGGCCTGGCGAAAGGACAGCGCCGATCTTGCGGTCCTGAGATCGAAGACCGACGAACGCCATGACGCACCGACGCACCTCGTACTCGGATGGAAGCAGTTGACGGAGGCGTCTGAAAACAGACGGATGTATGACCCAATGGCGGACTCGAAGTTTCCATCAGGTATGCGCACCGTTTCCTTCCGCAAGCCGTCGTGGTCGGATGACGGCAACATCGTTTTCCTGGGGGTATCAACATGGACTGAAAAGCCGGCGGAGGCAAAGAAGGGCGCGGTGGCGGTCGATGGTAACGGCAAGGGTTCCGCACCAAAAGCACCAATAATAAAGGATGGGACGAATGATGCAGTAAAGGATGAGGACGAGCCGGCGGCTGTAGACGTCTGGCACGCACGTGATATCGACGTGATGCCCAGGCAAAAGCTCAGCGCCAAAAATGATCGTCAAAGGAACTTTCTCGCTGCATGGCACATCGAGCTGGGCCAGTTTGTGCAGCTCGGTAAGGAACTCGCCGAACAGGTAACGCCAATCAAGAATCAAAAGCTGGCTTTCGCGACCAATTGGAGTGCCTATGCTATGGACCGGACAATTGGGAGACCCGCTGCCGATCTCTATCTCATCGACCTAGCGTCCGGCGAACGCACGAAGATCAAAGAACGGCTCACTGAGGATTATTACGTGCAGGCGAGCCCGGGCGGTCGCTACCTCCTTTACGTTCAGGATGATCATTATTGGACTGTAAACGTCGCTACGCGCGCTGTCGTCAATATAACCAAAAGCGCGACGACGTCATTCGTAGACCGCGAGTCGGATTTCACTGTCAAGCAAAAGCCTGCCTTCGGCGTTGCAGGATGGACGAAGAATGATGAGTCCGTGATTCTCTATGACAAATTCGATCTTTGGAAGATTGCGCCGGACGGATCAAAGGCCACGCGCCTAACCGATGGTGCAGCCGCGCAGGTGCGGCACCGTTACACGCGGTTGGATCCAGATGAACAGTGGATTGACATAGACAAGCCTGTGTATCTCAGCCTCTTCAGCATCTGGGCCAAGAAGTCGGGCTACGCGCGGCTCCGGCAGGGCGGCGAAGGCACGACGGTCGACGAACATCTTGTCTGGCTCGACAAGGGCGTCCAGCGCCTGGCAAAGGCTAAGAACGTTGACCTATACGCCTACGTGGTCGAAGCGTATGACGATTCGCCGGATATTTTTGTGTCCAACGCTGATCTAAAGGAAGCGAAGCAGGTCACTAAGACAAACCCCTTCCAAAGTAATTACGCCTGGGGTCGCGCAGAGCTCGTGGAGTACAAGAGCGATCGCGGCGAGCGATTACAGGGTGCCCTCTTCTACCCAGCGGGCTATGAGCCCGGCAAGAAGTATCCAATGATCGTCTACATATACGAACGACTCTCCGACGGCCTACATCGATATAGCTCCCCTTCAGAGCGCGACTACTACAACTCGGCGGCATTCACGCAGCATGGATACTTCTTGTTCCAGCCTGATATCTCCTTCCGGCCTCGGGAGCCGGGCGTGTCGGTCGTCGAATGCGTTACGCCGGCGGTGAAGAAAGTCGTTCAGATGGGTTTGGTTGATCCGAGAAAGGTCGGCGTAATTGGACATTCGTGGGGCGGCTTCGACACTACGTACCTTGCGACACACACGGACGTGTTTGCTGCCGCAGTCGCTGGCGCGCCGATCACCGACCTGATTAGCAACTACGGGAATCACCATTGGAGTTCGGGCATCGCGGAAACGGATCACATTGAGACTGGGCAGCAGCGTATGGAGGTGCCGCTTTGGGAGGACCTGCAAGCTTACGTCCGTAACTCAGCAGTCTTCAATGTGCAGAACATGAAGACGCCGCTGATGATTGAAGTTGGCGATAGTGACGGCACGGTCTTCTGGCATCAAGGCGTAGAGCTGTACAACATCGCCCGTCGCGCAAAAAAGGATGTGGTGCTGCTTGTCTACGCCGGCGAGGACCACGGGTTGCGGAATAAAGCGAACCAGATCGACTACCACAGGCGCATCCTGGAGTGGTTTGGTCACTACTTAAAGGATGAACCTGGATCGTCATGGATTACAAACGGCGTGACATTTCTGGACCGCGAGCAGGAACTAAAGGAGTTAAAGACGCGAAAGGGAAAGAACTGAGCACACGACTTGAGTTGTCACTCTTCTCTAATGGCCGATTACACAGGTAAGGCAAAGCACACCGACCTGCTAATCATAATTAGACTGCGGTCCCGTCTCACTTAGCTATGGTGACTGGGACTCCGGCCAGGCGGGTTCCGGCTTGCCGAGCCCAACCCACGCAATGAAATCTGTCATCGGTGGCGTTCCTCCGACCTCTCGCAATCGTGAATTGACCTGGCCCCGATGATACGTACTGTGGTTAACAACTTGCAGAAGCGTTTCAGCCAGTGTAATTGGCGCTGGCTCCTTCCCCGTCAGCTCAGTGAAGCGACTCGCCCACGGCAGTTGTATGTTTTGGCTCAGCGACGCCTCATCGAGACCTTCAAGAAACACGGTGATATCTTTGTGAGTATTTCGGGCCAATGCGAGTAAGGAGTTGAGTGCTTTATACTCTTCAGGGGGCGGCTGCAACGGCTCACCGCGCCACAAAGCAAGGAATAATCCCTGCACCGTGTGAACGTGGAACAGATAATCACGAACGCGCTCATCGGCCGAAACGGCAGCTTCCTGCAGGACGGCAGTCCATACAGTCGCATCAGCCCACCGGGTATAGATGAACAGATCTCGCGTTGTATTAAGGTCGTTCATTGCTTATCCACTCCTAGAAGTCAGCGTCTCGAGGGCCCCATTGCGAACACCAAACGCCTTGAATCTCACTTTCCTGTCTCTTCTCTTTTTTTCACAACCAGATTTCTAGCTTCATTAATGCATACGAGCTGCATTTCTCCAGGTTTCGAGCGAGTAAACGGACAAACCACAAAATCACCAAAGAGCGCAACATCCTGATTTAATCTGTTTTCAATGTCCTCTGGAATATTACGGTAACCCGCTACAGAAAAGCGTTGCTCTGAAATACCTAGTACTCTTTTTGTCCCAACCCTCCAGAGCCGTCGTGCGGGAGCTCCGTTATATATCGATAGCCTGCCGCGAACAGTAAAGCAGCGGCCAACCAGTAGCGGGTGAGCGCGACATGACTTATCTTTCGCTTCAGATGCTGGCGACTGCGCCCGCGTCTTGCCTCCGGCGATCAGGAGCATGATAGCCAGTATTGTTAAGCGCGCGAGCAATGATTCAGGCCCGGGCCGTCGATTTAAAGCAAACGAATGTTGAAGATCCTCTTCGATATATGGCACACCTCACCTTATTCACGCCACCATCGATTAAAGGACTATTCTGATTCAGTTCCCACTAGGGGCTAGAGTCTCACTATCCTCGTGCGGCGCCGGAAGCGGTGCGATCCAGGATCTCCACCGCACGGCTTACATCCGTCACGCCGAAGAAGAACGTAGCGTTGCCCGTTTTGTCTACTCCGGTGTAGCCGTACTCGATGTTTATGTTGGCATTGGCCAATTGAGACGCCGCTCGAGCCACCTCGCCAGGCCGGTTCGGGAGACTAACCTGCGCAATTTCGGCTTCGGTGCACTTCATTCCCTGAGCCTCAATGGTGGTCTTAGCCGTGGCGGGATTGTCCACGACGAGTCGGACCTGACCCTTGCCTCCCATGGTTGTGGCTTGAAAAGCGAGAATATTTACGCCGCGATCGGCAAGCGACTGGCAGATCTTTCCAAGAGTACCAGGCCGATCCTCCAGCTGAATGTTGAGTTCTTTGGTCCTTGGCATAGTAGGTCACCTCCTGCTGAATATGTTACAAGTGACCTTTTGCACGGTAGCGTGATTCCACGATCTTAGCGCGGCTATTGAGTCTTTTCAATCTCGTATCGCTCAGGATTTTTGGTAGCAAACACGATTTGTAGCACTTGACTCCAGCTCACGTGGCTTCTAACG
>Ga0126382_10000184_pt1 | contig 23251 bp, 16 predicted proteins | sample PanSoiMetPlot_30_FD_92548 | JGI IMG/M metagenome (GOLD analysis project Ga0126382, IMG submission 92548) | Tropical forest soil microbial communities from Panama - MetaG Plot_30 | ecosystem: Environmental > Terrestrial > Soil > Tropical forest > Bulk soil | place: Panama | collected 2016-02-17
AACTTCGTTCGCATTGATATGGAAGATTCGACGAAAACAGATGCTACTTTAGAGATATTCAAACGATTGAGAGCTGAATTCGAAAACGTAGGGATTGTTATTCAATCTTATCTATACCGCACCGAGAACGACGCGGAAGAGCTGCTTAAGTTGGGTGCTGGCATCCGGCTGTGTAAGGGAGCATACAAAGAACCCCCCTCGGTAGCATTTCCAAATAAGAACGACGTTGACGCGAATTATATTAATGTCATGAAGATACTTTTGACATCGGGGATCTATCACGGCATCGCCACGCATGATGAGAACATGATCAATGCTACCGTAGAGTTCGCAAGAGAGAGGAATATCTCGTCGGACAAGTTTGAATTTCAGATGCTGTACGGCATCCGGCGCGATCTCCAGGAAAGGTTGGTGGCTCAGGGTTATCGCATGCGTGTGTACGTGCCTTATGGCCGCTACTGGTATCCATATTTTATGCGCCGGCTTGCGGAGCGTCCCGCAAATGTATGGTTCGTGCTGAGAAATATGCTTAGGGGATAAGAGGTAGCGTAGACTGGACTGTCTACGCTACACACATCAAAAAAGCCGCCTCGATCGAGGCGGCTTTTTAGCTTTGCACATCCTTGGGTTCTCGCTGTATTAGGTGCTGATACGGATTTCGCGGCGTGCTGCGGTATCAAGAATCGGAGCCTTCATTGCAGCGCGCTTTTGAGCAGCCTGCGCTTTGACTGGTGTCTGCTTGATAACCTCAAACGCCTTTTTCAGCTGGACATCCTCGACCGGTTGCGGAGGCTTCGTAGGCACCACCTGTGCCTGCTGGTCAGGCTTATCTTCAGAATCATCATCATCATCGCCATCCGGCAGTATCGTTTCGGCCTCGACAGGACGATCAACCTTAACAGTCGGATTTACCGGTTCTTCCGTGAATGCTTTGCCGGATGCCGGAGCGTATTTCGCTGTAGTAATCAACAACGCTCCTTCATCAGAAAGCTTGAACAGCTGTTGGTCAGAACCGGTTCCAAAGGTGCGCTCTCCGACAAGTTCGCCACGCTTCTGGTCGCGGACTGCAGCAGCGATGACCTCGGCGGCGCCTGCGGTGCTGCGGTCGATAACTACAGCAAGCGGACCATTGAAGACCACTTTTCCGGGATCAGCTGTAAAGGTCTCGGTCTCTTTTTCGCCCTTTCCAAGAATCCTGGCAAGTGTGCCATTGCCAGTAAAGAGATTGGCCACCGCCACGCCTTCTTGAATCTTCCCGTTTGCGGCCCCTCTCAGATCGAGGACAATTTTCTGGGCGCCTTTTGAGATCAAGTCATTCAGCGCGGTCTTAACTTCGGCCGATTTGCCGTCGCCCAGGGTGGTAATCTTTAAGTATCCGATGCCGGTCTCTTCGACCCGCGATTCCATTGAAGGCTGAACAAGCTTGGCGCGAGTTATCGTCGCTTTGCGCGGAACCCCCTGGTGCAATATTCGGACTTCTGCTGGTGTTCCCGGTTGGCCGCTGAGCAATTGCTCGATGTCGTACAGGCTTAAGTCGCGAGATGGAACCTTGCCTACGTACTCGATAAAATCGCCGGAGCGGATACCTGCCTGGTCGGCGGGCGATCCCTTCAGCACGGCGACGGCGTACGCATATCCGCCTACTTTGGACAGGACCAGGCCGGTCTCGCCGCGGCTTGCCTTTGGATCATACTGTTTGACTTGTTCGGGAGTCAGATAGGCGCTGTATGGATCGAGCCCTTCCGCGAGGCCCCGCAGACTGCCGATCCTGACCTTTTCGAGGTCGGGCTGATCGACGTAATCACGGATGATGTGGCTGAGCACTTCGTCGAAAATCTGGAGCTGCCCGTACTGGCTGCCGCGAGCCACTACCTGGCCTGACTTCGACATGAAGCTGCCAACGATAGCGTAAAAAGCAATAATCGTCGAAAAGACGACGATGGCTATCTTTGTCTTGAACCGCATCTGATACTCCTTAGTAGGCTTTAGACGAATCTATATTAACCTGCGAGAATTGCCCGGCGCAAGGATAAGGAATAGTTCAGGGGTGCAGACTGCGTTCGGACTTTAGCGTTCGGACTTTCGCGTTCGGACTTTAGCGTTCAACGTTCAGCCTTAGAAGCTCAGCACTCAGCTCCCAATCTCAGACGGCTGGATTTTCACAGACCAATCTAAACGAAGCACACCCTAAACTTAAACTCTGAAGCTGAACCGTGAACGATAAACGCTGAATCCTGAACTCTTAACGCTCATCAGTGACGGTTTGCCCGCCTCCCCTTTGCTCGCCTATACTTATTAAAATGCGTGTGTTTGCCATCGACCTCGGGACAAAGAGAATAGGAACAGCGATTTCAGACGAGCTTGGTATCACCGTTCGGCCGGTCGAAACAATTCGCCGGTCCGCCCTGGAGCGTGATCTCGACCACCTGAAGTTTCTTGTCGAAGACCTTGAAGCGGAAGCGGTAGTAGTCGGATTGCCGCTGAGAATGGATGGCACGATCGGAGATGCAGCGTCCGCCGCGCTGCGCTTCGCCGATAAGCTGCGCTCTCGCCTGATGATAGATGTCTTTACCCAGGACGAGCGGCTTACAAGCTACGAAGCAGAACAGTTAATGATTGAGCGCGGGATTGCACCAAGCGAGCGGCGCGCCCGATCAGATGAATTTGCGGCAATGATCATTCTCGAAGACTATCTGTCCGGCGCAAATTCAAAGAGCCGCGAGGAACTTTCACCGAGATGATCTCCCGCTTCCCGTCACTGCGAAGTCTGACTAGACTCGTTCTTTTAGTCATCATAGGAATCGGAGCATTTGCTCTTTGGGTTCAAAAGACGGTCACTACACCTGTCGACCACCAAGCCGCAGACCAGATCGTCACCATTGAACAGGGGACAGGAACACAAGCCATAATCGCGCGACTGTCGGAAGCAGGCGTCATTGCACATCCTCTGGCGCTAAAGATATATCTGCGCATCACAGGACGGGGCGGTAACCTGAAAGCCGGCGATTACAAATTTGCTTCACCGATATCACCGCTTCAGGCAGTTGAAAAGATTCGTCGCGGCGAGGTCGATCTCGAACGCGTGACGATACCGGAAGGCTTCAATCGGTTTGATATCGCCCAGACATTAGCTTCAAAGACCGGGAAGGCCAGCTTCGACGATTTTGTACGGTTGACGAACGATCAAACCCCGATCGAACAGATCGCTCCTACAGCGCGCGATCTGGAAGGCTATCTATTTCCTGATACCTACAATTACAACTCGAAGACGACACCAGAGGATTTGATTCGTACGATGGTGAACCGGTTCGAAGAAGTGTTCACTCCGGAATGGGTCGCTCGCGCGAACGAAATGGGGTTAACAGTTCATCAGGTCGTTACCCTGGCTTCGATAATCGAGAGAGAGGCCAAGGTTCCTGACGAACGACCCCACATGGCTTCGGTGTTTTACAATCGACTTAAACGACGTATGCCCCTCGAAAGTGATCCGACGTTCATCTATGCAGCAATACTTGCCGGCGATTATGACGGAAACCCCAACCAGCTTAAGTATCGTAACCGTTTCTCTCCTTACAACACTTATCAAGTAAGTGGCCTGCCACCCGGTCCGATCGCATCACCCGGCAGGGCATCGCTGGAAGCGGTTCTGTATCCGGACACAACTGACGATCTTTATTTTGTGGTCACCGGCTCAGCGGGCAGGCATAAGTTCTCGAGAACTCCCGCCGAGCACTTCGCCGCAGTCGAAGAGTATAGGCGTCTGCAGCGGGAACTAAAACAACAGCAACAATAAAAACGGGGTCAGGGTTCGGGAATCAGGGTTTAGCGTTCAACGTTCAAAGTTCTGGTCCTTTGTTGGATCGAGTAATCCAGCCAAGATTGGAAGGCTGAACGCTGAAACTTTCAACGCTGAACGTTCGAACCAACATACATCAGCGTTCCTCCGCCGGGCGTTCACTCAACCGCACCGGTAACGTCATTCGTTTTCCCTGCCGAAGCAACTCTACGTCTACTGTCTCTCCCGGTTTCTTATCCTGAAGCGCATTTTGAAGGTCATCAGTGTTCGTTACTTTCTTGCCGCCGATCGTTAGGATCACATCACCGAGTTGCTGGAGTGACTGCCCGTAGAATGAATCTCGCACGACTGCGGGCCGCAGGCCGGCCGCTGCCGCACCGCTGCCTCGGTACACATCGCCGACGATGATTCCCTCAGCTACCGGCAGGTCGAAAGCTCGCGCTATGTTGCGGTTCAGCGGATATTGAGAAATGCCTAACCAGGGCCGCGACACGTAACCTTTACTCAGAATTTCGGGAATGATTTTGTTCGCGATATCCACCGGCACTGCGAAACCAATACCGATCGATCCACCGCCGGCGTTAGGCTGGATCGCAGTATTTATTCCGATCATCTCGCCCTTGGCATTCAGGAGAGGCCCACCGGAGTTCCCGGGATTGATAGCCGCATCTGTTTGAATAGCGCCGTTAATTGTCCGCCTCGCGACCTGGTCTCGAAGCGGTCGTTCAAGTCCGCTGATAATTCCGGTTGTCAGCGTTCGCTGAAGCCCGAACGGATTTCCGATTGCAAGGACTTTCTGTCCAACTTCGAGGCCCTTTGAGGTTCCCAGTTTTATTGCCGTTAGCTTCTGCCCCCGAGGCGCATCGATTTTTATAACCGCCAAATCATCATCTCTGTCTGTTCCGACAACCTTTGCGGGATACTTCTCATTTTCAACCTGAACCTCCAGCTGTGAGGCTCCCTGGATGACGTGATAATTAGTCAGGATGTAACCCCGATCGTCGATGATAGATCCCGAACCTGTTCCCTCTGATGGAAACACCCCCCAAAAATTCTCCTGGTAACCGTGATTAGTGATATTAACCACGCCAGGACTATAAGCGCGATAGATCTCGATGTTGTTCTGCTCGTCAGTAGCAACAGTCGGGTCAGCAATGGCGACGGGTTCAACGGAAACGGCTCTGTGTTCTAAGGCCCGCTGTGCACAGGCAACGATTATTCCCGCAAGCAACGCTGAGAACAACGCCACAGAAACCAACTGCTTTGCCGAGACCCTGTACATACCTTACTTCCTCCTGAATCTAAGAGTGAACATTATGTTAGTCGAAAACTAGGCAGAACATCCACTCGCGAACGATGTACTTTTTCTGGACAGCGGTGACGCAACCACGTAGTAACGAGCTGAGGGTTTGGAAGTTGGTCTTGGAGGATTATCGTGTGGGCGTCGATTCGCCGACAATTATGTAACTGCGTAAACCGCCCACAACCTCAGTGACATCCTTCGAATAAGTCGCCTTTACTGAGCGGTATTCTTTAATCAGCTCAATTATGTCCTGAGCCGTTGCCAGGCCCGGCTCCTGATATTCCACCGCCCATCGCTTGAAATTGGTTGCAGAACGAAACAAACGATCCAGTATCGCTAAATAGGACTGCTTGGATTGCGGGGATGCGCCCTTCCTGCTGCGCGCGGAATCATCGCCCGCCGCCGCGCCTCTTACCCAACTCTCGCGCCAATCTGATCTCGCTAGCGCCCCGCCCACTTCAGTTTGTGAAGACGGGGTTCGCAGGTAAAGAAGGTCTGCCCGAGCCTGCTTGATAAACTCCTCAGCAGGCTGATTGAACGCTCGGTTATGCGGCTGAGCAGCAGGACCGGCCAGCGCTCGTCCAGCGAGCCGCCAGAACACCGTTGTCAAAGGCCTTCTCAGCTCAAGCGTCTTCTCATTAAACGATAATGCGTAATCTCCCGTCTGAAGCCCGAGGGTCAACGCCTGTGCTCGCACTATCTGATCGTCAACCGATTCGATATTGCGTCGAAGGTTGTCCATCCACCACGCATCTGTTTCACTGAACCACCTTCGTAAGTCAGCGTTAACCAACTTTGTCCCGGGAATGTAAACATCCTCGAGAATGCGCGTGATCGTGTCTTCTCCAAGCGCGCTGCCGGCTTCAACATTGGCCCTGGCAAGTACGCCCGCCCAGACTCGCGAATCGTTGGCGTAAATAAGCTTGCCCCATGCTTTCAGATACCAGTCCAAACGAAGCTCGCTCCAAAAAGGGATCGCAATCGAGCGGAACTCGAGTTGTCGAAGCACACTCGCCTGAAAGCCAAGCAGCTCTTTCCTGTTGTTGCGCGAACCATTCCATCCAGGCCATCGCTGAAAGGGCTGCGCTCCGAAATCACCAGAAGTGGCGCGATCGAAAAGCATCTGAATGAACGGTAACGCAGTTTTCGCTTCAGGCATTTCGGCAAGCCGTTGGTTGGATTGCGAACCATCCGATTGCGGGCGCGCCGGCAGCTGTTCAGAAGCATCCACGCCAGTCGGCATGAACGCCTTCAGTCCCTCACCCCACGGTCGCGTAACGTGCTCGACTTCAGGCTTAGGCGGATCCGCCGCAGTTACTGAATGAGTACGCCAAATATCTCGAGCAGTCCCTGTCGCAGTGGGTACCGGAATCGATTCGCGATCAGTTTGATCGGGTTGTCCAGTCTGTTCTTGAAGCGCAAAAGGCTCTTCCTTCGCCGCTTCCATCGCAACGTGCTCTTCAATTCCCGCACGAAGGTCGGACAGCAGCGCCAGCAACGCGCTTACAACGTACGGGTCACACTCCATTCCGGCCGATGAGGTTAACGCTTCAAGTGCTTGTTGATCATCAAGCGCCGCACGATAAGGCCGATCGCAAAGCATCGCAGAATATAGTTCGACGGCACGCAAAATACGCGCGCCAATCGGAATATCCTCGAACGAAAGCATGTCCGGATATCCGGACCCGTTCCACCACTCGTGATGCCACCTGACCAGGAGCTGCGCGTGACGAAGCGAGTCTCGTTTGGCCATTTGCTGTTCCCCGATCACCGGGTGGCGCCACAAGTCGAGGCGCGCTTCGAAACTTAGCGGTCGCGGCACGGCGTGGTACGACGGAGCCATCGTGTACAGTCCGATATCGTGAAGCATCGCTGCTTCGGTGATCGCATCTATGTCGGACGGAGCAAGACCAAACCTGCGAGCCAGGTGCCCGGCTAACTCAGCCATCAGTCGTGAGTGCGGTTGTGTGTATTTCTCGAAAGTATCTATTCGGTCGCCGAGCCTGTTTATCGCGTCTTCGCGGGTCTTACCCTTGGCGGTCTCCACGCTTCCTCCTGGGAGTGGGTTCGGCAGTAAGTTACAGGCTGTCTTAAAGGTGAGTCAAGGTAGCGCACTTTACTTAGCGCATTTTAAGGACGAATCCGAAAGCGACGGTTCACTGGGCAAGAACAAAGGAGTACCACGCTTCAGAACTGTTTCATGCAAACGAGACACGGAGGCTAAACGAGCGTGAAGTTGTTCTTTATGCGACGTGGGTGGCAATCACTCGATCCGGTTCACCACGCTGGCTGAAACAAGTTTCGCACCAGCCGTAGAGAATCCCGTCTATCAGATGGTAGGCAACAGTATGGTCGTCGTTAATGCTTTGATGACATTGTTTGCATTCCCACTGCCTGTAAAAAGATGATGATGTTTGTTCGAATATTGCAGCCATTTTCTGTTGGTAATCTAATTACCGACTCCTTAAAGTAAAATCAAATAAAACAGGACCAGGTCTGTTTAGAGACATTCAAACGCCGCACATTGCCGGCGGTTCCATCAGTAATAAACTTTGAATAATTTTTGTGAGTAATTCAATTAGCTCAAACTAATTTTGTCCATCCGCCTCTCGTGCTGTTAGGATACTACGCCTTGGGAGAGATAATGATTGATACAAAAACTGTTACTGCTTCAAATTTGACCGAACCCTCAGCACTTCGAACAATAGATACAGATGCTTCATCAAGTATTAAGGAATTCGAAGGAGTAAACTTTAAACCCGAGTATGGAACAAAGCTCAAAAACCCAGTCAAGCTCTTTCCGTTTCTTCTCATGCACATTGCGTGCTTAGGTGTGTTGTTCGTCGACTTCAGTGTATCAGCCGTTTTGTTGTGCATCGTTTTATACGCGGTTCGGATGTTTGCGCTGACAGCGGGATACCATCGCTATTTTTCACATCGGTCGTACAAGACGAGCCGGCCTTTTCAGTTCATATTGGGACTTCTCGGCACACTGGCAGTACAAAAGGGGCCCTTGTGGTGGGCGGCGCATCACCGCAGGCATCACAAGTACAGCGACCAGGAAGGCGACGTCCATTCGCCGGTCCAGGAGGGCTTCTGGTGGTCACATATCGGTTGGATCGTCAGCCCGAGGTTTGATCCCACAGACTGGGATGCGATCAAAGACTTTTCGAGGTACCGCGAACTGTGTTTGCTGAATACCTGGCATTTGATTCCTCCTGTCTTGATGGCCGTGTCATTATTTCTGGTTGGCGGATGGCAGTGGCTGGTATGGGGCTTCTTTGTGAGCACCGTAGCTCTGTACCACGGAACATTTTCCGTAAACTCGCTTTCACACGTCTGGGGCAGCCGTCGTTTTGCGACCAATGATCAGAGTCGAAACAATTTCCTGATCGCGCTTTGGACTGGTGGTGAGGGTTGGCACAACAACCACCATCATTATATGGCGTCAGTTAGGCAGGGGTTCTACTGGTGGGAAGTGGATTGCAGCTATTACATCCTGCGGATGATGTCCTGGGTCAGACTGGTTAGTGACTTGCGTGTTCCCCCGAAGCACCTGTTGACCGCAGCGCGGCTCAGCTAAACTACTCTCTGATTAATTTCCAAAACCTATCGAGGCCAGCGCGGATTGTCCGCCCAGCGTAATGCTTGGGCGATCCGCGCTGTTCAGTGTTCATTATTATTTTTGCCCAGGTTCTTGGTCGCTTCCGCCGCAAGCATCGCAACCCCAATTACCCCAGCGTCGTCGCCCAGGGCTGCACGCGTCATCTTGACGTCCTTTGAATTAGCGTCGAACGCAATGTCTCGCGCGATGCGTTCGATTCTGTCAACGTACTCGTCCCCGAAGGCCTCGACGACACCTCCACCAAGAACGACCAATTCCAGGCCGAGCAGGTTCAGTTGACTCCCGATCCCAAGGCCGATGACCTCCGCCGAGCGATGAATCACTTTCCTTACCAGCTTATCTCCGGTGTCATAGGCGTGTCTTAGCTCTTTCCCTGAAAGGCTCTCGGAATCCGCCAGTTTCTTGGTGATGTCACTCCGATAACCGCGTTTTATTGCCTTTCGAATTTCCCTGCTGATCGCAGTACGGCTTGCCAGAGCCTCTAGACAGCCGCGGTTACCACAGCCGCATTTAGGACCGCCGGCATCCACGATCGTATGACCGACCTCCCCAGCGCTCTTACTGAACCCTCGATAAAGCGAGCCGTTGAGAATCAATCCCCCGCCGATCCCTGTTCCAACAAAAACCCCAAGAACATCTTGAGCACCCTGGGCAGCGCCTGCCCGAAACTCGCCGTAGACCGCGGCGTTTACATCGTTTTCGACGATTGCAGGTCGGCCGAACGCTTCTGCGATTCGCGGGCCAAGCGGAAAATTCCTGAATTTAAGATTCGCCGTCTCGATTATGTAACCGGTGTCGAAATCGATGGGGCCAGGCGAGCCGATGCCAACCGCTGCAATATGGTCCCGATCAATCCCAGCTTTCTCTACTGCTCGATGTCCTGCCTGCACTATAGTCGCGAATACTTCTTCATCATCGCGCCATCCCCTGGTCTTTGCTCGTGCGCGCCCGACAATTCGGCCTTCACGGTCGAGAACCGCTGCCAACACTTTTGTTCCACCAAGATCAATGCCTAAAATATGTGTTCTCATAAGATTTTGGATTAGACCACAAAACACCTTCGGCGGTCGATTGGTATTTTGGACCTAACGTGTTTCAACATCGTAGATGCACTCTCCCTGAAAGACCACGAAGTCTTAAGTCATAAACTTGAAAAATCAAAGGAGAAACAATGTCGACTCCAACAAGAAGAGAAGCCATCAAAGGAATCGCGCTAGGAAGCGCCGGAATAGCGGTCGCGAACTATGCGGGTTCAACCGCAAGCGCCTTTACGAGTTCCGAGGAGAACGCCATCCCGATTCAGGCATCGAGAGCGTTTCGCGGTGAGCATCAGCCAAAGCCCTTGCCGTTTGATCCCACAAAACTGAAAGGGCTTTCGGAAAAGCTGATCCGCTCGCACCACGAAAACAATTACACCGGCGCGGTCAAAGCGCTGAACGTCGTCGAGCAACGGCTCGATGCGATGATGAAAGACAAAGATCTGCCGGCTTACCTCTACGGCGACGTCAAACGTGAAGAACTGGTTCGCACCGGATCAGTGGTACTGCATGAGTACTATTTCGCCAACCTTGGCGGTGACGGACGAGCGGCGGGCTCTGTGCTGGATCTCATCAAACAATGGTTCGGCAGCTACGACCAATGGGAAGCAGAGTTTAAGAGAACCGCCAATGCACTGGGCGGTGGTTCAGGCTGGGCGATACTTGCTTACAACGCTCACACCAGCGAGCTTCACAACTATTGGGCCTGGGATCATATGCACAACGCGCCGATGAGCAGGCCTTTGCTGGTATTGGACATGTACGAGCACTCCTATCACATGGACTACGGTGCGGCGGCGGCAAAATACGTTGATGCGTTCATACAGAATGTCAAATGGGAAGAGGTGAACCGTCGAGCTGAAGAATCATTCAAGAAATAGCGATAATCGTTCAGGGTTCAGGGTTCAACTTTCAGTGAAACCGTTAGACCCCTGTAGATTTGCTGAGCAGTCAGCGACGAAAGTCTTGGGTCGAACGTAACCCGTCCACGCCTTCATTGGTTGTCTGTATCCGCGAATAAATCAGCCAACCTTGAGAACCTGTTTCAATTGCTCGAGTGAGGCGTTACCTCCGGAACAGACAAGCCCGATCTTTTTGCCCGATAACTCATCTCGCATTCGATAGGCTGCCGCAAGCGGCGCGGCGCCCGCCCCTTCAGCAAGGGAATGCGCCCGTTCGATCATCCACACCATCGCACGCGCGATTTCGTCTTCGCCCACCAGCACAAATTCCTTCAGGCGTTCCCAAAGAATCTCTTGAGGCAAAGCGAAAGCGGTGCCGGTTGCCAGTCCTTCGGCAAAGGTTGTGTCTGGTCGTTCGACCAATCCTTTTGCTCGCCACGATTCATAGGCGGCCGGAGCCGCTTCGGACTGGACTCCAATCACCCGAATCTTAGGGTTGATCGCATTTGCGGAAATGCAAACGCCTGCAGCTCCGCTGCCTCCGCCAACTGGAACAATAATCACATCAAGAGCCGGTTCATCCTCGAGCATCTCCAGCGCCTCGGTTGCTACACCGGCGATCAACAGCGGTTCATTCCCGGAGTGGACGTATCGATAGCCGTGCTCCGCGGCAAGCGCCTCGCAGTGAAGGCGTGCGTCGTCGAAGCGTTCACCGTGGAGAATTACCTCAGCCCCCATTCCTCTCACCGCAGCGACCTTGCCAGGGTTGGCGGCTTCCGGGACCACAATGCGAGCTTTGACGCCGAACAACTGCGCAGCATAGGCTATCGATTGCCCGTGATTCCCTGTAGAAGCGGCAATCACGCCTCTCGCTTTCTCTTTGTCGTCGAGTTGAGAAATGAGATTTATTCCGCCGCGCACCTTGAACGCGCCGACTGGTTGATAGTTCTCGTGCTTAACGTAGACTTTGGCGCCTATCAGCTCGTTGATCGCCGGATAAGAATGCATTGGGGTACGCCGGAGATAAGGCTGAATACGACGTCGCGCTATTAATACATCGCTAATGTCAGGCTTTTCCAATTTCAACAATGCCCTTTCTTTCGGATTCTCTCGGCAAACTTGTGGTCAGCAAAGACTCTAAGACACGAAGTGGCACCAAGACAATCTTTCTGTAACTGTGCGCTTTTGCGGAGCTGGATATTGATGCGACTTTGCGTCAGAAGCAAATCCTAACTTAGAATCTCGCCTCCGTGCTTACTAAGAGATTTTCCCATCACAGGTTTGCGTTTCAGCGATGGCTTTGCCGCACTCTGGCCACGCGTGAACAAATCCGATTGCAAACAAAACTTATTTTAGCCTTGAGCATTTTCCTGCTGTCGTTCTGTGTGAAGTCCCTGCAGGCGGTTGACCTGGAGCCGCTCATGTACACCACCGAGCAAATAGGCAGCGAAATGACGAGTGAATTCGATTCGCGGGCAGTGGCCATTTTAGACGGCGAAGGTATTCTGCTTGCCAGCATCCAGGACCGTTCTGATACAGTTGTTCTATCTCACGCCCCAGGCTATTCAATTTTTCTGGCCGCGATTTATGCGACATTTGGTAGGAATTATTTTACCGTTCAACTCATTCAGAATGCGGTAAATTCTTTAACTCCCGTTCTGATCTTCTTAATCGCTGGTAATCTTTTGAGTTGGCGAGTAGGCGCGGTTGCCGGTGTGATCGCCGGGTTCTCGCATCATCTCTCGTACTATTCAAACATGATCCTGAGCGACTCACTATGTCCGCTTCCAATTCTGATTGGTGTCTACATTCTGGTTAGAATCCGGCTTAACGAACGAGGATCCTGGATGCGGTATGTTGCAGCAGGATGCCTGTTCGGATTATCGGCATGGATCAGACCAAACCCAATGTTATTGGGCGTATTTTGCGGAGTGCTGTTGATCGCTGTGTCAGGTATTCGAAGACGAGTTTTAGTTAATGCCGGTTTGATGGCACTCGCGTCGCTGCTTACGATAGCGCCCATCGCCATAAGAAACTATTTGCTGTATCGAGCGTTCGTCCCGATCCAGCTTGGTGTCGGGTTGAACCTTTGGGAAGGTCTGGCGGACGTCAGCGACGGTAGGTTTGGAGCGCGAAACGATCAGGAAGCAATGCAACAAGAGATCGAGCTATATGGTGATCCACGTTACGGTGAGTCCTGGGCTTCCCCGGATGGGATAATGCGCGACCGCGGTAGGGTACGACGTAGCCTGGAGGTCATCGCCGACAGACCAGTCTGGTTCGTTGGAGCAATGTTTCGTCGAATGGCCGAGATGCTCAAGGACAGTGCTTTTGCGACTCTTGTATTTCGCAGTGGTGATACCAAACTGCGAGAATCGGTTGCCGCTGCGAAAGCCGCGAAAGAAACAAAACGAACGAGGAGGCAGGAGCTCGAGAGGCAAACTATAAGCCAATCTCCGCTTGTTATTGGTAAGAGTCTCTCCTGGATGCGTGCGCCCGTACGAACAGTTCAACGGTTGACGAAAGAAACGGGGCTTTTGTTTGCGTTGCTGGGTGTTCCAGTTCTGCTATTCGGCAGCCTGCGCAGGTCATTGCTTGTTCTAATCGTGCCAGTTTATTACCTTCTGTTTCAATCTGTTATTCACACCGAATTTCGCTATACGCTTTCAATCCGTTATTTCTTCATGCTTTTAGCGGCGATTGTTTGGACTCTCTTATTTACTACCGCTGCAAACGGCTTGCGAGCCGGTTTAGCGAGATTTAAAAGGATTCCCACTAATGCAGAAACTTGAGCACTTTGTTTCAGGCAGGTCCCGATCTTCGTGCGGGTTAATGTGCGAGTTAATGTCGTAGAGTCGCTACAACCAATACTCTTTAATACCGAACGGAATTCGACTACAGTTGACTTTCGCGAGAGGCCACTATTACGATCGCTCAGACTCTGACACAAGTGTAGTTCCTCGATGAAACTTTCAATAATAATCCCGGTCTATAATGAGTCGGCAACCGTTGCGGAGTTGATCGCCCGAGTTCAGGCTGTAGATATCCCCAAAGAGGTCGTAGTGGTAGACGATTGTTCTACAGACGGCACGTATCACGTGCTCGAGGGATTGAAAGATCAACATCCGAATATGCGAATTTTCCGACAGCCGCGCAATCGAGGAAAAGGCGCTGCATTGCGGCTCGGATTTGAACAGGCAACCGGTGATTACGTGCTGGTCCAGGACGCCGATCTCGAATACGATCCGGCCGAATACCCAATGCTGCTCAAACCTCTGATAGATGGAAGAGCCGACGTCGTTTACGGCTCGCGATTCTTGACGACAAAAGAGCACCGCGTGTTGTTCTTCTGGCATTCCGTCGGCAACCAGTTCCTAACCTTGATATCAAACATGATGACAAACCTGAACCTCACGGATATGGAAACCGGCTTCAAGGTCTTCAGGAGAGAAGTAATTCAATCAATAAGGCTCGAGCAAGACCGGTTCGGGTTTGAGCCGGAAGTTACCGTCAAGATCGCCAGAATGAAATTGAGAATTTATGAAGTAGGAATCTCGTACTACGGGCGAACCTATGAAGAGGGTAAAAAGATCGGCTGGAAAGACGGCGTTAAAGCGCTGTGGTGCATTTTGAAGTACACGATTACGACGCCTCATACGACATTCAAGCCAGCTCAGGAGCAGACATCGCAATCTGCCGTCGGCCGTGTCCTGGATCACGGGTAATTGTGATCGCGTTTTTCGGCGCCAACCTTCTCACTCACTGACAGAGGCGTTCTCGACGAGACGCCACGTCGCAAAGCAAGAAAGCCCCGCCCCAATTTTGGTGAACTTCTACATGATCCGGATGGCGATGTGATTATCACGCAAAGTAAACTACAGCTTATCTACTAGCTCTCTGCCTCGTTGAAACCAAATCGAATTAACGAACTATGTACCGTCCTAATATTCTAATCCTGATCCTGCTGACTGTCGGATTATTCGTTCCCACCGGTTTGTTGGCTCAATCTCGGGCCGCGTTGACTGTAGCCGCTATCGCTGCCTTTGATGGCAAACTCGCATCACACCCGGCGCCAGCACTGGGAACCGATATGTCGTTCGCGTCTACGCCGTCTCCGCTGATTGACGGTTGGTTGGACAAGAAAGCGGGAGACGAGATGGCGGCGGCATTCAGATCAGCGGGCTTGAAAAGCCTGCGCTTCTCGTCCCACGGTCTCTATTCGCCACGTGGACCGGAAGCAACATCGCAAGTAAAGTCCGAGAATAAACTGACGAATCAATACGAATGGTTTCCGTTCGACGCCTATGTCGATTTCATTGGCGCTCACGAGTTCACCACAATCGTAGGAGTAAATGTCGAGGAAGGACCGGAAGTTGCGCGAGCTTCCGTTCAGAAGTTCATCGATCGTGGCTTGAAATCGAGAATTGTCGCCATCGAATTGTCGAATGAGCCCTGGTTGAACTACCGGCCGTGGCTGCCCGGCGATTACGCTGCGCGGGCTGCGGACATAATTGAACAACTTACGTCGCTAGGAGTGAAGTTTGCCGTACCGTTGACGGCTGGAACCGACAACAATACTCCGACCAAGCTTTCTGATAACGAATGGTGCACGCGAATGCTTCGCGCGCTGTCCACGCGAATCGATTTGAAAAAACGATCAGACATATACGGCGTGGTCCACCTCTATTCCAGGGGAATGCGTGGGGCCTCAATCGACGCCTTCAACAAGGTGGTGAGGCCGTTCGCGCCGAACCTTCGATATCTGATAACCGAATTCAACATTCGTCTTGGCCTTGATGGGAACCCGCATCTGACAAACAAATATGCAATGGAATTTGCACGCAGATTGGCTGATGTGATGAGCCGTCCCGAGGTTGTTGCGATGTACACGCATTCGGTTCCATTTCACTCGGTGCTCTACTGGTCGAACGGTAGGCGGTACGTGACAGTTGTTGGCGGCCGCGATGAAAAATTGACGGGGGATGCTCTCACGCGAGGGTGGCATTTGACGCCAACCGGTCGCGTATACGAGTTGTATTCGAGGCTGGCCTGGAATGGCGACGTGATCAGTTACCGGGGCGGGGACAATCAGAGTTACTGGGCTGTAAAATCCAGGGACCGTTTGATCGTGACATACATCAACGATACCGCTAAGAAAATAAACAAAACGCTTGCTGGAACGAATGTACCTATCATGGCGCCGGCCCGATCAATCGTGTGTGTCGATGTGAGCGGAAAAGAACTCGAACGTCTCGTGTTGCCTTACTGAAACTGTACACGAAGAAGCTTCGACTATTGTGATTGCGTTAAATTTTTGTTTTTGAACACACCTCTGCTCATCCAGACTTGTCACTTTCGCGCGTGGTCTGCAAAAATGCACTTAGGCCGCTTGGAACTTTTTGCCCCGTGCGTCGTGTTCATACGTGCGGCTCCTTAGGTGGCGGGCTCGGGCGTTTACATTTTAGATCGCAGCAGCTGACTTAAAAAAGGAATGCGGAAGTCGAAAGCAGCGGGAAGCGATTGGCGGCCGGATACGGTGTGGGCTATCCTGCTGTGCTTCTTCGCCTCTGGAGTGAGCGGGCTGGTCTATCAGGTTGTTTGGGTCAGAGAGCTCGTTCTCGTCTTTGGCGCTACCACCTTTGCGGTCAGTACGGTACTAACCGCCTTCATGGGAGGCCTGGCGCTCGGAAGTTACTATTTTGGCCGCCGCTCCGAAACAGTTACTCGTCCGCTGAGACTCTATGGTCTGCTGGAAATTGGCATCGGAGTATACAGCCTTGCAGTACCTCTAATCTTTGCGACCCTACCAACAGTTTATCACTCCCTTTGGAGCCTGCACCTCTCGTTTTTCGCCCTGAGCATAATTCGATTTATTTTCGCGACGCTGGTGTTGATCGTGCCGACAGCGCTCATGGGAGCGACGCTGCCGATCCTGTCCAGTTTTTATGCACGAGACATTGCGCGAATCGGCTTGCGAGTCGGGTCGCTTTACGCGATCAACACATTCGGAGCGGTGCTTGGCGCGGCGGCTACCGGGTTCGTGCTGATTCCACTTCTTGGAATGAAAGCCGCGACTTCAACCGCGGCGACAATGAACATCCTTCTCGGCGTAGTTGCTCTGCTTGTATCTCGCAGAGTTGAACGCGAGCCTTCTGTTGGGGAGAGCGGAGCCGAACAGGAAGAGACCGAAACCAAGCGGCAGAGACCCGCTCCTCGCGAACCGCATCCCATCGAAATTTCTGTTGTCATCGCCGGTTTCGCAGTCAGCGGTTTTGTTGCGCTCTCTTACGAAGTGATTTGGAGCCGCGTGCTCGCGCTGATAATCGGCTCATCGGTCTACGCGTTCAGCATCATGCTGACGACTTTTCTCATAGGGTTGGCTGCTGGTGCAACGATCGCGTCTCGCTTCGTCGATCGGATTCGTTCGCCGATTCGGATGTTCGCGTTAATCGAGGTTTGCGTCGGAGCAACCTCGCTCGCTGGTGCATACGTCTTTAATGACCTCCCGTACGTTTTTGTCCAGCTTTATCGGTGGGTCGATAGCAATTCTTTCGGTCTCATCTTATTCGGCCGTTTCCTGATCGCGTCCTTTGTTATGATAGTGCCGACGCTCCTTCTCGGCTCGCTATTTCCGCTGGTTGTGAAGATTATCTCCAGTCGAAAGCTGGGCCGTGCCACCGGACGCACTGTCGGCGACGCTTATGCCGCTAATACGCTCGGAGCAATCGCCGGCTCTTTTGCGAGCGGATTCATCATGGTGCCCTGGCTCGGCTTACTTGGCAGCCTCAGGCTGTGTGTTGCGCTCAACTTCCTTGTCGCCGGGGTTGCTTTCACCGCATCAGCGCAACGATCAGGTACTCGCAACCGCTCACACCGTATCAAGTCGGGCGCAATTTTAGGTGTCGCGGCGTCGGTGCTCCTCATCGTCGTTGTTGTTTTAGGCGATCCCCCGTGGGACCCGGAAGTAATGTCAAGCGCCGTCTATCGTTACGCACCATCGCTTGCCAATAAGAACCGTCAGGAACTGTTCGATTTCCTGAGGAGTGGTCAGGGCGAAACGATTTTCTACAAGGAAGGCATCACTGCCACCGTGGCTGTACAGAGTCAGGCTGGGGGACGCGTATTAAAGGTCAACGGAAAGCCTGAGGCCTCGACAGCGGGAGATATGCCGACTCAAATACTGATCGGCGCGCTTCCGTTGTTGGTTCGTGAACACACCGACGATGTTCTGCTGATAGGCCTGGGCAGTGGCGTTACACTCGGATCCGTCGAACAATTCCCGGTCAAACGAGTTACATGCGTCGAACTGGAGCCCGCGGTCGTCGAGGCATCCAAACACTTCCAGGATGTGAACAACTCGCCGCTGGATGATCCTCGCTTACGAATGATTTCGAATGATGGTCGTAATTTCATATACACGACTGACGAGAAGTTCGACGTTATTGTATCTGAGCCGTCAAATCCGTGGGTTACCGGCGTCGCCAATCTGTTTACGCTCGAGTATTTCAAGAAGGGCGCCGAGCGACTTAAAGATGACGGGCTTTTCAGCCAGTGGCTTCAAATCTATGAGATGTCACCGGATGATGTTCGAACGCTGATCGCGACCTTCCGCGCTGCCTTTCCGCAGGTATACCTGTTCCGCGGCGCCGAAGGCGATCTGATGTTGCTCGGGAGCAAAAATGAACGCAGGCTCGATCTTTCCGTTCTGAAGTCTCACTTCGAAACCCCAACGATCGCTACTGAACTCAAGCGCATTAGTACCAGCAATGCCGCCGACCTGATCTCGCGCTACTATCTCGGTCCGGCGGATGTCACCCGTCTTTCTGCAGGCGCAAAGCTAAACACGGACGACAACGCGTTGATCGAGTTCAATGCTCCACGGCGGGTTGGCACGGCAGAGGAAACGGTGGTCCGAAATTTGAACCAATTATTGGCATATGCGGCCTCGCCGCTCGACTATGTCGATAGCAGTCAAAGTTCTTATGGAACCGGTGGTGGCCTTCTGACTCAGGCTGCGCTGGGCGCCCTTAAGCGAGATGATAGGGAGCGTGCCGAGCAATTCGTCAACTACTCGCTCCAGTTTTCCGAAAACGCGCAGGCACATGGGATTCTTGGAGAGTTAAAGCAGTCGCGAGGCGACGAAGCCGGTGCGATCGAAGCGTGGCAGGCTGCGCTTGCGCTTGATCCCAACCATTTCTTTACATTGATCGACCTTGGCAAGACCTATTTAACGAAGCAGGACTTGCCTCGAGCGATTCCCTACCTCGATCGTGCCATTCAGGCCGATCCCTCGAGCGCCAGAGCCCATCATCTGAGGGGTCTCGCGTACCAGGCGGCGGGTGATCATCAGCAGGCGGCGCTTGAGTACCGCAAAGCCCTCCCTGACGTACACTACACTCGGTCAATCCCTAACTTTTATCTGAACTTCGGCACCGCATTGATGCAAATCAACCTGTACCCGGAGGCCGCGCAGATGCTCGAGGAGTTTATTAAGCTGTCTCCCAACGATTTCGAAGGGCACTTTCAGCTGGGCGCGGCCTATGAGATTCAATCTGAACGCACGTTGGATGATGCTCTCACAAAACGCGCAGTTGAGGAATTGAAGCTTGCATTGTCGATTCAGCCGAAACACGCCAGAGCACACTATTACCTGAGCAAGGCTTATCGACGGCTTGAGCAGTATGATCTTGCTGAAGCTGAGTTTGAGCTGTACGAAAGCCTGTACCCTTAAGTAATAAAATCTATTGGTGTTTTTGCGAAATAGGAGTAGAGTAATCGGACTGCAAATTTTTGTAGTCTGATCGTTCAACAGTTTGAGGCGGAGATTTTGACAGGTCGCAAGGGAGCTGCGAATGGCAAGCCTCAAAAGAGTAATCATCGCATTCGGCGTAATCCTGTTCTTTACTCAGTCGCCGCTCGCTCAAACTCAAGAGCTCTCCGAAACTCAACCGCTCTCCTATCAATCGGTTCTCGAGAGGCTCCTCGACAACCAGCACGTTATCAACATTGTCGATGACTTCCTGCTTTTTTGGGATGAAGCCAAAGATCAACCGCTAAGGACCCAACGGCGTTTGTTTCGTCGGATGGTCGAGAACAAGCATCGGGATTATTTTGATCGCGCCGTCTATCGAACAACAGATCCGGCAGTCCGTCGAGAGATTCTCAATGAATTCCTTATTCGTGTCCCGAGCCAGGTTGATGCGATTCGCGAGTTCAACCGGAATATAACGGACCTCTCCACCAGCCCGCTGGTCGAAGCATTCATCTATTTCAAAGCTCGCTTCCGCGAGTACAAGCAAGAGAGTGACCTCTATATAGGCCTGAGCATGTATCGATTTGATGGTGCCGTCAGGCCCGTTCAGAACGATGAAGGCGAGCCTGACACGTTGTGTCTTGCCGCAGAAGTCCTGTCTGGCTACACGCGCGAACAAACACTTGTTGCGCTTGTTCACGAGTTCTTCCACCTCTATCACTTCTCTTTTTTGTTCAAAGATGTCGATGAGATCCCAACCGCGGAGTTCTCCACTGCGCACATTCCGTTGATGGTGGAAGGCATGGCGGTGGCTGCCGCAGAAGAAGTGTTTCCTTACCTCCCGCACGAGGTCTATCTCCATTTCGATAGCGGAGAGCTGAAAGAACAACAACGTGACCTCCGGCAAAATTCGCTCCAGTTCCTCAGGCTTATTCGAGAAAATGCTTCGCCGGCCGAATATCAGGAATGGTTTACTCATGTGCATCTCGGCGATGCACCTCCACGAGGAGGGTACCTGCTAGGCTACGAGGTAGTTAAGCAGGTGAGAAGCACATACGAAATGGAACAGATGGTGCGAATGAGCCTCTCAGAACTGCGCGAGCACGCCGAGGAACAACTTTCTGCCCTTGGTAACGAACGCGTTCTATTGATGGCCCTTGAGTAACCTTAGCGTCCTTGCGGCTTTGCGTCTCTGCGCGAAACCGAATACTTAAAATCAGTCTACTTCACATAACGACCCTAAATCTTCAGTCTCTAACACGATACCGAAGAAAACCCCTTTTGACTCACACCGCGTCCGGCCTATACAATCCGCAATTCTCACGTTTATTGATTTAGCTATCATATGGAGGATTAATACGTGGACGAACTATTAACTAAAGAAAATATTTACTACCGCGATCTTGCCCGCAGCATCGCCGAAAAGCACGTCAGCCCAATCGCCGCCGAACTCGACCGGACAGGAGAATACCCCTGGAGTGTAATAAAAGCGCTGCAGGATGAAGGCATGATGGGCGTGTGGATTCCAAAAGACTACGGCGGAGCGGGCGCCGGCTTACTCAACCTGTGTATCGTAGTCGAGGAAATCTCACGCAAGTGCGGGGGCATCGGCTGCACTTACGTCGTAAACGCGCTGGGCTCGCTGCCCATCGTGCTCGGCGGCAGCGAGGAACAAAAGAAAAAGTATTTGCCTGAGATCGCCTCCGGAAAGAAGCTGATTGCTTTCTGCCTCTCTGAAAAGAACGCGGGCTCGGATGCCGGAAGCTTGAAAACTCACGCCGAACGCAACGGCGACGAGTACGTAATCAACGGCGACAAAAAGTGGACAACAAACGGAGCGGCCGCAAGCGTGTACACCGTCTTTGCGACGGTGAACCCCGAGCGAGGCACTCGAGGAGTTACAGCATTCATCGTCGAGCGTGACACCCCTGGATTTGAACTCGGCAAACGTGAGGACCTAATGGGCATTCGGTGCGTGCCGGTGAACGAGACGCACTTCAGGGATTGTCGAGTGTCAACTGCTGAGCTGCTCGGCGGGGCAGAAGGTCGCGGTTTCAAACACGCGATGATGACGCTGGATGTCGCCCGGCCCTTTGTTGCGGCGCAAGGTTTAGGTATCGCACAAGGGGCACTCGATTTGGCCCTGGAGTACACCAAGAACCGGCAGCAGTTCGGACAATCGATCGCGTCGTTTCAGGGAATTCAGTTTATGCTCGCGGATATGGCTACGCAGGTGGAAGCTGCGCGTCATCTGGTTTACGCCGCGGCAAGAGCGGTCGACGCTGGAGTGAAGGACGTCTCTAAGATTTCTGCGATGTCAAAGGTCTTCGCGACGGATACCGCAATGAAGATTGCGACAGACGCGGTCCAGCTTTTCGGTGGTTATGGTTACTGTCGCGACTATCCAATTGAGAAGTTCATGAGGGATGCGAAGATCACGCAGATTTACGAAGGTACAAACCAGATTCAGCGAATGGTCATAGGCCGCGCGCTAATAAAGGAAGGAGCATCTTAGCGCCTCTGCGTCTTAGCGTCTTTGCGTTTATTCTACGGCCTCAAAGCTCATTCCATCGCAAAGCGACTCGTATACATCGCAAAGTGACCCGCAGTCTCAACCCTTGGTGGCGCCGGGATCGATCTCAATAACGATCTTTCCCTCCGCTACCATCTTTCCATAATCCGAACCCCTCCCACGCCGAGCGAGTCTTGCTTCCACCACCATCCGACCGAGCGTCATCAATATCGCTCCAAGCGCAGCAAGCTCGAACACAATAATCCCAAACGCCCAAGGCGACACGATAGGCATCCCGCCCGTAACGAGCCCAACACGTTTAGAAGTCCACACAGTCAACAGGATTGCAAACGCAGCTCCTAACAGCCCGCCGATTATCCCAAACAAAGGGATTCGAGTCTTCGGACCCTCACACTCCAAATGCAACGGCTCCGATGACATTACTGTAATCGCCGACTTCGGAACGCCGTCACGTTCCAGCTGTTGCAGTGCTGCCACTGCTTCATGCCTGTTATTTAGAACTCTGACTTCTGTATCCATACTTTCAAACACTTTCGAGCTCGGCGTCCGGCACGCCAACAACAGTCTGCTCGCCGTGTTCGCCCAGGGGCAGGCCCTCTTTGTACTCCCATATCGCGATTATCGGAAACAGCCGTGAGAATATTGAATAGAGTAGAACAAAATACCCAAAGGTCCCCGCGGTCAAAGATAGCTCGACCCAGGTCGGTGTATAAGAACCCCAATTGAAAGTGAACTTCGGTTGAGTCAATGTCGGGACGATTATCAGAAATCTTTCGAACCACATCCCGATGACCACCAGCACCGACGCTACCATCGTACCTTTTATTGTTCTGAATCGTTTTATTGCAAGCAGCGGCGCAGGAATCGCGAAACAACAGACTACAGTGCCCCAGAACAGCGGCGCGTACACACCGCTAACTTTCGAGCGAAACACTGCCATCTCTTCAGGCTCGTTGCCGTACCACGATGTCAGGTACTCCGCGAAGGTAAAGTAAAACCAGATCAGGCTCATCGTGAGCAGCAATAATCCAAGATTGTTGAAATGGACTGGGCGAAGGTAGTTCTCCAGATGAAACACGCGTCTGATGACCGCCATCGCCAGAATCAGCGCAGCGATTCCCGAAAAGATCGCGCCGGCGACGAAATATGGTCCAAACATAGTCGAGTGCCACATCGGGCGAATGGTCATCGCAAAATCCCACGAGACTATCGTGTGCACTGACACCGCGACAGGGATGATAACAACTGCCATGGCGCGCACTGCGCGCTCGAGCCTGTCCCATTGAAGCTGTGTTCCTCTCCA
>Ga0126382_10000185_pt1 | contig 23207 bp, 16 predicted proteins | sample PanSoiMetPlot_30_FD_92548 | JGI IMG/M metagenome (GOLD analysis project Ga0126382, IMG submission 92548) | Tropical forest soil microbial communities from Panama - MetaG Plot_30 | ecosystem: Environmental > Terrestrial > Soil > Tropical forest > Bulk soil | place: Panama | collected 2016-02-17
ACTCGGGTGTTAGAGGGTGGCGATGGTGCTTGTTATGGCGGGGATGAGCCAGGTGCCGGGGTCGCCGAGGCGGGCGCCGGCTTGGGCCTGCCGGTCGGCCAGGTAGCGGGTGGCCAGGTCGGTCATGTAGAGGGCGGCGGTGAGGCGGGCCTCGGCGGCGGCGATGCCGAACGGGGCGAGCAACTGCGGTGCCCGCTGGGGGCACCCGGCGGCCGCGGGCTGCGGATCCCGGTGCCCGGGCCCGACCTCGGCCTGCAGCCAGTAGTGCAGGGCGTCAAAGCCGAGCGGCACCCCGCGGGTGAACCGTTCCCAGTCCCACACCACCAGCCCGTGGCCGGTGCTGGCCATATTCCACGGCGCCCAGTCACCATGCCAGGCCCCGAACGTCAGCACCGTGGCGCCCGCCCGGGCGGTGAGCTCCTCCAGCGCCCGCAGCAAGACCGCCTGCTCGCCACCCTCGCCCGTGGCCGCCAGCCGGGACCACAGCTGACCCAGGTAACCACTGCCCGCCAGCGGCTCACGCCGCAGCCCGCCCACCCCCGCCAGCTCCCCCATCGCAGCGGCCAGCCGCGCCGCCGGAACCGGCCGGCCCCGCAGCCGCGTCGGCAGCGCGCTCAGCACCAGCACATCCAGCCCATGCCACATGCCGTAATGCAACACCTCGGGAACCGTGATCTGCGACAGCCCCGCCCGCGACAACCGCGCCAGCGACTCACGCTCAGCACGGACCAAACCACTGGTCAGCGCATTGATCCCGATCTTGGCAAACCCCGCGGTCTCCCCCGCCCCGGTCAGCAACTGCAGCACCGGCTTACGGTTGGCCCGGGCCGGCCCCAGATACAAGCTGACCCGGACCTCACACGACATCACCGAACTCAGGTACGCCTCAATCGTGTCCGCCCCCGCCGGCGCGCTCACCCACAACCGCCCGCACCGCACCATCCCCCCCAGGCCACCCGCCAACGCCAGCGACACCCCGCCCAGCGCCCACCGGGCCGCCCGCGACCGCTGCACGCTATACCGGCGCACCGCCGCCGCCCCCGCCCGCCGGGCCGCAGGCACCACCAGCGGCGGCCGCCCGATCCCCGGCACCAAAACAAACTCACCCCCCGCCCGCACCCCCCGGCCCCGCCGCCACCGCCGCAACACCACCCCAGGATGCGCCCACCCCAGGCCACCACCCTCCCCCCGCACCACCGCCGGAGGCGGCCACAACAACCCGCACACCTCCCACAAACACCCCAGCCAATCCGGGCCATCCCCCACCACCCCAGACCCCGCAGACCCAGCCGGAGTAACGGCCCCCGTGCGGATGGGATTATCCAAAGGATCACTTCCTTTTGACGGCTGAGGCGGCCCCGTCGGAGAACTTATTCCGCAGCAAATGTAGCGCATGGAGCCTGGCCTGGTAATTTCCCCAAGCGAGGGTGCCGCGAACTAGCTGCGGCGTCATTGATGAGCCCTGCAGCCACCGTCGAGGGGGCGGACCGCGAGCACTCACTTACCGGCGGCCCGGCATTCCGCCGGGTCAAGAAAAGGGGCTTGGCCATGGCGGCGGGACGCGTCGTAGCCAACGGGGGCGACGCGACGGGCCGACTCCACCGTAGCCGACCCGGACCGTGGCACCAGCGACGGCTCTGGACTGCCGGGCTGCTGCTACGGCATCCAGCACAGCGGCCTTGGCCGTGCCGAGGCGCAATTTGCCACCGGCCCGAGTTTCCTGCCACCCGCCACCGGCCAAAGCTTTCTGCCACGTACCCCGCTCCTCCCGACGTGCTAAGCCGGGCCCACGCCCCGGCAGGCGCAGCCGAACGCGGCTGGCCTCACCATTCAAGGACTCCGCCGCAGTTCATGCCACAACTTCTGCCAACCCCGGCAACTCGAATAGCAGCGGCAACCGAACCCTACAGGGCCGCGCGAGCCCGTGGGCCAGGAGGTCTCACATCGCCTTGAGAAGGCAGGCGATGGCAGAAATACGCAGGAAGTTCGACCACGACTTGCGGGAAGGTGCGGTGCGGCCGGTCCGGGAGACTGGCAAGCGCTGCGCGGCCCGACCGCCGGGCAGCCGATGACCGAGGCCGGGCTGCGGCGGATCTTCCGCACCCGCCGGCTGGCCTCGGGGGCACTGCGGGTGCGGCCGGGTTGGGAACGGCAACCTACACCCTGCCGAGGGGAGATCGATACCTCAACCTCTGCCGGGAGTTATCAGGAGGTACCAGATCATGACCGCAACCATCCCAACGAACGACCACGGCCTCACAGGCGACCCGCGCCCGCCGCTGCCCCGGTGCCGGGCGGCACCCGGCACGCCGTGCCAGGCCAAGCCACCCGGTGACCACCTGGCCCCGCTACCTCGACGCCTATATCGCCGAGCAGTTCACCCGCGCCCTACCTGGCCTCCGTCCTCGGCGAACTGGTCATCATCGCCCACGCGACGATGATTCCCGGCGGTGCCGGTGAGCGGGCCGTTTGAGACCGAGCGGGGGGTCATTCCCAAGGACTCCCATTCTTTTGTGATATAGCATCGTGGCGTGCCGAGACATGGGGGCGCTCAGGCCCCTTCCGAAGTGCAGCAGCGGGCAGAGTGCCTCGCCGCCGAGATTTTTATTGGTGGCCCGGTCAAAGACTTCGACAAGGTCGGCCGCCTGCAGCTTGAAGTATTGCTCCAGGAAGGGGCCCAGCCGACGTCCAAGGTACTCGACGTCGGCTGTGGCGCCCTCCGCGCAGGCTACTGGCTGCTCCACTTCCTCGAGCCAGGGTGTTACTTCGGCATCGAGCCCAATCAGAAAATGCTGCAAGCCGGCATCGAGTACATTCTCGAGCCTGGTCTGCTCAATCGTGCCAAGCCAACGTTTTCCTCGGCTGAGGAGTTTGATTTCACCGTTTTCGGCACCACGTTCGACTTCGTGCTCGCCCGCTCGATCTGGACACATGCCTCAAAGGAACAGATTTGCAGCATGCTCAGCAGTTTCGTGCGTACCGCCTCCCCAGCTGGAGTGTTTTTGACCTCGTACCGGCCCGCAAGTTTGTCAGCCAGAGGCACCAGGCGGTCGCCCGCGGCTGAGCGGCTGGCGAGCCGATGGGCTCTCGCCGCCCGAGTCCCCTCGCTGGCTCCGCTGGTTCCGAGCATCGGCGCGGCGATGTGGGATTACCGGGCAGCCGAGTGGGTGGGCCAGAGCCACAAGTCTAGTCTTCCGGGCATGGTTCACCACAGCTTCCGCTGGATTGCGCACGAGTGCGCACGGCGCGGGCTTAGGGTCCGGGAACTTGGTTATGGGGTGGTCAACCACCAGCGGTGGCTCAGGATTGAGCGCCGCCCAGCCGGGTGAGCGCGCCCGGAAAACGGCCTTCCTCATCGCACCAGGCCGCTAGGGCGTGTCGCGTAGATCTTGGTCCTGGGCTGGTGTAGATCGTTTCGGGTGAGTGATCTGCTGAATCGTCATGCCTTAACCGGAAGTTACGTCGGGTTCAGGGCCTGATTTAGCAGCTGAGCAGTGAGAACCGCTTGGCGACACACTGAATTGTAGACACTAGAAATGCTTGCGACGGGGTTCGGTGTGTGAGAGAATCTGCTCGTGACACGGCGAGCAGGCGCGATGCATGTGGAGACATCCCGTAGCCATCAGACTCTCAAGGACGGGACGGAGCGGACCTACGAGCGGCACCTGCTCCGCCGTTCCTACCGCGACGGCGGCAAGGTCCGCAAGGAAACCCTGGCCAACCTGTCGCATCTGCCCGACGACGCGATTGAGGCGCTGCGGCTGGTGCTGGCCGGACGGGCCGTGATCGACGCGGATGCGGGGGTGGAGGTGACCCGGTCGCTGGGCCACGGGCACGTGGCCGCGGTCGCGGCGATGGCCCGCATGCTGGGCTTCCCGGCGCTGCTCGGGCCGCCGTGCCCGCAGCGCGACCTGGCCTATGCGCTGGTGGTCTCCCGGGTGGCCCGGCCCGCCTCCAAGCTGTCGACGCTCGGCTGGTGGAACGACACGACCCTCGGCCCTGACCTTGGCGTGGCCGGGGCGTCCACCGACGACGTCTACGCGGCGATGGACTGGCTGCTGGCCCGCCAGGACGATATCGAGGCTCAGCTGGCCCGCCGCCACCTGGCCCAGGGCGGGATGGCGCTGTTCGACCTGTCCTCTTCGTGGGTGGAAGGCAGCCACTGCGAGCTGGCCGCCTTCGGCCACTCCCGCGACGGCAAGCGGGGCAAACAGCAGATCGAATACGGGCTGCTCACCGCCAGAGACGGCTGCCCGGTCGCGGTCCGGATCTTTCCCGGCAACACCGGGGACCCGAAGACGTTCGTCCAGGCGGTGCAGGTGGTGCGGGGCAAATTCGGGATCACCGATGCGGTGATGGTGGGCGACCGGGGGATGATCACCAGCGCCCGGATCAAGGCACTCCAAGAGCTTCCGGGCATGGCGTGGCTGACCTGCCTGCGCGCCCCCGCTATCAAGAAACTGGCCGAAGACGGCGGCCCGCTGCAGATGAGCCTGTTCGATACCCAGGACCTGGCCGAGATCAGCGCCCCCGACTACCCCGGCGAGCGGCTCATCGCCTGCCACAACCCGGCCCTGGAAGCCGAGCGCGCCGCCCACCGTGAGCGGCTGCTAGCCGCCACCGAGGCCGAGCTCGCCAAGATCGCGGGCATGGTGGAGGCCGGGCGGCTGAAAGACCCCGCGGCGATCGGCACCCGGGTGGGCAAGATGATCAACAAGCGCAAGGTCGCCAAGCACTTCACCCTCGACATCGGCGAAGGAACCTTCGCCTGGCGGCGCGACCAGGACAGCATCGACGCCGAGGCCGCCTTCGACGGCATCTACATCATCCGCACCCCCGTCCCCGCCGCCCAGCTCGACGCGGCCGCCGCCGTCGAGGCCTACAAGGACCTGTCCGCCGTCGAGCAGGACTTCCGCATCTGCAAGGACGACCTGGACCTGCGCCCCATCTGGCACCGTCTGGCCGATCGCATCCGCGCTCACGTGCTGATCTGCCTGCTCGCCTGCTACCTGTCCTGGCACCTGCGCCGGGCCTGGGCACCGCTGACCTACACCGACGAGCACCCCCCGCAGCGTGACAACCCCATCGCCCCCGCCAGACGCTCCCGCGCCGCCGGCACCAAGGCCGCCCGGCGCCTCACCCCCAGCGGCGAGCCGGCCCGCGGCTTCCGCGACCTGATCGACCACCTGGCCACCCTCACCCGCCAGACCATCACCATCGGCGGCCACCAAATCGAGAAGATCACCACCCCCACCCCCGCGCAGCGGCGGGCCTTCGACCTCCTCGGCGCCCCCGTCCCGATCACCCTGGAGTAGACACCAGCCACACCGCCCGAAACGACGAACCCCCTGCAAGCCAGGGGGTTCACCCACCTCGGCCGACGTAACTTCGGCTTAACGGATGAGCAGTGGGGCAGGCTGGCGCCGCTGTTGCCGCCGCATCCGCGGCAGGGTCACCGCTGGAACGGCCACCGGATGGTGATCGAGGGGATCTTGTTCCGCGCCCGGACGGGGTGCCCGTGGCGGGACCTGCCGGCGGAGTTTGGGAACTGGAGCACCGTTTATGGGCGGCATCGCCGCTGGTCGCTGGATGGGAGCTGGGCGAAGATTCTGGACGTGCTGCGGGCCGGGTGCGATGCGGCTGAGGGCGCGGACTGGACGGTGAGCGCGGATTCCACGGTGGTGCGCGCGCACCCGCACGCGGCCGGCGCCCGCCGGGCCCGGACGGCGGAACTGGCCAGGGGGGGCCGCGCCGAATGACAAGAACCCGCGGGCTGGCAGGCCGGGCCGGGAAGCGCTGGGCCGGTCCCGCGGCGGGCTGACCACCAAGATTCACCTGGTCGCCGACCGGCGGTGCCGGCCTATCACCGATATCCTCACCCCCGGACAGCACGGTGACTGCCCGCAGTTCATCCTGCTCATGGGGCAGATCAGTATCCGCCGCCAGGGCAACGGCCGACCCCGCACCCGGCCGGGCCGGGCGATGGGCGACAAGGCGCACTCCTCCGCCGCCAACCGCGCCTACCTGCGCCGCCGCCACATCCAGGCGGTCATCCCGGTCAAGGAAGACCAGAAGAACCACCGCCGTGCCCGCGGCCGCCGCGGCGGCCGCCCGCCTTCCTTCGATGCCACGCACTACCGCGAGCGCAACACCGTCGAGCGCTGCTTTTCCAAGCTCAAGCAGTTCCGCGCCGTCGCCAACCGCTACGACAAACGCAAAGAGATCTACCAGGGCACCCTCGACGCCGCCTCGATCAGAATCTGGCTCCGCGATCTCGTTCAGTGACCAGCAAACCGCCCAGGTGGCAGGCAGCGCGCCCGCCGGGTGACGCGGTTGCTGCGCTGGCGGCAGGGCGTCATGGAATCAGCACGATCCTGCCGGCAGCCTCGCCATTGCGCAGCCGCGACAGGGCCTCATTCGCCCGGGCCAGCGGCATGGGCTCGACGTCCCAGCTAAGGTCGCCGCGCTGGGCCATGCCCACGACCGCCCGCAGATCCTGGGGTGAGCCCCACACCGAGGACGTCAGGTGCACCTCATAGGGGACCAGGCCGAAGCCAAACGGGACGCGCCCGCCGGCCTCACCCACCACCATCACCATCCCTGCGGGCAGGACGCACTCCACCGCCTGGCGCAATGTGGCGTCGCTGCCCACCAGGTCGAAGACCACCGCGGCGGCGGGCAGGCCGTCGCCGGGGGCGGCCACATCGTGCGCCCCCAGCGACAGCGCCCGCCGCCGCTTGAGCTCACTGGGGTCAACCGCGACAACCGTGGCCGCCGACAGCAGCCGCAGGTACTGGATCGCGAACTGCCCCAGCCCGCCGGCGCCGACCACCAGCGCGGTCGCCCCCGCAGTCAGCCACGGCAGCGCCCGCCGCACCGCGCGGTAGGGCGTGACACCCGCGTCGGCCAGCGGGGCAGCCCGCACCGGGTCAAGACCCTCCAACGGCAGCAAGAACCGGGGATGCGGCACGAGCACCTGCCCGGCGAACCCGCCGTCAACCGCCCAGCCCGGTTCGGCCGCCGCCGGGCACAACTGCTCCAGGCCGCGCCGGCAATAGCCACACGTGCCGTCCGACCAGCAGGGATAAACCAGAACGTTACCGATCCCCGCCACGTGCCCGGCGATCTCGTGGCCAAGGACCCGCGGCAGCGGCCCGCCGATCTCACCGTCGATCATGTGCAGGTCCGAATGACACACCCCCGCCCCAAGCACCCGCACAACCCGCTGGGCACCCACCGGCTGCAGATCCCCCCGATCTTCAAACACCAGCGGCTGACCAGGAGAACGCAACACAGCCGCGCGCACGAGCGCCCAACCTACCCGCGCCAACAGCGCGGAGCCAATAGCGGGGAACAACCAGCGCACAGACGGCCGCACGAAGATCTACAAGACATGCCCTAGTGCCGTTTTTCGCCCCGTGAGCGGAAATTGCCGGGTAAGGGGTGACCTGAATTGGGGATCTACCTGAAGATCACCCCGCTCGATACCGTGGCCTGCCCCGGCCAGGGCAGACCCGGGCTGATCGCGGGGTCGTCGGCGCTGACGTTGCCCGGCGCGCTGACGGTCCGCTGGATCTCAGTGACCCGCCGGACGGCAAAGGCAGGGGCAGTGGCCCGGCAGGCGCAGCCCGGCCGCGGCGAGGCGGGTTGAAAGGGCCCTTCATCGCGGCGGGTGCTTCACTTCCGCCGGGTTCTCGTGCGCCAGGAGGTTCATATCTAGCGATCACCGCGGTCATGTCGGGTTGTTGGGCTCGGGTGGGGGCAGGTGGCGGGCGGAGGCCGGGAGTGGCCGTTCCACCATGCGGACCGGTGCGAGCGGTGCCTGGTTGTAGTTGAACGCATTGGTGAACGGGTAGGCGCGCTTGTCGTTCAGGCTCAGCGGGGCAAGCCCGAAGGCGTGCTCGGTGTAGGCAAGGATGCCCGCGAACGTAGTGGGCGTGCTGTCGGTGTAACCCGGGCGGGCGTAGGGGCTGACGATCAGCAGCGGGACCCGGGGGCCTTGCGCGGTGCCGTCGGGATTGCGGCCCGGCGGGGCCTGGTCGTAGAAGCAGCCGCAGTCGTCGTAGGTGATAAACAAGGCAGTGGAGATCCACCGCGGCCCGTTCATCACCGCGCTGGCAATCTGGCCCACCCAGTTATCGCCTGCGGTCATGGAGCTCTTGTTGTGCTCGGAGTCGGGGTAGGTGGTGCCGCCGGGCACCACGAGGGAGAAAGTCGGCAGGGTCCCCACCCTTGCGTCGGTGACGAACTGTGCCGATTCGCGGATATGACCCTGCTGGGTGTGCAGGCACTCTGCCATAGACGCGCAGGGATCCCAGATATACCCGATCTCCCCTCGCGTGGCCCCGTAGATGGCCCACGACCGGTGCGCGGCCTGCAGCCGGTCCATGATCGTCGGCGCGTAGCTGGCCGGAGTCGGCTCGAACGCCCCGCCGTTGGGCAGGCCGGAGGCGAAGTCCGGCACACAGGAGGGAATGTTTTCGGTCCCTCCCGCCGGGTCCCGCCAGGCAGCGACCCTGTTGGAGTCGCATCCCCACCCACTCCCGGGCGTCACACCCGGCGCCGTCACCGGGATGGCGCCGGTGAACCCGTCTTGAGAGGCCATGACCGCGTACAGGTGACCGCCCCACGACGGGGAGTTCTGCATCGAGAATGTCTCGTGGCTGATCGCGAACCGTGACGCCAGCGCGGTGAAGTTGGGGATAACGAAGGGCTCATAGCCGGAGATGCACTTATATGCTGGCGCCTTGCAGCTGGCCAGCTGCCCCCAGCCGTCCATTCGTCCGCCGTCGATCGCGGTCTTCTGCGCGCCGACGGAGTGGGCCACGTAGGGCACGGTGTCCGGCGTGACACCCGGTGTCGCCACCGTGCCGCCCTCGAGGGCGACCGACGCCGGCATGCCCCGGCACCGGCGGGTCTGGTCGCACCAATACCCCAGCACGTTGTCGAAGCTGTGGTTCTCCAGGTAAAGGACGACCACATGCTGTATGGGCGTGACCGGGACCGCCTGCGATGCGCTTGGCGCAGCCACACCCCATCCTGCCATGAGTGCCAGGGCGCTGACGCCCAGCGCCGTCACAATCCGGTTCATGATCCCCCTTGCTCCGGCGCGGTCTCCTGGGGTTGTCACCCTAGGCCGTCCGGGCATCTGGGTGAGACCGCCAGAAAGCTTCGTAACCTGGGCATCGCGCCGATGGTCAGGTTTCCGCGGTCAACCAGAGTGCGACGGAACGAAGATAGGCACGACAGTCCAAGGCCGCAAGCCGCCCGAACAACGTTACATCTCAAGGCGAGCGGTGGCCGTACCCGGGCCGCCGGCCAATGTGCACGACCTGGACTGGGAGTCCACCGGCCAGGTAATCTTCGGCCTCGCTTCTCACGGCGAGGCCACCGAAATGGTGAGCCCGTTCTGGCGGAGCCCCGGTGACTGGCCTTGGCCATATGAGCCATCGCGTCCCAGAGGCCAGGGCCACCCGCCGACAGAGACCGGCGTCACGCGGCCCAGGTCGGTGACGTGCGCATCGGGCCGCGGCCCAGGAGCGAAGGCGGCTCGCTCGCCGCCTGCCCCATGGAGGGCCGCCGGGTCGTCCGGGTCGCCGGAGCAGCGCGTGCCGATGCGCACGGTGGGGCACAGAGCTGGCGCTGCGGGCGGTGCCACCCGGTCGCGTCGGGTTGTGCCCCGGTGCCTGACGGGTGGCACGCTATGGTTGTGAGCCGCGCCATGCCAGCAGCCGGGTGGAGGGAGCGGTAATGACGGTCAAGGTCATCGCAACGGTCGCGGCTTGCGCGCTCGCCGCCGGCTTGGCGGCGGTTCCTGCCGCGACCGCGGTGCGGGCGGCGCCCGTCCCGCGCGGCGTGCCCGGGTTCGCTCATGCCGGGCAGGCTCCTGGCCGGTTTGTGACGGTGCTGTTTTCACGGACGGAGATCTCCGCCGCTGACGGCTGCGTGCGTGATAACAGCCGGATCGCCCAGCTGGTGCCTACCGTGGCGCCCTACCTTCAGTCCCTGGGGCTGAAGGCCACGGGCACGCTGGTGACCGGGAACATCCAGGCTACGGCGCCGCTATGCACCCACTCGGGTGACTCCCTGGAGGGCGCCTGGTCCAATGCGGCGAACCTAGCTGCGAATTACGGCTGGTCGTTCGTATCGCATACCGCCACCTACCCCCGCGACCTTGGCAGTCTCCCCCCGGCGCAGCAGCAGGCGGAAACCTGCGGGTCAGCGGCCGCCATTGATGCCCACGGGCTGCCCGGCGGGCACGGGATGATCGCCTACCCTGGCGCCCACCCGCCCCCGCAGGCGGTGCAGGCCAAGTACGGGGCGCGCTGCTTCGCCTGGGGCCGCAGGTACGGCAACAACGGGATCACCGGCGCCGCGGCGGGAACCACGGCACCGTTTTGGCAGCACACCCGCGCCATCGGCGGCGGCGCCTGCAACACACCGGGTGCTTCTTGCTACACGGTCGTGAAGCACCACTACGGCCTGCCCAGCCAGGTCATCGCCGAGATCAGGGCGCTCCAGCCGGGGCAGTGGCTCACTCTGCAGTCCTACATCCTGGTCACCGGCACCAGCCCGCCGTACGTCCATAACGGGACACGGTGGGATTGCACCTCACGCAACCCGGCCTTGCACTGGGCTAACACCGTGGAACGGTACTGCTACTCCGATTGGCGGCAGATCATGCGCGCTCTGGCCGCCACGCCCGGCATCACCGTGACCGACCCGCTCACCGTCGGCGTGGCCTTCGGGCGCCCCGCGACCTACCCCTAGCCACTGCGGCCGCCAGCTGGGCGGGCGCTCACAGGCCTGGCGCTGGCCCGGCTGGAGGCCGGGCTGCTCCGGGCTGACGGGAGGCGGGAATGCGCCCCGGCCGGGGTCAATGGCCTCCGCCATTAAGGATCTAACGCGCCATAGGCCATATTCCTGTAAAGGTTTTTCGCAGAGGGCCACCTTCCTGCCGGTTCTGGGCCACATGATGGTTGGAGCAAACGCAAGGGGGAAAGATCGATGAAGATCGTTGCGCCCGCCAGGGGGCGCTTGCTGGCCGGCGCCCTATCCGCCGTAGCTGTCTTGGTTGCCCTAGCCGTTGCCGGGGGCCATGCGAACGCGGCCAGCACGGGCCCAGAGAGCACCGTGACCACGCCTGCCGGGAGCGCCGGCGCCCGGTTGGCCCGCACCCCCATCCAGCATGTTGTGGTGCTCTACCTGGAGAACCACTCGTTCGACAACGTGCTCGGGTTCTGGTGTGACCAGAACCCGGGCCGCTGCCCGGACGGCGGGATGCCCGCCAGGGTGCGGCTCTCCGACGGCACCGTGGTCACCCCGGCCGTGGACCCGGACACGGTACCGGCGGTCAACCACAGCGTCGGCACGCAGCTGGCCGCGATGCATATCGTCAACGGCGTGCCACAGATGGATGGGTGGCAGAACATTCCCAGCACTCACCCCAACCGGAACACCAGTTGCGATGCCGCGAGCGGTTACCAGTGCATCAGCGGGTACAAGCCCAGCCAGATCCCGAACCTGGCCGCGCTTGCCCACGATTTCGCGACCAGCGATAACACGTTCTCCATGGGCAACTCGCCGTCCTGGGGAGGTCACTTGTACGCGGTCCTGGCCAGCCAGGACCGCTTCCTGGGGAGTGTCCCCGGACCGCCGGCCGCAGGCCCCGGCTGGGGCTGCAACAGCTTTAAGGTCACGCAATGGGTCTCCCCAACGGGGGCAACGAAGACGATACCGAGCTGTATCCCGGACTACGCCCTGAACCCTGCAAAGTACCCCTTCGGCGGGGCGTTCAAGGCCACGCCCGCCCAGTGGGTGCCATCCATTCTCGACCGGCTCGATGCCGCGGGGCTGAGCTGGAAGATCTACGACGGGGCCAGGGCACCCGCCAGCGACGGGTGGGCGATCTGCCCGTCGCTCGCCGACTGCTGGGACACCGCCCAGCAGCAGCACATGTCCACCATGCCGCAGTTCACCGCGGACGCGGCCCAGGGCACCCTGCCTCGTTTCTCGATCATCATCCCCGGAAGCATCGACGAGAAATACAGCCAGCACAATCTCACCTCGATGGCCGCCGGGGACAACTGGACCGGCCAGCTCGCCAGCGCCCTCATGAGCGGCCCCGAGTGGTCATCCACCGCGCTGTTCATCACCTACGACGACTGCGGGTGTTTCTACGACCAGGGGGTGCCCACGCGTAACCCGGACGGAACCTGGCAAGGCCCGCGCACCCCGCTGGTCATCGTCAGCCCGTACGCCCGGCCCGGCTACACCGACACCACGCACACCACGTTCGCCGGCATCCTCGCCTACGTCGAGCACAACTTCGGGCTGCCGCCACTGGGCCCCAACGACAAGAACGCATACGACTTCAGCAACGCCTTCAACTACGCACAACAGCCATTGCGCCCGGTCAAGATGGTCAAACGGCCGCTTCCGCCCTCGGCACGGCACCTCCGCCTGACCCCCGCCCTGCTGAACGACCCGACCTAGCCGCGATCCGGGTCCTGATGGCGTCAGCGGCCTTCGGCTCGGCGCCCTCCGGCGGCCGGGCGGGTGTGGTATTTCTACCGCTGGGTCAAAGCGCAGGGGGCCGATCATGAACATCAAGGCTGCATTGCTCGCCCGGCTGTCCCGCCGATGGGGCCGCATGTGGGCAATGGTTTTGCTGGGTGCCATCCCAGTCACGGCTGGCGCAGCCGTGACGCCTGGCATGGGGCCGTCAACGGCGGCAAGGACGGCCTCGGCCCAGATGACACCGGGCAATCCCGCCGTGGATTCCGCGCCGGCCGGACTGCCCGCCGGTTCCCCGTCGTCCTCCCCGGCCCGGCATTCATCATCGCCGGTTCGGCATGTGGTCTTGCTCGACATGGAGAATCACACGCTGGAGAACCTGTTCGGGTTTCCGTGCGCCCAGAGGGCGCTGCGGAACTGCCCGGCCAGCGTCCAGATGCCGGCGTCGGTAACCCTGGCGGACGGGGTCACGGTGACGCCCAGCGTGCTGCCTGACATCATCCCCAACGTGCCGCACACCCCGCACAATGAGACCTTGGGCCTGCACAACCAGTGGGACCAGATCCCCGCGTGCGGCCCGGCGAAGACCCCCCCGTACCGCTGTATCGGCGGGTACACGGCCGCCCAGGAGCCGAACATGATCGCCCTGGCCCGGCGCTTCGCCTGGAGCAGCATGACGTTCGGGCCTATCGCGGCGAGCTGGGGCAGCCACCTGTTCACGGCCGCATCCACGCTGGACGGGTTCAGCGGGGACAACCCGACACAGCGTCTCAGGCCGCTGCAAGGAGCGCGCTGGGCCTGCTCGGGCAACGAGCTCGTCCCGTGGGGCCCCCATCACCGGTACGTGCCTAGTTGCGTGCCCGACTACAAACTCGGGCTCCCCAACGGAGGGGCGTGGGACCCCACCCCCGTCCCGTACACCAAGACCATCTTCGACGAGCTGAACGCCGCCAGCGATTCGTGGCGGATCTACGGGGCGGGCCTGCCCGGCGGCGGCTTCAATCCCTCCGCCGGGGGTTCCATCTGGTCGGTGTGCCCGAGCTTCGCCGAATGCCTGGACACCAGCCAGGTATCCAACCTGGTGCCTACCGGGCAGTTGTTCACCGACGCCAAGAACGGGCACCTTCCGGCGTACTCGATCGTTACCCCGGCCGCCGGCTACTCCAGCGACTCCGAGCACAACAAGCAGTCGATGACCAAGGGCGACAACTTCCTCGGCAACGTGGCCTCCGCGGTCATGAACGGCCCGCAGTGGGCCAGCACGGTATTCCTCATCACCTGGGACGACTTCGGCGGCTTCTGGGGCAGCCCGACACCAGCACCGGGCAAGAACCCCGACGGCACCCCGCAGGGCTTCCGGTTGCCGGTGCTGATCATCTCGCCGTTCGCCCGGCCGGGGTACGTGGATTCCACGCCCGCCACCCAGGCCAGCATCACCGCACTGGTGGAGCGGGTGTTCGGCCTCCCCGCCCTCGGCGTGAACGACCAGGACGCCTACGATTACAGCAACGCGCTGTGCCTTCCCCCCGGCTGCACCCAGGCACCGGCAAGGCCGGTGAAAATGATCATGCGACCGCTGCCCCCATCGGCCAGGCACCTCGGGACCGCGGGCGACTACGCAGCCAGCTGACGTTGTATGCCAGGTTCCTTCCGGCGGCTAGCCCAGACCTCGCTGTCCCGCTCCCTCGGCCTTCACGCGCCGAGGTCTGGGGGCTATGACTTCGACGCCAGCTATTTGTGTATGAGCTTGGTCAGGCTGGTGGGGCCGCCCCTCGATCTTGGGACGATGTGGTGGACGCCGCAGACGCTGGCGGGCTGCGCGCAGCCGGGGGGGCGCAGCGTGAGTTACCCGTGGTGCTGGAGATGGCCGCGATAGCGTTCGGCAGCGCCGACCGCACGGTGTGGGGCGCCGACTGAACGGACAACGGGCTCGTGTTCACCCGCGAGGATGGCCCTCCCGTCCCGCCGCAGTGGGTGTCGGTGCGGTTTGAGACGCTCGCCCACCGCGGCGGCCTGCCGCCGTTATGGTGCCGGCCGGCCCGGACCCAAAGCTCTAGTTCCTTGCGACGTGACCATCCAGCGCGGCCGAGCGGCCCATGGCTGCCAATGCGGCGAGCGGTGCACCGGAGAGAGTATAGCTGCAGCGGTTTCCCGGACTGTCCCAGTACAAGGCCGCCGCGATCTCGCGGTTCGCGCTGACAAACGCCTGCATCTGACGGACGTAGGTGACCTGCGCACTCGTAATCGCGTTACTGTCGGCCCACTCGGCCAGGAAAACCGGGAGGTTGCCGTGGGCATGCGCCCAGCTCACGACGCCGCCGAAAACGCTGGCCGGGGTCGTCGGGTGCTGCCACTGCTTGATATTGCAGCCGAAGCTGTCATAACCGTCAGCGCCGACGACATCGACCTCGTTGCTACCCGGCCAGTAATGGCTCGCCGGTTCGCCTGCGAACGCGGGAACGCTCTTGTTGTAGGTCCAGTGCGACAAGATCAGCACCCAGTGCAGCCGTCCGCCCTGGTTCCAGTTCAGGTGCGCGGATGCGGCCAGGGAGTGGATGTGATCCCAGGCCTGCACGAATTCGGCGGGAGTCCCGAGCCCACTGTGTTTCTGCGTGAAATTGACCTCATGCTCAAAGGACATGTAGATCGCGCCGAGGTGGTACTTGACCGCGGCATGATCCACCTTCTCGAGGAAGCCGCGTATGTACGCGTCGTGCTGTCCGGCGGTGATGGAGTTGTAGGTGGGCCCCGGAGGGTTGGTATCCAGGCTGACCAGCAAGGTGCCGCCGGCGGCCATCTCGCGCTGCTCCCAGCGGCGCGGGAAGAAAGTCTCCCCGAACCCGTAGTAGGAACGGACGATGGCGAGTGTGCGGTTCAGCTTCGACTGGTCCGCCGTCAGCGCCCTGTTGCCGCCGAACATGGCACCCCCAGCGACGCCGGAGAGCGCTTGCTCGGTGAGGCTGCCCGGCCCGGGCGCCGCGCCCCCGGTGCTTCCGCGGGCGATTCTCGCGCCCCCCGTCGTGACGATTGCAGCTGCCGCGCCCTCGCCAGCGGCGAGCTTGGCGCCTGTGGAGGATTCGCGGCCGGCCGCCGCGCCGGAGCGGTGGGCCGACGGGCTTCCTCCTTGCGACGCCGCAGTCGGTGGTGACTGGCCTGCACAGCCGGTAACCAGCACGAGCAGGCCTGCAGTGGCGCCCAGCGCCACAAGACGGCCGCGTCCATTGGGCCGGCCGCGGCGGTAGTTCTCGCGGGGCGGATGGTTCACAGCCAGCAGAGTAGACATGTTCGCGCCGGACCGCGCGCGATACACGTAAAAGGGCGGTCCCTATCCCGGACGTATGGTCCTTACGCGCGTGATAATCACCAAAGTGCCACAAACCGGGCAGGCCTTCTGGCTGGGGTGTCACCTGTACGTGGCCATGGCATCGCTCGACGGATTCCTCGGACTTAACCCGGTTGCCGCTACAGGGGTTACCCCGCGCAATGGGGTTGCAATTCGAACAAAGTAACGGCCTGGCGAGGCAGGGCCAGTAGCGTGGGGCCACCGAGCTGTGTGCCTGCGCTTCGCTGGCCGAGTGCTGGTATACCGCCCGGCGCGACAAGATGTACGGTACAACTCCAGCTCGCGAAGGTGCGCCGGGCGGGGGGTGCCGGGCCCCGACGGCCCCGGCCGAGACCGGTACCCAAGTCCCGGCCTGGTTTTCAGGCACGGAACACCAGTGACCCCGCTAGCGGTAGCGCAAGAAGCAGATGCCGGCGTGGCCGGTGACGCCACCGCATTGGCTCTCGTTGTCGAAGTTGTCGCTGGCGATCCACAGGCCCGCGGCGGTGATCAGCATGTCATCGGCACCCAGCCCGCGCGCCCGCGAGTACCGGCCGGCCGTGCCCCGGGAGTTCTTCAGCAGGGACCCGGAGTGGGTGAAGCCTCCCATGCCCGGCGCCGGGATCGCGCCCCGCCCGGCACCGTTGCAGCCATTCTGGTTGTTGGCCCAGCGTTCGTGACCGCCGGCGTAGACCGCGCTGGCATCGGCGGCGACCGAGTACAGCGAGTCACAGCCGGTATAGTTCACCCACTTATGGGTGAGCCCGCCCACCTGCGTCGCCGGGAACGCCGCGACAACGTCACACAGCCCGGTCAGCGGGAAGTGGCCATTCCAGGTGGCGAGGGCTTTGCCTGTGGTCGCGACGTAGACGGTCGCCTGGTCCGGAGACCAGGCCGCGGCCTTGACGTAGAAGGGATGGCCGACCGCGCAATGCTGGTTGAACTCGGTGGAATGCCAGTTGCTCACGTTGCCGTGGGTGCCCAAGTTGAGCATGAAGATCTGCTGCCGCGGGTGCCCTCCGACCGAGGTGAAGACGCCCTCCACCAGGGCACGCGACCGGCCGGGTGATAGTTGCTGGTTGAAGACATTGGTCTTGTTGGAGTGCACCCCCGGGTACACGTAGTGGCCGGAGATCTGCAGGTTGAGGTACCCGTCATCCTTGCCTGTCGCCGGGTTCAGGCTGGCATAGTACCGGTGCGCGCTGCTGCCGTTGATCGAGGTGAAAGAGCCGCCGACCAGCAGGTGCCCGTTCGGCGCCAAGAGCACCGTGTTGACCTGGCCATTGGCGCTGTGTGGCCAGCTCAGCACCATCGTGGTTTTGTCGGTCCTGAGGTAGGCGATGTTGTTCGCCGTCTGCCCGTCCACCTTGGTGAAGCTCCCGCCGATGTAGGCGTGGCTGCAATCGCGGGTCAGCGCGATGGAGTTCACCGTGCCATTGACGTTCGGCGCCCACGACGTCATCGCATACGGGGCGGCGGCGCTGAAACTGAACACGTTATTCCGCGAGTGGCTGACACCGTTCTGGCTGATCTTGGTAAAGGTGCCAACGGCAAACATCTTCCCGCCGCATCCCACCAGCTGCCGGATCTGCTCGGTCCTTCCGGTTGGTGCCAGCGCGGGCGTCCCAGCGACCGGCGTCGGGGACACCGGGCCGGTGGCTGCCACGCTGGCAGGCGCCGCCAGGGCCGGCGCTGAGAGGCAGCACCAGGCCGCGACGGCCATGCCCGCAATCAGCGCCCAGCACGTCCTGCGCGGCCGACACCGATCGTGTTCATTCATGAGCCCTCCAATGACAGGGCCAAGTTACGCCCGCAGTCGCCCCCTTGTCCGGTAACTCGATCTTTGCCGTGGTCAGCGCACGGTCATGTCAACTGCGCAGGGTAATAGCTAACCTGGGACCGGGTGCCCCCGGCGGCAGCGCCGATGCGCGAAGCGCCGGGCTAGCCCGCGGTTCCGAGCCTGCGGCGCTTGTGGCGGCCGAACTTGTGGAAGTGCCGGAAGGCCCCGTGGGCGGGGGGCAGGGCGGTGCAGCCAAGGCACGGCGGTGCCTGGGCAAAGAAGCGGGAGATCCATGGCGAGTCGTTGGGCGGGTTGGTAGGGAGAAGGAACGCCTTGCGGGGCGGCTGGCTGAAGTTGAAGTCGTCGACCAGGTTGGCCAGGATCGGCACGTCTTCGCGGACGTCGGGGCGGGGGTCGGGGCGGCCGTCGGTCTGGGGGTTGAGGCGGGCGCCGCCGAGGAAGTCATCTTCGATGAACTTCAGGTAGGCGTCACTGGAGAGAGTCCGGTGATCGATGAAACCCTTCTTGGCGTACGGGGAGATGATGATCGCCGGGACCCGCAGGCCGTAGCCGTTTTTGTCCACCCGCGGAGGGACCACGTGGTCGTAGAAGCCTCCCCAGTCGTCCCAGCTCAGGAAAATGGCGGTGGAGTTCCAGTCGGGACTCTTCATGGCGGCGTTGATGATCGCGGTGACGTAGGCCTGGCCCTGATGAATGCTGCCAGGCGGGTGCTCGCTGTCGGCATTGGAGGGGGTGATCCAGCTGACCGACGGTAGCTTCCCCGCCGCGGCGGCGGCGAAATAGGAGGGCAGCCCCTGGATGTTGCCCAGCTGGTGGTCTTGCTGGACGTCACCGAACAGCGGCAGCGGGTTCCAGATTCCTGGCGTCCGCGGGCCCTGCTTGACCGAGGCGCACGTCACGGCGGAGTCGTTGGCGCAGTCGGGCTGGGTGCCTTTCTGCACGTAGTAGGCCCAGCTGACGTGGTGAGCGTGCAGCAGCCAGGTGATATCGGTCCAGGCCAGGTCCACTGACGTGGTGCCGGTGGTCAGTTCCTGGTTGACGAGGTACCCGAACGGCCCCGACTTCCACGGCCCGGAGATGTCGTTGACGCAGCTCATCGGGGAGCGGTTGCGGCACTTGGCCGACCAGCCGGACACCATGTACAGGTGGTCAGGCAGGGACCACGATTTCACCGGCTCGAACATGTGGTCGGCCAGCACGAAATGCTTTGCGTACGCCCAGTAGTTGGGGATCTCTGCGGCAGTGTGGTAACCCATCACATCGGGCTTTCCCACTCTCACGCACGCCGGGTCGGTGGGCACCCGGCATTTGCCCCGCGCGAGAGCCCGCTGCCGGACGAACCCGTTCATCTTGCCGCCGTTGACATCCGCGATGACATTCGCCACACTGTGCGGGCCGCCGCCATTAATATCATCGGTGTTGTGATAGGGGCGGACGCACGGCCCTTTAGGGCTCGGCAGGCAAGCCGTCGGCACGCCGTTCTTCATTGGAATACCGTCCGCACCCGGATAAGTGCCGAAATAGGAGTCGAACGACCGGTTCTCCTGCATCACGATGATCACGTGCTGGATCTTGTGGATGCCGGTCAACCGGGTGTTTGCGTCCGACGTTGGTGGTCCCTGCACTTGTTGCGGGGAGGTGCATGCCGCAAGGACGCAGACCAGGAGAAGGCCAGACGTTATGACGTAAGACAACGAGCCCCGGATACGAGCAGCCCTAATCACCGGTTCCCCACGCAAGACAACACGGCCTCGCGACTCGCCCAGTCCCCAAGGACCAGCAGTCACGATCACCTCCCGGCGTACGGCTCATCTCGGCACCGCCCAGCCTAGACGGAATGCTCGGCGTTCCGTGGTGCCGCGGACTTGCGGCTGGGACCGCTAACGTGCTGTGGCTGAGGTTTTACCGGAACGAGGAGTGTGCGTGGCGGCAGGGTGGGGCGGGCTGCTCATGGCGCCGGCCGTCTGCGGGATGCGAACCCCGGCCCCGTTGCTGATCGTCAGCCCCTACGCCTGCCGGGCTTCACCAACACCACGCCCACCACGTTCGCCGACATCCTCGCCTACACTTAGATCTGGCAGTTCTCCTGGTCGCGTTAGCCGGCCTGGGCTTTCGCGTCGGCGGGCCGTGCCACAGGCCGGCCAGGCCGGGCGCCGACGCGTCGATCATCACGTTTCTACTACATCTGCCCGCCCGGCCGCGCCACCGTTGTTATGGGCAAAGCGTGCTGGCAGGCTCTTCACGTGAGAATGAGGCTGGCAAGAGAGGCTCGCGGTGTCGTCGCTTTTGCCACGGTCACCGCACTCATTGGCTGGGCCGTTTTGTTCGCTCACTCCGCAACCGCGGCGCCGCTCACCGCCCGGGCCACGGAAGCGGTGACGGCGCAGCCTGCGGACGGTTCATCCGCCTATGACTGGCCCGAGCTGCACCTCGATCCGCAGCTGGGCGGCTACGCCGCCAACGGCACCGTATCCACGGCGAACGCGGCGGGGCTGGGTGTCCGCTGGGCCACCGACCTCTACGGAGCGATACTCGATTCCCCGGTCATCGCTTACGACCCGGCCAGCGGCCGGACGCTCGCCTATGTCGGCACCGATGCCGGGAACTTCTTCGCTATTGACAAGGCCACTGGGGCCATCGTCTGGGCGGTCAAGCTCGCAGGCCCGGTTCAGGCCTCGCCTTTGGTCAGTGACGGCGCCGTCTGGGTGGCCACCCGGTCCAGCGCAACGATCTACAAGCTAGACGCTTCGACGGGCGCCATCGACTGTTCCCATCCGGTGCACTTGGGGGTGCTGTTCTCCAGCCCCGTTGCGGCTACCCCACCCGGCGGCACGGCATCCGTCTACTTCGCTGTTCCGCGCAGCTCCGGCGGAGGCAAGGTGCTGTCGGTCTCCGCGGCCACCTGCGCCACCCAATGGAGCTTCTCCGGCTACCAGGTCGCCGCCGGGACCTGGGATCCCCTCGCATACGCGGTGGACGCCCTGGGGGAGCCTCTGGTCCTGTTCGGTTCCTCCGATCCCGATGACGCAGCGTATGCCATCGATGCGGTCACCGGCACGGAAGTCTGGCGCTACCAGACCAAAGGCACTGGCGACGCCGATGTCGGGTCCGGCCTGACCATCTCGCCGCCGGGTGCCAATGGCTTCGCCGATGGCGTCGCCTATGTGCCAGGAAAAGATGGCTTCGTCTTCGCGCTGGACCTTACGACCGGCGCCGAGCTTTGGACTGCCAGCCTCGGCTCCCAGGGAGGCACGCCGAACGAAAGCCTGTCTACCGCGGCGCTCGACGGCACTAACCTGGTTGTCGGCAACGCCGTCGGCGTGTCCGACTTCAACGCGATCACGGGCGCCCTGCTGTGGGGCTACCAGACGCCGGCTACCTCGCAGATCACCCCGCCCGGGCCGGCGGAGGTGATCTCCTCTCCCGCCATCACCGGGCCCGCCGGCCAAGAGGTCGTGGCCTTCGGAGACCTCAGCGGCGCCTTCCGTGTGCTCTCGCTCGCCACAGGGACGCAGCTTTATCACTACCAGACGGGGAGCTGGGTCTCTGCCAGTCCAGCGGTGAGCAACGGGGACATCCTGTTTGGGTCCTCGGACGGCTTCCTCTACGACATGTCGGCAGGCTCGGGCAACCAGACCCCTGCCACCGTGATCACGTCGCCCGCCGTGGGCTCCGTGGTGGCCAACCCGGGCGGCACCCTGACCGTCAGCGGCACCGCATCAGACGGCACCGGGCTGGCGGCCGTGATAGCGGCCGTGCGCCAGGGTGGCAGTAATGGCCTTTGGTGGGACGCCGCAACATCGACATGGTCGGCCGCTCCGGTCACCGAGCAGGCCACACTTGCCTCCCCCGGGGCCACCTCAAGCGGCTGGAGCATCACCTTCCCAGTACCCGCGTCGGGGAACGCCTACCGGGTCGACGCCTATGCCGTGGCGGTGGACGGCCCGGCCGCGGTGCCAGCAGCAGACGACGAATTCGTGGTCACGTCAGTGGCGGGTGGGCCTAAGCTCAGGGTCTCGCGAGGCTTTGCCGCACCGGGCGCGAGGGTGTCGGTCAGCGGTACCGGGTTCGGGCCGGCGGAGGCGGTGAACTTTACCCTGCTAGGCAAGGTGGTGGGCAACACCACCTCAAGGGTCAACGGGTCCATCCCGGCTACCAAGGTGACCGTGCCCGTCACCACTGGCTTCGGCCCTACGGCGCTGATGGCTACCGGCGCCGCCAGCGGCAAGGCGGCGGCGGCGGGCATCGATGTCACGAACAACTGGCCACAACTAGGGGGCGGAGCGGCCCACACCGGCTTTGAGGCGAACGACCCGATTATCCAGAACACTGTCGACCCGGGCCAGAACATCCTGCTCGACCCGGCGTGGCACTTCTCTGCGGGTGCCGCGCTGACCTCGCCCGTGGTCGTGGATCAAGTGGTCTATATGGGAGACCAAGATGGCACCCTGCACGCGCTGCGGGCGCGCGACGGAACCCAGCTGTGGACCTGGAGCACCCCAACTGCTGCGGCCATCACCGGCGCGCCAGCGGTTGACGCTACGGCCGGTCTCGCCTTCGTCGGCGCTGCCGACGGCACCCTGTACGCCGTGTTCACGAAGGGGCCCTCCGCCGGGACGCTGGCTTGGTCCGCCCAGGTCGGGAGAGGCAGCGTCCAGTCGCCCGCGTTCAAGGGGGCCACCGTGTACGCCGCCTCGGCAAGCGGCGAGGTTGCCGCACTGTCGAAGTCCACCGGGTCCAGCGTCTGGTCGGTCCCCGTGGCGGATGGCGGTTACGCCGCGCCAGCCCTCGATACGGCTGGACAGGTCTTGGTGGTCCCCACGACCAACGGCATCACCGCTTTGGGTACCGCCACTGGCACCTCGCTGTGGAGCTTCGCGCTCCCCGGGCCGACATCCCCGATGCTGGCGGCGGGCGTCGTATACGTCGGTTCCAGCAACGACGACGTGTACGCGATATCCGAATCCACCGGTCAGCAGGTCTGGTCCCGTGCAACAGGCGGTGCGATCCAGGACTCCGGTGCGCTCAGTGAGACCGCGCACAAATCTGTGACCGGGCTGTACATCAGCTCGACGGACGGCTATTTGTACTTCCTCAAGCCCTCCACCGGGGCCGTGCTCCATCGCGTGAATCTGCGGGCGGGCGCCAGTGGCCTGGCCTTTGCCGGAAACATTATCCTCGCCGCAACCACCGGGCTGGTGAATGGCGTGCGGACCTTCCCCGAGCTGGCCTGGTCCTACGACCCAGGCGATGGCAACCTGCTCCCACCGGCCGTGGTCAACGGCACCTTCTTCGCAGCGGGCCAGCGGGGCACCCTCTGGGCGTTCACGCCCTACGGTGCGCCGCCCCAGTGACCGGCGACCGATCCTTTCGCCAAGGAGCACACCCGTGGAGTTCGTCTGCCAACAATGTGCCAGCAGTAGGCGAAACTGATCAACAACACCACCAGGGAGCCTGCACCGTGGCACAGACTCCCTGGTCAAGCGCGGAGGCTCGGGGATTGAACCGCCGATGGCCGGGGCCGGAGGCCTAGGCTGTCGGGTGGAGGTGTGTCGTTCGGCTGAGATG
>Ga0126382_10000188_pt1 | contig 23039 bp, 19 predicted proteins | sample PanSoiMetPlot_30_FD_92548 | JGI IMG/M metagenome (GOLD analysis project Ga0126382, IMG submission 92548) | Tropical forest soil microbial communities from Panama - MetaG Plot_30 | ecosystem: Environmental > Terrestrial > Soil > Tropical forest > Bulk soil | place: Panama | collected 2016-02-17
GGCCCGGTGTTTGGATTCTCGGCGCGGTGAGCGATGAGGACCGCAAGCTCGGCCTTGGCGTGGTCGTCGAGTACGCAAACGAGCGCGGCGAGCCGAAATGGGAGGCGCCGGCCAACTCCCCTTGGGACTACACGACCTTCGGGACGGACCGGCCGGCTCCTGCGCCGGACGAACGCCTGGAGCTGCTATTCGAGAAGGTGCCGGGAGGCCGCGGCGGCTACAATCGCTGGCTCATCAACGGCAAGTCCTGGCCGGATACCAATCCGCTATTCACAACCGAGCGCGGCAAGCGCTATCGGCTCGCCATGACCAACAAGAGCGGCGACAACCACCCCGTCCACCTCCATCGTCACACGTTCGAGGTGACCAAGGTGGGCGACAAGACCACCGCGGGCGTGATGAAGGATACAATCAACATGACGCGATTCAGCACGGTCGAGATCGATTTCGTCGCCGACGACCCGGGTCCCTCGCTGCTGCATTGCCATCATCAGGATCATCAGGACGAAGGCTTCATGGGGCTGATGACGTACCTCTGAGCGGACGCAAGCTTCGCATCTTCGCCATCTCGATCGGCCGGACGCTCAAGTACGAAGTATTCTGTTGTCGCAGGCCGTGATAGTATTGCACCCGATGTCCTTGAGCGGGTTGTGCATGGACCTGAATCAACTTGAATATTTTCTGCGGGTCGCCGAGCTGGGGAGCATCAATCGCGCGGCGAAGGAGCTTGGTCTATCCCAGCCCGTTCTAAGCCGGTCCCTGTCGCAACTCGAGCATGACGTTGGTCAGCAGCTTGTCGTTCGATGTCGATCCGGCATCACGATCACGGAAGCGGGCTCGGTTCTGGCCTCGCGCGGGTTGGCGCTCCTGCGCGAAGCCGGCGCCATACGTGAAGAGCTGGCGAATGATCCGGCCGGGCGTGTCGTGTTGGGAATGCCGGCTGCGTTGCGCCACGTCGTCACGCTTCCTGCTCTGCAGGTGATGCGCAGCAAATCACCTGGGACCGCCGTCCGGGTGCACGAGGGATTCAATGTCTTTCTCGGCGACATGCTGAAGCATGGTCTGCTGGATATGGCGGTCATCGCGGTGGAGCAGGCGTCGGAAGCCTCGATCGCCCCCGACATGCTGGTTCGCGAGCCGCTCGTGCTGGTGAGAAGCCCGAAGCTGCCACCTCCACATGACCCTGTGCGGATCGAGGACGTCGTCGATTTTCCTCTCGCTCTTCCCGGTCGCCCCAATGCGGTGCGCGGCATCGTGGACCGCGCGATCCGCGAGCGGCGTTTCACCGCCAAGGTTCCGCTCGAGCCGGAGAACCCGGGGCTTTGTCTGGAATTCGTCCGATGCGGTTTGGTTGGACAGACGGTGACGCTGAGATCCGTGCTCGTGGAGAGGGACACCAGCGGCATGCACGTGGCTCCCATCGAAGGGCGCGAGCTTCACTGGGCCTTTGTCGTGCATCGCCAGCGACACCATTTGGCGCAGGTCCGTCGGCTCGCTGGCATCGTCAGGACTACCATTGCAGATGCCGTTCGCAGCGGGCCTTGGTCCGGCGCATCGATTGTTGGATGACCTATTGCTCCAATTCCGCAGTTCGCACGCGTTTGCAGGCTCGTTCGGATGCGAACTTCGGGCTCGTCGCCTGGGCGAGAGCAGTCAACTCAACGCTTCCATCCTGGCGACGGCAGGAATGAAGCTCGCTCCGCTATTGTCGGTGATCAGAAGGTCGTAGCTGAAGCGCGCGCCGGGGGTCAGTCGCCACTGCCCGCCGACCAGCGGCGTTTTCGCGACGTTCTTGACGGGCCCGGCACCCCAAGCGACGGTGCCAACGATCGTATCAAGCTTGGTCGTCACCAGCGACTGGAGGTTGGCTTCCGCACTTGCCGGATCGGCGCTGCGCTTCAAGACGTCGGAGGCGACCTCGAAAAGCGCGTGAATATAGCCGAGCGGTTGCGACCATTGTCGGCCGGTCGATTCGGTATAGGCGGCTGCCAGCTGCGCCGCGGTCTCGCCGGACAGCGACGACTTGAACGGATGATGCGGCGACCACCAGATCTCCGTCGACAATTTGTCGCCTGCTGCTCCGAGCGCCTCCACGGATGCGGGGAACAGCAGCGCCTTGCCGACCGTCGCGATCCTGGGCTTGAGGCCCTGCTGACGCGCCTGCGTCCAGAACGTCGTGAAATCCGGCGGGATCATGTTGCCGGTGATGATGTCGGCTCCGGCGCTCTTGAACGCGGTGATATGGGCCGAGAAGTTGTCCGTCAGCGTCTGGAAGCGACCCGGATCGAAGAACTGGAATCCGTTTCTGCGCAGCTCGGGCGGCAAGGCCTCACCCCAAGCGTTGGCATCGGCGTCATTGGCGAAGACGCCGCCGACGATGCGGTTCGTCTCGAGTTGTCGCCACATGCCGATGAAGGCGGCAATGGCATCCTCGAGGCCCCAGAAGAAGTGATAGGTCCATTTGAACGGCTTGTCGGGCTTGCCGCCTCGCACGAAGAACCAGGGTTGCCACGGCGAGACCGTCGAAACGCAAGGGACCTCGTTGAGCTCGCATTGGTCCGACACCGGATTGTCGGTCTCAGGAGCTGCGCCGACCAGGACCAGGGACACCTTGTCGCGCAGAATCAGGTCCGCCGCCACGTCCGAAGCGCGGGACGTGCTGGACTGGCTGTCCTTCACGACGATTTCGATCGCCCGGTTCTGCTTCTTGAACAGGTCTCTTACGCCAGCCAACACGAACCGGTCGGCCGCCGCAAAGGGGGCCAGAGCCCCGGTTTGCGGACTGACATAGCCGATCTTGACCGGCCCGGCTGCCCGTACGCGAGGAGCCGGGAAGCTCGCCAGCACCGCCGCGCCGACCGCAACGCCACCCGCTCGAATGATCTGCCGCCGGCTCGGCAAGATGGCTGCGCATGATTTGTGGTTGTCTTCTCTCCCGTTCATGGACGCCTCCCTGCGGTCTTTGCTTGTTGGTGCGCGAGCCGCCAACCCTCCCGCGAGCGATTGGCGGGCATCTTTCGTGTCGAAATTCGGTACGGCAGGCGCCTGCGGGATGTGCCGTCAGGCCAGCGGATCGGCTGGTAGCCCCAGGCGAAACTTGCCGTGATTCTCGTAGGCGGTATCGCTCATCACTTGATGAAGACCCGCGGTGTTCAAGTCGCGCAGCAGCCGCCCCATGACGTGCGGGTGATGCAGACCGGTGTTGCCTGCGAAGTGATAACAGGTGGTCGCCGTCTCGATGGCGACGTCGGTTGCATGCAGGCAGATCGCGCGCACGTCCGCGATGGCGGCGCCATCGGGCAGGGCGCCGTTGCTGACGCTGTCGTACAATTGATCGTATCGCTCGTGCATGAGCGCGCGCGCCGCCCGTATTTTCAAATCGGCCTGGGCGATGAAGCGGTGCACGACCTGGCGCTCGTCCAGTCGCGAGGAGCGGAAGGTGCCGCGGGTGGTCGTTGCGATCTGAATCAGCTCGTCGAGCGCGCGCCTGGCCGCGCCAATGGCGACGCTGCCGTGCTCCTTGGCCACATAGCTGAACGGTGGAAACAGGTACGACGGTCCACCGCGCCGGGGCTTCGGCTTCAGCAGATCCCACACGAATGTCAGCTCTTCCGAAAGACGATAATCCTTGACCGAGAAGTCGCAGGAGCCGGTGCCTCTGAGGCCGACCACGCCGCCCCAATTGTCGTGAATGGTGACATCCTTGATCGGGAAGGCGGAGAACATGACGATCGGATTTCCGCCGTTCTCGGCCTCGGTTCCTTCGACGACCGTGCCGCCGAGCACCCATTCAGCGTGACGAATGCCGCTGTTGAACCGCCAGCGGCCGTTGACCCGGTAGCCGTTGCCGTCGCGCACGGCGCGGCCCGCCGGAAAGAACGAGATCGCGGCCGTCGGTATCTGTCCGTTCTTGAACACCTTCTCCAGCCCGGCCGGCGGCAGGAACGTACCGAGTGACGCAATTGCGGTGGCTCCGACCATCGTGCACCAGCCGCTGGTCAGGTCGTGGTAGGCGAGCGCTTCCAGCACCAGCATTTCGGTGATGGGATCGGCTTCGGCGCCCCCCATCTCCGCGGCGAGCTTCAGCTTGAACATGCCGGTCCGAATGAGGGCCTGCACCGCATCGGGTGCCAGCGTCCCGAGTTCTTCACTCTGTGGACCGGAAGCACGCAACGTCTTGCCGATGCTCTCGACGGCATCGAGAAGAAATTTTCTTGTGGTCGCCCGTTCCTTGGGAAACGCTTCCGTCATCGTCTTCCACCTTGGCTGCTTGGGTCTGCGTGGTTACGAAAGGCCGCTCCCGAACGCGCCGGGCAGCCCAACCAGCGCACAATATTGGGCGCCTCCGACCCATCGGACCGCTCGCTCGGCCGCGCTGGATCGACCTTGATCAGTCTTTAGGCAGCGTCATTCGATCACGACCAATGCGTCCGGTCTTCATCGAAACTCGAAGAACCGTTCAATGATGATTGGTGAAGCGGCAAGGCGCGCTCGCGCTATGTTCGCCGTGCAAATCGTCCACTGGCCGGCAAACGGAGAGACTGATGCATCGGCAGAAGCCGGAAGACGTGATCGGGGCGACCCGCCCCTTCACGGGCGCTCAATACCTTGAAAGCCTGCGTGATGACCGCGAGGTCTATGTCTACGGCGAGCGCGTCAAGGACGTCACCACGCATCCGGCGTTTCGCAACAGCGCGCGCTCGATTGCCCGTCTGTATGATGCTTTGCACGATTCCCAAACCAGAGAGCTTCTCGTCTCTCCGACCGATACCGGTTCAGGCGGCTTCACCCACAAGTTCTTCCGTGTGGCTCGCTCGCGCGAAGATGTCGTCGGCCAGCGCGACGCCATCGCTGCTTGGGCGCGCATGAGCTATGGCTGGATGGGGCGCTCTCCGGACTACAAAGCCGCCCTGATGAATACTCTGGGCGCCAATCATTCTTTCTACGGAAAATTCTCCGACAATGCGAAGGCTTGGTATCGACGCGCGCAAGATCACGTGTTGTTCATGAACCACGCCATCGTCAACCCGCCGGTCGACCGGGCTCGACCGGCGGACGAGGTGAAGGACGTATTCATCACCATTCAAAAGGAAACCGATGCGGGCGTCTACGTATCGGGGGCCAAGGTGGTCGCCACAAACTCGGCGCTCACCCATTACAACTTCCTTGGGCAGGGGGCTGGGGCGGTTCCGGCGCACGACACGGATCTGGCCATCATGTTCATCGCACGGATGAATGCGCCGGGTGTAAAGCTGCTCTGCCGTGCCTCCTACGAGATGATGGCGAGCCTGGCGGGCTCGCCGTTCGACTATCCCTTGTCCTCGCGCTTCGACGAGAATGACGCCATTTTCGTTTTCGACAACGTGCTGATTCCTTGGGAAGACGTCCTCCTGCACCGTGACGTGGAGAAATTGCGAACCTTCTTCCCGCGATCGGGATTCCTCCAGGGCTATCAATTGCAGGGCTGCACGCGGCTCGCCGTGAAGCTCGACTTTCTCGTGGGCATCATCGCCAAGGCGCTGCGGGCAGCCGGCTCCGATGAATTCCGGGGCAACCAGGCACTGCTGGGCGAGATCATCGCCTGGCGCAATCTGTTCTGGGGCCTCACCGACGCCATGGCCCACAACCCGACGCCCTGGGTCGATGGTGCCGTCCTGCCCAATGCTCAATCCGGCGCGAGCTATCGGGTGTTCGCCGGGGACGCGTACCGTCGCGTCAGGGAGATCGTGGAAAAGATCGTCGCATCCTCGCTGATCTATCTTCCCTCGTCGACCAAGGACTTCCTCAACCCGGCCATCGATCCGTATCTCGCCAGGTACGTGCGCGGATCGTACGGAATCGGCTACAAGGAGCGGATCAAGGTGATGAAGCTCCTTTGGGACGCCATCGGCACCGAGTTCGGGGGGCGCCACGGCCTCTACGAGACCAACTACGCCGGCAACCATGAGGACATTCGCATCCAAGCCTTGGGGCATGCGCGCGGGTCCGGAACTCTGGACAGCATGATCGCGCTCGCCGACCGGTGTCTCGCGGACTACGACGAGAACGGCTGGCGAGACCAGGCTTGGCTCGACTCCGATGACGTTGTCCCCCCCTGGGATCGCTGACACGGCCGCGAAATGATGGAATATACGGCGGCGAAATGATGGATTATTAAGCCGCGAAAGCAAATCTGGACGTCCGTACAGATGCGTGACGAACTGCCGTCGGCAGGCGCGGCTGGTGCGGAAAATACAGAGTGAAATGAACCGTTTAGACCGAAAATTCGCCATCGCTCCGATGATGGAATGGACCGACCGGCATTGCCGGTTCTTCCATCGCCTGCTCACGCGCCGCGCGCTGATCTACACCGAGATGATCACCACCGGCGCGGTGCTGCGGGGCGATCGCGCGCGGCTGATGGCCTTCGATCCGGCCGAGCATCCGGTCGCGCTCCAGCTCGGCGGGTCCGATCCCCGACAGCTTGCGGAATGCGCCGTGATCGCCGCCGACATGGGCTACGACGAGATCAATCTCAACGTCGGCTGCCCGTCGGACCGCGTACAGGAAGGCCGCTTCGGCGCCTGCCTGATGGCGGAACCGGCGCTGGTCGGCGATTGCGTCGCGGCCATGAAGGGCAGGGTGCGCCTGCCGGTCACGGTCAAATGCCGCATCGGCATCGACGACCAGGATCCGGAAGAGGCGCTCGATGCGCTCACCCGCGCCGCCAGGCAGGCCGGCGTCGATGCCCTCGTCGTGCATGCGCGCAAGGCCTGGCTCGATGGGCTGTCGCCGCGGGAGAACCGCGACATCCCGCCGCTCGACTATGATCGCGTCTACCGGCTCAAGGCGGCCCATCCCGATCTCGCGATCGTGGTCAACGGCGGCATCATCGACCTCGATCAGGCGGCGGTGCACCTTGCTCGCGTCGACGGCGTGATGATGGGCCGCGCCGCCTATCAGGAGCCGTGGCGGCTGCTGGCCGTCGATTCCGTGCTGTTCGGCGCCGGCGCACGTCATGCCTCTCCGAAGGCGGCGGCCGAAGCACTCGTGCCTTATGTCGAGCGCGAGCTCGCCCGCGGCGTGCGGCTCCACGCCATCACCAGGCACGTGCTCGGCCTGTTCCGCGGCGTCCCCGGGGCGCGCGCCTTCCGCCGGCACCTGGCAACGGAAGCAGTCAAGCCGGGCGCGGGCGCGGACGTTTTTCGCGCCGCGGTCGACCTCGTCGTGGACATGGACGCGCAAACCGTGCAGACCGCCGCGGCGTGAGCCAGGCGACGGACATGCGGCAATGATGAAGTATTTCAGTGAGGACGATTTGCAGTCTCCCGCATCTGAGGCGGAGATCAGCCAATCGGAGAAGCATCTAGGCTTTGGCCTTCCCAAGGACTACCGGGAATTCCTGCTGCAGTCAGACGGATACAACGGCGATATCGGCAACGGATATGCGCAGCTGTGGCCTGTCCGTGAATTGGCGTCCAACAATACGGGTTACAATGTGAGGGATCGAGTCCCCGATCTCACCCTCATCGGCTCGAACGGTGGCCCAACTGCCTACGGCATAGATTTTCACGACGGGCGCGCTTCCTTCGTGTCGATACCGTTCGTGCCGATGGAGCGCAACGAAATCCGGCGGCTCGGTGGTACCTTTGGGGAGTTCATCGCGGCGCTCGCTTCCGGCGAAGGATGGTGAGGGCGTTCGGTGGCGGGGATCGAGAGCACGGTGCAGATGATGCTCGACGATCCGCGCATGGCACGGCTGTCCCCGGCCGGCAGCGTTCAACCGGCGGAGACCGCGGCATGAGCGGGCGCAGAATTCTGGTCGGGCTCGTCGGCGCCAACATCATGAAGTCGCTCTCGCCGGCGCTGCACGAGGATGCCTTCGCCGCCGCAGGCATCCGCGGCCACTATCACCTGATGGACCTCGACCGCCTACCGGGACGGCGGCTCGAGCAATTGTTCGGCGCCATCAAGGCGGCCGGGTTCGCCGGCATCAACGTCACCTTTCCGTGCAAGCAGGCGATCATGCCGCTGCTCCACGAGATCTCCGCCGAGGCCGGGCAGATCGGCGCGGTGAACACCGTGACCATCTCCGAGAGCGGCCGCGCCGTCGGCTACAACACCGACCGGCTCGGTTTCCGGGGCAATTTCGAGGAAGGCCTTGGCCGCGCAGCGATCGAGGGCCGGACCGCGGTGCTGGTCGGCGCCGGCGGTGCCGGACGCGCCGTCGGCTTCGCGCTGATGGATCTCGGCGCGGCCAAGGTCATCGTGCACGATACCGACGCCGCGCGGGCCGCGTCGCTGGTTGCCGCCCTGACGCTGCACTACGGTGCGTCCCGCTGCCGTCTCGCCGACAACCTGCCCGACGCATTGGCGCAAGCCGCCGGCGTCGTCAATGCGACGCCGGTCGGCATGCTCGGAATGCCCGGCAACCCGGTGCCGCCCGCGGCGCTGCGCCCGGAGCACTGGGTCGCGGACGTCATCTATACGCCCATGGAAACCCTGCTGATCCAGGCGGCGCGGGCGCGCGGCGCCCGCGTGCTCACCGGCGGCGGCATGTGCGTGCACCAGGCGGTGGAGACGTTTCGCCTGTTCACCGGGCTCACGCCCGACATTGCGCGCCTGCAGGCGACCTTTGTGACGGCGCTCGCCGTGCGCGACGCGGCCATCGCGTCGGTGGCGTGACGGTCGCCGCGGCGGGAATTCGCGCCATGGCAACGAAGCTGCAGATCGCCGTCGTCGGTGCCGGGGCGATCGGGCGAGCGCATATCGATCGTATCCGCCAGTCGGCGGACTGCGCGCTCACCGCGATCGTCGATCCCGCTGCCCGCGCCGGCGAGGTCGCGTTGGAGCTGGGCGTCCCGCATCACCGTGACCTCGATGCCCTGTTGGCCGGCCGAAAGCCCGATGGGGCGATCATCGCGTCGCCGAACCACCTGCATGTCGGGCAGGGCCTCGCGTTCATCGCGGCCGGCGTCCCGTGCCTGATCGAGAAGCCGGTGGCGCATGATGTCGCGAGCGGCGAGCGGCTCTGCACGGCCGCCGAGACATCCGGTGTCCCGGTGCTCGTCGGACATCACCGGCTGCACAGCCCGATCATCGCCGAGGCCCGCAAAGTCATCGCCGGCGGGGCGCTGGGTACGATCGTCGCCGTCATGGGCAGCGTCCTGTTCTACAAGCCGGACGCATATTTCGACGAGGGCCCGTGGCGCCGCGAGCGCGGCGGGGGGCCGATCCTGATCAACATGATCCACGAGATCGCCAGCCTGCGCGCGTTGTGCGGCGAGATTGCCGCCGTCCAGGCCTTCACATCGAACGAGACCCGCAAGCATGCCGTCGAGGACACCGCGGCCGTTTCGCTGCGCTTCGCCAGCGGTGCGCTTGGCACGGTGCTCTTATCCGATACGGCGGCTTCGTCGCTGAGTTGGGAGCAGGCCTCGCGCGAGGATCCGGCTTTCGCCCATGATCCCGGCAAGGACAATTGCGTCGTGGCCGGAACCGCGGGATCGCTGCACATCCCCTCGCTGCGGCTGCGGACCTTTGCGGGCGAGCGATCCTGGCGCACGCCCCTCGACGAACGTGTGCTGGCGGCGGAACGGGCCGATCCGCTGCAACGCCAGCTCGCCCATTTCTGCGACGTCGTGCGGGGAGCGGCGATGCCGCTCGTCACGGCGCGCGACGCGCTGCAGAATCTGCGGGTGGTGGAGGCCATTGCCGAAGCGGCGCGCTCGGGCCGCGCCATGCGGATCTCGTAGGGCATCGGCGCATCGCTCGACCTCGACATTGACGGTAAAATAGCGCACATCCCGGCGAATGGTGGTCGCCGACGACCCGTCCGGGCCGTCTCTTCGGAGCACTGCATGATCTTGGGCGTGCCCCTGAGCGAGCTCCTGCTGCTCGCGGCGTTGATCGTCGCCGGCGGGCTGGTCACCGGCATTCTCGCCGGCCTGTTCGGGATCGGCGGCGGCGCGCTGATCGTTCCAGTGCTGTACGAGGTGTTCAGCGTGCTCGGCGTGTCCGACGAAGTCCGTTTCCAACTCTGCGTCGGTACCTCGATCGCGATCATCGTGCCGACCAACGTGCTCTCCTTCCTCGCCCACCGGGCGCGCGGCGCGGTCATGATGGACGTGGTGCGGGCCTGGGCCGTTCCGGCGGTGATCGGCGTCGCCGCCGGCTCGCTGGTTGCTGCCTTCGCGCCCGCCGCGGTGCTCAAGCTCGCCTTCGTGCTGATCGCCAGCGCAATCGCGTTCAAGCTGCTCGTCGGCCGCGACGACTGGCGGCTCGCTGATGATCTGCCGGGAAACGCGGGCATGGCCGGATACGGCTTCTTCATCGGGCTCGCCGCCTCGCTGATCGGCATCAGCGGCGGCTCGATCTCCAATGTGATCCTGACGCTGCACGGCAAGTCGATGCACAATGCGGTCGCGACCTCGGCGGGTCTCGGCGTGCCGATCACCATTGCCGGCACTATCGGCTACATGCTCGCGGGCCTGCCGAAGCAGGCGCTGATGCCGCCGCTGTCGCTCGGGTTCGTCTCGCTCATCGGCTTTGCGGTGATGGCGCCGGTCGCGAGCTTCACCGCGCCCTACGGCGCGCGGCTGGCGCACGCGCTGTCCAAGCGCCACCTCGAGATCGCCTTCGGTTGCTTTCTGCTGATCGTCTGCGTCCGCTTTGCCGTGAGCCTGGCGGGATTTTAGGGATAGCCGCGCATCAACAGCTTGTCGCCGCGCACCTCCCAGCTTTCCAGCCGGTTGAGGAAGCTCATGCCGAGCAGATTGGTGCGCAGCTGCCCCGGCTGCGCAATCAGCGCCGGCACCGAGCGCTCGGTGATGCCGCCGATCGAGACACGGTCGAGCGTAACCGGCGCGGCGCGGGCGCGGCCGTTGGCGGTTTCGACATTGACGGAGTAATTGAGCACCTCGAGCGGCAGCCCGGCGGCGCGCGCCGCTTCCTGCGTAAGCACGACGGCGCTCGCGCCGGTATCGAGCACCATGGCGATGCGCGCGCCATTGACTTGGGTCGAGATCGAGAAGCTGCCGCCGCCGCCGCGCGCGATCTCGACGGTGTGACCGCGCGTTGCGGCGCGCCCCGGAATGAATTCGGCGAGCACCCGGTCGGCGACGTCGCGCAGCTCGAAGCGATAGGTGTATCCGAGCGCCAGGAGGAGCACGATGACCACCCAGATCAGCACCGATTCCAGCGCGCGCGTGAAGCGCTGGCGAAACAGCAGGACCGCGACCAGGCCGAGCAGCACCAGCGCCCAGAGCTTGGTTTCGAGCGAGGACGTGTCGAAGCGCGAGAGCTCGGCGAGCAAGGCCTCGTGGCGCTGCACGACCAGCACGAGCAGCGCGCCCATCAGAACGGCGACCAGGAGCAGCAGCAGACGGTGCACGGCGTCGCCCCTCAGCTCGCTTCAACGCGCGCGGCAGCGCGCAAGGCGGCGAGGCGCCCGGGCAGTTCCGCCATGATGCGCACGCGCTCATCGGCGCTGAAGCCGATCCAGCCCGCGATCTCGGCAAGCGTGCGGCCGCAGCCCACGCAGAGCGCGGAGGTCGGATCGACTGTGCACACTTTGTTGCAGGGGCTCTCGATGCCGGTCATGAATCGCCGCAAGGGATGTTGGCGGGGAAGATAAGGATCGCGGCGGGGAAGGCAATCGCTGGATGCACTAGTGTCCCGATTCCGAAGTTCGCAAGCATTTGCAGCACGGCTTGTGCGAACTTCGGGGTCGCGGCACTAGTGCCGCGTCCTCAGGTCCCGAGCCGCAACAGCCGGCGCAGCGTGCTGGCCTTGGTAGCCGGTGGCGGGGTCACGTCGGGCTGCGCCTGCGGCGCCTGGATCGGGGGCGCGGGCTCCGCGAGCGGGGCGAGCGCCGACATCACCCGTTCCGGCGGGAAGGTGATGACCACCTCGGTGCCGATGCGCAGCTTCGACTTGAGCGTAAAAGTACCACCGTGGAGATCGACCAGGTTTTTGGCGATCGGCAGCCCGAGGCCGGCGCCTTGCTCGGCCGACTTGATCGAGTTCGAGCCCTGTCCGAACGAGGCAAGTACGATCGGGATCTCCTCCTCGGGGATGCCGGGGCCGGTATCCTTGACGCTGATATATTGTCCGCCCGAGGCGGTCCATCCGGCCTTGAGCCAGATTTCGCCGCCCTGCGGGGTGAACTTGATGGCGTTGCCCAGGAGGTTGAGGCAGATCTGGCGGATGGCGCGCTCGTCCGCCCACAGCCGCGGCATGTCGGTCTCGAACAATTCGTGGATGGTGAGGCCGCGGCTGCGGGCACGCATCTGCAGGAGATGCGCGCATTCGCCGACGACATGCGCAAGCGACACCGATTCCTCGTTGAGCTCGTAGCGGCCGGCCTCGATACGGGAGAGATCGAGGATCTCGTTGATCAGCCCGAGCAGGTGCACCCCCGAACTATGGATGTCGCCGGCATAGTCCTTGTAGGCCGGAACCTGGTGCGGCCCGAAAATCTCGCCCTTCATCACCTCGGAAAAACCGAGAATGGCGTTGAGCGGGGTGCGCAGCTCGTGGCTCATCTGGGCGAGGAAGCGCGACTTGGCGATGTTGGCGGCCTCCGCGCGCCGCCGTGCCTCGTCGGAAATGACCTTCGCAGCCTCGAGCTCGCCGATCAGCGCGTCCTTCTCGGCGCGGGCCTCGAGCGACGCGAGCGTAGTCGAGTAGAGGCGGTAGGCGAGCAGCGCGAAATAGCCCTGCGCCGTCACCGCCATGATGGCGAGAATGTAGTCGCGCAGGTCGCCCCTGAAGCAGAAATTGAGCGCGACCGCCGCCGTCACCGGCACCGTCGCGGCGAACACCGCGATCGGCAGGCTCGAAGCCAGCATGCTCGACACCGCCACCACCAGCAGCATCACGAACAGCAGGAACGTGGTGGATCCCTCGTCGGCGCCGACCGGGAAGATCAGGATGAACATCCAGGCCAGCCCGAAGAACAGGTCGAGCAGGATGAAGCGGAACCGCCAGGCGCGCAGATTGATGGTGTTTTGCGGCTCGGCCAGGAATTGCCGGCACTTGGTGATCGTGATCGCGTGGATCATCAGCACCGCGGCGGTCCAGATGCCGGCCTTCACCGCTCCCGTCCACAGGCTCGACAGGAAGCCGACCGTGGCGACCAGGAGCAGGATCACCAGCGAGGCCGACAGCCGGTTCTGCGCGAACTGGCGCAACAGCTCGTAGTCGAAGGCAGGACGGGTGCCGGTGGTCGAGATCAGCCGGTCGCGTGCCTCGCGCACGCGCTGCACTGCAGCACGCCGGCGTTTTGTCGACGATCCGTCGGCCGGCGAGGCAATATCGCGCTGATCGCTCGTCGCGTTCATGTGCTTGGCGTATGGCCCCGATAAATTCGCGCCAAATTCCCGCAAAAACCTTAAGAGCACGCTTAAGGACAGGCTAAATTCGGTGGTAAACAAGGGATTTCAACCTCACCGCGGTGCCTCCAAACCGGCGCAAAACCGAACCTTCCGAAGATGCGACCAACGTAGTAGGGACCCGTGGCTTGACCACGGGCCGATGCTCGTGATGGTGTATAAGAAAAATGACATACAACCCGTAGTCCGCGCGAGCCATCCGGCCGGGGCGGAGCAAGGGACCGAGGCATGAAGCTTTACGACGGGGGGCGCGCGCCCAATCCGCGGCGCACGCGGATATTTCTGGCGGAGAAGGGGATCAAGGTGCCGATCGAGCCGGTCGATCTCGGCGCCATGCAGCAGAAATCGGACGCCTTCGCCGCGATCAATCCGATCATGCGGGTGCCGGCGCTGGTCCTCGATGACGGCACGGTGATCACGGAGTCGATCGCAATCTGCCGCTACTTCGAGGCGCTGCAGCCGGAGCCTGCGCTGTTCGGGCGCGGCGCGCTCGAGATGGCGCGCATCGAGATGTGGAACCGGCGGCTCGAGCTGCATTTCCTGTTTCCGGTCTCCCATGTCTTTCGCAATTCGCATCCCGCCATGAAAGAGATGGAGGTGCCGCAGGTGCCGGCCTGGGCCGAGGCCAACAAGCCGCGCATTCTGGAATTCATCACCCTGCTCGACCGCGAGCTGAAGGATCGCCGATATGTCGCCGGCGACACGTTCACGGTCGCCGACATCACCGGCCTCATCTCCGTCGACTTCATGAAGCCGGCGAAGCTCGCGGTGCCGGACGAGCTGCAAAACCTCAAACGGTGGCACGCCGAGGTTTCGGCGCGGCCGAGCGCGTCAGCATGAGCATGCGCGTGACCATCGTCGGATCGGGAGATGCCTTCGGCTCCGGCGGCCGATTCAATTCCTGTTTGTTCGTCGAGACCGCGAAGAGCACGCTGCTGCTCGATTGCGGGGCGACCTCGCTGGTCGCGCTCAAGGCGCGCAAGCTCGACCCCAATCGCATCGATGGCATCATTCTGTCGCATCTGCACGGCGACCATTTCGGCGCCTTGCCGTTCCTGTTGCTCGATGCGCAATTCCTGGCCAGCCGCGAGAAGCCGCTGTTGATCGCTGGGCCGCCGGGCACGCGCAAACGGCTCGACCAGGCGCTCGAGGTATTCTTTCCGCACGCGGCCGAATCGAAATGGCGATTTGCCTGGAAGGTCGTCGAGATCGCGCTCGATCACGATACCGAGATCCTGGGTCACATGGTGCGGACCGCCGAAGTGGTTCATCAATCCGGTGCGCCCTCGACCGCGGTGCGGCTCTCCGACGGGAAGACGCTGCTGGCGTTTTCCGGTGATACCGAATGGACCGAGGCCCTGGTCGCGGTCGCCGCCGGCGCCGACCTCTTCATCTGCGAATGCTACGCCTATGCCGGCAGGATCACCGGCCACATGAGCTGGGACATCCTCAAGCGTCGATTGCCGGACCTGCGCGCGCGGCGGATCATGGTCACGCATATGAATCCGACCATGCTCGCCCGTCTCGACGAGATCAAAGCCGCGGGCGTGCTGGTCGCCGAGGATGGGATGGTCGTCGAAATCTGACGCCGGGCTCGATGTACCAGCTGACGGTCAGCAAGGCGGCGCGCTGCCCGCATAGACTCTCATTTCTCCAGGCGCGCGATGAGGCTCGACGTATCCCAGCGTTTGCCGCCCATCCTTTGTATTTCAGCGTAGAACTGATCGACCAGCGCGGCCACCGGCAGGCTGGCGCCGTTCTTGCGCGCTTCGCCGGCGCAGATCGACAGGTCCTTGCGCATCCAGTCGACCGCAAAGCCGAAGTCGAACTTGCCGGCCGCCATGGTCTTGTAGCGGTTCTCCATCTGCCAGGACTGCGCTGCACCCTTGGAGATGGTGTCGATCACGGCCTCGACGTCGAGGCCGGCCTTCTTCGCGAAATGGATGCCCTCGGCTAGCCCCTGCACCAGCCCGGCGATGCAGATCTGGTTGACCATCTTGGTGAGCTGACCGGCGCCGGCTCCGCCCAGGAGCTTGCACATGCGGGCGTAGGCAGCGATCACCTTCTCGGCGCGCCCGTAGGGCTCGGCATCGCCGCCGCACATCACGGTGAGCACGCCGTTCTCGGCGCCGGCCTGGCCGCCGGAGACCGGGGCATCGATGAAATCGAAGCCACGCTTCTTCGCCTCGGCGTAGAGTTCGCGCGCGATCTCGGCGGAGGCGGTGGTGTGGTCGACGAACACCGCGCCCTTCTTCATGCCATTGAAGGCGCCGTCCGGCCCGAGCGTGACCTCCCGCAGGTCGTTGTCGTTGCCGACGCAGCACATAACGAAGTCCTGGCCCTCGGCCGCGGCTTTCGGGGTCGCGGCGCTGCGCCCGCCGTGTTGTCCGACCCATTTGTCGGCCTTGGCCGCGGTGCGGTTGTAGACCGTGAGCTCGTGGCCCCCCTTGTTCCTGAGGTGCCCCGCCATAGGATACCCCATCACTCCCAGACCGAGAAACGCCACCTTCGCCATCATGTCCTCCCTGAACGCCACTGCCGCCGGCCGGCTCCGATGCCTATATGCCGTCTGATTGCGACGGCGCGGCCCGCGCGTCAACCGTCATTGCATTGACGGGGTCCGCGCGCCCCTTATGGTGCGGAACGTCGGAACCGGGACACCAGCCGGAGAACGCGACAATGGCGACGAAGGAACAAGTGTTGGCGGCCCTCGAAGGGGTGCCGTCCCCGGACGGGACGGCGCTGCCCCGGACCGGCTCGCTGTCCGACGTCGTCGCCGGCGACGGCAAGGTGTTCTTCTCGATCACGGTCGATGCCGCCGAGGTCAAAGCGTGGGAAGCCGTGCGCAAGCGGGCCGAGGAGGCCGTACGCGCGCTGCCCGGCGTCACGTCCGCGCTGGTGGCGTTGACCGCCGAGCGCAAGGCGGGCGCCGCCGCGACTGCCCGCCCGCCGCAAGGAGCCGCGACGCCCGCCGGCGCCCGTGCGGCGCGCGGCGAGGCCACGCTGGGCGTGCCGGGGGTCGAGGCGATCATCGCGGTCGCGTCGGGCAAGGGCGGGGTCGGCAAATCGACCACCGCGGTCAACCTCGCGCTCGGGCTCGCCGCATTGGGGCTCAAGGTCGGCATTCTCGATGCCGACATCTACGGCCCCTCGCTGCCCAAGCTCCTCGCCATCAAGGAGCGGCCGCAGACGCTCGGCGGCACGCGGCTCAAGCCGATCACGCGCTACGGGCTCACCGTCATGTCGATCGGGTTCCTGATCGACGAGGAGACGCCGATGATCTGGCGCGGGCCGATGGTGATCTCCGCGCTCACGCAAATGCTGCGCGAGGTGGAATGGGGCGCGCTCGATGTGATGGTGGTGGACATGCCGCCCGGCACCGGCGACGCCCAGCTCACCATGGCGCAGCAGGTCCCGCTCAAGGGCGCGGTCATCGTCTCGACGCCGCAGGACCTCGCGCTGATCGACGCGCGGCGCGGCATAGCGATGTTCAGGCGCGTCAACGTGCCGGTGCTCGGCATCGTCGAGAACATGAGCTATTTCATGTGCCCGCAATGCGGCACGCGCTCCGACATTTTCGGCCACGGCGGCGCGCGTCACGAGGCCGAGCGTCTCGGCGTGCCGTTCCTCGGCGAGGTGCCGCTGCACATGACGATCCGCGAGAAGTCGGATTCTGGCTTGCCTGTGGTCGCGACCGAGCCCGATGGTCCGCACGCCACGATCTATCGCGACATCGCCGCCAGGGTGCGCGATCAGCTCAAGGGCGCCCCCGCGGGCCGCCCGGCGCCCAAGATCGTGATCGAGGCTTAACTTACGCCGTATTGCCGCGCCGCTTGCTGCTTCGAGCTTGTGGTCCCCAGCCGGGAATGAAGCTCGCGGACAGCCATGGACAGGTCGCGAAGATCGTAGGGCTTCTGCACGATGGAGAAGCCCTCGCGCACCGCCTGCTGTGCGCTCTGGCTGTAGCCGGACGTGAGCAGGACCGGAAGCTCGGGATGGTGCTCGCGCACGATGCGGGCAAGCTCGAGTCCGCCGACGCTTCCCGGCATCAGAATATCCGAAAAGACCAGGTTGTAGGCGCCGTTGGTCTTGAGCTTGTGCAAGGCTTCCGCGCCGTTCGAGACATGATGGGCTTGATAGCCCATCTGCTCGAAGTAGCTCGACGAGATCGCCGCCACTTCCTCGTTGTCCTCGACGAGCAGAACGAGCCCCTGGTCGGCGGCATCGCCGTCGTCCTCGAAGGCGTCCCAACGCGGGACGTCGACGGGCTCGTCGGTCAGCGGCAGATACAGACTGACCGTCGTGCCGTGTCCCGGCTTGCTGCGGATCATCGCCGTGCCGCCCGATTGCTTGGCGAAACCGTACGCCTGGCTCAGTCCCAGACCGGTGCCTTTGCCGGCGGCCTTGGTCGTGAAGAACGGCTCGAACACGCGGGAGAGTATGTCGGACGGGATGCCGGTACCGGTGTCGCTCACGTCGATGATCACGAAATTGCCGTGCAGCCCGTCGGTCTCGATCTCGCCGGCCAGGGTAACGTTCTTGACCGATACTGTGAGCGCGCCGCCGTCGGGCATGGCATCGCGCGCGTTGACGCCGAGATTGAGCAGCGCGAGCTCGAACTCGGTACGGTCGATCCGGATGCGACACGGGGTTTCGGGCGCCGACACCTTGATCTCGATGTTTCCCCGCAGCGAGCGACGCAGCATCTCGCTCATGTTGGGAAGCAGCTCCACCAGGTCGACCACGGACGTTTCCAGGGTTTGCCGTCGCGCGAACGAGAGCAATTGGCTGGTCAGAACCTGGCCGCGTTTCACCGCATTGGTGATCAGTTGGAGCGCGCGTCCCGTGCCGGGCTCGGGGGTGATCCTGCCGAGCATGAAGGTGGCGCCGCTGATCACCATCAGCAGGTTGTTGAAATCATGCGCGACGCCGCCGGTGAGCTGGCCGATGGCCTCCATGCGTTGCGATTGCCGCAGCGCCTCTTCCGTTCGTTTGCGTGCCGTGATGTCGATCGATCCGGACAAGGTCCGCACGACGGCGCCCGACTTCTGCACCCGTGCGGACAGCAACACGTCCAACACCGCGCCGGACTTCTTGACGAACTGAAACTCGGCTTCCTTGATTTCCCCGTCGGCATGCAGGATCGGCCAGGCAGTCTGCTCGTAGCGTGTCCTGGAGTCTTCGGTCATGAAGTCGGTCAGCACTCTGCCGACGGCCTCGGCGCGCTCGTAGCCGATCAGGTCCAGCCAGGCGTCGCTGGCCTGCTCGATCCTGCCGTCGGGCGCGAGCGAATAGAGCGGGAGAGGCGTTTCGCGATAAAGCTTGCGCAATTGCTCCTCGCTTTCACGCAGCAGGATCGTCTCCCGTTCGGCCAAGACCGCGAATTGGCGATCGAACAGGGACGCGATGAGCGCGCACACCAGTATGACGAAAGTGATGCCGGCGACGGCCAGCGCGAGGTTGGTCTCTGCGAACCCGGCGGTGCCGCGCGCTTCGTCGACGTGCGAATGAGCGGTGAACATTGCCGCCGCCATGCCGGTGTAGTGCATTCCCGAGATGGCAAATCCCATCACCACCGCGGCCACCACCTTTTGCCAGATGACCGAGGTGCGGAAAGCGAGCCACAGGGCGGTGGTCGAAGCTCCGATCGCGATGAACACGGACAGCGCGACGTAGATCGGGTCGTAGTGCAGGTGCGCCGGCATCCGCATGGCGGCCATGCCGGTATAGTGCATTGCCACGATTCCGATCCCCATGAAGAGGCCGCTCAGCGCGAGCTGGAGTTGCGTCGCCCGGCGCGTGCCGATCACGTAGAACCCGATGCCGGTGACGGCCATCGCTACGACCAGCGAGAACGCCGTAAGACCCAGGTCGAAGCTCACGGTCATCGGCATGATGAATGCCAGCATGGCGATGAAATGCATCGACCAGATGCCGCCGCCCATGGCGATTGCGGCAATGGCAAGCCAGCCGGTGCGCGCCCAGCCGCGCGATACGCGCACCCGGCCGCCGAGGTCGAGCGCGGAGTACGAGGCAAAGCACGCCACCAGGATCGATAGCGCGACGAGAGAGAAGTCGTAGCTGCCGATGATGCTCATGCCGCCCGCTCGATGATGATCTTGGTTTGAAGATTCGCGCGGAGCCTCGGAACCCGGCTTGCGGCCGAGCGGTTGCGGGCCTCGACGGACCCATCGGCCGACCGGTTCAGCTCAGTCCCGGATATTCGCATGGCAAGACCGTTGGGTTCCCCAATCGGAACACTGCCGTTCATGGACGCGGTGACATTGCACGTTGTCGACGATTTCCGAGAGAAAGGTTGTCACCCTCAGATTTGGCGAAAATTTGCACAGCCTCGTGCGGCACACGCAGGGGGCGAATGCGGGAAGGGATGCGATCATCAAAGTTATTGCGGTAGGTTGTCGTCACCGCATTGTTCCGGAGCAGTGGCTCAGTCCTCCACCCACATCCGCAGCAGATTGGCGGACGACTTCGACAGCAGGTCGAACTCCGCGCTCTTGCCTTCGCGCGCGAATAGCTGCCGCCGCGCGGTGTCGAGATCGAACAACAGCTCGCGCTGGGCCGGATCGCGCACGAAGCTGCGCACCCAGCCGACCGCCGCGAGGCGCGTGCCGCGCGTCACGTCGGCGACGCGGTGAAGCGAGGTGGCGGAATAGGCGATGAGCGCGCCGGCATCGAGCTTGAAGGTTTCTTCGCCCGACGCGCCTTCGATCGTGAGCTCGCCGCCGTCGTAGCTTGCGGGCTCCGAGAGAAAGAGCGTGAACGACACGTCGGTGCGCATGCCGCCCATGAGCGCGTCATCCACGTGGCTGCCGTAATGCATGCCGGTTTCGTAGCGGGAGAAGAGCAGGGGAGACAGCGCCTTCGGCCGCACCGCGAGGCGAAACACCTCGTTGCCGAGGATGCGCTCGGCGATGAGCTTGCGGATGGTTTCGAGCGAACGGTCGGAGCCCTCGGCCTGCCGGTTGTTCTTCACGCCCTGCGCGGCGAAACCGGCGGTAACCTTGCCGTCGACGAAATGCGCACCTGCGAGCGTGGCGACCACGGTCGCGACCTCGTCGGCCGACAGCACGTTGCCGATTGCGATCTGCATCGAGGCCCTCGCTTCATCTTGATGATGGGCCACTAGTGTGGCGGTTCAGAAGTCCGCATCATTTTTGCCGCGAGTTCGTAATGCGGACTTCTGAACCGAAGCCACACTAGATCAATAAGTTGCTAGTGTCCTTCGATTCCGAAGTTCGCAACGAGGGCGCCGCGAAATGATGCGAACTTCGGAATCGGGACACTAGCGGCGGCCGAAGGCGCAATAGCGGCGACGAGCGTTGTTGGAACGATTCAAATCTACGCGTTACTGGACGCGTTGGTTTCGCGATAATATCTGTGTCGGACCAAATCCACGGAACGGCAGAATCGCAAATGAAAACCAAATCCAAGATCTGGCTCGGCGTCGGGGCCTGCGTGGTGGTCGGAACCGGCTTCGCCGGTGCTACCGGACCGCTGGCGTCACCGGCAGCGTCCGACTTGAGCGCGCCGCCCGGTCCCGCTGCCGACACTGCGATTCCGGCCACGGCCTTCGGCCGCATCGTCCTCGCGCAACACGCCCATCCCCAGCCGGCGCAAGCCGGTGGCCAGGGCGGGGAGGGCGGTGAATCCAAGGGTCTCGCCAATCTGCCGCCTGATCTGGCCTTTGCCGCGCGGATCGCCTTGTTGCGAGGCCATCTGCTCGTTGGAGATGAGCTGGTGAAGCAGCGGCAATGGAACGCAGCGCTCCCGCACTTCCTCCATCCGGGCGAGGAGATCTACGGCGACATCAGGGATCAGCTCGCCGACTACAAAGTGCCGCCGTTCGAGGCGGCACTCAAGACGCTGGCCGGTGCCGTCAAGGCCAAGAAAGGCGGCAACGACTACACCAAGGCACTCAAAGCCGTGAACGACGCTCTCATTGCCGCCGATGCCGGCATGAAGGCGAAACAGAGCAACTGGCCGGGCTTTGTCGTCGAGGCGGCGGTCGAGGCGCTCAAGACGGCGACCGGCGAATATCAAGCCGCGATCGTCGACGGCAAGATCGCCAAGCCGGTCGAATATCAGGACGCCCGCGGTTTCATCCTGCAGGCCGAGCGCATGATCGAGAGTGTCGCCCCGGATTTGCAGAAGAAGGACCCCGCCGCGTTGGGTAACGTGCGGGCCGTGTTGGCCGAGGTCCTGAAGGCCTTCCCGTCGCCGATCCCGCCGCGTACGCCGGTGAAGGAACCCGGCGCTGTGCTCGCCGACGTGTCGCGCATTGAACTCGCCGCCGGCAAGCTCATGTGAGGGTGATGCGGGCGCCTATGAAAATGCGCCTCGTCGTCGTGGCTTTTCTCGCTGGCGGAGCGATCGGCGTGTCGGCGGCGCTGCTGCTGCCATCACCCGCGCCGCATGCTGCGCCCGCCGGCAACCTCGCGGCGCTCAAGGCTTCCTTTCGCCGGCCCGCGACGGTGCCGTTTCCGGCCGACAATCCATTCTCCGAATCCAAGCGTGCGCTCGGCGAGGCGCTGTTCCACGACAAGCGGCTTTCCATCGACGGCAGTCTCGCATGCGCGAGCTGTCACGAGCGCGGCAAGGGCTTCGCCGACGGCAAAGTGCAGGGGCGGGGCGTGCCCGGGCGTCCGCTCAAGCGCCACACCCCCACGTTGTGGAATCTCGCCTGGTCGGCGCCGGTGTTTTGGGACGGGCGTGCGCGCAGCCTCGAGGAGCAGGTGGCGGGACCGATCGAGTCGCCCGACGAGATGGCGCTGCCGATGGCGACGGCGGTCGCGCGGCTCGCCGCCGATCCCGCGATGGTGCGCGCGTTCGCCGAGGCCTTTCCCGCGGCGCCGCGCGTGGATGCCACAAATCTCGCCAAGGCGATCGCGACCTACGAGCGGACCTTCGTGTCGCCGGTCACGCGCTTCGACCGCTGGATTGCCGGCGACGAGCGTGCGCTGACACCGAGCGAGATCGCCGGCTTCCGGCTGTTCACCGGCAAGGCGCAATGCGTAAAGTGCCACAGCGGATTTGCGTTCACCGACTACGCCTTCCACGACATCGGCCTGCCCGGGGACGATCGCGGCCGCGGCGCGGTGCTGCGCTTGGAGGTCGCCGAGCACGCCTTCAAGACGCCGGGGCTGCGCGAGATCGCCCGCTCCGCTCCCTACATGCATGACGGCTCGCTCGTCACGCTCGACGCGGTGGTCCGCCATTACGCGAGCGGCGTGGTCGAGCGGCCGACGCTCTCCAAGGACCTCGCGCGCAAGCTCGATCTGTCGGCGGCCGAGCGCGCCGACCTCATTGCCTTTCTCGGCACTTTGACCAGCGAGGGGCCGCCGGTGCTGCCGGACAAGATCGTGCCGGTGCAGAGCGGACCGACCGAGCCGGCGGCGGCGGTCTCCACGGTGTCGCAGGACGACAAGGCGTTCCATCCCACTCACATTGCCCTTCCGCCGAGTGGGCGATTGTGGATCGTCAACAACGACACGCGGACCCACAATGTCCGTGTGTTCGACCCCGCGCTCGACTTCGATTCCGGCGCCCAGGAGCCGGGCGAGACCGTCGAGATCGCATTTCCCGCCAGCGGCTCGTTCCTGGTGTTCTGCGGCATTCATCCGAAGATGGAGCTGTACGTCGACGTTA
>Ga0126382_10000189_pt1 | contig 23039 bp, 23 predicted proteins | sample PanSoiMetPlot_30_FD_92548 | JGI IMG/M metagenome (GOLD analysis project Ga0126382, IMG submission 92548) | Tropical forest soil microbial communities from Panama - MetaG Plot_30 | ecosystem: Environmental > Terrestrial > Soil > Tropical forest > Bulk soil | place: Panama | collected 2016-02-17
CCAAAAGGTCCGAAAGCTCTGCCAGGTTCGGCTTGATCAGCGTGGCTCCTTCATACGAATCCTCGGACGCGCGCCCTCTGCCTTGTGCTTTCGGCATGTGTTGTGCAGCTATTGATCTCGCGGACCGAAAAACGGCGAGCCCAACAACACGAGAATCCATATTGCGGCGAGAGCGCCGAAGGCAATGACCAATACGCCCATTTGCCACCCCCTGACTGCGAATTCTACCTAGAACTACCCTAGCACTTGCAAGGTCCATGGAGTATGCGGCAAAAAAAGCCGGCCGCGCAGCATTGCGCGGACGGCTGAAAAACAACGATCGTTATATCAGTTGCCGTCGATGGTTTTGATAACGCTCGACATTGGACGCGCCGTTTCCAGGCCGCCGCCCATCTCCTTGAGCACAATGTCGGTGTATTCCTTCATTGGCTCGGCCGGGGTCTTGCCGACGACCTGCACGACTTTATAGCCGCCATCTTTTAGTTTCTTGAGCAGGTCGGGCGCCGCCTTGGCAGTCGCTTGCTGGAAGTCGTGCATCAGAATAATGCCCTTGCCGTGCTTCTCCAGCTTTTTCATGACCGCGGCGATGACTTGTTCGGGCTTGCGCATTTTGAAGTCGAACGAATCCATGTCGGTGGAGAAAACGCCGAGATTGCGTTCGCCTACATATTTCAGAAGCTCGGGCGGATGCTTCAGGGCCGGGAAGCGAAAGAACGGACCGACTGGCTTGTTCCCGAGAGCGATGCTGACAGCGGCAACGCCCTTTTCAATTTCATCCTTGCCTTCTTGTTCGTTTAGCTTCGACAAATCCTTATGTGACCAGGTGTGTGTGCCAACAGTATGGCCAGCCTCGGCAACCAGCTTCATGATTTCGGGATGCCACCCGGCGTGCTTGCCGATCGGAAAGAACACGGCTTTAGTGCACTGGTCGGCCAATGCTTTGAGCACAGCCGGCGTATGTCCAGGCCATGGACCGTCGTCGAAAGTCAGCACGATTTCATGATCGCGCAAAAAATCATAAGCCTTGAAATGCTCGAATCCGAAGCCGGGTCCGCCAGTCGTGTCGATCTCGACAATGCGGGAAACTCCGAGGGCGTTGGGATTGTCGCATTTCACGGCTACGGGGGCCGGTGTTGCAGGCGGGGTTGGCGCGGGAGCCTGCACGGTCTGAGCCCAGGCGATTGTGACCGTCGACACTGAGATCGCCATAGCGATCGCAAAAGCGCGCATCAGATTCTCCATACGTGGTAGGTGTGCATTTTCGTAAGTCCATTCATCACGGCTTTGACGAATCGAGTCAACACCACGCCCCTATACCACTAAAACGCCGACATTTATTGGTGCTAGGATGGTTAATCTAAGGCGGCTGGGGGCGGCGCCGCATTGCTTGAGTTCCTTATCGACCTTATCTAAGCCAATGACCGCATTTTCTGGAGGGACCAATGCCGGCGATCAATTCCGTCGCTGCGCTGGCGAGGCCCCTTTTGATGGCTGTGATCGCGGGCGGGGTCCTGTTGGCGGTGGCACTGACCGTTGGACTGTGGGCTTATTACGGCACTGCGGTCTTTTTCGAAATGGTGCGCGCAGGCTGGGCCGCGTGCTTCTAATAAAGTCTGTCTTCCGATGACCGCGCGAACGTCGCAGATTCTCCTGATCCTTTCCGCATTTATGACCGGCCTCGTCGTTTTCGCGGGCGTGTTTCTTTATGCAACCGGGAACTTTGGCGGCGGCGGGGGCGCGTTATCGGTGATTGGCGGTCCTTTCAGGTTGATCGACGAGAACGGCAATACGATCACTGATGCAGATCTCAAAGGAAGACCTTTCCTCGTGTTCTTCGGCTATACGCATTGCCCGGACATCTGTCCGACTACGCTGTTCGATGTGTCTGAGGTCATGCGGGCGCTCGGCAAGGATGCAAACCGCGCCGGCGCCCTGTTCGTCACGGTAGACCCGGAGCGCGACACCCCTGCCGTCATGAAAGACTATTTGTCTAGCTTCGATCCGCATTTGCGCGGGGCCACCGGTGATCGTGCCGCAATCGATGCCGCCGAAAAGGCCTACCGCGTTTACGCAAAAAAAATTCCGACAGAGAATGGCGACTACAACATGGATCATACTGCCTTGGTCTACCTGATGGACAAGCAAGGGCGTTTTGTCGCGCCGTTCAATCTAAAGCGACGGCCGGAGGAAGCTGCCGCGGATTTGAGACGTTATCTCTAGTCCAAGATTTGAGTCACCTCGCCAGGCCTTACTAAGCCGGACAGAGGATGCGCAAGTTCGGGTAACGTCTGCTGGTGCCCGCCGCGAGGCTTCATCGAATCCATGCTCTGCCTTTCTCCAGCGTAATGGCGCGCAAATCACGCCGCACGCTACGCTGTCAGCGAGAAGCAGCAGCCAAGCCTTCCGTTTGGTGCGGAGATTCCGGTAGCCTATACACGAGGATTTTTTTACTTGCCAAGAGTGTCCAAACTCGCGATCGGATGGGGGCTTAAGCGTGTGCGTTGCTGGATACAAATTTCACGCGTGCAACACGTGTTCGAGCGCCGGCGGCGGTTGCTCGCAACATTCTGATCGCAGTGCGCCTAAATCCTTTCGTTTGTCTCGTGTACTTTGATCTGACTGTGCGGAAATTTTTGCTTGATTTCGAAGCCAGCTTTTAGCGCTTCTACGAAGGTTTGATGCTCTGATCTTATTTTTCCATCGATTTCCAGGGCATAGCACTCGTGAAGCCGCGCATTTGTGAAATTAATGGCTGTCATGAGAGACCCCGTCTAAGTCACCCCAGACACCGAACAATGCTCCGCAGTTATTTCCGTTTGATTAACGACCAACGCCACGATGGCAGCCAGCCTTTATTCAAGCTAGGCGAAATTGGAAATTATCGAACTTGCAGCGTTCTTCGCTAATTTCCGCGTTGCGAAGACGTCAAATCGAGCACCGGCAGGCGGTAATTGAGCCTCGCCAGAAGAAGGCCATCGCTGCGGTCTTAAACCTTTGTATAGGTACCCGTCCCTTTTCGATAATGAGCACTCACCCGTGTACAACAGAGCGTATCCAAACTTAGCCCCCGTATCGCCAACGCCGGTGCAGTGTATGGCGTCCGAGGAGATGCGAATGCCAATTTTGTCGTACTTTATGATTGTGGGATCGGTGCTTGCCGGATTGTTATTTTGGCTAAGCAGTGCGATTGAGCCCGAACGCGCAGTGGCCCTCAAGACATCGCAAACGATCGGCATCCCGAAGCCTTTCAAAGCTCTACCGGAAGCAAACCCAACAATAACAAGCGTCAATATCGCTGCTAAACCTCCATTCGTGATGGTAATCGCAGCCGGTTATTTGATGAGCTATGCTCCCAATCGGACGGAACGCTTTCGGCCGTGTCTTCTACGTAGGGCGTGTACTAAGGGCGCGTAGCTCCCGATTTTACGCGGGCCTATCGGGTATGTGCCCCAACAGCAACAATCGAAAAGATTCGCAACAGCGACTGCTTTCGGTTGCTCGACACCGATCAAAAGTCGGCTCACTATTTGAGACGGTGGGTCTCAGCTTGGGGCTCAAGCAAAGCCTTTGCTAGCTCTCCAGATGGGATATCTGCTCCTGTATACTGGGATGACCGCTGTGCCAACTGCGGGCTCCGAGAAGGCATATACAGGTCGCTTGCGGCGTTTCTAGAACGCCATTGGTGGGCCGATGCTCCCGTGAACGACGGCTTATTCGTTCGAAGGGACGCCAAACGGCGAAACCTTAACTGGCTTTCGCTGCGCGGTGATAAGGAGGCGGGGGTTGCTAACGCGACCCTCGCTTCTTTTTGGCTGTTACCGCCGCATTGGGCGCCAAATAAAGAGCTATAACAAACCTATTCGCCAGCCAGAATCATTTCTTCTGTGCCCTCGGCGCTACAGCCGTCACTGCGGGTAATGGTTATGGTGTGACCCACGCAACGATTCAACAGCGGGTATCTGCGATGCTGGCGTACGTAGTGAGCGAAGGAAGGCTGTTTGCCCTGAAGCCTTCAGAATGGTCAATGCTCCTCGGCGGCGTGACGCTTTGCGGATTGCTGGCGTTGCTGCTTGGATGAGCGGGTAGCGCAACGCGCAACTGACGCGATTCCCGAAATTTCCTCATTTCGTCCCGCAAAGTTTCCTCGCGTATGGCGAGCAATTTGACTGCGCACCACGGCGGACTTGGGCGACGTGAGTGAAATGTCTGCTAGGGGCTAATAGCGGACATCGATGGTCCCCAGGGGGATTTACAAAGGGCAGAAGCGGACGTCGCAGCGAGGTCTAAATGGCAATACAACTACTAGGCGAGACTCAGTAAGCGCTTGAAGACAGTTCGTGTGTCTGGGCGGAAACGGGAGCCGGTGTTAGAAGGCACAACCTATGTCGGAATTTATGTCGCATTATTTGGTCCCGGCCGCTGTCGTCGCCGTGGCGATCGTGCTGCTGCTCGGCCTGATAAACATGATGCGCGGCGGCTCGCCGAACCGCTCGCAGAAGTTGATGCGGCTTCGCGTACTTCTTCAGTTCGTTGCCATCATCGTAATCATGGCAACAATCTGGGCGATGGGTCGATAGATCAGGAAACGAAAACCGCTGCCTCACTTCATCGGAGCTGCGCGCATATACTCCACCTTTTCCTTCTGCTTTTTGGTCTTTTTCTTCTTGGCGGCGGAGTAGTCGGCGGTCGCAGCTTTAGCGGAGTGTTGGCTCTCGGCTCCGCAAGCTTGCGCGGGGACAGTGGCCGGCAGCACCAGAAATGTGCCAGCAATTGCAATCGTTAGAATACGCATGAACGTCACCATCTTTTGAGTCGCGAAACCGGATAAGATAAAGATACCCCGAATCCCCAACGGAGAGAAAGGCTGAGCGAGGACGACATGGTTGTGCTGAACCGTATTTACACTCGGACTGGCGATGACGGGACGACCTCGCTTGGAACAGGCGCCCGGCGCAAGAAATACGACCTCAGAGTTGAAGCCTATGGCACTGTCGACGAAGTCAATGCCGTGATCGGCCTGGTGCGTTTGCACACCGCTGGCGACAAGGCGCTCGACGCCGCGCTCGGCCGAATCCAAAACGATCTTTTCGATGTCGAAGCCGATCTGTGCTTGGCCGAAAAGGGGCCTGGCGGCGCAAGGCTGACCGTGACCGATGCCCAGGTCGCTTGGCTGGAAGGCGAAATCGACCGTCTCAATACTGAGCTCGCGCCCCTGAAGTCGTTTATCTTGCCGGGCGGTCGTCCTGTTTCTGCCTATTTGCATCTGGCCCGGACCGTTTGCCGGCGTGCCGAACGGGTCATGGTCGAACTTAAGGACAAAGCGGATGGGAGCGTCTCGGAGCCTTCGCTCAAGTACGTCAATCGGCTCTCGGATTATCTCTTCGTTGCTGGCCGGTATGCCAACGATAAGGGCGCGGCCGATGTACTGTGGGCGCCCGGCCAGAATCGCTAAACTTCATGTGCGGCGCAGCATAAACGTTGACAGGCCAACGGCGCGGCCTTTAGCTTCTGCCCGCTTTCCTCAAATTCCCATCCGGATGGGGGATCATGAAGATTCTGGTACCCGTGAAACGGGTGGTCGATTTCAACGTTAAGATCCGCGTCAAGCCGGACGGTTCCGGCGTCGAACTTGCCAACATCAAGATGTCGATGAATCCTTTCGACGAGATCGCGGTCGAGGAGGCGATCCGTCTGAAAGAGGGCGGTAAGGCGACGGAGATCGTGGTGGTCTCCATCGGCCCGGCTCAGGCATCCGAGACAATCCGGACTGCGCTCGCTATGGGCGCCGACCGCGGCATCTTGGTGAAGACAGATGGTGTGGTTGAGCCCTTGGCGGTGGCGAAGATCCTTAAGGCGATCGTCCAAGCAGAAAAGCCTGGCTTGGTCATCATGGGCAAACAGGCAATCGATGACGACTGCAATCAGACCGGACAGATGCTGGCGGCTCTGTTGAACTGGGCGCAGGGTACCTTCGCATCGAAACTTGTGATCGAAGGTGACGCGATCGACGTGACGCGTGAAGTCGATGGCGGTTTGCAGACGGTCAAACTGACAATGCCTGCGATCATCACAACCGATCTGCGTCTCAACGAGCCGCGTTACGCCTCGCTGCCGAACATCATGAAGGCGAAGAAAAAGCCGATCGAGGAAAAAGTCCCGGATGCTTATGGCGTGGATGTTAAACCGCGGCTGCAGGTGCTGAAAACAGCCGATCCGATGGGACGCAAGTCAGGGGTAAAAGTTGGATCGGCGGCCGAGCTGGTCAGCAAGCTCAAAGACGAGGTGGGGGTGCTCTAGATGGCCGCCACACTTCTCGTCGCTGAGCACGACAATAAAACACTCAAGGACGCCACTAACAAGGCTCTCACAGCCGCCAAAGGGATCGGTGCTGAGGTTCACGTGCTGATCGCCGGCAAGGATTGCAAGGCCGTAGCCGACGCTGCCGCCAGGCTCGACGGCGTAACAAAAGTATTGCTGGCGGACGCCGCGCCTTACGAGCATAACCTAGCAGAGCCATTCGCCGCCCTTATCTTTTCCCTTGCCGGAAGCTACGATGCCATCGTTGCGCCGGCAACGACGACTGGCAAGAACGTGATGCCACGCGTTGCCGCCTTGCTCGACGTCATGCAAATTTCCGATATCACGAAGGTTGTCTCACCGGATACATTCGAGCGTCCGATCTATGCCGGCAATGCCATTCAAACCGTAAAGTCGTCTGAGGCGAAGAAGGTTATCACCGTGCGAACATCGACCTTCCAGGCGGCGGATGCGGGAGGATCGGCGAGCGTGGAAATTATCACGGCTGCAGCCGACCCGGCTCTTTCATCTTTCGTCGGGGAGCAGCTGTCGAAATCAGACCGGCCCGAGCTGACTTCGGCGAAAATTATCATCTCCGGCGGCCGTGCTTTGCAGAGCCGCGAGAACTTTTCGAAATTCATCGAACCGGTTGCCGATAGGCTTGGTGCGGCGGTTGGCGCCTCGCGCGCTGCGGTCGACGCGGGTTATGCGCCCAACGACTGGCAGGTGGGCCAGACCGGCAAGGTCGTAGCACCGGAGCTATATATCGCGGTCGGAATTTCCGGCGCGATTCAGCATCTCGCCGGGATGAAAGACTCCAAGGTGATTGTTGCTATCAACAAGGATGAGGAGGCGCCGATCTTTCAGGTGGCCGACTACGGTCTGGTGGCGGATCTCTATCAAGCCCTGCCGGAACTGGCGGCGGAGCTCGACAAGGTCAAGCGTTGACTATGTGGCAATTTTCTTGTGGCGCTAATGGTTTCATTCGGCGGTACATCGTAAAACTATAACAAATTAAAATTTAATCGAAATCGAGGCCGAGAGCAGGGACTTTGCATCGATCGGACAAGACCATGGCAGCCAAAGTTCAGAGTATCGGAGTGATCGGTGCCGGTCAGATGGGAAATGGCATAGCCCATGTCTGCGCGCTGGCGGGATATTCGGTTTTGCTCAACGACGTGTCAGCCGATCGCATTAAAGCCGGAATCGCGACAATCAACGGCAACATGGCTCGTCAGGTCGGGAAAAAGTCCATCAGCGAGGACGACCGCAAAAGCGCGCTAGCCCGCATTAAGCCGGCGGAGAAATACGACGCGCTCTCAGACTGCGATTTGGTGATTGAAACAGCGACCGAAAAAGAAGAGGTCAAGCGCAAGATTTTTTCGGAACTGTGCGCTTCTCTGAAGTCAGACGCCATACTCGCGACAAATACATCATCGATTTCAATCACGCGTTTGGCGTCTTCTACTGATCGACCCGAGCGGTTCATCGGCATTCATTTCATGAACCCGGTGCCGTTGATGGAGTTGGTCGAGCTAATCCGTGGCATCGCTACCGATGACGCCACCTTCGAGACCAGCAAGGCTTTCGTCGCCAAATTGGGTAAAACCATTGCGGTGTCGGAGGACTTCCCCGCGTTCATCGTGAACCGCATCCTGTTGCCGATGATCAATGAGGCGATTTATACGCTTTACGAAGGCGTCGGAAACGTCGAGGCAATTGACACCGCGATGCGTCTCGGCGCGCACCATCCGATGGGGCCGCTCGAGCTCGCTGATTTCATCGGCCTTGATACCTGTCTGTCGGTTATGCAGGTGCTCCACGAGGGATTAGCCGATTCAAAATACCGGCCGTGCCCACTACTGGTGAAATATGTGGAGGCTGGCTGGCTAGGGCGAAAGACTCAACGCGGCTTCTACGATTATCGCGGCGAGAAGCCGGTGCCGACGCGGTAACTTGCTGGTCGCGGCGTCCTGGTTATTTCGCATATTCATCGTGCCGACGCACCCAGGCCATCGTCCATGGCAAGGCGTCTTCGTCACGACCCTTTGGCGCCATGTCGAGGAAATTATAGGTGCCGATAAGAATATCGAGCCCGCGTGCGTAGGATGAATATGTATGCAGCACCCCGCCTGCTTCATTCTTGATGAATGCGCTCAAGCCCGGCGCTTCTTCGCTCGGAAATTCCGTCATCGCGTAGTTGTATTCGACTTTGCCGCGCGCCTTTTCCTCCGGCGTAAACGAGACGTGGAAATCATGGTTGAAGTCATTGCCAAACGATGACACCCATTTGAATTTCCAGCCCATACGCTTTTTGTAAGCCTCAATTTCGGCAAGCGGCGCGCGGGACACCACGGCCAAGGTCACGTCGCGCTGGGCGAGGTGGATCACCGCGCCGTCGAAATGGTCGGCCAGGAACGAGCAGCTCGGGCACCCCTGGACCCAACCGGGGCCAAGCATGAAGTGATAAATGATAAGCTGACTCTTGCCGCCAAATAAGTCGGATAGCGTCTCCCGGCCCTTCGGCCCTTCGAATACGTAGTTTTTTTCAACTTTGACCCAGGGCAGGGCACGCCGCGCGTCGTTTAACTGGTCGCGTGCCTTGCTGAATTCTTTTTCCTTTGCCAGCAGCGCCTTGCGCGCAACCAACCATTCGTTTTGTAAAACGATCGCATGTTGCATGATCTGAGCTCCATATGACTGTCAGGCTTTTGGCGGCGTGATCCAACCGACACCCGCGCCGCCCGGCTCGCGCAGGATGGCGATGCGACCAACGCCGGGAATGTCGAAGATCGGCCGCAAGAGCGTAGCGCCGGCCGATTGCGCCTTCTTCACCCGTGCATCGACATCGTCGACGGCGAGATACGCCATCCAGCTTTCTGGAACGCCATCGAATTGCGGGCTAGTTAGTGGAAATAGGCCGCCAACATATTTATCTCCCATCTTGGCAACCCAATAAGTGCCATCGGGCATGGGCATAGCTTCGAAGCTCCATCCGATAGTAGCGCTGTAGAATTTTTTTGCCTTCTCGGCATCACGCGTCATCAACTCGTTCCAGTAGAAATGTCCGTGCGACCATTCGTGCGCCATGGGCAACTCCCGTCGCTATGCCGTAAGATATTTGTCGAGTTTTTCCATCGCGCTTGTCCAACCGCCTTCATGGCGATCGCGCGCGGCTTCATCAAAGAACTGCTCGTGCAGTAGCGTCATGATTGTCCCATCTCCGTCGCGTTTGAATGTCAGCGTCACGAGCGATTCGCGCTCGGGCGTGGACTTCCAGGCCCAGGTGAAGACGAGCTTTTCGTTCGGGATCACCTCGCGGTAGACACCGCTGACATCGTGTTGCTCGCCGTCCGGCGATTGCATGAGCCAGCGGTAACGGCCGCCGATGCGTGGGTCGCTTTCTACGCGCAGAGGCTCAACTTTGCCAGGTCCCATCCAGCATTTTACTTTTTCCGGATCTGTCCACGCTGCGAAGACTTTTTCCGGCGGTACCTTGAAGCGGCGCTTGATCGTGAGACTTGGTTTGGTTGTGATAATGGCCATGTGTCTTCCTCCAAAAAGGCAGCAAGCTGGTCGAGCCGCTCGGTCCAGAATTTCTGATAGCGATTGAGCCAAACATTGGCTTCGCGCATCGGTTCCGCACGCAGGCGGCACCTCACAATACGGCCGTTCTTCTCACGTCCAATGAGACCGGCATGAGACAGCACGTCAAGATGCTTCATGACTGCCGGCAGCGACATCATGAACGGTTTAGCAAGCTCGCCAACCGACAGATCTTCCTTTTCGCTCAGCTGGGCGAGTAACGCCCGGCGTGTTGGATCGGCCAGCGCTGCAAACGTGCGATCAAGATGGGCTCTACGATAGTAAACCATTTGGTTAAGTATAGTACCGTGCCGTCTATTGTCAAGCGAGCAGCATTTAACTTTCGTTGAGAATGCAACTGTCGAACTGCGGCTGGATGGATAAACGCTTAGCCTGAACCGCCAGCGCCGCGCTATCGTCCTAATCCCGCCTGGATCAGCTTGATCGCATCGTCACTTGCCCACTCGGCGGGCCCCGCGATGCTGCCGATCTCGCAGCCCTGTGGGTCTATCAGCAAGGTCGTGGGCATGCCGAACGCGCGACCGACGGCCTTAAGATCTTGAAAGGTACGAGCGGCCGGGTCGCCATAATAGGCAAGCTTCTGTACCCCTACCTCCTTCAGCCACTCCTTTGGTTTACCGGCGTCGCGCGTATCGATATTGATCGCCACCACCTCAAATTCCGGTCCGCCAAGCCGCTGTTCCAACGCGTCGAGCGCAGGCATTTCCTTGCGGCAGGGTACGCACCAAGTGGCCCACAGGTTGAGCAGCACGGTGCGCCCACGCCAGTGCTCCAGCGTCAGGGGCTTGCCGGTGGCGTCCTGAAAAGCAAGAGCCGGGACCTTCAAAGGACGTTTGGCAACGTTAACGGCGGCCACCTCGCCACGAGCGAGTGGCGCCAGTTTCTTGGCTAACTCGACGGCCGGCCGACAGGCGGCGTCGCCGCCCACATTGCGCGTGAGGGTCGCAATCCCGTATACCCCCGCAAGCCCAACCACGACTCCGGCGATTCCGCCAGCCAAAACCATGGCAAGGCGTCTTTTGGCGAAGATGGCTTGGGAGCTGGTCATGAGCGGCTTGGTGGATATGCCATGAGCAACAAAACGTGGGGTGGGCGGTTCACGTCTGGCTCCGACGCCATCATGGAGGAAATCAACGCTTCCATCGATTTCGACCGGCATCTCTATCGTCAAGACATCGCTGCATCCAAGGCCCACGCGGACATGCTGGCCAAGCAAGGCATTATTACGGCCGACGATGCGAAAAAGATCACTCATGGTCTAGACACGATCCTGTCAGAAATCGAGGCGGGCAAATTCTCGTTCAAGCGCGCTCTGGAAGACATCCACATGAATGTGGAAGGCCGTCTTTACGAGCTGATCGGCGAGGCGGCGGGCCGGCTGCACACCGCGCGCTCTCGCAACGACCAAGTGGTGACTGATTTCAGACTTTGGGTGCGCGACACTGTTGACGCGCTTGATGTTGCGCTCGCTCGCTATCAGCGTGCGTTAGCCGACAAAGCGTTTGCGCACGCAGGCACGGTGATGCCCGGCCTCACCCATATGCAAACGGCGCAGCCGGTGACTTTCGGTCATCACCTGCTCGCGTATGTCGAGATGGCAGCACGTGACCGCGGCCGATTTGCGGACGCCCGAAAGCGCCTCAATGAATCTCCGCTTGGTGCAGCGGCACTTGCCGGCACCTCGTTCGCACTTGATCGCGAGATGACGGCGAAGGCACTCGGCTTTGATCGGCCGATGGCCAATTCGCTCGATGCAGTTTCAGACCGCGACTTCGTCATAGAGGTCCTTGCAGCCGCTGCAATCACTTCGGTGCATCTGTCGCGGCTTGCCGAGGAGATCGTGGTCTGGACCTCACCGCTCACCGGCTTGGTCAAGTTGTCAGATAAGTTTACAACCGGTTCCTCTATCATGCCGCAGAAACGAAATCCCGACGCCGCAGAGCTGGTGCGTGCAAAGACTGGCCGAGTGGTTGGCGCCCTCAATGCGCTCTTGATCGTGATGAAGGCCCTGCCGCTTGCCTACGCCAAAGACATGCAAGAGGACAAAGAAGGCGCAATGGATGCACTCGCGGCGCTCTCGCTGTCAATTGTGGCCATGACCGGCATGGTCGCCGATCTCGAACCAGATGCGATGCGAATGAAGAAGGCTGCCGGCAAGGGGTATGCCACGGCAACCGATCTTGCCGACTGGCTGGTCCGGGCTTTAAATATCCCATTTCGCAATGCATACCACGTCGCCAATCGCGTTGTCGCCAAGGCGGCAGAGGCGGGCGTCGCCCTGCATAGGGTTCCACTGTCGGTCATGCGTGAGGTCGAGCCACGAATGGTCGATGACGTATTCAGCGTCCTTTCGGTCGACCGTTCGGTAAAGAGCCGAACAAGCTTCGGTGGTACCGCGCCCAAAAATGTGCGCGCACAGGCGAAAAAATGGCTGCGTAAGCTCGAAAAAGAGAAATCCTGACTTCGCCTTGTTGCCCTATTTTGATATCGTTTCTCAATGCAAGGAGTCCTCGCTGTGAGGCAATCTGACCGCCCGATTCTCCATCTCGCACTGATCGGTGTCCTCGCTGCGTCGATCGGCTTGTCGGCGTGCGGACGCAAGGGGCCGCTCGACCCACCTCCCGGCGCATCCTTCACAGATGAACAAGCGACACCGGCAGGTGTGAAGACCAGGGACAAGCCCATTATGGGACCTGACGGAAAGCCGCTCGCGCCAGCGGGGGTCAACAAACCGATCCCTCTCGACGTTCTGCTCAACTGAGCGTGCCATGCACCACTTTGCTTATCGCGACGGCGTGCTGCACGCCGACGCGGTGAAACTCGATACACTCGCCGCCGCAGTCGGCACACCGTTTTATTGCTACTCGACGACGACGCTCACCCGACATTACGAAGTATTTGCCGGGGCGTTTGCCGATGTCAGCGCGCTCGTTTGTTATGCCATGAAGGCAAATTCCAATCAGGCAGTCGTCAGAACTCTTGCAAAGCTTGGCGCCGGCGCTGACGTCGTATCGGGGGGTGAGCTCAAGCGCGCGCGAGCGGCGGGCATTGCCGCCGACAAAATCGTATTCTCCGGGATCGGCAAGACCGCATCTGAGCTCGCGCTCGCCGTCGACGAGGACATTCTTTGTGTCAACGTCGAATCCGAACCCGAGCTGGAACTGCTCTCGTCCATCGCGACATCGAAGAGCCGCATTGCGCACGTTTCAGTGCGAGTCAATCCGGACATCGATGCCAGAACCCATCACAAGATCGCTACCGGGAGGGCGGAGGACAAGTTTGGTATTCCGATCAGCCGTGCGCGCGAGTTTTATACCCGTGCCGCAAAGTTCAAGGGCCTCAAGGTTGCGGGAGTCGACATGCACATCGGCAGTCAGATCACCGAACTCGATCCGTTCGGCAATGCGTTTGCGCTGCTTGCCGAGTTCGTGCGCGTTTTACGCTCCGACGGCCACACAATTTCGCACGTGGATCTTGGCGGTGGTTTGGGCATTCCTTACAGCGACGACAACGAGCCGCCGCCGCACCCTGAGGCCTACGCCGAGGTGGTCAAGCGAGCCACTAGCGGTCTCGACTGCCGATTGATTTTTGAGCCTGGCCGTCTCTTGGTCGGCAATGCCGGTGTTTTGGTTACGCGCGTGCTGTTCGTGAAGCGCGGCGAGGTAAAGAACTTCATTGTCGTCGACGCTGCCATGAACGATCTCATCCGTCCAACGTTGTATGACGCGCATCATGAGATTTGGCCTGTGGTACAACAATCTTTGTCTGCCCGCCGCGTTTGCGCCGATGTGGTTGGGCCAGTTTGTGAAAGCGGCGATTTCCTTGCCATTAACCGCAATATGGTGGAACCGGCAAATGGCGCATTGCTCGCGGTTATGTCGGCCGGCGCATACGGCGCAGTCCAGGCCGGCACTTACAATACCAGAGCCCTGGTGCCCGAAGTATTGGTCAAGGGCGCGGAATGGGCCTTGGTACGTCCGCGCCTTGAAGTTGACCAATTAATTGCGCTCGATCGCATGCCGGATTGGCTTTGAGCGCATGAACACACGCATGGCCGGCGAGATCGGTGCGTGTTACGGTGATGAATAGATTCTCCAGAGCCCGAGCGATGGAGCGACCTTTGGAAGAGGCAAACAACCAGTCTCGCGAGTACCCCGCGAGGCTTTTGCTCACGCGAGCCCTTAGACGTGCGCGAGGGAGCTTGCTCTGGGAAAGGCTGTGGCCAACTCTCGCTGTTTTGGCGACGGTGTTCGGAATCTTTCTTGCCTTTTCTTGGGCCGGTCTGTGGTTGGTATTACCGCCGCTTGCCCGCGCCATTGGCCTGTTCATGTTCGCAATCGCGATCGTAGCATTGGCCTTCCCATTGCTGATCTTGCGACTGCCCAGTGTCCACGACGGTCTGCGTCGACTTGATCGCAGCACGGGTGAAACGCATCGCCCGGCGACCACTGTTGCGGATCGCATTGCCGCCAATAGCCACGATGCAGTGGCGCAGGCGCTTTGGCGGGCGCATGTCGAGCGCGCTCTTCTGTCGGCACGCAAGTTTAAGGCGGGCTGGCCCGCTCCACGCCTATCGTTGCGCGATCCAATGGCATTCCGTGCTCTCGTCGTGATTCTTGTGGCCGCGAGTTTCTTTGCTGCCAGTGGGGAGCGATCAAAACGGATTGCCGCGGCTTTCGATTGGCGTGGAGTTGTCGTGCCGGCGAATTTCCGCATTGACGCCTGGGTTACGCCGCCACTTTATACCGGCCGGCCTCCGGTGATGTTGTTGGGCCTGCGCCCAGGCGAAACTGCACAGGCGGCGCCGCCGGTAGCCGTGCCGGTGGGCAGTCAGTTGGTAATCCGTGCCACCGGTAAGGTGCGTTTCGACATCGTGCATCATGGCGGGATCGGGCCTGCTCCAGCCGAAGCGCGCGCGGCGCTTCCCGCCGGAACGGAGGAACGCCGGCTGTTGATCAAGGGTGATGGCTCTGCCGCAGTGCATGGCGTCCTCGGTAGCGATTTGGTCTGGAATTTCACAGCAATTCCCGACCGTCCGCCAAACATCGAGTTGATCAAGGATCCGGAGCGCCAGGCCCGTGGAGCACTGCGCATTGATTACCGGATGGATGACGACTACGGCGTCGTGGAAGCGAAGGCCACCTTCGTACTCAAGGATGAGCAAACGTCCGGCAAACCACCACGACCGCTTTTTGGGGCGCCAGACTATGCGCTCACCTTGCCACAGGCGCGCACCAAATCTGGCACGGCGCAAACTACGCACGACCTCACGGACCACCCCTGGGCCGGCGCCGAGGTAATCATGACGCTCATGGCTCGGGATGAGGCCGGCAATGAGGGTCGCAGTCAGCCGCACGAGTTACTGCTGCCGCAACGGATTTTCGTAAAGCCCCTGGCGCGCGCCCTGATTGAGCAGCGGCGCATATTGGCGCGCGACGCCGAAACCAAACCGCTGGTACTCACCGCTCTCGACGCGCTCGCTATTGCTCCAGAGCGCTTTACACCGGAATCCGGTGTCTATCTCGGCCTGCGCTCGATCTACCACGATCTCGAACATGCAAATAGTGACGAAGCATTACGCGAGGTGGTTGCGAGGCTGTGGGATATGGCGGTGCAACTCGAGGACGGAAACGTCTCGCAGGCCGAGCAAGCGTTGCGCCAGGCCCAAGAAGCGCTTCGCCAAGCGCTGGAGCGCGGCGCGAGCGATGAAGAAATCAAGAAGCTTATGGAACAGCTGCGCGCAGCTATGGACAAGTTCCTGCAGGCGCTCGCTGAAGAGATGCGCAAGAATCCGCAGCAGCTCTCGCGCCCGCTCGACCGAAACACGCGGATGCTCAGTCAGCAGGACCTCAAGAGCATGCTTGATCGGCTCGAAAACCTCGCGCGCTCCGGCAACAAGGATGCCGCGCGCCGGCTGCTCGAGGAATTGCAGTCAATGCTCGAAAATCTGCAGATGGCGCGGCCCGGTGCCGGCGGTGATGATGATGGCGATGACGACATGATGTCGGCACTCGACGAATTGGGCGACATGATTCGCAAGCAGCAGCAGTTGCGCGACAAGACCTTTCGCCAGGGCCAGGATATGCGGCGCGACCGGCAGCGCGGACAGTCCGGCCAGGTCGACCGCGAGATGGGCGATTTACGTCAGGATCAGCAAGCCCTACGGGACCGCCTTAGTAAGCTCCTCGAGCAACTCCGCCAACGCGGGCTCGGCCAGCCGGGGCAGCAAGGCGAGGGCAACGAGATGGGCCAGCTCGGCGACGCCGGGGAGGCCATGGGCCAGGCGGAAGGCCAGCTCGGAGAGGGAGATGCCGACAGCGCAGTCGACAGCCAGGGGCGCGCGTTGGACGCCATGCGCAAAGGTGCACAAGGACTGGCGCAATCGATGCAGCAGCAGGGCATAGGCCCAGGACCCAATGGCCGGCCTGGCCGTGGGCACGCTCGCGCTCAGCAGGACACGGATCCACTCGGCCGGCCAATGCGCGGCCGCGACTACGGCGATGACCTCACTGTGAAGGTGCCGGGCGAGATCGACGCACAACGGGTGCGACGCATCCTGGAGGAGCTGCGAAGACGCTTTGGCGAAAGCTTCCGCCCGCAGCTCGAACTCGACTACATCGAGCGACTCCTGAAGGATTTCTGAGCGCAGAATACTGGGTCTACGATCGGCGGCACCCCCGCTTCACACCCATGCCTTTCGGCAATTATAACTCTTTGCCTGGCTTGCTTTGCTCCAGGGATCGCGTCGGCGAATCGTACGGTCACAGCAATCGCATTTGCCGACGGCGAGACGAGCCGACTGCGGGAATTCAGCCGCGGCTCGGCACGCCGTCCAGTGCGCCTGGCGAGGCCAGCGAGGCCGGTTCGATGCCTTGAGATGTTGGGCCGTTCGGACAGGCGATCAGGGTGAGATCAATGGGTCCCAACGTACCAGCAATCCGTTAACGGATCGGAAACCATGACAACCCCGGTTCATGGGCTGAATCGCTAGGTTTCGCCCGCCGCTATGGCGGGGCCGTCATAATCTTGTAAAAAGTGCACTTCCGGCGCCTGTGCGGGCAGACGTGGAATCTTCCGGGACCACGGCGGGGCAATGATTTGGCGACCATAACATCGGAGAGAGGTGGGTGGTCCGATTCGAGAATGTGGGCTTGCGCTATGGGTTGGGGCCAGAGGTCCTTCGCGACCTGTCGTTCGGTATCGATCCGCATTCCTTTCAGTTCCTCACCGGTCCTTCAGGTGCCGGCAAAACCTCCCTCCTTCGGCTCCTGTTCCTGTCGATGAGACCGACGCGAGGGTTGATTACCCAATTCGGCCATGACGTCGCGACTCTTTCGCGCGATGGAGTGGCGACGCTGCGCCGTCGCATAGGCATCGTATTCCAGGACTTTCGCCTCCTCGACCATATGACCACCTATGAAAACGTCGCGCTGCCGTTGCGGGTGCTGGGCCGTCCGGAGGAAAGCTACCGCGACGAAGTCGTGGAGCTTCTCAATTGGGTCGGGCTCGGGGAGCGGATGTGGGCGCTGCCACCGGTGCTCTCGGGGGGCGAAAAACAACGGGCCGCAATCGCGCGCGCAGTAATCGCGCGACCGCAATTGCTGCTTGCCGACGAACCCACGGGAAACGTCGATCCGACCCTGGCACAGCGGCTATTGCGGCTATTCATCGAGCTGAACAAGTCAGGGACTTCGGTTGTGATCGCAACCCACGACATCGCGCTCATGGATCAGTACGATGCGCGCCGGCTCGTGTTGCACGATGGCCGGCTGCATATTTACGACTGAGGATGGCATGGCCGAAACTGGCCCGGGCAAGTTCAATACACTACTGCGAGGACCGGTGGAACCGCTGCCGCGGTTCGAGACGCGGCTAGTGCCACGCAATTCGATTTCCGGCCGTGCGCTCGTGGCAGTCGTTGCTATTATGACTTTTCTCGCATCGCTGACGACAGGCGCGGCCGTGCTTGTGAGCAAGGCCGCCGGCGAATGGCAATCGGATATCGCGCGCGAAGTAACCATTCAGTTGGTTCCGGTGCCGGGTGGCGATATCGAAGCCAGTGTCGACAGAGCGGTCTCTATCGCGCGCGCGTCTGCTGGTATCATACAGGTGCGCCCCTATTCAAAAGAGGAATCCGCCAAGTTGCTGGAGCCCTGGCTTGGCAGCGGGCTCTCCCTTAACGAGTTGCCCGTACCGCGGCTGATCGTGCTGAAGATCGCGACGAACGCAAAGCCAGACCTTGCGCAATTAAGGCGCTTGTTAGCCGATCAAGTCCCAGGTGCCATGCTCGATGATCATCGCGGCTGGATCGACAGTATGCGCGCCATGGCGGGCACTGCAGTTGGTGCGGGCATCTGCGTTTTAATTCTGATGTTCGTCGCGACCATGCTGTCGGTGACTTTTGCGACCCGTGGTGCGATGGCGACCAATAGATCGGTCATCGAGGTGCTGCATTTAGTAGGCGCGAAAAATGGATTCATCGCGCGACATTTTCAGCATCATTTTCTGATACTCGGGCTGCAAGGCGGCGCCATTGGGGGCGGCGCCGCAATTGTCCTTTTCGCGCTCGCAGGTGTGATCAGCCGCTGGTTTGCTGGCACGGCTGGCGCTGATCAGGCTTCGGCTCTTTTCGGTTCCTTCTCGATTGGCCTCGCAGGCTATGCAGCTGTGTTGGGCCAGGTCGCGTTAATTGCCTTGGTGACCGCCTTAACTTCCCGGCATACCGTCAACAATACCCTTGAAATGATCGACTGACATGTTTGCCGGTCTTGCTCGCTGGATCGGTTTCCTGACCATGGCCGCTGGAGCCACCGGGCTGATATTTCTCGCGGGTGGATTTGTCTGGTTCGTTTGGCACATTGCAAGCGAGGAGGTGTCGGTCGAGACGAAGGCGGACGGCATCGTGGCGCTCACGGGCGCGGCCGCCCGCATTCCTGATGCAATCGAATTGCTGGCGACCGATCGCGGCAAGCGCCTGCTGATTACTGGCGTGCACCGTGCAACCAGTTCGAAGGAAATCGGGCGGCTCACACCCCTGTATTCAAAGTATTTCTCCTGCTGCATCGATCTCGATCGCTCGGCTCTCAATACGTTCGGCAACGCGCTGGAAACCAGGCGGTGGGCACGTCAGCATAACTTCAACTCTTTGATCGTGGTGACCTCGAATTGGCACATGCCGCGCGCAATGGCGGAGCTCGCGCACCAACTGCCTGACGTCACGCTAACAGCCTATCCCGTGATCTCCGAAAAGGTGAAAACGGAAACATGGTGGTTGAGCGTGGATACTGCGCGCTTTCTTTTTGCGGAATATTTAAAATATATACTCGCGCTTGCTCGCATGCACCTCGATACTGACTCATCGTTTTAAGGAGCAATTGTCACCTTGATCCTGCTCCGTTCCATCGCCTTCAACGTTTTGTTCTACCTGAACACGCTCGTTTATCTAATTGCCGCGCTGCCGACTTTCTGCATGCCCTACCGCGCCATCATTGCTGTGGCCAAGTCATGGGGCCGCACAAATCTCGTACTCTTACGCGTGATCGCCGGGATTGGTTGCGAAATTCGGGGCCGGGAGAAAATCCCAAAAGGTCCGCTCATCGTAGCTTCCAAACATCAATCGGCATGGGAAACGTTTGCCCTGCTGCCACTGGTCGACAATCCGGTTTTTATCCTCAAGCGGGAGCTGCAATGGATCCCTGTTTTTGGCTGGCTCACGATCAAGGGGCGCATGGTGCCGGTGCGACGCGGCGGCGGCTCACAGACTCTGGCCGCGATGATCGAGCGCGCGCGAATCGAATTGGCTGACAATCGGCAACTTATTATTTTTCCCGAGGGTACTCGGCGGCCCGCTGGCTCCGAGCCACGCTACAAGATCGGTGTCGTTCACCTCTATATGGCCGAAGGAGTGCCATGCGTTCCGATTGCCCTTAACTCTGGCCTATTTTGGTCGCGGCGGTCCCTACTGCGGATCCCCGGCACAGTGATTGCCGAGATCCTAGATCCCATCCCGCCTGGCCTCGGCAAAGAGGAATTTTTTGAGCGCTTGCAAAGTGACATTGAAAGCGCAACGGCGCGGCTGATCGCCGAAGGCCGAAGGAAATTAAATCAATAATCATTTGCAGTTTGGGGCCGGCTTCTGCTGGGGGCCGACTTATGGACGCCCTTGAGCTGTTCAGCCAGCGCCCGCAATCTGACATCTCGGATTTCAAGCTTTTGGAGTTCTTTCATCGATGCCAGGACGTAATCACGACAGGCACCCGAGCGGCCGTGGCCTTGCCGGGCATAATGCAGCTGCTCGGCGAAGCCGAGCTGCCCAGCGTATTGACGATGGCCGCGGTCGACAACATAGCAAAGCGCGTGCACGCTTTCTTGCGGATCGTCGTCAAGCCAAATCCTGCGCCAAGTCTCGCGATAGACGCGGGTGACCTGCTCGCGAGCACGTAGGTATTTGACTGTCTCTGATCGCCGGCTGGCGGCCACCCTGTACGCGATACCTCGACAATTGCCGCCACGATCTAGACCGAATACCAGTCCGGGCTTTTCCGGCGTCCCACGATGCACGAACGAGTAAACGCAAAGCGCGCGATGGGCGCCCACCAGACGAGCATTGCGCCGCTCCAGAAAGTCAAAGCCCGGCCGCCACATTAGCGACCCATAGGCAAAGACCCAGAAGTCCTCTTTGGTTTGCTGGGAGCGTGCGTTCATCGTGGCAGGCGAACGGACCGTGGTGCTAGGAGGCCGGCGATCTACGTTTCGGGTAACAGGGCCGCGGTTCCTGCGCAACTGAGCCACGGCCCGCGGGCGCAGAAACGCCGCAATCAACATGTTTTGAATCAAGATGATGCGTGATCCAACAAGCCCGCAATCGCGCCGCCGGACTGGACTTCGCTACACGATTCTCGTGCTCATCATGTTTGCATTGATCGCTGGATGGAGTGGCTTTTGGAAATTTGCAGCTAGCAGGGCCGAAACGAACATCGAAGGCTGGCGTGCGCGGGAGGCCAAGGCAGGTCGCATCTACAGCTGCCGCTCGCAGAATGTCGGCGGATATCCTTTCCGAATTGAGGTGGATTGCGACCAGGCTTCGGCACTATTGCGCAGCAGCCAGCCGCCGGTCGAGCTCAAGACCAGGGGTCTGGTTGTGGTATCGCAGGTCTATCAGCCCGGTTTGCTTGTCAGTGAATTCCGCGGGCCGCTGACAATTGGCGAGCCGGGAAGGTCGCCTGACCTGATTGCTGACTGGAAGTTGGCCCAATCGAGCGTGCGCGGCACGCCGGCAGCACCAGAGCGCGGATCATTGGTACTCGATCAGCCTGTGGTCGATCGTATATATGGTGACGCGCGACAAAATATATTGCGCGCAAGGCACATAGCAATTCACGGGCGCATGGCCGAAGGCTTGGCCGACGATAGGCCCGTAATCGAGGTCGCACTGCAGGTTGATCAGGCCTCGGCACCGACTTTGCACCCCGCCACTGTGCAGCCAATCGACGCCAACGTGACGGCTTTTCTTCACGGTTTGAATGATTTTTCTCCCGAGCCCTGGTCAGCGCGTTTCCAGGAGATGCAGACTGCCGGCGGGCGCATCGACATAACGAAAGCGCGGGTACAACAGGGTGAAATCCTTGCGGTCGGTGGCGGCGCTCTGTCTCTCAACGGTAACGGCCGATTGGAGGGCGAGCTGCGCATCACAATGGCTGGGCTCGATCAGTTTCTGGCCGCCATCGGTGCGCAGCAGAAGGTGCAAACCTCGCCGAATATGGAAAAGCTTGTGGGCGTGCTTGATCGCCTCGCGCCCGGTCTTGGCGATGTGGCGCGTCAACAAGCTGGCGCCAATATTTCGCTTGGCATCAATCTACTTGGCGAACAGACGACGCTCGAAGGCAAGCGCGCAGTGAGCCTGCCGTTACGTTTCAATGACGGAGCGATATTCCTCGGGCCGATCCCGATTGGCAATGCGCCGGCTCTGTTCTAGCCCTTCTCGGATGCGTAAGGCTTGGGCAGCGGCTCGTGCGGCAGGTCGAGATGCGGTCGGCCGAAATCCGGCGTCGGCGAATCCTGTCCGATATCGACGATACCTTTGCGAATGGCGCGAGTACGCTCGAAGTGTTCAAATAGCGCGTCTCCGTCGCCCTTGCGGATTGCTTTCGTTAGCGCCGAAACGTCTTCATTGAAACGTCCGAGCATTTCCAGAACAGCATCTTTGTTGGCGAGAAACACATCGCGCCACATGGTCGGATCGGATGCAGCAATGCGGGTGAAATCGCGGAAGCCGCCTGCGGAGAATTTCAACACTTCCGATCGTGTGACGCTTTGCAGTTCTTCTGCAGTGCCGACGATAGTATAGGCAATCAGATGCGGCAGATGACTGGTGATGGCCAGTACCAAATCGTGGTGATCCGCCGCCATCGTTTCCACATTAGCGCCAAGCAGACGCCAGAATGCCGCAAGCTTTTCTGCGGCCTCTGGGTCAGTACCACCCGAAGGTGTCAGAATGCACCAGCGATTGACGAAGAGCTCGGCAAAACCAGCGTCCGGGCCAGAATATTCAGTTCCAGCGACGGGATGCGCCGGTACGAAATGCACAGTCTTTGGTAGATGGGGGGCCATATCGCGGACGACCGCCGCCTTTACCGAACCCACATCCGTGACTATTGCGCCCGCGGCAAGATGAGGGCCGATCTCCTTTGCGACCGCACCACAAGCGCCGACAGGGATGCAGACAATGACCAGATCGGCGCCTTCCACCGCGATCGCATTGTTTTCGACCACCTGATCGGCAAGACCGAGCTCGGCAACACGCCGACGGGTCTGCAGCGAGCGCGCGGTCACTACAATTGTGCGTGCTGCATCTTGCGCACGCGCCGCGCGCGCAATCGAAGAGCCGATAAGCCCGACACCGATCAGGGCCAGGCGATTGAATAGGGGAGCCTGTCTGCTCATGCCGAATTTCCCAAGAATTCCTTGAGTGCCTGGACCACAAGGCGATTGGCTTCCTCGGTGCCGACGCTCATCCGCAAGGCATTGGGCAGTTTATACGCGGCGACCTGCCGCAGAATGAGCCCGCGTTGAGTAAGGAATGCGTCCGCATCCTGGGCTGTCCGGCCTCTGGTTTCGGGGAAATGGATCAGCACAAA
>Ga0126382_10000190_pt1 | contig 23032 bp, 24 predicted proteins | sample PanSoiMetPlot_30_FD_92548 | JGI IMG/M metagenome (GOLD analysis project Ga0126382, IMG submission 92548) | Tropical forest soil microbial communities from Panama - MetaG Plot_30 | ecosystem: Environmental > Terrestrial > Soil > Tropical forest > Bulk soil | place: Panama | collected 2016-02-17
GCGGCTGAGTTCAAGCTCGATCTGGCGCTGGTTTGCGATACAGCCATGTGGGATCAGAAGACGCCGGCGGTGACCACCTCGCTGCGTGGGCTGGTCTACGAAAACGTTAAGATCATCTGCGCCGATCGCGATCTGCATTCCGGCCTGTTTGGGGGCGCTGCACAAAATCCCTTGCGGCTTCTGGCTGAAATTCTCGGCGCGATGTGGGATCACCAGGGGCGTGTGACCATTCCCGGCTTTTATGATGGCGTGAAAGACCTGCCGTCCGACATCAGGGCTGATCTCAAGGCCCTCGATCTAACGGCTGAGAAATTTTTAGGGCCAATTGGACTGAAAAATCCCGCTGGTGAAAAAGACCGGCTTTTGATCGAGCAAGTCACGACCAGGCCGACAGCCGAGATCAACGGCATCATCGGCGGCTATACAGGGGAGGGCGCCAAAACCGTCATCCCCGGCGAAGCCAGCGCGAAAGTCTCGTTCCGCCTTGTTGGCGGGCAGAACCCTGAGAAAATCCGCGACGCCTTCCGAGGCTTTGTGCGGGCGCGGCTGCCCGATGACTGCAAAGTGGAGTTCGGTAATTTTGGTTTAGCACCGCCGATCCAGCTCTCTTTCGATAATCCGGCGCTCGCCAAAGCGCGGGCAGTGCTTGCCGAAGAATGGGGCCATAAAGCAGTGGCAGTGGGGGCAGGAGGCTCGATTCCGATTGTAGCGGACTTCAAGAAGGTGCTCGGCATGGATTCCTTGCTCGTTGGTTTTGCGCTCGACGACGACCGCGTCCATTCACCGAACGAGAAATTCGACCTGAAATGCTTTCACAAAGGCATGAGAAGCTGGGCGCGTATTCTCGACGCGTTGTCGGTCAGCTAGCTGGTGTTACCCTCAGCTGATCGGCGACTTTGTCGATACTGCCTGCGAGCAGACATCGTCCTTTCCGGGCGAGCCGGAGACCCCGACGGCACCGACCACCTCATTGCCAACCCTTTCGGCAGGCCGTCACCAAGAGCCAGTAATGAAAGCATGGCGACGCGGCCAAGCCTGCGAAAGTCTTTAATATCGATGGCATACGGGCTCCTCGAATTGTTCCTCGGTTTTTGACGGCAAGGACGTATCCGAATAGCGGGCGCTTATTTTCAGTTTTACGAGCGTTCGAGCGATTACTTCTTCAATTTGTATCCAGTCCTGAACATCCACCAGACCGTGACCAGGCAAGCACCAAGGAAAAGCAGTGTCATGCCAATACTGACGCCATGGCTGACATCAGCAATCTCGAAAAAGCTCCAACGGAATCCGCTGACCAAATACACAACCGGATTGAACAGCGAGATGGTCTGCCAGGCTGGCGGCAACACGCTGGTCGAATAGAATGTCCCGCCGAGGAAGGTTAAGGGCGTGATAATCAAAAGGGGCACGATTTGCAGCTGTTCAAAGCCCTCGGCCCAGATGCCGATGATAAAGCCGAGAAGGCTGAAAGTCGCCGCCGTGAGTACCAGAAACGTGACCATCCATAGTGGATGCGCGATGTGCAAGGGCACGAATAACCACGACGTCGCCAGGATAATCAGACCGAGAATGATTGACTTCGTCGCCGCAGCACCGACATAACCAAGAACGACTTCGAATGGCGATACTGGTGCTGACAGGATTTCGTAAATTGTCCCGGTGAAGCGCGGAAAATAGATACCGAAAGATGCGTTCATGGTGCTCTGCGTGAGCAATGTAAGCATGATGAGTCCGGGTACGATGAACGAGCCGTATGGAACACCCTCGATTTCGGTGATGCGGGAACCGATCGCTGCCCCGAAAACTACGAAATAGAGTGATGTTGAGAGGACCGGCGAGACAATACTTTGCCAAATGGTCCGCCCGGTGCGCGCCATTTCGAAACGATAGATAGCCTGGATGGCCCTGAGGTTCATTATCTGTCGCTCACCAGTCCAACGAAGATATCTTCAAGCGAACTCTGGGTAGTTTGCAGGTCACGGATCCGCAAGCCGGCGCGCGAAAGCTCGCCGAGGAGCGTCGCCACGCCGGTTCGCTCCGCCTTGGTATCGTAGTCGTAGATCAAGGTGTTGCCTTCCTCGCCGATCGCGAGCTTGAAGGCGGAGAGCTCTGCGGGGACTGTGGCGAGCTTCTGCTGAAGTTGCAACGTCAGCTGCTTCTTCCCGAGCTTGCGTATCAATTCGGCCTTGTCTTCAACCAGGATGATCTCGCCCTTGTTGATCACCCCGATTCGGTCGGCCATATCTTCAGCTTCTTCGATGTAATGCGTGGTCAGGATGATGGTGACGCCGGAATCCCGCAGGTCCCGGATGACTTGCCACATATCTTTGCGGAGTTCGACGTCGACTCCGGCGGTCGGTTCATCGAGAAATAGAATCTGCGGCTCGTGTGACAGCGCCTTGGCAATCAACACGCGGCGCTTCATGCCGCCAGATAGGGTGATGATTTTATTGTCTTTCTTATCCCAAAGGGACAGCGCGCGGAGCACCTTCTCGATATAGACAGGGTTTTTTGGCTTGTTGAACAGACCGCGGCTGAAGGACACGGTCGCCCATACGCTCTCGAAGGCGTCAGTATGCAATTCCTGCGGCACAAGCCCTATCATAGAGCGGGCGACACGGTAGTCAGTGATAATGTCGTAGCCGCCGACCGTGATCTTGCCCTGGCTCGGCACCAGGATGCCGCATATGATTCCGATCAGCGTGGTCTTACCTGCGCCATTGGGGCCAAGCAAAGCGAATATTTCACCACGGCGGATGTCGAGATTAATTCGGCATAGAGCACGGAATCCGGATGCGTAGTTTTTCGACAAGTCTCTGACGGAAATAATCGATTGCATAGGAAGGACAGTTACGGTGGGATTCACGGCATATAGGCCGCAAATCTTGACAACGCCAGTCTGCTGTATACGACGAAAGTGTTAGGCGCTATTTCGTCAACGCACCAAGGTCTTTCAACGTTTGTGCTGCCGGAAAATCTAAATATTCATCTGGCATATTTGCGCGATTGACCCACAAAGCACGGAAGCCAACGGAGACGCCGGCCATCACGTCCCAGCGGTTGGATGAGACGAACGTCACATCGCCGGGCTTGCATTTGAAGTGGTCGGTGACGAGACCGTAGACCTCCGGCCGTGGCTTGAACATTTTGAGCTCGTCGACCGATAGAATTGCATCGAGATCATCGCCAATGCGGGCTGCTTCCACGGCTCCCTTGAGCATCGCAGGGGAGCCATTGGAAAGAATGCCGGTCGTGCGCCCCTCGCCCTTGAGTGCGCGTAATGCCGCGCATGCATCGGGGAAGGCATCAAGCTTGAAATAGGCATCCAGCAAGTCGGGCCTAACCGATTTGTCCACGCCCGGCACCAAGGCGAGCGCGTAATCGAGCGCACGCTCTGTGAGCTGCCAGAAATCCATGTAATGCCCCGCGAGCGTGAGCGTCCAGGTATATTCGAGCTGCTTGGTGCGCCAGATTGCTGAGAGACGATCAGCATCGGGCTCTAGCTGCGCACGGTGGCGCGCGATGGCCGCATGCACGTCGAACAAGGTGCCATAGGCGTCAAAGATAAAAATGGGCGACATGGTATCCTCCCGACCGGCTCGCTATGGTTACTATGCAAGGCCGCCTGAGCAATGATATTCGCGCGGTGGACCTGAGTCTGGAGTGGTAGATGGTGCCGGGACGAGCGTGGTCGAAGACCTGGACCTTTTATGAAGGCGACTGGCATGAGGGCAATATCCCGATCATGGGGGTGCGTGACCATGCCGCGTGGCTGTGCTCCTCGGTGTTTGACGGCGCGCGAGCATTCGAAGGCGTTTCGCCTGATCTCGATTTGCATTGCGCGCGTGTGAACATCTCGGCCGAAACAATGGATCTCAAGCCGATGGTGCCGGAAGAGACCTGGATCGGCCTTACCCGCGACGGCAGTAAGCGATTCGATAAGGAGGCGGCGCTTTACATTCGCCCGATGTATTGGGCCGAACGCAGCGGCACGCTGCTGGTCGCGCCCGATCCGGAATCGACAAAATGGTGCCTGACTCTTTACGAGGCACCAATGCGCAAGCCGGAAGGTTTTTCGATCACTCTGTCGCCCTATCGCAAGCCGAGCCTGGAATGCATGCCGGTCAACGCCAAGGCCGGCTGTCTCTATCCCAACAACGCACGCGCTCTGCTTGAGGCGAATGGCCGTGGCTACGGAAATTGCGTCGTGCTCGATCTGCTCGGTAACGTGGCGGAGCTCGCTACCGCAAACATTTTCATCGGAAAGGACGGTGCAGTGTTCACGCCGACGCCAAACGGCGCGTTCCTCAATGGAATTACCCGCCAACGGGTGATCAAGCTGTTGCGCTACGCCGGTGTGAGCGTCATTGAGACCACGCTAAGCTATTGTGATGTCCAGAATGCCGACGAGATTTTCTCTTCGGGAAATTACTCCAAGGTGATGCCAGTGAGCCGCATTGACGATCGCTCGCTGCAGCCGGGACCGCTCTATCGCAAGGCACGTGACCTTTACTGGGACTATGCCCATGCATGAGCGCGCGACTAGCGCTCCCGTCGGCATTGTTGGTCTCGGCCTGATGGGCGAGGTCTATGCCCAGCGCCTAATCGCCGCGAAAATTCCCGTTACCGGCTTTGACATCGATCCGGCACGACGCGCTCGCCTTGCCGAAATCGGTGGTCACCCCGTGTCATCGGTCGCGGAGCTAACGAAACCAGTGCGTTGCGTCATTGTCGCCGTGTTCAACACGGAGCAGGTCGAGGATGTGGTCGGGAACCATCTGCTTGCGGCGCTCGGTGACAGCTCGGAAAAGATTGTGCTGTGCATGAGCACCTGCGATCCGGACCGCGTGGCGGCCCTTGCCGAGCGCGTTATTCCGCGCGGCATTCGCTATCTGGATGTGCCGGTCTCGGGCACCAGCGATCAGGTACGCCGTGGCGACGGAGTTGCGCTGATCGGCGGCGACATGGCGATTGCTGAGGAAATGAAAGACGTGCTCAATGCGTTGTTCTCCCGGCGTTTTCATGTTGGCACGGTCGGCGACGGCGCACGTGCCAAGCTGGCGGTCAATTTGATCCTTGGCCTCAACCGGTTGGCGCTGGCCGAGGGCCTGGTGTTTGCCGAACGGATCGGCCTCGATCCCGCGACTTTTCTTAAAGTCGCGCGCGCTTCAGCATCTTATTCGCAAGTGATGGAAACGAAGGGGCCGAAAATGGTGCGAGGCGATTTTTCGGTAGAAGGTCGCGTCAAGCAAACCCTCAAGGATGCGCATTTGATGCTCGTTCAGGCTGCCGCGGTAGGCCAAAAGCTTTCCGCGCTCGAATTGCACGCAGATATGCTGGAAGCCTGCGTGCGAGCCGGCGAAGCAGATCTCGACAACAGCGTCATCATTAAGGAAGTGCGCCGCCGTGGCGCCAATCAAGGCGGCAATGGGGGAGGACCAAGATGAGAAAAGCAATGCTGGTGGTAACGTCAGCGCTGATGCTGACACTGGTTGATGCAAACCCCGCTGTCGCGCAGGACTGGCCACAAAAACCGATCCGCATCATCGTGTCGTTCGGACCCGGCGGGGGTGCCGACATCATAGGCCGCATTGTTGCGGACTCGATGCAGGGCAAGCTTGGTAAGCCGGTTGTAATCGAAAACAAGCCCGGTGCCGGTGGCATCCTGGGTAATGAGGCGGTCGCCAATGCGGAACCCGACGGCCATACGCTCGGCATCATGACTGCGGGCCAGATAATCGCCGCCGTCACCAGAAAGAACATGCGTTATGACACCTTGACCGCGTTCGCTCCGATCGGCCAGATCGCGACCGCAAGCTTGCTGATTGTTACGCGGCCGGATTTTCCGGCCAAAAACGTGAAGGAACTGGTCGCGGCGGCGAAAGCCGAGCCGGGCAGGATCGTTTTCGCAAGTCCAGGCTTTGCGGCCACGCAACACTTCGCGGGAGAGTTGTTTAAACAAACTGCAAAAATCAATCTGCTGCATGTTCCCTTCAAGACATCGCCGGAAGCAATCAACGCGATCCTTGGCAAACACGCGGATGTTTTGTTCGACACTGTGTCGGCCTTGATCGGGCATGTGCATTCCGGTCAGCTCAAGGCACTGGCCGTAACTGGCAAAGATCGTTTTCCGGCCGTTCCGGATGTTCCAGCCGTGATCGAATCCGGACTACTTCCAGGGTACGATGTGACGACCTGGTATGGCTTCTTTGCGCCGCAAGGCACACCTACGGCCGTGATCGCCAGGCTTAATCAGGCGCTAAACGAGAGCATTGTTGATGAATCCGCTCGCGACCGCTTGGTTGCCGCGGGCGTTGTAGTGACGAGTTCCACGCCGCAGGCTTTCGGCGATTTCATGGCAAGCGAATACAAACGATGGGATGCAGTGCGCGAAGCGGCCGGTATTGATAAGCAATAGGTGCCTACGCAGACACCGCGACTGGCTTGCCTTCGGCGATGGAGCGGATGATCGCCTCGAATGCGCCGACCACTTCCAGCATATCGGACGTGGAAATCGGAAAAGGCTTTCCGGTTTCAATCGTCTCGGCGAAGGCTTCCAGCAATACGCCCAGCGAATCCGCCGTTGGGTAAATTTTGTTTCCGGGCTCCCCCCAATCAACGCAAGGGTGAGCGAAGTCTCGTCTCGCGCCTCCGCCGAGCCCTTGCTACCAAATACGTGGATCCGCCAAAATATTGGCGCTGCTCGCACGGTCGAGAGCAAGCCGGTGGCGCCGCTCTCAAATTGCACAAGGGCCGCCGTCGCATCACGCGGATCGGGTGGCGGCTTTTGCGAATGGACACGGGCGTCGACTTCGACGATTGGGCCGACCAGGTTCACGAACGCATCGAGCACATGTAAGCCCGCGCCAGTCATGCCGCCACCCGGCGACTCCGTCGGATCGTCGCGCCAGCCGCCTTTCACGCGAGTCGAATGCTCGTTGCTGAAATTCCCTTCGATATGAAGAATTTCGCCAAGTATGCCGTTAGCCACCACGCGCTTAAGCTCGCGCATGCTAGGAAAGCAGCGTTTGTTGTTACCTAGGGCGAAGGGCACACTGGCCTTGGCGCAGGCCTCGATAGCGCGCTCGGCCTCGGCGCGGCTGAGCGCCAAAGGTTTTTCGCACCAGACCGGCTTGCCAGCGGCCGCCACCGCTGAAATCTGACCGACATGCAAGGAATGCGGTGTCGCGAGGAAAACGGCCCGCACGCTGGGATCGCCCACCGCCTCCTCGAATTCAGTGGACAATTCGAAACCCTTGGCCGCCGCGAAATCACGCACCAGATCGGGCTCCTTACTGACTCCACGGATGAAGCGCAGGCGCTTGCTTTTGCCTTGCACCGCTTCGACGATATTTTTTCCCCATCGGCCGAGGCCGATTACGGCGGCGTCGATCATCGGTGGGCGAGCGATCTGGTAGGACGAAACGTCATGAACAACGCATACTAGGCAAGCTGATGGATCAATGACAATCGGGTGAAGGTGCTCACGAGGAGTAATTAATATGGACGATAATGAGCTCTACGAACGCGGGCTGAAGCTGCGTGTCGATATGTTCGGCCGCGAAGCGGTAGACAAGCGCATGAACGCCTTCGGAGATTTTGGCAAGCCGCTACAACACATCATCAACGCTTACGCCTATGGTGACGTGTGGCAACGCTCGGCACTGCCGCCTGTAGTAAAATCACTTGCGATGGTGGCAATGATGGCGGCGGCTGGGCATCCCAACGAATTACGTGTCCACATCAAGGGCGCGCTGAAGAACGGCTGTACGGTGGAGCAAATTCAAGAAGTCTTGCTGCTCTTAACCATGTATTGTGGTATCCCGGCCGCCAACGAAGCGCACCGCGTTGCTGCAGATGTGCTGCGCGAGGAACAACGCTGACGGCGGCTTACGGCGGCGGCTCTGTGAGCAAATTCGGCACGGGACGATCCCGGATATCGTACACGCGGGCATAGTCTATACCTTCGCGGTTGATTTCGACCAGCACCGGCGCCGTTAGATCCCGGCAATAGAATGTGCCGAGCATCATCGCGAAGTCAGCACGTTTGCGATCCCAAGTAGTCTCGAACTGCGGTCCGAGCGCTATTTCCGCCGAGTGCTGCGGCCCGCAAATCTCAACGATCCAGCGTCGTCCAGGGGGAGGTGTCAGGTGCATATCGTCCAGCTTTACGCGCAACGCCGCGCCCGCTTGCTTGAATGCAAGACCCCAGTAATCGAGCATGTACTTGCGGTACGCCATTGGAACACCACCAGAGGCCCAGTTGAATGCTGTGTACTGATAAGGATGCAGCCGGATCATATCGGTCACCGGTAAGGCCATCCCGCCAATAAAAAGGGCGACAAGTATGGGCGTCGCTGCCTTGCCGAAAATATGAGCGCGCTCGAAGAGCCAGGCACCGGCAAGACCTCCAAGAACCGCGAAAGGTGGCACCACAAACACGAAATGGCGCAGGCCATTGTAAAAGGCCGGGTGCGCCACTACTGCCACCAACACCGGAAGGATGACAGCGAGCGACACCAGAACAAAATTGGCGCGCCGATTGAGCGGTAGCTCACGTCGTGTGGCAGCGACAAGTGCGCCGACAGCACCGGCCAGCCCAAGTGCCAGCATGATTTCGGGCAGCTTGAGCGCGAACAGTTGGAACAGGTAGCTTGCCGGCATCGCCGTCACCGCGATCACCTTTCCTGCGAACAGTTCCCGCCACGGCTTCTCGAAGAAAGTGTCGAAGTATTCCGCAGCCCGGATCGGATTGAGTGGAGCCAGGATCGACCAGGGCCATAGCAATCCCATGATCAAGTAACCGAGCATGAGCGCCGGCAGGAGCCTTGAAGTGAATTCGCCGACCCGCGCCAAGCAACGGCGAAGACCGAGAGTTCGAGCTTCACTCACAACGATAAGCAACAAGGCCGCAAGCGCATAGGGCGCGGCGATGCCGGCGAGAATGCGTGAACCAAAGGCAAGCCCAAGCCCGATCCCCGCAAGCGCAACTGTACGCGCGTCCGGCTGCGGATATTCGTCGAAAGTACGGACTATGCTGAGCAGGAGCACCGCCATGGCGGCGGCGAACGGCATGTCCTTGGCGTTTATGAACATGTGCCCGTAGTAGAGTGGGCACGTTGCGAGCAGCAGCAGTGCTATCAACCCGGCAATCGGCCCGCTCAAGCGACGGCCGACGCGCCATGTTGCAATCAGTCCGATGAATCCTACGGTTGCTCCGACCAGCCGGCGGGTTTCAAATAGATCGAACGGGAGAATTTTGGCGGCGAGCGCAGCCGCCATGTCGAAGCCGCCACCGTATTTATAGAGATTTACGAAGGTGAGGGCACGTTGATCGGCAAATCCAGAACCGTAGAATGCGAGCAGGAGCTCACCATATTGCGCATGGGTGTAGTCGTCCCAGCCAAGCCCGTAGTTGCGGAACGTTATTAACGCGACTGCCGCGAGAGCAGCGAGCGCAAAAATGGCAAGATGATCGGCGGTTGCGACTGCCGACCACTTGCCGGATAGGCGAACGGATGAGGTCGAACGGTTGGAGATGTCTACTTGCTCGCGGCGACCAACATTTCTTCAACGTGCTCCCAATTCACCAAGTGGTCGAGAAATGCCTTGAGATAGTCGGGCCGCCGATTGCGGTAATCAATATAATAAGAGTGCTCCCAAACGTCGCAGCCAAGGATTGGCGTCGCCCCGTGCACGAGAGGGTTTTCGCCATTGGGTGTCTTGCTAACGATCAATTTGCCGTCTTTTACAGCGAGCCAGGCCCATCCGGAGCCGAACTGGGTCACGCCGGCCTGGGTGAAATCTTCCTTCATCTTGGCGACACCGCCAAGATCGCTGTCGATCTTTGCCTTCAGTTTGCTGGGGATCTTGTCGCCGCCACCATTCGGCTTCATCCACTTCCAGAAATGGGTGTGGTTGTAGTGCTGACCCGCGTTGTTGAAGAGCCCGGCGTTTTTGCCGAATGATCCCTTCACCACCTCTTCGAGCGATTTGCCCTCCAGCCCGCTGCCTTCCAGAAGTTTGTTGCCATTATCAACATAAGCCTTGTGGTGCTTGTCGTGGTGATATTCGAGCGTCTCGCGTGACATATATGGCGCCAGCGCGTGATAGGCGTAAGGCAGGTCAGGCAGCGTGAACGACATTATGTCCTCCTTGGTCCTCAAACTGTGAATGCGAAATAAGCCCACAGTCAGGTGAAACCCGGCATGTCCCGGGCGAGTTCCTCTATTAAGCTAATTAGGCGGTGGCGTGGTCGGGGGCAACGTCTGAGAGACCGCTGGAAACGCTAAGGTCAGAATTGTCGTCCAATGGCCCAAAGGCCCGGCCAGCTAAGTTTTTGAGCTGTTCGTGATTGCCCTAACTTTAGTTGTTGCCGCCGGCGGTCGAACGGGCGAGAATTTGCCGTTGCCAGAAGAATTTAGCTTGTCGATTTGCCGCCAAAATCGTTGGTTCCAGGAAGGACAAAAAGAGCATGCCAGCTATATTGTACGGTATCGGTGCCTTAGCCCTTTTTGTGGGCCTAGTGATGATCGGATTTGGTATTCCGATCAATGAATTCAGCTTCGGAAATACGCTTATTAGCGCCGGCACGACCGCGGGGGTGGGCGGCCTCATCATCGTAGGCCTCGGGGTCGTGGCCGGGCAGCTGCGGCGACTTGCCGAGGCACTCGGTGTGCAATTACCAAGCCGGCTTGGGCAGCCGATGGAGGCGTCGGAAAGCGCGGGGGCTGCGCGGCCGATTCCGCCCTCGGGTCGCGTGCCGTTCCCACCCAGACCCCAGTCTGAGGCTTACACAAGTGAGGCGGGCGCTATGCCCAGTGCGGCCCCTATGGCGTTCGAGGACAAGTTGGCCGCAACCTATGCGCCCACTACTTTGCCCAATCCGGATGAATCATCTGTATCGGTCGAGGATGAAATTTCGTTGACTCCACGTCGTCCTGTGGCTCCAGCCGTACAAGCGGGCACTGCGGTCACGCGTCCTTCCGCAGCCCCGACACTCGGCGACGCTGGATCAAGCATGTATGACAGAAACCGCGACCCTACGACCGGCTGGCCATCTACGCCAACTTCCTCAACTTCGCCTCCGTCCCAGACCCGGCCGCTTCACAGCACCAACTTCGACGCAATGTGGCCGGCCGAATCGAAATTGCCCAAGGCTCCCTCCGCTAACGAGGCCCGGACGGAAGCACAACCCGATACTTCGTCGCGCGACGCTGCCACCGTACGTGGCGAACCAGAAGCACAAAAACCGCGCACGCCCGCGATCCTCAAATCAGGTGTCGTCGATGGAATGGGCTATACGCTGTATGTTGATGGTTCAATCGAAGCGGAATTGCCGCAAGGCACGCTGCGTTTTGCTTCCATCAATGAGTTGCGCAGTCACCTTGCAAAGAACTCAAAGGTTTAAGTGTCAAATAAGCCGCGGTATCTTTCTGTTTTTCTTCCGTCAGTCGCATTTGACCAATATTGTTGCCTATGGCAATTTTCTTTTTCTTGCGAAGTCTGAAATCGGATAATAGTTTCAAATATAGGATTCAACTCGATACTCGCGGGTTTGCAAATCAATTGAATTGATGACTTCTGCCACCTCGGGCGCAAAAGACGGGGTAGTTCATGAGTGACAATACGGTCGACGGTAATTTCATCGAACTGACCGCGGAGATCGTTTCCGCCTATGTGAGCAATAACACGGTACCCCCTGGGGAAATCCCCGGTCTGATCAATCAAGTGCACGCCGCGCTAAGCAGGGTCTCCAGGAAATCCGCTGAGGGACCTGCCGAGCCACTTAGGCCGGCGGTTTCGGTGAAAAAATCAATTACACCGGAATACATTGTCTGTCTTGAGGATGGAAAGAAATTCAAATCGCTTAAGCGGCACCTGCGTACGCAGTACAACATGACCCCCGACCAATACCGCGAAAAATGGGGTCTGAGCACTGACTACCCCATGGTTGCTCCGAATTACGCTGCCGCCCGCTCGCAATTGGCCAAGCAAATGGGGTTGGGTCAGCAACGGCGGCGCCGAGCGAAATAGCTTAATTCCTAAAAGTTGTGGGTAGTGGCCTTGATCGACTTGTTCGCCACTCGGTTATGGAGGGTGAGCGCGCGGACCAACTCGCCGGCAAATGAGAACTTGGCTCACCGATGATGTAGCTTTTGGCGCGCGAAATGGTTGCTATGCCACTTTGGCTAAGGCGGTTCTGGCCTCAGTGCGAATGCGTTCCACCATCGAGCGCAAGCCATTCGAACGCTGTGGTGTGAGATTTTCCCGTAGACCGATACGGTCGAAGATCGCTAGTGCATCGATCGCCAGAATATCTCGCGCGCTTTTGCCGGAATAGAGCGCGAACAGGATCGCGATTAACCCGCGGACGATATGCGCATCGCTGTCGCCTTCGAACCTGAGGGTTGGTCCGGAAACTCCGTTCGGCTTCACATGAGTCAGCAGCCAAACTTGGCTGGCGCAACCTTGGACCTTGTTCGCATCGATGTGGGCGCCGTCCGGCAAGGGTGTCAAAGTACGGCCGAGCTCGATGACGTAGCGATATCGATCGTCCCATTCATCAAGCAGCGCGAAATTTTCAATAATCTCGCCAATTGCAGCCATGGCTCCTCATATATAGGACCCAGAGCGGCAAAGACCAAAACGGAACGCTACGGGGGGCGGGTGCCCCAAAAAGGGTAGTAAATCGGGAGTTTTTTTAGGCTGCCGCTCGGCCGGCGCGCGCATCCCGGCGCGGCGGAAATGGGATTGGCGCATTCCAGATAGGCTGAATCCGCTGGGGTCAAAAGTACTTGCGCGCTTGATGCCGACTTTTCACGACGTTTGCTGATGAACTCGTAGAGTATGCGCGCCCCAGAGCAGAATACATATGACGCACAGCCAAAATGTCATTCGCAAAAGGAAGAACATGACCTTACCCCGTAATCCCTCGTAGCTTATTCGCGGCCTTTGAATTAAACCCTGGCAGACATGGCTGAAGCTGTTTTTTGGAAAGCAGAGAGGTTTTTGGAAAAATCAACGAGACTTTTCATCAAATTTTAGAAGCCCCCGAACATGGTTACCAGATTGGTGATAAATTGCGACGCGAGCCGTACCGTGCGCTCACTGCAACCGAATTTTCACCATGCCCCGCGAATGGCGACAGGATCACGCTTGAACCCGCACCGGACCTCTGGATTTGGCTTCGCGCCAGGCGAGTCTTAGCGTTCGTTTAAGCGGCTCTGACCTAAGGTCTGCACGAATAGGGGCGCGTCTGTTTCGCGAGACGTGAGACGGGGACTGTGAGTTTTCTCACGCCGGTTTGGAGTTATGTCGATGCACTGGTGCATCCCTGGGTGCAGCAGGATGCGCTGCCTACTGCTCGCCACCGCGCGTTCGTCGCGCTATTTGCCCTTGAAGTTGGGGTCTTCTCCTGGCGAGGTCGAGATTACAAACCGGCTCGACGAGGGAACGCGAGTAACTGTGCACTTGCCTTCGCAATGTCAAATCAGACGAAGTGTGAACGATTCCGTCAAACTTATGGCCGAAACAAAATCGGGGCGCTCCAGAGGGTGCATATGATCGGATGAAGAAAAGTGCCTAGACGATCCGTACGAAGACAAACCTCCATCAACAGCGCTGGCAAGCTTGCGGCCGCGATTGGCCGTCATCCGCGTGAATTCGTCGGTCTCATTATGGCGGCGGTCGCGATCTTTGCGGTCATCAGCAATGCACTGTTTCTGCAAAAAGGTCCGCACCCCGCACCTATTTTTGCAACGCAGCCACTGCTCAAGCGTGATGCCGCGCTTCCCTCACGCTTGCAAGCAGTCCAGTCAACTCCGGCGACCGAGACGAGCGATCAGGCCAAGCTCATCATCAACATCCAACGGGAACTCTCCCGCAAGGGTTTTTACGACGGACCCGTTGATGGCATTTGGGGCGCCAAAACCGATGCTGCAGCGCGCGATTTCATCCATGTTGCGGGACTGAAAACCAGTCCCGAAGCTAGCGATGGTCTGCTGCGCACTATCACCATGTCCAACGTAGAGCCGGTGAACACTGCTGGGACATCCAACACAGTGCCCGATCCGATCGCTAAGGTAATTGCACCATCAAAGCGCGTAACAGCCGTGCAGCGGGCGCTTGCCGATTTCGGGTATGGGCAGATCAAGCCGACTGGCGTTTTCGATCCAGATACGCGTGGCGCAATCGAAAAATTTGAAAGGGACCACCGGCTGCCTGTTACGGGGCAAATTTCCGACCGTTTTGTGCGCGTGCTTGCCGCCATGACCGGTCGTCCGCTGGAGTGAATGGCGGCCCAGCAATCGCTCGTATTGCTTAAGCTGATGCGATTAAAATCCGCCATATGGGTTGCGGCATATATTCGCCGTTGTGCTGTCGAAGGCGTGTTCGCGGCCGTGCGCCGGCACGGAGCCGACGAGGCCGGCGCTATATTTATCAAGATCAACCGGCTTGACGGGACGGGGACTCTCTATGCGCCCGCGCCTCAGACCGCGTTTGATGAGGCGCGGCCGGCTGATCGTATATTCATTGCTGTTGCCGGCGTGGAAATGCCGACAGCAGACACCGATATCGAAGCGCGCCTCGCGCGAGAACTTCGTTTTGATCCTGACCTTTGGATTATCGAGGTTGAAGATCGTGCGGGCCGAAATTTTCTCGAAAACCTGGTCCGCGATTCAATTTAACGCTTGTTGCCTTTGTAGCGTAAGCGAGGTCCATCGTTTTCTCCAACGACCGATGCGATGTCGGTTTCGGTGTGGAGTGTGTGCATACTCCAGTAGACGGATTCATGCGTCAAACGGCGCCGTACACTAGTTCGCCAGATAGTCAGCATGTATTCAGCAGACGCTGGGCTGATTTTGTCAAACAGAAGGGAGAGTTCGTAAAGCCGGTGGGTCGATTGGCCGATAGCCGGGTTCAGAAAAACCAGAATACGTGGGAGCAGTTCGGCCTTTAATCCGATAGCCTTCGCCACGACGACGATCGACTCGCCAGAATTATCACGCGTGATCTTGTCGGCCAGCTCGCGGCTGACACCGAGTGCGCGCTCCAATACGCGGCTGAATTCGCCAGGATTATTCTTAAGCGCAGCATTTTCGAGCCGGCGAAGCAATTCGCTCCCGATCGGGAGGGGACGGTGTGTTGTTGTTCCTGATGCGACGTCGAGATTGATAAGGATCAGTGTGCGTTCTTCTGGAGAGGCCGAAAAGAACAGGTTGATCAGGTCATTCTGGTCAGGCTCGCCGGTGGCCGCCGCGCCGGAGGAAGACATGCCGGCAAGCTTGCGAAGAACGGCAGCCGGAGCCGCCGGATAGGCTGATAAAGTGGCTGTAACTGTGGCGCGTGTTTGCGCATCGACAGCCTCCACAAGTCCCAGCGCCAATTCAACGAACTGGGCTTCCTCTTCCGCCCCATGGATAGGCTTCTGGACGTAGAGGTCGGTCACCATGCGCAACAGGGTGGGACGGATGTCAACACCGTCCCGAAACGCCAAATCGACCAAGCTGTCTGATGAATTGGACGCGGAAGACTTCACCATAACGACGAACGCTACACCGCTGCGTAATGCCTCAGATTAGTCCGGTCGCGTTAGCAGACGGTTAACCTTGCAAGTCCTTTAATTGCGGAAAGCGCCGCACCCGTGGCCTCGGGGAGGCAGACAGCCGAGTGGGGGAACTTGCAATGGGCGAGGTCATCCGATTTCCCGACGACGTGAGCCCGCGTGGCGGCAAATATATCGACGCCAATACCGAACCTGCGAGCGTGATCATTCTGCCGGTGATCCGCATCGAGCGTGAGCAGGATGGATCGAATGGTCTTGAGCCTGATACCAGCAACAATGCGGGGCGCCGCCGTCGCCGTCGATCTGCGCGTTAAACGCAAACTGCGCCAAACGATTCCGATGAATGTTCCTACGCTATGACTTAGACGCATTTACTTCTGGTGGTAAATATTTCACCTTGCCCCGCTATCTGGCGATCATGACGCCTTTCGGTGCAGGTGTTGCAAGGGCAGAGTGTGCGCTATAACACACTTCCGGCAATCCAGAGGCGCAAGCCAAGTCTGGAGTCAGCAAATTTGACTAGCAACTGTCGGGTGGTCCTCTCACCGCAATTCCCGCAATGAGCGCGGAGCTCGCTATCTGCGTGGCCGCGGCGCCTCGGGCGCGCGTGCGGCAGGCCGAGGCGGCGGTTCGGGCTGCTGCGTCGAGCATCGTGAGGCGGCAACGGCGCTTTCCGCGACGCGCATGAGACCTGGCTCGGGAGCCATGGCCCGAATCGCAATCAGCCCGGTAACCGTGGGCGATTCTACGATCAGCCTGTCCGCCGCAGTGACTTCCTCGTCTTCCGGTACTTGGTCATGCTGAGCGGTGGTCATCAGGTCGAGTTCGATGACGCGGCGGCCGGCGGCGCGATCATTGATCGCGTAATAGGCAACGTCATAGCGCGTGTAAAACGACACCGAAGTATATGCCGGGCTCACTGGCACAGTTAGTTTCAGAGGTCCTTGCGAAAGATCGTAGCGGCAAATCGCACTCGCGAATGCAGGGTCCATGAACGGCATCACAGCTTTATCCGGTGTAGGTGCCGGTAGGGCGACGACGGTGTTCACTGGGACGATCGGACTTAGGCGCGCGTAGGCGTCTTGGGTAGCGGTGCGTGGCAAGATGATGACGGTTGCTAGGTGAACAATACCGCCAAGAAGGGCGCCGCCAAGGATCAACAACAGCCAGCGGATCATGGACAACTCCTGGTCGTGACCCCCGGCATGGGGACCTCGCGGCCCGCCTTTGTCGAAACGCCCACGGCGGTATCGTAGAGCCGCAGCACGAGTTCGTAGCGTTCGACGCCGCCCGTCGGCAGCCAATTGCCGGGGCTGGCACGGGGCGCCACGACGATCTCGAAGCTACCGTCAGCGTGGCGGACGATTTCCTGACTAGTGAAGCCATAGCGGTTGGTAGAATTGGCAACTAGCGCTCCGTCGAGATTGTAGAGCGTCAATGTCCAGAAGCGCGCGGTCGGTGTGACGCCCGAAAGAACCACTTCGCAGCGCCCATCGAGAGTTTTGCCATCATCGTCCGAGGTCAAGGTGAATGACACGCCATCGCCCATCGCGGTCGGCAGCCGTCCGCTGCGTGCGATCGACGCGCGAGCATAGGGATCGGCGTCCGTCGTTCCGCTTTTCGGCCAGGCGGTCCAGCTGTCGATCGTCAGGCCGCCGAAGGGGGTGCCGCGCGCGATCGCGTAATAGGTAAGGGCGAGGCCGACGACGGCGGCAACAGCAAGACCAAACAAGGTTCCGAAAAGCAGCCGCACAAAAAGATCCTGTCGATGGGAGGAAATTCTGTCTGTCGAGAGAATAACTGGCGGCCGGCCCTCGGCAATCAGTTCCGGTTGAAAGCGCGACCTTCCAGCGAGGACGTAATCGCAGCGTCGGGGCGCGGGGCCCCCGCCTGCTTGTCCTTGACAGTTGAAACCGTCGGACGAGCGGGCCCTAGCGCGCGATTGGCTTCATCCATCAAGCGCTCGACTCGGACCAGGATGTCGGCCCCACGCCTGGTCAAAAGAGCAGGCCGTGGCGCGGGCACTGGCTCGCTCGACTTCGATTTGACTTCGGCAACGGCCGGCTGTTGACGGGCCTGCGGTGCCGTGAAGCCAGGAAGCTGTTTGAGCTCAATTCCCTGATGGGCATAGGCCATGATCTTATGCCAGGTCATCGCCGGCAGCGACCCACCGGTCATGCGGTTCATCACCTGGTAATCGTCATTGCCGAACCAGACACCGCACACGAAATTCGCAGTGTAACCTATAAACCAGGCATCCCGATAAGCGTTCGTGGTACCGGTCTTGCCGGCGGCCGTGACGCCGTCGAGACGGGCGCGGCGGCCGGTGCCGTTCTCGACCACGTTGTTCATCATCTTGATCATGTCTGAGGCGACGCCGACCGGCATGACCTGCCGCGGCTTCGGTCCGTCGCGGTCAAAACGCCAAACGAGATCGCCAGTGCCGGTGCGCACTTCGAGGATTGCATGCGGTGTCACAGCCTTGCCCAGGTTGGGGAAGGTGGCAAAAGCGCCGGTGTGGTCGAGCACGGTGACTTCATCCGCGCCGATCGGCAGCGACGGCGTATCCGGCAGAGGCGTGCGCAGCCCCATGTCGTGCGCGAGCTTGACGATCTTGGCGCGCCCGACTTTGGCATTGCCGTTACCGATCGCGATCGACAGCTTCACTGCGATGGTGTTGATCGACTGTGTCAACGCCTGCAGCAGACTCATCGAACCAGCATAGCCATGGCCGTAGTTATGCGGGCACCAGTTGCCGATGCAGACCGGTCCGTCGACCACAACTGATGTCGGCTTCATGCCGTGCATGAGTGCGGCCGAATAAACATAAGGCTTGAACGAGGACCCGGGCTGGCGCATCGCGTCCGTTGCACGATTGAATTGGCTCGCGCCGTAGTCGCGGCCGCCGACCATCGCGCGCACTGCGCCGTCGACATCCATCAGCACGGCGGCGGACTGCCTCGCGTGATATTCCTGGCCGTATTGCCGCAACGATGACTCAATTGCCGCATCGGCGTTGTTCTGCAGGCCGGTGTCAAGCGCGGTGCGCACCACGAATACGCGCTCGGTCATTGATTTCGGGAAGGTATCGACTAGCTTCCTCATCTCGTCGAAAGCCCAGTCGAGATAATAATTCGGCGCACGGTCGTCTCGGCGGTCGACGGGCGTTGCCGGGTGGCGGCGGGCGCCGAACACCTGGCCTTCGGTCATCATATTGGCTTCAACAAGGTTATCGAGCACAACGTTGGCGCGCGCACGCGCCGCGGGCAGATTGATGTGTGGCGCGAATCTAGTCGGCGCCTTGAATAGGCCGGCAAGCATCGCAGCTTCCGCAAGGTTCACGTCGCGCGCCGACTTGTTGAAGTAGTACTGCGCGGCGGCGTCGACGCCGAAGGCGCCGCCGCCCATATATGCGCGGTCGAGGTAAAGCTTGAAAATTTCGTTCTTTGTTAAGCGCGCCTCTAGCCACATGGCAAGAAAAGCTTCTTTGACCTTGCGCTCAATTGTGCGCTCGTTGTTGAGGAACAGGTTCTTCGCGAGCTGCTGCGTAATAGAAGAGCCGCCCTGCACGACGCCGCCTGCGCGTGTATTCGCCACCAGCGCGCGCGCCGTACCTGGAAGATCGATGCCGAAGTGCTCGTAAAAGCGGCGGTCCTCAGTCGACAGTACGGCCTTGATCAAATGGTCGGGAAACTGGTCGAGTGGTATTGCGTCATTATGCTTTATGCCACGCGAACCGACTTCATTACCGTAGCGGTCGAGAAAAGTCACCGCGAGCTCAGATTTCTTCAACCAATCATCGTCGGAGGTTTCGCGGAACGCAGGCACCGCGAGCGCCAGCATCACCACCAGTCCGAAAGTACCAAGTGTAGCGCCCTCCGATACGAGTTCGTTGAGCCCGCGCCGCCAACCGGACACGTGGAAACGGTCCATAAAGGTTGAAAAGCGTTCATAGCTTTCGCGCAGGCCCGCAGCGCTGCGGAACACGCTGAAGTCGACCCATGCGTCCAGCCCGAGCAGGAAACGCTTTAGGTTAGGCTTCCAGTCCTCGGGAAATAAATCAGGCAAGGCTCTGCCGCTCGTGAAATGAATCCGGGCGAGAAGCCGGATAAACGAATTTAGCCGATCGGGCAACCCACAGCCAATGCTACAGTTCCCTCGGCTGAAACCAAGGTGAACGAAAATTGCGGTGAAAAATGGCCTACATAAGGTGTTTTGACGCTGTTTTTAACCTCTGGTACCGATTTCTCCGAGACGGCGGCAGCCGGGCGAGAAAGTTCAGACCCATCGGCCATCCGGCCGCCGGCCTCCTTCTCCAGCAGAAATTGAAGGGCCTTTCGCTATGGGAGAGGTTGACGAAACAACTCCAACCATGACGAACACTGCGCCAACGGCTACAAGGGCTGGCCAAGGATTCGCGAATGTCTGACCCGCAAACCCCGTTTTGGCGCCGTAAGACGATGTCCGAGATGACGCGGGCGGAATGGGAAAGCCTGTGCGACGGCTGCGGCCGCTGCTGCCTGAACAAACTGATCGACGAAGATACGAACGACACGCTTTTCACAAACGTCAGTTGCAAGTTGCTCGACTGTATGGTGTGCCGCTGCCGCGACTATTCTCATCGCCATGCCAAGGTGAAAGATTGTGTGCGGCTTACCCCGCGCAACGTCCGGCGGCTAAAATGGCTACCGCCGACCTGTGCCTACCGTTTGGTGGCTGAGGGCAAAGATCTCGCCTGGTGGCATCCACTGGTGTCCGGCGATCCTGAAACTGTGCATGGGGCGGGTGTGTCGGTACGCGGACGTGTTGCCGCAAGTGAGACCGATGTGCCTGACGAGAAACTCGAGGAGTATATAGTCAGCTGGCCGGGAAAATGGCCGAAGAGGGCGCGGCGCAAAGCTGCGATCCCAAGGTAAGCTTTATCTTCCCCGCAGCCCTATCGCGAAATCATACGCGCGTGGCTCCGCGGCCGCAGTGAATGAAAAGTGCCACCATTCTCGGAAGTAATTCGCAAAGCCGTGCCGCTGCATCGCGGTATTCAATACCCCCCGCCAACGTCGCTGCTCGGGGGTGATGGCGCTGCTCATGCTGTAGCTCCTGACATCGAAGCAATCGAAGCTGGTGCCCATGTCAACGCTATTATCGGGCGCGCGTTTTGCGGCCGGTCCGTTGCAGGGCCCGTAGCGCGCCGTCGAGTCGAAGCGTTGGGCGGGCGTCACCGGTAATTTGATTAGCGTGAGATCGACCGCAGTTCCGGTTGAATGTCGCGACTGCGCAGCGATGTAACCGAGCGCGAACAAATTGCGCTTATGTAGCGCCGGATAGAATCGGCGAGTTGCCTCGTTATCGTCGCCGTCATGAGCCCAGGTTGCCATCGCGCGCACGGTGCGGGTCGGGCGGTAGCAGTCGTAAACCTTCAAGCTCAGATTTTCGCGCACAAGATCGGCCTGCACGCGCTTGAGCGCTTCGGCTGCCTCGCGGCGCAAGATGCATTCAGCGGCACCGTAACCGGGCAAGGGACGGCCCATGAAATTATCGGCCGTTGCATAGCGGATATCCTGTTGGATGCTGGAATCTAGATCCCGCAAATAGACAAAGCCTGGAGGCAACATCTCGCGGGCGCTTGCCCACCCGACCACAAGTAACGGTGCAGCGACGAGCAAGAATTGCCATTGCAACCGACGAATCATGCGCTTGTCATGAGTCCCAACCATCCCGATTTATAAGACACGGTTTTGCCTCCTATGCGAGAATCGCCGGGCCAAGCCCCGCGATTACAAGTGGGAAGTGCGGTCCGGCGAGCGATCTCTCGCAAATAGCACTCCCGCGCGGGCACGTCTTGCTTTGCCGCAACTGGCAGGGCATTGAGCGGGTTGCTGGCCCTGAGTCTTGCGTGATCGCCCGCGATGACCTCCCTCAAGCTGAAGCCCAAGGCACGACCGGTGAAGTCCCAGGCGCCCCCAGAGCCGCGCGCACTGACCCACCCGGAAATCAGGACCATTGTGCTTGGCATCATGCTGGCAATGTTCCTTGGCGCGCTTGACCAGACTATCGTTGCTACTGCGCTGCCGACTATTGGTCGGCATTTTGGCAATCTCGACGATCTGTCTTGGGTTGTAACCGCGTACCTGATCACAGGCACGACTGTAACTCCGCTCTATGGTAAGCTCGCGGATAATCATGGCCGGCGCGTCGTCATGCTCACCGCGATCGGCATTTTCATAGCCGGTTCTGTTGCTTGTGCGCTTGCGCCAAGCATGACCGCTCTGGTGCTGGCGCGCGCATTTCAGGGCCTTGGCGGCGGCGGATTGATGGCGCTTGCGCAGACCATTATCGCTGACATCGTTTCGCCGCGTGAGCGCGGCCGCTATCAGGGGTATATCGGCGCGGTATTTGCGACGTCCTCAGTCGGGGGTCCGGTGCTGGGAGGATTCCTTACAGAGCACATCGATTGGTCACTCATTTTCTGGATCAACCTGCCGCTTGGCCTCACTGCACTCGGCATGACATCGAGTGTGCTCCGCCGGTTGCCATTTCATGCACGCGAGCACAGCCTCGATATCATAGGCGCACTGCTGATGATGTCGGCTTCGATAGCTCTCCTGCTCGCACTATCCTGGGGTGGGCGGCGCTACGAGTGGATTTCGCTGCAAATTGGTGCGCTGCTGCTTGTCTCAGCGATTTTGTGGGGCTCCTTCGCCTGGCGCCTCGTAACGACTCGCGAGCCGTTCCTTCCGCTCGCGGTGCTGGGTAATGCAGTCGTTCGCTGCGCGACGCTAGCTGGAGCTTGCAACATGGGCACACTGGTCGGCATGACCATGTTCGTACCGCTTTATTTCGAGGTTGTTCTGCACCTATCGGCGAGCCAATCCGGCCTGGCGTTGATCCCGTTGATGGCGGCGACCGTCACGTTTTCCACGATCACCGGACGGCTCATGACACATTTGGTCCACTACAAGCGCGTGTCGTTGATCGGGCTCGCGCTTTCAATCCTATCCCTTGGACCGCTGGCCATCTGGCCAATTTCGATGCCGACCGTGCTCGTTCTGCTACTCTTGCTTATTATCGGCGCTGGGCTCGGCACAGTATTTCCTGTGTCCACCGTGTGCATGCAGAATGCAGTGTCGCGCTAGCAAATGGGAGTTGCCACTGGCGCCGCTAATTTCTTCCGTGCACTGTTCTCGGCGCTCGTTGTTGCGGTGCTGGGCGCAATCGTCCTCGGCGGACTTGGCGGTGTCGCCGGAATGTCGATCGAGATCCTGGCGCGGACAGCCTCCGCGCCCGAGCTCGCTTACGCTTTCCGTTTCGTGTTCCTCGCCTGCGCGTTGGTGCTGTCGTTCGGCATGGCGTTCCTGATTGCGATGGAGGAACGTCCGCTCAAAGGCCCATCAGTGTCGTCACAGGCGGCCAGCGCGCCTACGGCTCCGGCAACGCCGATTCCCGCGGAGTAATGACAGCTCAAAA
>Ga0126382_10000192_pt1 | contig 22780 bp, 18 predicted proteins | sample PanSoiMetPlot_30_FD_92548 | JGI IMG/M metagenome (GOLD analysis project Ga0126382, IMG submission 92548) | Tropical forest soil microbial communities from Panama - MetaG Plot_30 | ecosystem: Environmental > Terrestrial > Soil > Tropical forest > Bulk soil | place: Panama | collected 2016-02-17
CGCGATCTGCTCAGGTTTACAACACTCGTGGAAGTGCGCGCTTCGAAAAGGGTGATCTAGCCGGCGCACTCGCCGATTACACGGCAGCGATCGCGAGGGATCCACACCTCGCCGAGTCCTACAGCAATCGCGGTGCGGTGCGCCGCGCCCTTGGTGACGTGGACGGCGCGATTGAAGATTACGACCGCAGCATACTGATCAATCCGCAGTCGCCAAACACTTACAACAATCGCGGGAATGCCTGGCGTGAGAAGGGACAATTGGAACGTGCGATTGCGGACTTCGATCGAGCCATCGCGTTGGACCGGCGATTGGCGATCGCCTACGCCAGTCGTGGATTGATCCGGCTTCTCAAGGGAAAAACCATCGAGGCAGACAAGGACTTTGCGGTTTCTGTCAGTCTCGATCCTAAGCTGCGACGATTTATTCAAGAGCGTAGAGCGGGGGTGGCCCGCCAGCTTGCGCATCACCAGTAATTGATTCGTTCACCTCGTGGAATCAGACGGGTTGATTCTTACCGTCGTCTCGCTCGGCAAATCACTCATCATCATGATTGTGGAGGAAAAATGAGATCGTTAAAAACAACTCGACTCGCAGCAGCTGGGTTCGCCGGTGTCCTTACCGTTATCTTTTTAATCACTCCGCCTGGACGGTTCGGGAAAGTCGGAGCCCGAGCACTGGTGGAGCCAACGATGCCATCAAATGTGAGCGTCTTCGCCACAGGGCTGAACAATCCCCGAGGGCTAAAGTTTGGACCTGACGGCAATCTTTATGTGGCAGAGGGTGGCGTAGGGGGAACGAATTCCACTGTGGGCCTTTGCGACCAGGTACCGTTTCCGGTTGGCCCATACACCGGCAGCGCTACGGGTGCGCGGATTTCCAGGATCGATCAAAACGGCAACCGCACAACCTTCGTGGACAATCTTCCGTCCAGTCAGACTGGTCCGGCATTAGGGTCCCTCATCTCGGGTGTGGCGGACGTAGCGTTCGTTGGCGATACGCTCTATGCGGTCCTGGCGGGAGCTGGTTGCTCGCATGGCGTCACAGGCTCGAACAACGCGATCTTGCGGATCAATCCTGATGGGACAACCACTCAAATCGCAAACTTGAGCGCTTTCCAGCAATCTAATCCAGTTGAGCATCCTGAGCCGGATGATTTCGAACCGGATGGCACCTGGTACAGCATGGTGACAGTACGCGGTGATCTTTATGCAGTTGAGCCGAATCACGGTGAACTCGATAGGATCACACCTGGAGGCCAGATCACCCGAGTAATTGACATCTCCGCCAGCCAGGGCCACATCGTGCCCACGGCAATCGCCTACGATGGCAACTTCTATGTGGGGAATCTCAACACTTTTCCGATTGTCGAAGGTTCCTCAAAGGTGTTCAAAATCACGCCGAGCGGTCAGGTCACGGTGTGGATTGAGGGACTCTCAACAGTTGTTGGCATCGCTTTCGATCAGCAACATCGCATGTACATTCTTGAGAACACAACTGGGAATCCATTTCCGACTCCATTTACTGGTAAGGTGCTCCGAGTGGATCACGGAGGAGGTGTAGAGACGATTGCGTCCGGCCTGTTTCTCCCAACCGCGATGACATTCGGTCCGGATGGTGCGTTGTATGTATCGAATGTAGGCTTTGGCCCGCCTCCCGTGGGGCTGGGACAAGTTCTAAGAATCGAAGTGCCGAGGGATTAGCGCTCACTCAAATGATAGTCGGGAAGCCATAAGATTAAGAAAACCTTTGAGTCCGCTCCGTCAGACCAGCATCGAGCAACGTCCGGCCTCTGCCTGCCCGCGCACTAATGGTAGGGCCCTCATCTCACGATTCTAGAGGACAGTTTTGTCCGCATTTTGAAAACGATGACTTGTTGTTTGCGCGTGACTTGCGTAAGGTCATCACGATCGATGTTGCTACCAGTCCTGTGATCGAGACTTGTAGCAGTTGCCAGATGGGAGAATAGATGAGCACGATTGCGATCGGTGATATCCATGGCAACCTGGCCGCGTTGGACAATCTACTGAGTCGGATTACGCCGGAGTTCGCTGCGGAGGACACCATTGTCTTTCTCGGTGACTACATAGATCGTGGCCCCGATGCCAACGGATGTATCCAGAGGATCCTGGATTTTCGGCTTACCGCGAAGGGTCGTGTGGTGACACTGCTCGGAAATCACGAAGAGTGGTTGCTTCGTACTTATAAGGACCATACTCGGCATTCCTGGCTCCTCGGCATGGAGGGTTTTCAGACCGTCCGGAGCTATTCGGCGACTGCAGCCGACAAACTGAGAGAAGCGGCAGAGAAAGCTGGGCCTCGCCTCGTGCTGGAACGTGTCCCGTTACCCTATGAGCTTTTCTTCGATGCCATGCCTGCCGAACACATTACCTTTCTAATGAGCTTGCAAACGTTTTGCAGGACACCGGACGCGGTATGTGTGCACGGGGGTCTGGATCCGGAAGGAGGCCGCGTTGAGGAACAACGGAGTGAAGACCTGCTCTGGGGAACAGATGGGTTCCAGGATCGGTACCAGGGTGAAGAGTTCCTGCTCTATGGTCATACGAATGATTTTGTGCTGGATGCGAAGAGCTGGCCGCATCCACGGGTCGTCGGCCGGACGTACTGCCTTGACACCATCTCCAGTGGCGTACTAACCGCATTGCGGCTGCCCGAAGGAATCATTCTCCAAAGTGATCGTTATAGATGAAACGGCCCCAGCTTTTGAGACGTGTAATCCCGATTCGACGCTCTCGTCATTCGAGATTCATACGCTTGAGGATAGCCACGAACCTCGGGTTTGCGCGCAGGCGATCCCAGCTCGGATCAGCCTTGATGAACGGGGCTAAGAGCACATCCCTCGCATCGTATGCCCGCTCCAGCCAGAGAAGCGCTTCATCGTCCTCGCCAAGTCCGTTATAGATAATTGCGATCGTATACGGTGGGACGTAGCGTTGCTTTGATAGAGTCGTGAGTTCATCCAATGCCGCCTGCGCCTTATCGCGGTGCCCTGCCAGCGCCCATGAATAGCCGATCATCGAGATCGTTTGTGTGTTGTCGCCGGAAGTACGCCTGGCCGTGGTTAACTCAGCGATGGCGTCGGTGTACTTTCCCTGGCGTATGTCAACCCTAGCCAGCGTCAGAAGTGCGATCCAGAAGTCCGGCGCTGTCTCCAGCGTCTTGGCTAGCTTCTCTCGCGCCTCGTCGTTCCGACCATCGAAATAAAGGAAGAGGGACTCAAGCGTGCACATGATTGGCGAGAGAGTATCAAGGTCCCTGGCGCGAGCACCTTCGGCAATAGCCTCTTGGTGTCGTCCAAGTGTCGATAGCAGAAGAGCGTAAGCACGATGTGCCTCCGCCAAATTTGGGTTGAGTGCGATGGCTCGCTTCGCTTCAAGTTCGGCTCCGGTCCAGTCCCAGTCATACCAGGCCTTAATCATCGATAAAGAAGCGTGGACCTTGGCAAGCGATTCGTCAATTTCAAGGGCCCTCGTCGCTGCTGCTTTGGATTGCGGAAATGCATCTTTAGGCGGTACGTCGCTGTTGATCGGCAGCGAGTGGTATGCCTCCGCCATTCCGGCGTAGGCGAGGGCGAAAGTCGGAGCTAAATCGATCGACTGTTGGAAAAACTGAATGCTTTTCCTGACCTCTGGCGCGATCAGTTTGCTAAGGAAGTGACGTCCGTTCAGATAAAGCCTGAATGCCTCAGGATCCTCTGTGTAGCGTCTGGTTAACGCTTTTCTCTCTTCGAAATTGAGGCTCACACCAAGCGCGTCCACGACTCGAATCGCTATCGCATCCTGCACGGCGAGAACGTTCGTAAAGTTTTCATCGAATGTGTCGGCCCACAGCGTAGTACCATCCTCGACTTTTATGAGTCGCGCGGTCAGCCGGGTTCGGTCTCCCGAACGTTGAATGCTTCCGTCCAGAACAGCCTCTACGCCCAGTGCGCGGCCCGCGGCTTGTGGGTCTTGTTCTGGCCCGCCAAACCTGCGCACCGAAGTCAGTGGTCGCACGATTAGCTCCTTGGTGTTGCTGAGCCTTGTGATCAGGGTTTCGGCCATTCCAAGTTCTATCTCATCCTCTCCGTTTTCTACCGATAGAGTCTTGAAGGGTAGCACCGCGATCTTCCTGACTTGTTTAACGGAAGTGGATCTTGTCCGCGTCACGAGGTAGAGAATCGTAACGCTCAGACAAACGGCAAATAGACCCACGAGTAACAGGGAAACGGGAACGGTGCGTTTACGCTTAACCGGATGCAGGCTCAGCTCAGTGGAGCTGCCAATATTCGGCTTTCCCGTGTCCACATCTGAGATGGCTCCTTTCTCAGCATCCGCACCTGATTCAAAGTCATTGATCGTTCGCACCTCGACGGCGAAACGGTAACCTCTTCCCGGCACCGTTACGATGTAGTGGTTCACGCCACGTCGCTCCCCGAGTAGCTGCCGTAGCGTGGATATGTTCTGACTCAGGTTGTTCTCAGTTACGAACGAATCCGGCCAGATCGCGCTTATCAGATCGTCCTTCCCCAGCACCCTCCCGTGATGTCGCACAAGGTACAGCAATGTGTCGAAGACCTTTGGCGTAAGCGGTAACACCTCGCCGTTTCGCAGCAGCACGCGGTCCGCCGCGTCCAGGCGGAAGTCCTCGAACGCGTAGATTCGTGGTTCTGGATCACCCATCAGTTTTTTCAGAACTTTCAGAACTTTTTCATGTGGATTTTCAAGACTTTAACTGCGCCGCAGTAAGAGAATCAGCGCCTCTTATTCTGAGCAGGCCGCGGAAATACTACATCAACGGAGATATGTATATGAAGACGGGAATTTCGAACTCTGTCATTCTGGTAGCTCTTCTGCCGGTGCTCGGCTTTGCGGGTGTGAATGAGGTGACGACCGCGAGCGGCGCGATGGCAACTAGATCGAACGGAGGCGCAGGATCGACGACATTCCCAGCTCTATGCGCGTTCGCTAAGCGGGGTGTGCGGACCGACGTCGCTATGAGGTTCAGCCCCACTCCCCTGCGCTGCCTTCTAGTGCCCACTCCGCAGAGAGAAGCCGGGGTGTTGGTATCTGCAGACGAAGTTAATGCTGTGATAATGAAGTATAAAGTTGATAACTCTGCAGCACCGGTGACTACATATATTCAGCAGATGCCAGCTCCGGTCCGTAATGAGGAGTTCAGGCGCCTCGTTCACGCGTCATTACCTGGGGAGTTTATGCGCCATTTGTTGGACGATCCGGGTCTGACGCTGGCAACGCGCCGGGCATTTGCTCCAGTGTTAGATTTATATAGCAGGACTCATATCTACGACATCGTGCTCCTCGACTGTTCGGTGCCGATGATTATGAGTGACAGCGGAGTACTTCTTTGCCTGACGACCGGGTTGCTGCGATGGGTGCAGACCGAAGATGAGTTGCTTGGATACGTCGCGCACGAGGTTGGGCACGAATGGCTAGCCCGAAGAACGGTTGAACTCAAGAACCAGTATGAACGTTATCTGGCGAGCGGTGCGGACAGGCAGGCGAAAATCGTGATGGAGAAGTTAGCCTTGATCGAACTGGAAGCAGATTCCTTCGCTTCGCTGACTTTGGCATATCTGGAAAAAACTCCTGTAGAGTACGTCAGATCCCTGCAGAGGTCAGCTATGGAATACCAGGACATTCCAATCGGCTATCATCCACGTTACTCCCAACGAGCCCAGGTGATTACTTCACTCGTACCGCAACGTATATTGAACCTGACCCCAAGAAAGACCGGCGAGTTCATTGCTCTTAAAGAGGCTCTCGCAAAAAGTCGAAAGAGATAAATACCCTAACTGAACGCATAAATTATGTGGCGAATCTTGCAGAACAAAAAATTCGGATCGTTCTCTAATTGAACGATCCGATTTTGTACATTGCTCCAGCGCACGATCTAGAAGTTGAACTTGAACCCGAACTGAATGGTTCTTGGATCGCGAGCCACGCTCGTGATTCTTCCCAAGTTGGCATTCGTCTGTTTGAATGTACCGCAAGCGAGTTTCGCGTGGCGTTCGTTGCTCGCTCGGATGGCCTGCTTGCCGACCTCCGCCGGCACCCCTACGCCGATACGGATGGCGTCATCGGTCCACAGATCCGTCAGCGCAACAGGATCTCGTGACAGACGGCTAACAAAGGCTTCAAGGTTCTAAGCTACGTTCCGGAAACCAAGGACTTGACGATTTTGGATGGCGGCTGGGCCGTCGAGTGGCGTTCCTTCACGGCTTCGGTCGTCAACTCGCCGGGGGGCGAGGCGAAGCAGATTCGTGGCACTGTGCTGCTGGTGCTCAAGAAGCTCGCGGACGGCAGCTGGAAATGCTTCCGAAGGATGGGTGGCGCATCACCATGAGTTGCCGCACAAGTGGAGCTAACTGGCACGCCGCAGAACAAATCATCGGACGCGAGACTCGATAGCCCGTTTCTCAACTAGCTTTGGGTCGGTGGCAGGCGGATCCGAACGACCGTTCAGTCATGATCTTTCTGACCCAACGGCCGAGCACCAAATGTGATCAACTTTACTGCGTGAGGAGGAAGAACCTTTGTTCGGCGCAGAGAACGCACGCGAGGCCGCTAGAGGGTTCGACGTACTCGTTGCCTTAGCGTAGCCGGTTCCGACACCGGTCGGTCTCCGGCACCACACTTCGAGCGGCACGCGGCTACAAGCGCGAGCGGCCGCGCCGCCCCTTCGCTGCACACCACCGAACACAGTTTCAAATGTCGTCAGTCTCCGCTCCACAGACCAGTCCTTGCCAGGACCACTTCGGGATGTCCAAACCGTCCGGCACATCCTCTGCCGAGTGGTGGTAATGCGACATCGTGGTCGTGGTGGCCCACGCGAAGTAATCGTGCAGCACGCGTCGTAGTCGCTCGTCGCGCGCGAGCCCGACATCTTCCAGCGCCTGATCGAAACACGCGATCGCCCGCTGGTCCATCTCCTCGTGCGGCCCATTGCCGCTGTGAATCCGAACGGCGGAGGTCTCATCACCGTACTGGTCGGAGTAGGTAGTTGGCCCACCCAGTGCCTCCCCCCAGTACGCGGCGAGGCGCTCCGTGTGCTGCGGGTGGTAACCATGCCTGAACGCATGGCTAACCACTTCGTCCTCTAGCACCCGGGTGTGCCACGCGCTGGCCAACCTCAGGATCCCGTCGCGACCACCAGCGGCTTCGTAGACCGTTTGCATGGTTCTATTGTAATTCTAGGATGGACAAAGTTAAATGCGTATGTGGGCAACCGAAGTGGTTGGGCGTCATCCTTCCCGAACAGCACTTTTGGCCGCGTCATGCTCGAGCGTTCTCCACGAGCGCAGCAATCTGCACGAACTCGACGCTGGGGCGTACTCCGTAGAGACCAGTTACGCGCTTCAGAAGCGCATCGGTGAAAAACGCTTTGGCTGCCTCCTCTGAGTCCCAGACGTAGAAATTCGTGGCCTCACGCTTTCCAGAATTAACCGTTAAGGCCTTGGAACGCAATCCGGGCGAGCCCTCAAACGTTGCGCGTGCGGTCTCAGCGATTTTGCGCACGGTTTGCTCATCGAAATTGTCTGCGTACCGAAACGTTTCAAATACACCGATCATACTGGACTCCCTTCGATAAGGTATTAATCTCACTCGGAAGGCCTGCGACGCCGAACGCCAGGCCCTTCGCCATCTGATCTAGCTTTCAAGACGCTCTTCTTTTTCTTGGCCACAACATTAAATGAGTGGGTCAGCCAGCTGAGCAACGTCGTAGCGCATCGAGGTTCCGAATAAGACAGCTACTTCAGCGGGGTTCAGGTTGTAGGCGCTTTTCAATCCATTGCGCCAAGCCTGTAGTGGCCTCTTGCAGCGCTTCCTGCGATGATCCACTATCCCGAAGGCCATCAGGTATTCATCATTTTCGGCAAGCGGCCCCATCAAAGAGTTCGCCTGTAGCACGTCTACCTTGAATTCGATCCCCATATCTTACTTTCAGCTGCCAGGCCCTTTTCTTTTTTTGTTGAAACATCGAGTGCCCCAGTGGTAATTTGTTGCTCGTCCCTGCGGTGTTGGTAACTTCGGACACTATTTTGTTTGTCAAGTGCAATCCTGGATCGGGATGGCCCCGTGCCCACAACGATGAACCCGTAGAAGACTCTCTTTGTCTCCTGGTTGAGAGGCCTGAACTGAAGTTCTGGTAAGAAATGTCTCCAAAGGCCTCCAGTATCAATAACCCGATGGTGACAAGATCCTTCTTTTTTTGGCAGCCAGATTAGCTGTCGTATAGAACGATCCATAGAAACACTAAAGAGCAGAGCTCGTTGTCAAAAAACAACAAGGAGTTAATTATGACTCAGCTCAAGAATTGCAAACTGTGCTTCGTGAGTTTGATTACCGGGCTGGTTTTTATGCTGAGCCTGGGCGCAGATGCCTTTAGCAACAAAAATCAGAATAGAGGGAGGCCCCATTCGGCCCCGATCGTGGACACAGACAAGCACCATCGGCTAATTAATGTCGAGGGCGCGACGATGGTTGCCGAACAGTCGCCGCGCCGTGACGCCAATAAGGCTTGGCTTCTGCGGCCTGAGATATTTGATAGTTTATCGGCCGGCGGAAGGCGCGCGGCTCTTTCTCTAAACGGTCTTCTGCGGCGGGACTCATCAGTCGGCACCTCGTCCTCGCGATCCATGATTGTTGCGCAGGCGACTCCAGGCAGCAATGTTCGCGTAAATAACCCGGATATAGACGAGATCGGTGCCACCAATAGCGAGACCAGCATCGCTGCGAATGGACAGAATATAATTGTCAGTTTTAACGATGCTTCTTTCTTCGATGTCGCTGGTTATTCGTTCTCTACGGATGGCGGGAACACCTTCACTCATAAGCGTCTGCCAACTCCTGACAAGGGCTTCGGCGATTCACTAGGAGATGGGGTCGTAGCTTTCGGTCCAAACGGCGAGATTTACTACAGTACACTCGCCGACGATCGGTCTTTTACCGAATTCATTGGGGTATCAAAGTCCACCGACAACGGCGCGACATTTAGCCCAGTCGTCGATGCGAGCACGTCGGTTAACAATAGTACCGATTTTCAGGACAAAAGCTGGCTTGCAGTAGATCGGGGTTCGTCATCACCGTTCAAAGGAACCGTTTATGTTGCATGGACCGATTTCACTCAAAGCAACGGTAACTTCATAAGCTGCTCTCGTTCGACCAACGCCGGCGAAAGCTTTAGAAATGCCATTCCGATATCACCACAAGACAGAACCCACAGAGTTCAGGGGCCGATGCCCGCAGTCGCGCCGAACGGCGATCTCTACGTCGCTTATTCCGATCTTCACTTCAACTCGTCAGGTGGGATCAGCATCGTAAAATCGACCGATGGCGGAAGGACTTTCACCGCGCCTAAATCGGCGGCCGGGTTTTTTCAAATCGGCTTGGCCACCGGTGGGAATAACGTCAGAACTAACAGCTTTCCTTGTGTTGTGGTTGATAAGAACGGCTTTGTACATATTGTTTATAACGGCACCAGCAGTGCGATAGGACCAGACCGCTCTGATGTCTTCTACATTCGCTCCACCGATGGTGGCAGCACCTTCAGCACGCCGCTTAAAATCAACGACGATGGTACGTCGACCACCCAGATGTTTCCGTCAATTGCCGCTGCATCCGATGGAACTCTCGGAGTGAAGTGGTGGGATCGTCGCAACGATCCGCTTTCCGACAGCCTGACCGATGTATATATGGCCATCTCCAACGATTCAGGCGCCAGCTTCGGCAAGAACTTTCGCATAACCGACCACAATTGGGTTTTTGGGCCTTCAGAGTTGGGCAGTTATCACGGAGATTATGATGGCATCACGTCAGATGGCAGCAATTTCTTTCTTTCATGGAGTGACGAGCGGAATAGCGATCCGGATGCTTATTTCACGCAAGTACCGCTCAATCGAGATCCAAATGCTCCTGATTTCAACATCTCTGCTCGAAAGCTTTTTGATAACGTGACTGCTGGGGAATCCGCCGAGTTTGATTTCTCTACAGCTGGTTTCGGACTTTCCGGAGCTCTGTCATTGAGTGCCTCGCCTGGTGTGGAAGGCATCACCTATACGTTCTCCGCTCCTATGGTCAATATCGGAGGAACAGCACACTTGACAGTTTTAACGACCAACGCAGTGAAACCGGGGACTTATTTGGTCTCGGTTAGCGCCACGGGTGGGGGGCTCACCCGCAGCACCAACTTTAGGATAGACGTTATGGATTCGCATCGCTCAATTGGTGTGCCTCGCAGTATCACTAACACTCCAGGGTTTACTTTGACACGATCAGGAATTAAACAGGATGCCGGAGGTACGATCCATCTGGTTTACGATGACGATACGAACAACGTCCGAGGCAGCGATGTCTACTACACCAAATCTATCGATGGAGGTCTGAACTGGTCAAACCCGGCAAGGATTTCCGGCAGCGCGCCGGAAGCCTTCGACTCCACCCTGACTACTGATGCAGCCGGCGGAATTTATGCGGTGTGGACCGGCCTGAAAACTGGTCAGTCGGGGTTTGCCGTCTTTTTGTCCAAGTCGACAGACCAGGGCAATACCTTTTCATCTCCAGTAGCGATGTCGCCAGCATCGCAGAATGGGGACCTTGCAAATATCGCAGTGGATAAGAGTGGTAAAGTGCTGGTGACCTATGTGGACGTTTCAACCAGCAGCTTAAACCTGTTTGCCGTTCGATCTACTGATGGAGGAGCAACATTTTCCACCCCTGTTCAGATCTCCCAGCCCGGCGAGGCCTTAAGCGGGATTGCTGGGCCCGTCGCATTTGATTCGGTGGGAGCTGCCTACGTAGTCTACAGTAATCTGGCTGTGTCAGTGCCGACGATAAAACTGGCAGTCGCTTCTGACGGTCAGCGTTTTGCGACGCCAACAGTCGTCTCCGATCCAGCCATCGCGGCGTTCGCTGCAAGGGTTGCCGTTGATCGCAAGGACAATCTTTACGTTACTTTTTACAACCGGCAGTTCACTGTTCCTTTCTTCAGCAGGGAAGTGATGCTGATCAAATCTATGGATAAGGGCTCTTCCTTTCGTCCACAGATTGATGCCTCGAAAAATTTCGGCGACTCAACTATTCCGTCCCTGATATTTGGCAAGAATGATGAGGTGAATCTCGTTTGGCAGGACAACGACGACAACGATGAGGGCGATGTGTTCCTGGCGCGTTCAACCGACGGCGGTATTGTATTCAGTGAGCCAGTGAATCTCTCAGCAAATTCTGGAGTCTCGTCATCTCCTGCAGGCGTCGCCGACGAGAACGGTAATCTCGTCGTGGCGTGGACCGATGATTCGACTGCAAACATTGAACTCCTCAGCCTGGCCGTGGGTGGGCTTCCCACTCCCTCCCCTGATTTTGCTCTCGTGTTTAACCCTACAGAAGTACTCATTGAACGCGGCACAAGTCCCACTATTCGAGTTTTCATAAGCCGTCCGGGCGGGTTTGCGGGAAATGTGACAGTGACCGCGCCGGATCTTACTCCGCTGAAGATAAAGCTGAAAGGCGGCGACACTCAATCAACCAGTGGCGAGTTCGTTTCGTTCAGATTAAAGGTTAAGGGAGGTGCACCAACGGGCCCTCATGATGTTACCTTTTCCGGCCGCGATGATTCAGGTCGTGTGAGAAGTGCTACAGTGAGGATATTTATAGATTAGCAGTAGTGGTCGATCTATCAATTTTGGGTTGACTCCCAGTGACGAGTAAGACCGCGTCTGACAAAAAATGCCAAAGGAGTCTACGCGATTTTTGTTAACGAAAAGAGAAGACGAGGTACAATTCTAAACTGAATCGACAGTTCGCCCTTTCCTAAGAAGAACTTCCGAGCGAGCGTGTATTCCGGTCCTGTTGGCACGAGCTTTGATCTAGATCAATTGGCCGCTAGGAAGAGGGACACTAGTTAGGGAGGGCACAGTTATATGAAGAATGAGAAAGGATTTTCACTGATCGAGTTGCTGATAGTTGTGGCGATCATCGGCATCATCGCAGCCATCGCAATACCGAACCTGCTGAAGTCCCGTCAAGCGGCCAATGAGGCGTCAGCCATTGGTTCCACTCGGACTTTGGGAACGGCGCAAGCGACGTATCAGTCTACGCGCGGCAAAGGTAAGAATTTCGCGACTGGTCTTGTGGCGCTTATGGCCGACAACGCCATTGACACCGCTTTGGGTAGTGGATTGAAGAGCGGCTTCAACTTCACCTGCGTTGGTGTGCCGGCGGGTGCCGGCGGTGTGCCGTCGTATTTCGACACCACGGCATATCCACAGTCCACCGGTAACTTCGGTACGGGCAATAGATCGTTCTATTCAAACGAGACTTTCGTTGTGTATCAACAAGATGGTTCGGTCACTGGTGCGTGGGGAACAGCAGCACCTCCGGGATCGCGTCTTCCTGCTGCGCCAGCCGTTCCGATCGAATAAGGGGGAAATTAAGGGACGCTGATGCTTGGTATGTAAAGTGGTTGTACGCTCAAACTAAAATTTCCTTAATGCCGATGATGTGGCCCAGGGAAGGTATAACTCTCCGAGAGGGAAATACCAACCCTGGGTTTCTATTCTTACCTTAAAACGAGATTGTCTTACACTAATCAGTGCCGCCCTTCAAATAGGCTTACCATTCCTTGAACAAGTGGGGCGCATCAAACCCGCAGCTATGACTCACTTAAATAAAGGCAAGGAATGCTTGCGTGCTTTTGAGTGGTGGAATGCTATGCTAGAATCGCGCCACCGCGAAAGACGAGCGAGGCGCAGCCGCGCTCACGGAAAACGAGAGGCCCACAGCAAAGCCTTTGCGAGACCAATCGCTGCGAGCCTCTTAGAGGCCATCACACGGGTTAGGTGCGGTAGCCTTAACATATAAGACGCTCAGGTTAGGGGAAAAGTCACAAATAATTTAGTACCCCTAAAACGCTTCGCGCCTATCCCGAAACACGCTCAGAAGAGCAGTGGGATAGGTGTATGCAGGCAAATCATCGAAATTGGCTTTCCTCACGACGAGCGACTCAGGGCCACTTGTCTTCGAGTGCGTCCGCCTGGGCTCGAATATTTTTTGCGCCGCGGGGCATCTTCACACTGTTCGCACTGATCTACCTTGCGACGCTCACCTCAGATTACTTCTGGGATGGCATCACTTTCGCCCTACAGATCGAAAAAGTGGCGAAGGGCGAACGAGGTATAGCACTCCTCTTCCACCAGAACCATCTGCTCTATAATGCCTTCGGCTATCTGCTGTACACTTCCGTTCGCTCACTCGGGTTAAGCGTCAGGGCACTTACGATTCTGGAACTCGCGAATGTCATAATCGGGGCTATCGGCGTTGGTGTGTTTTTTCAACTGGTCGAGAGAGTGACACGGAGCCGATACTGGGCGGCGCTTTGCTCGATTGCGTTGGCCGTCTCTGCCACCTGGTGGAAGCTCTCGACTGACGCCGACGCCTACATACCCGCCGTGGTGTTGATTCTTCTATGCCTGAGAAACCTTACGGGCGAAAATCCCCGGTGGTACATCGCCGCGCTTGCGCTGGCCGGAGCAATGTTGATGCACGAGATCGCTTCCTTATTCTCTTTAGGCGCTATTGCCACGGTCTTTTCTAGTCGCAGCGACAATAAAAGGGGATTCGCCGTTAAAATGAGTATCGCAGCCTGGCTGCTGGTGGTATCGGTATACTATCTTTGCGCGTACCTGCTACACGGTATTGGCCGACCCCTAGACGTCATCACGTGGGCTACCTCTAATCCCAGTTTGATATCACCTTCAGTAAACCCGATTCCAGGACTCCTACAGACTCCACGTGCGAATCTTGACTTATTAGTAGGTCACAGTTTCAGCATTTTCTTGAAGACGGGCGGCGTGATTGAGTGGACAGCGGGCGTGTCTACTCTAGCGGCGGCAATGACATTAATCTATAAAATCACCCATAACAGATGTGCGCTGTTGCGCGAAACAATTCACAAGACAAAGGCGGGAACGAAGGGCTACAGAATGCCTTATGTGAGTCTTGCCATGTGGGTCACCCCCTATCTTATTTTCCTGTGTTTTTTTGAGCCCCAAGACCCCTATCTGCGACTGTTCTATGCTCCGGCACTCTTCCTGGCTGTAGGACTCTTAATGAGCGACCAAACCGCGGTCGTAAGCTTGAAAGTCGGTAGCTCGAGAAGCCACCCGAGCCGGTCTGTGGGAACCAGCGCTGCTGCGTATGCGGTAGCCACGCTGGCGCTTGGTAACCTGGCCTTCTTCATCGCGCCGCATCTGCACGTTAGGTCGAATAAAATAGTAGCAGCGGCACGCGAAGCGCGGAAGGTTTGGAACGCTCCCACAGTTATCTACTTTGAGAACCACAACGAAGCAGATACAACGTTTGAATATTTTAATGACCAGACGTTGTGGCGGAAGGCGACACGCCGATCACAAGAATCATTGGAACGTGACATCGAGTCAGCCTACAGTAAAGGAGAGAGCGTCTGGATCAATCGCGGGGTGGTAGCGTCGCTCGACCCGGAATGGTTGAAATTGAACACCCGAGGTGAGGAAATTCGAGTTGATGTGGCTTATGGATCGGCGTACTACCTACATTTGGAGCCAACACGATTGTCAAATGATCCTGAATAATCAGAAAGCTCACAGAGGTGATTGAAGATTATGTAAAAAGGCGCTTCAGTGACTCATCCTGTCCATCCGCCCGGTGAAAGGCGGGAGAGGCAGACTCTTCACGCTTCGGTAACGCGGGACGTCACACTACACGCGGGTGTCACACGTCGGGCGCATTATCGCGTGACAGACCCTGTGCGTTGCATTGACTTTTAAAAGAGCTGTATTGATGCCTGGTGAATTCAACCGCCGGCGAAGAGGCGGCTCTGACAACTCCTCACATTAGATTCCTTAGTGTCTTAAAGTATGTTCATGCAGTGTAATTCGGCAATTTCTTTCGATTTAATTCCATGCCCTCACATCAGATTACTGTCCTGATAGTCTTTCACTCTGTCGCTCGGTTAGCCACCTTTGTCAGCGCCTTTAATTCTTCCAGATCGCGCATTGTAGTCTTCCATTGCTCCTTGTTGAACTTGGTGGCGACAGGGATTGTGGGATCGGCATAGTAAGCAAGGATATCGGCTCGAAGCTCGGGCGTTACGCCCCTGAAATGATCTTTTTCAAGTTTTTCGAGCAGTTTTGCGTACGTCCCATCGGCCATCCAATATTCCGCCGGCCTTGTAAGCCGGCCGGTATCAAAATTCAAATTCTCCAGCTTCAACGTCCCGTTCTCCGTGCCAGCGATCAGCTTTTGATACAGGTCTCGCGTCGCAAGAAGCCCGTCTTGAAATAACTTCTCAGTCTCCTTTGTCGGCACCCGGAAATTTAACGGCTTGAGCAGGTGGAATTTAATAAGGACACCGGCGAGAAAGACCAGGGTGTTATCAAATGCGCTCGCAGATTTATGGTGGCTGCCCGCTGTTTCTCTGTGTTCCTTCGGTATGGTGTAATGATAAACGAAATCCTTGTCGGCTATTTGCGGGTTCTGCGCGATGATCTCATCTTTCTTGAGCTTCCAGGCGACCATGGTCAGTCGCGGTATGTTTCTTGTGAGCGTGTGCTGGTATTTCTCGATGGCCCAGTCGAGGTCATCAAACACCTCTTTAAGATCTATACCGTAGGTTGTTTTGAACGCGCGCTGAAGTAGGGAATCCGGCACATGGAATTCAATCAACGAGTTGTAAACGTCCCCTCGATACACCTTGCCGGCCACCTCGACGACATCGAACCCGAGTTCAGTCTGGCTATGGGCCGACTTTTTTTGCTCATAGGTCACGACATCGCCGTATTTTTTCTGCAGTTTCGGATAATAAATCGGGATAGAGCGGTTGGTGGCGACAGGATGCCCCGTGCTATCACCGGCATAATGTTCCATCGCCCCAAGCGCAAACGCGTATTCATTCAGGTCTGACGATTGACGTATCAGTTCCTCGATAAAATCGCCGGTTCTTACATAATGTAAGAGATCGCTAAAGAACTTGTTGAGGAAGGGGAAGTAGCCCATATCCTGGATCATGGCTCCCCCGTAGGCGTAGCTACGCGCCTCTTGCAGTTGCTCCTCGGTTGCGTTCGGGAACCGTTTTAGCAGCGCCGGAACGACCGTGGTTTTCCAGGAAAACTCGATTATGGCTTCGTGCGTGAATGCGCCGTAGCCGAAAGACGGGGGCGTGATAAGCGTCGCGGCAATCAGCAATATGATTACGCGAAGGAAGACCTTACTGACGCAGGTTGGACGCATGACACACTTTCCTCCTATTTCATTTTCGAGATCGGCTATGTGGCAGCCGACTAATTGACGGCTTGCGAATGTAACAACGATTCCGGTTGAAGAGAGCCGGTCATTCTTCATTCTGTATCCTCTGGTGTAAATCAAACCTTTCACCACAGGAAACTCATTTCGCCTTTTTGCCAATTTGCATCTGCTGAGTCGGGCAAACTGCCGCAGCTAATCAGCCTGGCTTGCACAAGATATTCTCCAATCGGCATGACGACGATTCGCGCGCGCCGTTCCTGCTTTAACTCCTTATCGTTCTGTCCGCATAACACGCACGGTGATTGTCCGCTTAACCGTAGGTGCTGATGCAGACCACATAGGGTCTGCCTCATATCGCGGTTAGCACTATCGTGCGGTTAGCAATTAACTAGACCACATTGTATTGGCGAGTTTTGGGAGATTGAACTGTCAAATTTACCAGTATTACCCCCAGAGAATGACAATCAACAATTAACCTTGGTGTTTTATACGTAGGTTTGGAATTCTACGGGCTACAGGCTGTATGCTACAGACACAAGGTTGGACCGAGGAGGGCATTGGACCCTCGCATGCGAGAAAGTGGGAACAAGGACTCGGAGTTTTTGTCTAATGCATATATGGCGGATTCAACTGCAAAGATAGCCAGCACGGTAGTCGTTCTGGCACTCTGGTCCTGTAAATCCGTAGCTCCCACTGGGAATCTAACCGTATCAAACACTAATCAGGATCAAGCCAGCTCAAACGCAGAAGAGAAGTATGGGCTCTCGGAAGCAAAGAGAAAGCAAATCAGTGCGGAAATCCATTCACTCTGGATACAAGCCGGTAAACTTTCGGAAAAAAGATATCCAACAGTTGTACGGGGTGAACCTCCCAGCATATTTATCGAGAAAATGAGGCAGCGAGCCAAAAACCGTAGCGAGTTGAAGCAATCCTTGATGGAAGAATGCCTCAAAGAGCTAGCAAAAAAATACGGTTTGTCACAGGACCAACTCTCAGAGATCGTAAACGAAGGGATGGATAAGGAGTGGACGAAGTACCCGAAGCTACCACCTGAATTTAGATGAGAGTAATTCTTCATTGCAAAGTGGTCTAAAACCGGAATGACGGCTTGCGCTGGCGCAACCATCAGGCCGCCCAGAATCCCCTGACAGATCGCCTTGCTGCGTTTGTCGCAGGTAAGTAAAAGGACGCTTCGTACTGAGAGGTTGAAACGGAACGAATTAACTCGCAATAAATGTTGAAAGGCGATGACGGGATATCATCTTCATCGTCACGTCACCCCAATAAGCAACAGGCTGCCCATCCCTAATCGCTGGTCTGAATCTGCATTTATATGCAGCTTGCAATACCTGCTCACGTACCTTGTCTGAGAAGTCCGCCTCCTCAATGATCACCTTTTTTGCCAATCCAAATACAGATACCAGCACCTTCACGGTCCCGTACTTCGTATCGGGGTTGTCAACATCAGTGATGATCGTTGGTGGCCCTGCGATAAGGATCGGCTTCCGGTCTACGTGTTTTGAGTCTGTCTTTTCGTCCTGTTCTTCAACTTCCACAATTCCAAGTTTAACGATTAGCTTCTCCGGGTCTCCAACCCAGTACGACAAGTCATCCTCTTGTAGCTTCTCGTAGGTTAAAGAACCAAACGGCTCGATTTGGGAGAAGACCGGAATTGGCTCATAGGGCTGTTCCTTCCCGTTATTCGTAAAATGCAAGCTAAAGCCGATAATTCGCTGGCCACTTGTGTTGGTTAGAATAATGATTGCCTTCGCGACAAAGCCTTCTCCCGAGGGGTGATTAACCAACACTACCCTAGCGTTGGTAATTGTTAAGGAAGCGACTTCTTTATTCTCGAAACGGATGGGACATCAGCCGCGGGGCCATATTTAGTAAGGAGGTCTCCTGCGTATAAATCGGTTAAAGGCTTTGCAAGAGCTGCTGTGCCTCGGTAAGGACCCGTATAGCAACTGGGAGGATTACATTGTTGAGCGGATACTTGTGGCTGCGCGGCAAAAATGATGGCGACAACAGCAAACACACATGTTGATGAGGAAAATCGATGCACAAGCAAAGTAAGGCTCGTGAGCTCAGGTTCCGCGTGGATTGCTAACTTTCACACCAACTTTCGTTAAATACATTAAAAGAACGAAGCCGAAGCTCCGGTTTGCGTGGAATATGACAATGCCGTCGAGGCACGGCTCTTTCTGCAGTAATGCGATGGAGCACGTGATTGAGGATTTGGTATAAGGAATAATCGCCGTGGCTGTACTTTCGTTGAAGCTTTGTAATTGGTGGAGCCAAGGGGGATCGAACCCCTGACCTCATGACTGCCAGTCAAGGTAAGCAACCTTACGTTCAGTTAAAAGCAGTGATGCTAACAAACATTTACAACGAGTTAAGCCATCAGCCGGAAGATCAATATCACTGCGTGTCATTGAGTATCTATAAAAATTTGTCACAAGATTGTCACAAGACAATTCCAACGATTCGACATATAACGGACCGTAAAAAACGAGCCCCCAAAGGGAGGCAGTAATGAAAGATCAAATACAGCGGAGTGGCAGGACTCGACCTCCGCGGGCACGCGCTCAGAACCTTGAGATGCAATGTGAAAGCAATACTAAGAAGCGACTCAGCAGTGTCGTAATTAGAAATCGAACAGCTCGGCATCGCAAGGGTCGCGAAGCGCTGGCAAGCACGCACCAAATCCACACTGAATCGGATAGCATCGCTGAAAAGAAGTTGGGTGGCATAACGGGAAAGGGCTTCATGCCAGGTCAGTCCGGAAATCCTGGTGGGCGACCCAAGGGTTCAGTGAAGATCAGCTCCTGCTACGAGCTATCACTCGCGCGTCCCTTTCGTGAGGACCCACAGGGGCGCACTTACGCTCAAGTCATAGCTGACAGAGCGGTCGGGCTGGCGGCGGAGGGCCGGATTGATGCGATCAGGGAAGTCACCGATAGAACCGAAGGACGGTCTAAACAGACAATAGATTTCAATCGGGCTGACCTAAGGCGGGAGCTTCTTCGGAGAACAGTTGATGATCTATCTACGAAATACGGTAAGCCTCGCGAAGAGGTAATGAGCGATTTCACAGATCTCGATCCAACGGCATCTGAGTTTCTAATGGGACAATGAACAGTTACAAGGAAGAACTTGAATACCGATTCGGAATGTTAGAGGCGCTTAGCGGCCTAATAGACGCGGATCAGCTTGCGGAGGAGCTCGTCGAGTATGGCAAGCTTGGATCCAACGGAGTCCTAGTCAATCCGCAAGCCAGAATTGAGGTTATTCGCTGTCTCGCGTCCGATATTGAAGATGATGAGTGGCGGCTGCGACGATTCAGATTAACTTATTTTGTTAAGATAATGTCCTTGTCTGATTCCGAGCGGCCACTCGTTGCCGATGCTGTCCGAGAACTGTGTGCGAAGGAGCTTCCGTTTCTTACGAAGAGTCTGGGGTTCCGGCTGAGCGAGATTAAAGCGATAGCAGCTAGATTAGAGAAGAAGAGTAATAGGGATTAGCACTTCCAATCCCTCGCATCCTTGGCTTTCTGGCAAACTCAGGAAAGAGCCCCACTAGCAAACAGGCCTTCACTTCTCAACTCCCCTCGGATTTAACTTTACAAATTTCATCGAAAGCGAAATCAGGCCATTGATCGTGCCCTCGAAGGTTGGGAACTGTAATGAGCGAATCGATGGTGACGATCAGTGCGCATGGGATTGTGGCCCAAGCAGACAACGATGCTCAGGTAATCGCTCTCTGGATATACGGTCGTAGTCCGCACACTCAACGAGCCTATAGGGCTAATGCTAAGCGTCTCCTAGCCCTCACGGGTAAGAATATCGCGGATATTTCATTGGGCGACATTCATGCGTTCGCAGACTCCTTATCTTGCCTCGCGCAATCAAACAGAGCCCAAGCTCTGGAGGCGATTAAGTCGCTCCTAGCTTTCGCCCATAGGATCGGGTACATACCGTTCAACCCTGCCCCCGCCCTGCAATTGCCGAAACCAAAGAACACTCTGGCGGAGCGGATTCTTCATGAGTCGGAAGTTCATAGAATGATCGACCTCGAGCCCAGTCAGCGAAATCGTCTGATCCTGAAGACTCTCTATTACGGAGGCCTTCGTGTTTCGGAGCTCTGCGGTCTGCGATGGCGGGATTTAAGTTCTCGAGGAGAACAGGGCCAGATAACAGTCTTTGGCAAAGGAGAAAAAACGCGCGCAGTCTTGCTGCCAGCGAGTCTGTGGAGAGACCTCTTGGACCTTCGTTGCCGGGCTGGCAATGTTGATGATCCAGTATTTGGGTCACGACTCAATAGCCGCCAACTTCATCCATCCCAAGTCCTACGGATCGTGCGCGCCGCTTTCGTTCGGGCCGGAATCGGAAAGAAAGTATCTCCCCACTGGCTGCGCCATGCGCATGCGTCTCATAGCCTTGATCGAGGGGCGCCAATTCACTTGGTACAAGCTACCCTAGGCCATGCATCAGTCGCCACAACCGGCAGATATCTTCATGCACGACCAACCGAATCTTCGGGAAAGTATCTGGCTGGATGAAGGATTGTCGCTCGAATGCAAGTTAAGACCATTAATCAGGCATTCCGAAGGTTAACGGAAAATGACACAAATAAGGTTCAAGGTCGGGGAAGGCGGGCTTGCCCCGCATCTCGGAGCACAGTATAGCCCGAGCGTGCGGGGGCAACCCCACCTACACCGAACTTAATAAATGCAGCGGCCGGTTCTACCCGATCCACAAGATTGCGCGCTCACTGCCAGATCGTTTCCCAGGAGCACCCGATCGCGTAATCACCACATCCAGACGAGAAGCAGGAACTGTTCAATGCATCGGCGCTCCAAACGTACGAACCAATACAACTGATCCCAGCTCCACCGCACCACGCAAATGTGCAGTTAGCCCACGCTCGAATTCGCGCTGGACCTCCCTGAACATAACTGGCCGGAATAATACTGACGCCACGATTCACATCGGCAGAAATCTGCTGTTGATCCAGGGGAACTCCAACGTCTAGGTTTGTGTACATCCATGGTTCAGCAATGGGTGGCTGTACCACGCCGTCGTAAACGGGAGCCTCATACACTTCATCCCAAGCGTAGAGGCTAGAGTCTGGCATAACCAGGACTGATACAGCTACATACTCGTTGACGAGATTGTTGCTGCTGTCATACAAGTCCGCAATGACTACTCCATGCCATTCCATATTCTGGCTGAGAACTGGCACAAAGATTATGTCGACATATTCACCGCTGATTGACGATTGTTGTTCGTAGCTCACTCTCTGAAAAACGTTTCCACGACTATTGACCCCGACTTTCGATGATCCTAGCGCGCCATTGATGGCGAATGACTGGTCGATCTTCGGTGGTCGCTTCTTATCCTCGAAAACTTTCAGCGCAGCGCGTACGCTCTTGTTGCTGTCTTTTAGTTTCCTAACCTTGGCGGCAACTTCAGCGCCTTTCTTGACCTTGAATTCTTTACCGGCTCTTCGCAAGGTAAGCTTTTCGCGCTTTTGCGGCTTGAATTGAGGCTTTTTTGACTTCCCTGATTGAGATTTCGATGATTGAGCTGCAACGCCAGTGCAGGGACCCACGAGCATTGTGGGAACGAAAGAAGTTAGCACGACCAGGGAGATTGCAATTGTTTTTCCGGGCACTTTCATGGTGGAAACCTCCTGTGCTCAATCAGCTTGGCAAGGAATGTACCGCGGAAGACACAAATATTTTTGAAGCATAGTGGGCATTGCGATGGACGGTACGTGTAAATCCGCCGGTTTGCGTACTGCACCAGTACACGTTCGATTTTCGAGAGATATTATTGGTTAGAATCTGCACCGAACGCTATCACTGCCGGCTACGAATAATCTAAGTTCCGTAATATTGGGTTTATCTGTAGGATTTCTCACACAGTACGTCCGTTGTTTTGCGTTGCAACGTCCGTTCACTCATAATCGATTAGATAAGAATAGCTGATTCCTTTTCCACGGACTTCAGATATGCGTTCGGATCGTGATCCATTGCTCCCGCCGGCGACCACTGCCACAAGGGGCCGAGATCTTTTCGTGCCAGGTCCACATAAAACTCTGGAAGCTTGGTTGTCTCCTGTTCAAAGTAACCGCGAAACTGCGGGTCGGTGTCGAGCCGGCGACTCACCTCAGTGTGATACTTAATCCTGCCAAATCCTTCTGACGATACGGCACGCACAACGTTCATCCACCGAGGGATGATTCCCTTGGCCGCTCTGTAGCGATTGAAGATCGCTCGCCATGAATAGGTGTACTTGACCAGATCGATCACACGTTCGTAGAACTCAGGCCAGGAATAGTTCTTCGGCTTCACATTCATCGCTTGATTGTTGTTCAGGAAGTGAAACGGAAACGGAAGAAGACGGTTAGCGCGCTGATATTCCAGGTTCAGGGGCGCAGCCTGTCCAAACGCGGAGAGAAGAGAATAGCCAGGAAAC
>Ga0126382_10000194_pt1 | contig 22650 bp, 20 predicted proteins | sample PanSoiMetPlot_30_FD_92548 | JGI IMG/M metagenome (GOLD analysis project Ga0126382, IMG submission 92548) | Tropical forest soil microbial communities from Panama - MetaG Plot_30 | ecosystem: Environmental > Terrestrial > Soil > Tropical forest > Bulk soil | place: Panama | collected 2016-02-17
CGAAAATGCGTGGCGAGGTATTGCGTTTTCGCGGAGGCTTTTCGGTGATAGACGATTCGTACAATTCTAACCCCCGCGCATTGTTCGAAATGGTTTGGACGGTCTGCGCGAATCAGGAAAGTAGCCGCGCCGTTGTAGTGGCTGGTGAAATGCTCGAGTTAGGCTCCTCCGGTGCAGAGTTGCATCGAGATGCAGGCAAACAAATTGCGAGGGTGGGCGTTGATTTGCTGATCGGGGTTCGCGGGCTTGCGGAGGAAATTGTTCAGGGTGCTCGCGAGGAAGGGATGAATGCGAATGCTGCGCTTTTTGCGGCAACACCCGAAGAGGCTGCGTCGATCTTGATTCCGCAGCTGCGACCGGGCGATTTGATACTGGTTAAAGGGTCGCGCGGGGTAAAAACAGAAATTGTTGTTGAGCGAATTAAGCAAAACTTTGAAAGATTGATGAATTCGGGGGAAACCAGGACCGGTGACGCCGCCACGGGAACATGTTGAGAATTGATTGAGGCGGTCGCGGCGGTGAGGCGGAATGTTCTATTACCTGAGATTACTGCAGAATCACGACGCGCTGTCGTTTCTCCGGGTATTTGATTACGTATCGTTTCGCACGGCCTGGGCCGCGATCACTGCGTTGGGGATCAGCCTCGTGTTTGGGCCGAGGATGATTCGGTTGTTAAGGGAGTTTCAGATTGGACAGCATATTCGCGAAGAAGGTCCGCGCAGCCACGCAACCAAGCGTGGCACGCCGACGATGGGCGGCGTTCTCATTTTGCTGGCTGTTGCGATTTCGACTCTGCTCTGGTCAAACCTGTCAGTAGCGTATGTTTGGATAGCGGTTCTCACGACACTGTTGTACGGGGCCATAGGATTTGCCGATGACTACTTAAAGGTAAAGCGGCGTCACAATCTGGGGCTGACCGGCAGACAGAAGCTCTTGTTTCAGTTCCTGGTTGCATTCGCCTTTGGGCTGGCGCTGAATTATTTGACAACCTATAACACGCGTTTGAGCCTTCCATTCTTCAAAAGATTCAATCCTGAAGTATGGTGGCCGATTTACTTTCTGGTATTTGCGCCGGTAGTGGTTGTGGGTTTTTCAAACGCAGTGAATTTGACCGATGGTCTCGACGGGCTTGCGATCTCGGTAACAATGGTTACGGCAGCCGCTCTAACTGGTTTTACGTACGTGAGCGGAGATCTCAGGTTCGCCGAGTATCTGGGCCTCGAGCACAATTCGGGCGTACACGAATTGACGATTTTTTGTGCGGCTTTGACGGGAGCGAGTCTGGGATTTCTTTGGTTCAATGCGCCGCCCGCGGAAGTATTCATGGGCGACGTGGGTGCCCTTGGTATCGGTGGAGCAATAGGCGCGGTGGCGGTGATGATCAAGCAGGAGTTTTTGCTGGTGATGATCGGGGGCGTGTTCGTGATAGAGGCGTTGTCGGTGATACTGCAAGTCGCTTCGTTCAAGATTTTTCACCGCAGGATATTCAAGATGACACCCATTCATCATCACTTTGAGTTGCTTTATCCACCGGAGGTGTCACGCCGGATGGAGCCGAAACTGGTGTTTCGGTTTTTAATAATTGCGATTCTGTTTGCGTTGTTGAGTCTTTCAACCCTGAAGTTGAGGTGAGGAGGCGATCAGAATTTCATATTTCAGATTTGTGTATTTCAGATTTCAGATTACATATTTCATATTGCTAACAACGTTACGCCCCCAATGAAGCTCGCAGGAAAAAAAGTATTGGTAGTCGGGATCGCGCGAAGTGGCATCGCAGCAGCGCGCCTGCTCGTTTCACAAGGCGCAGTCGTAATCGCCAACGATATCAAGACCGAGTCCGAGTTGGCGAAGATTAGCGATTCAGGATTGGCGGTCAGCAATTCCGGATTGGCGAGCGCGGTCGAGGAACTGCAAAAGCTTGGAGTCGTGCTTTCGCTTGGCGGTCATTCGGAGAGCCTGTTTAGAGATGCCGATTTGATCGTACTGAGTCCCGGCGTGCCCGCGGATCTCCCGGTCCTTGAGGTCGCAAGGCTCGCTGGCATCGAGATCATTAGTGAACCGGAGCTGGCAGGACGATTCCTGCGGGGTCGAATGATCGGTGTGACTGGTTCAAACGGCAAGACCACAGTCACTACCCTGATTGGCGAGTTGATGCGGGCGGCGGGCGCGGATGTAATAGTGGGCGGCAATATCGGGACGCCGCTGACCGCCTTAGTCGAGAGAAGTAACGACAAAACCTGGACCGTTGCTGAACTGTCTAGTTTTCAACTGGAGATGATTGATACTCTGCGGGTGCATGTTGCGGTCGTAACCAACATCACCCCGGATCATCTGGATCGACATGGTTCAATTGAGAATTATGTTCGCGCCAAGCACCGAATTTTTCTTAATCAAACTGACGACGACTGGGCGATTCTGAATGGACAAGATCATGGAGTCAACGAGATGGTGACAAAATTCGGTGTGCCATCAAAGAAGGTTTACTTTAGCTCGACTGGACGCGAGACGCTCGGGGACGTCCGCGCGGGTGTATACGTTCGCGGCGGTAGTGTGTACACAACAATGATTGCCGACGATGAGTCAGACGTGGATGTGTTGCGACTTGATGAAGTACCGCTGCCTGGGATGCATAACATTGAGAATGTGATGACAGCGCTTGCGGCGACGATCTGCGCAATGGGCACCAAACGAAGTGAACTTCCGGCGCTGGTGGACGCAATAAAGCTTTTTAAGGGCGTCGAGCATCGGATCGAATATGTGGCTGAGATCGATGGCGTGAAGTTTTTCAATGACTCAAAAGCCACAAACGTCGATTCGACAGTCAAGGCGCTTCAAGCTTTTCAACGCAACATAATCGTGATACTTGGCGGAAAGGACAAGGACAGCGATTACACGTTGCTTGGTCCGCTTGTTCGCGAACGGGTGAAGCGCATAGTTTTGATAGGAGCGGCCAGCGACAAGATTGCAGCCCAGTTGGATGGTGACGCGCCGATGTCGAAAGCTGTATCGATGGAGGAGGCGGTGCTTAAGTCGATGGAAGTTGCCACTGCCGGTGACACAGTGTTGTTGGCGCCGGCGTGCGCGAGTTTCGATATGTTCAACAACTTTGAGCACCGCGGGAAGGTATTCAAGGAGGCGGTGCACAAATTAGCGGGCAGAATTCATAGCGGGTGGACAGGGCGTCTGGCCACGTGATGGGAAATCGGCAATCGACAACCGCCAATAACCAAGCAATGGTAGCGAACGATCGAGTACCAATACCAAGATGGAAGCGACAGGCCGATCTGGTCCTCGGTCGAGGTGTGAATGCCGAATCACAACCTCGCCGCGACTTGCCGGTAGACAAAGTCCTGCTCGCTATCGTTCTTGGCATAACTCTTTTTGGAGCCGTTATGGTTTATAGCGCATCTGCGATCCTCGCCGAAAAAACCTACGGCAACCAGTTCTATTTTCTCGCTCGCCAGGGACTTTGGGCACTAATTGGTCTGATCGCAATGGCTGCAGCGCTCTCAATAGACTATCGGTATTACAAACGGCCCGTGGTCATTTACACGGTATTGATAGCAACACTGGTCCTGCTGGTTGCGGTGTTGTTCCTCCCCAGGATAAATGGAACCCATCGATGGATTCGGCACGGGCGCTACTTTTCACTCCAACCCTCCGAACCGGCGAAATTGGCTCTGATTGCTTTTTTGGCCTTTTTTCTTGAACGTCGGATCAGAGAGATTGCGAGTTTCAACCGCACGTTTATCCGGGCGGCTCTTGTAGCAGGCGCTCTGATTGGACTGGTGGCTTTGGAACCCGATCTGGGCACGTCTCTGGCTCTCGGACTAGTTTTCTTGACGATGATGTTTCAAGCCGGGACGCCGGCTCGTTACTTTGCTGTGCTTGCGGTTCCAGTCGTGCCGGCGATCACTTTCATGCTTCTGAAGCCGTGGCGGTTCGCAAGGCTTCTGGCGTTTCTGGATCCGTGGAAGTACCAGACGACATATGGGTTTCAACCAGTACAGTCGATGATCGCAATCGGCAGCGGCGGACCGGGAGGAGTTGGATTTGCGCAGGGGAGACAAAAATTGTTTTATCTCCCCGCCCCGCATACGGACTTTATATTTGCGGTCATCGGTGAGGAGCTGGGATTGATTGGAGCAGGGACCCTGGTGTTACTTTTTGGACTGCTTGCCTGGAGAGGTTTACGCGCAGCTCGGTTTGCACCGGACTTGTTCGGGCAGTTACTGGCTGTAGGGCTCACTACGATGATAATCGCTCAGGCATTTTTCAACATAAGCGTGACGTTATCACTTGTGCCAACAAAAGGTATTCCTCTGCCGTTCGTGAGCGCCGGCGGATCATCTCTCGCAATCAGTCTTTTCGCAGCGGGCGTACTTTTGAACGTGTCCAAGCATGGAAAGACATGAGGACTCTGCTGCCGATTTGCGATTGCTGATTTTGCAGATGCCACGTGGCTTTTGTGAATCCTGAATCGGCAATCGAAAATTGGCAATTCCTATGAGGGCCATCATCGCTGCAGGCGGCACAGGCGGGCACATTTTTCCGGGCGTCGCGATTGCGCACGAATTCAAAAAGCGCGACCCCTCTGCAGAGATCCTGTTCGTGGGAACCGCGCGAGGTCTTGAATCCAAAATCGTTCCTCGCGAGGGTTTTGCTCTTGAGCTGATCAAAGTAAGTGCTCTAAAGGGCGTGTCGGTCTTTGAAAGAACAAAATCGCTAGCGAGCCTTCCGATGAGTTTTGTCGCGGCAAGGGGGATTTTGAAGCGATTCAATCCTGACGTGGTGATCGGAGTCGGCGGATACTCGTCTGGGCCGACGCTGCTGATGGCTGCGCTGAGTCGAATTCCAACGATGGTGGTTGAGCCTAACGCGATGCCGGGCTTCACAAACCGAGTGCTTGCAAGATTCGTCGACGCCGCGGCATTGAGCTTCGAAGAGGCAAAGAGATACTTTGGGAAGCGCGGAGTGGTTACGGGGAATCCCGTTCGCCACGACTTTGCACAGCTCGCCAAAAAAGTTCGCGGCGAAACGCTCAGCCTGCTGATCTTCGGCGGCAGCCAGGGAGCACACGCTATCAACATGGCAGTCGTTTCATCACTGCCTTTGCTTGCAATGATGAAAGACCGTCTAACAATTACACATCAAACCGGCGAAGCTGATTTCGATATAGTAAAGCGCGGTTACGAAGATGCAGGTTTTGAACGAGCGGAAGTGAAGGCGTTCATTCACGATATGTCGGCCAGGTTTAGTAATGCAGATGTTCTAATTTGCCGATCCGGAGCAACGACGGCGGCGGAGGTCTCCGCGGCCGGAAAGGCGGCGATTTTTATTCCGTTCCCGTTTGCGACCGACGATCACCAGCGTAAGAATGCAGAGGCGTTTGAACGGGCGGGCGCGGGAAGGATGATACTTCAGAAGGAATTGACAGCATCGCGTCTCGCTGAGGAGTTAAAGAGATTGATCGATCATCCGGAAGAGATTGACAGGATGGAGAAGGCAAGCCGGGGGGTCGGCCGTGCTGATTCAACCGAACGGGTTGTTGATTTGGCGATGTCGATAATATAGGACCAAGACGTATAGGACCGCGTATAGGACCTATGCTTTTTCGAGGACTAAGGCACATTCATTTCGTTGGCATTGGCGGCATCGGTATGAGCGGTATCGCTGAGGTCTTATTGTCACTAGGCGAAAAATTCAGGGTATCGGGTAGTGACCTCAAGCGATCGCAGATAACCGAGCGACTGGAATCGATGGGAGCCGTGATATCCGAAGGACACAAGTCTGAGAACATAGCGGGTGCTGACGTCGTCGTCACATCTTCCGCAGTTCGCGATGATAATCCAGAAGTCGTTGCGGCTCGTCAAAAACAGATCCCTGTGATTCCACGTGCCGAGATGCTGGCCGAACTGATGCGTCTTTATCGACACGGAATCGCGGTGGCCGGAACGCACGGAAAGACAACCACGACCTCAATGATCTCACACTTGATGACTGCCACTGGTTTCGATCCCTCGGTCGTGGTTGGCGGTCGTGTTGCCTCTCTTGGTTCGAACGCGCGTCATGGTCGCGGGGAATACATCATCGTGGAAGCAGACGAATCCGATGGTTCATTACTTCTTTTGACTCCGACAATAGCCGTGCTGACTAACATCGATACCGATCATCTCGACCATTTCACTGGTGGCATCGAAGAGATCAAGAAATGTTTCACTGTTTTTGCCAATAGTGTTCCATTTTACGGAACTATCGTTCTTTGCCTCGACGACCAGAACGTTCAAGCGATCATCCCTGAACTGACAAGGCGAACTATCAGCTATGGATCCGCCGTTCAGGCTGATGTATCGGCGACTGCAATCACTCTGAATGCTGAGTTCGGCTCGGAGTTTGTTGTTCGCGCGTTTGGTCATGAAACCGGAATGATGAAGCTTGCCGTACCCGGCCTCCACAACGTGCACAACGCGCTTGCAACTGTGGCGGTTGGACTCGACCTTGGCGTCAAGTTCGAAGACATTGCCGGTGCGCTTGCTGAATTTCGAGGGGCCGAACGCAGGTTTCAGATTAAGGGTGAAAGAAGTGGAGTCCTGGTGGTTGATGATTACGGCCACCATCCGACGGAGATCATGGCAACGCTTTCAGCAGCTCGTACAGCCGGGCGGCGAGTAGTGACCTTGTTTCAGCCCCACCGCTATACTCGCACCCGCGATTTGAAAGATGACTTTGCCCGATCTTTTTACGGCGCGGAGCTTCTGCTGATCGCAGACATCTACGCCGCGAGCGAAGATCCTATTGAAGGAATAACCAGCCGCGCGTTGGCCGAACAAGTCGAGCGGTTCGGCCATCGTCACGTCGAATACATCGGCGGATTGGGAGGCGCGGCGGCGAGACTGAAAGAGATCGTTAAGCCCGGCGATCTCGTACTCACGCTCGGAGCCGGCAACGTTTACCAGGCAGGAGACGAGTTGCTGAGATTACTTGAAGAGCCGAGGAGCGGAGAAGTTGAGAGTCAGAGGAGCGGCCGTATTTGACGCGTACCTCTGCTTGTTCACCTCGATGCTCTCGTGGGAGGTGGCTCTGTGGGAAATCAAAAGAATGAACCCAGGGCACGCAATCAGGTTGTCACACCGCGTTCCACTCGTCGCCTCGATCGAACGCGCTTGAGACGGCGAAGCGTCATCGACTTTAGAAAGATTCTAAGTGCGACCGCAACTTTTGCGAGACCGGGGGCCGTGCTGGTAGCACTGGGGCTCCTGATTCTTGGCTATAACGTACTCGCCAGTTCAAAATTGTTCCTGTTGCGTCGCGTCACTATTGCCGATGCTGAACCAGCGGTCCAGTTCGAGATTGAGCAAATCATCCGGCGGAGCGTCGGTCAGACAACAATGATGGAAGTGGACTTGTCAGGCCTCAGGCAAAAGATTGAGGCAATGCCCAGGATCCGTTCGGCTTCAGTAGGGCGTGTATTGCCGGATGGCATCTTCGTGCGAGTAGTTCAACGGCAGCCGGCGGTGCTCGTTCGACGCGAATCCGAGGTTCTGACGTGGCTGGATGAGGACGCAGTCGAGGTCGGTGAATTCTCCGATCTCAAAATTTCGAGTGCTTCAAACGCGAACATTTCTGCGGAGGTTCCCCCAATAGCGAAAGGGTTCGCAGAAGGCAATCGTTCGCAAGCGGCAATTGCCGAGGACCGCGAACGAATTGCGCTCTACAAACGGATCGAGCAGGAGTTCACTGAAGGTCCGAACCAGCTTTGGAACCTTATCGACCAAATCGATCTCTCTTTCACCAAATCCGTGAACATGCGACTGGCGCACCCTCCGGTCCTTATTCATATCGGCAGTACCGATTTCCGTAAGCGTTTCGAGAGAGCATTGCAAGTGCTTCAGGCAGTAAGACAAAGAGATTCTGAACAGTTGAGCCGCTTTCGAATTCAGGACATCGAGCGGTTGATTCAGAACGCAGACAACATAAGCTTTATCGATGCGGCCTCAGGTGATCGCATCGTGGTAAATATCGCCACCCCCGGCGCAAAAACTGTTCGGCAGGAAGCAATACCGAACAGCTTCTCGAAAAAGAAGTAACGGAACGCGCGATTGCCAGGGCCCTCGCGAGATCGTTTGCCCTGGCAACATCTGCTCAAAAGCAATCGCGGGACAAATTCGAGTCCCTGGCGTTCCGCAATTCAGTTCCGCCGGAGAATAGATATGGCTAAAGGCAACAAGCAAATCGCTGCTCTCGACATCGGAACGACTGAAGTCAGGGCAATTGTGGGTGAGATAACGGACAACGACAGACTCGAGATTATCGGCATCGGCCGGGCGCCGTCACGCGGCGTACGGAAATCGGTGGTGGTCAACATCGAGGCTACTGTGGACGCAATCAAGCGCGCGGTGGAAGAGGCAGAAATGATGTCCGGCCTTCCAATCGATAGCGTTAACGTAGGTCTGGGTGGGGTGCAAGTTCGCGGAATCAACTCTCGCGGAGTAATCGCAATCAGCCGCAGGAATCGCGACATCACAGAAGAGGATGTTTATCGGGTAATCGATCAGGCACGGGCCGTCAGCGTGCCGACCGACCGCGAGATTATCGACGTGCTGCCACAGGAGTTCACGGTTGATGGACAGGACGGCATCGGGAATCCGATCGGTTTTCTCGGAATGCGCCTGGAAGCTTGCGTGCACGTGGTCACTTCACCTATAACCGCTCGCCAGAACGTGATTACCTCAGTCAATCGAGCGGGGATAATGGTCAGCGACACAGTGGTAAATCACGTTGCGGGCAGTGAATCGACGCTTTCACCCGACGAAAAGGAATACGGCGCGGCTGTCATCGACATCGGCGCCGATGTTACGAATCTGACAATCTTTTTCCGCGACGCGATTCGACACACCGCGGTCTTTCCAATGGGCGGCAATCACTTTACCAACGACATTGCAGTGGGATTGAGAACGCCAGTCCCGGAAGCTGAACGGATCAAGCAGAGCGAAGGATGCGCATTAGCCGGGCTGATTCCCGACGGTGATCGATCGCGGATGGTGGAGGTACCTTCAGTGGGCGGCCGGCAGCCGCGGATGTTAAGCCGTCAGATTTTGTGCGAGATTCTGCAACCGCGAGCCGAAGAAATTTTCAGTCATGCACTGGAAGAGATACAACGGGCGGGATTTGATAAGCAGATACTCTCAAGCGTCGTGCTGATCGGCGGCGGAGCGCTAATGGAAGGTGTGGTTGAGATGGCGGAGCAAGTTTTGGACCTTCCGGCGCGGCATGGTTTGCCGGATTTCGTTGGCGGGCTCACGGGTGAGATTGACAGTCCGGCTTTTGCGACAGTTGTTGGAACGATGCTGTACGGTTTCCAAAAGCAGATGAACCAGAAAAAGATTCACTCGCTGAAGGACGGTGCGCCGCGGCAGCCGAGCATCTGGAAGCGATTGTTTCGTTAATTTTCTTGAAGAAGACTTTGAATTTTGCTGAAAAAAAGGTTGTAGGCTAAAGGCGACTGTGCTACCATTTGGTGCGTCTTCAGAAACTTGGGCTACCACATATTGTAGCAACCGGTTGCCAGCCTCAAAGGCACTGTTAGGAGAACCCCTAGAGCAAGGTCGCTTGACTCAGCGCCCGCAAGGGTGAGGACTCACTTGTGCGGACTGTTTGAACGATCCTGACAGTGTATAACAACCATTTGACATGCGAACGAAGATTCTTTGTGCGAGCGTTGCGCGCAGCCAGGCGCGGCGATTGCCCGTTCGCTCACTCATTGCTTGATTGCTCGCAGGAGGCATGAATAATGGCGGTGGATCGACGTGGGGAGATCCGAAGCGGGTCTATAGTTTTTGACGATTCAGAACAACCGATCAGTGGGGCAAGCATAAAAGTTGTCGGCATCGGCGGGGGCGGCGGCAACGCAATCAATCGAATGATCGAAGCTGGCATACAGGGCGTCCAGTTCCTTGTTGCAAATACCGATCAACAATCCCTCAAAGCCTCACAAGCTTCTGTCAAACTCCAAATCGGCGAAAAGCTGACTCGCGGCCTGGGTGTAGGGGGCGACCCTGAGAAGGGAAGACAGTCGGCGCTCGAAGATACGGAGAAGATTATCGAGGCGCTCGAAGGCGCTGACATGGTCTTTATCACCGCTGGGCTCGGCGGCGGCACAGGCACCGGCGCAGCGCCGATCATTGCGAGTCTCGCCACTGAACTCGGCGCGCTGACGGTTGCCGTAGTAACCAAGCCTTTCAGATTTGAGGGGCGGAGACGCCAAAGACAAGCCGAGCAGGGACTCAACGAACTGCGCGAGTGCGTCGATACTGTGATTACTATCCCTAATGAGCGTTTGCTCAATGCAGTGCCCAAGGGAACGCGATTCCACGAGTCTTTTCGACTGGTCGATGACGTGCTGCTACAGGCAGTACAGGGTATATCCGACATCATCACTGTTCCCGGGTTAATAAACGTGGACTTCGCCGACGTGAAAGCGATCATGGAAGGTATGGGGATCGCATTGATGGGTACGGGATCAGCGACTGGCGACAATCGTGCACTTGAAGCGACGCAGCGAGCAATCTCCAGCCCGCTACTTGAAGAAGCTTCAATTGAAGGTGCGAAGGGATTACTGGTTAACGTAAGCGGTAGTGCCGATCTCACGTTGTTTGAAGTTAATGAAGCGATGTCAATAATACACGACTCGGCGGACCCGGACGCTAACATTATTTTCGGTGCGGTTCTTGATGAACGTCTCACAAATGAAATGAAAATAACCGTTATTGCTACTGGCTTTGATAAGCCAGCTTGTGCGGTCGAGCCCTCGCGAGCCTTCGCGGCGCCCCAGCCTGTGCCCGACGGAAGACACGCAACACCTGTGGTTATTCCCGGTCCTGGCGCGCCTGACCCGCACCGCCGCGAAGACATAAACGTTCCTGCGTTCATCCGAAAAAAAGCAGATTGACCTCCCGGCGTTGACTATCCTCCGTATTCTGGGCCGCTGCGCTACTGGCAGTGGCCCGATTTTGTTGATAAGAACCCAAAACCCCTTGCCTCTAATAGAATCACGTGATCCAGATGCAGAGAAGGACTGTAAACTGTTTGAGATTTCGGTGCTCGCTCCCCTAGAATGATTTTTGTCTCGCCAAGGCACAATCGGAGGGTCCGTGCGCTGTTTTGACAGTTCTATTTTTGACAGTTCTATTATTGTACGCGAGAACGACCGCTCTGATTCCGCCTGCCATTTCCACAGACGTACCTTCTATCCATCCCTCTCCTCTGTTCGCAGGTGTCGTAAGTCCGGGAGCGTCGGAGACAGAAGATGCGGACTCTAGAGAACCTGGACATCAGTTACGCTCAAGTTGACCGACTGAAGCCTGATTCTGGGATTGGGCTTCTCAGGCGATTAGAGCAGCGAAAGGTGCTCATTGCTTTTGTAATGGTGGCGCTGGGCTTTTGTGTCCGCGTCTACCGGCTGGATGCAGCGGGTTTTGCGGAGGACGAAACAAACAAGTTATTTGCAGTACGCTGTTACGAAGAGGGTGATTTTACCGCGAACGCTGAGCATCCCATGTTGCTGAAGATGCTCTGTTTCGCATCCGTGCACGCCGCTAGTTTATGGAACCACGCACTTGAACAAAACAGTCCTTTCCTGATGTCTGATGAAACTGCCCTCCGATTGCCGAATGCAACGTTCGGCGCAATGACTGTCATTCCATTGTTTTTTTTGACCGTCGGGTTACTGGGATTCCGTGCTGGGCTGATGACATCAATCTTGTGGACATTCGGCCTGAATGCCATATGGTTCAACAGGACTGTCAAGGAAGATACGCTCCTTGTTTTTTTCATGTTCTGGGGGTTTTACCTCTACTACAAAGCCAAACAATCGCCGGATGATGCGGTCGGACGGGAAACGACCTTTTTGCTGGCTGGTGCCGCATTCGGTCTGATGATGGCATCGAAGTACTTCCCACACTTTTTGGCACTGAATGCATTGTTTTATACGCTGGTTGGCTACGACAGTCGAAACAACCGACCATTGACGGGTGCGATATGGCGAAAGTACTTTGCCGGAATGTTGTTTGCGTTTGTGACGTTCAATCCTGCGCTCTTTTTCCCGCAAACGTGGCGTTATTTATGGAAGTACGTAAATGAAGAGTTTTTGACGCATCATGGCTACCTTGTAATGGATAAGTTATTCATCAATGATTTCCTTCAAACCCCTGGCGGAAATCCGTGGTACTTTTATTTTTTGTTCATCTTAGTCAAGTTTCCCTTGCCAGTTCTTTTGGCGTTCGCGGTTGGCCTGGCATATCTATTCACGAGACGCGGTCAGTATCCTTATTCCCGCGGTTATATTTTTCTCAGAGTTATGCTTGTGTTCTGGTTAATACCGGAAGCGCTGATTGGAACCAAGTTTCTGAGGTATTCGTTGTCGTTAATACCGCTTATATATATGACCGCCTCGGTCGGGATTGTTCTCATTTGGGATGTCGTAACTGACCGCCTGAAAAATATTGTTCAGTATAAGCGGTTGCGAAGCGCCGCGGGCGCGCTCGCGGTTTGTACAATATTTATAATTGCGCCTGTTGCTCTGACGGTAGATTGTTTGCTCCGCTCTTACCCGAGTCTCTACGTCAACACGTTAGGGAGACGCCGCATAGGCTACTTTTTCCCGCATGATGAATTTTATGATTTGGGAGCCCGGGAGAGCGTTCAGTTCATGGCTCAGCATGCGCCGAATGGCGGCACCATTGCGAGTGAGATTCCTGGAGTTGCACAGTACTATCTCGAACGATTCAATCGGTCCGACATAAATTCTGAGATTATTTCACAGCCCAGTTTTTCGCTCAGTAGCGGGAGGCCCGATTTCGTTTTGCTACAGCGGGGCCGCGTGTACCTCGAGAATCTCCACAACTCGGCGCTGATAGAGAGGACGTTTTCGATTGCACATGCGAGCGTATACGAAGGTGCCGCCGCCGCGCGAGTTTACGCAACGGGCCGAATGAGCGGCGAGCACCGAGTGACGAGTGAAGAGTGAAGAGTGAAGAGTGACAAGTGACGGGGAACAACATGAAGAGTGACAAAGTGAAGAATGAAGAGTGACAAGTGACAAGTGACGGGTGACGAGGAACAAGACTCATCATGCATCACTCATCACTTGTCACTTGTCAGTCATCACTCGTCACTCTTATCGCGCATGAAAAGACTTATTATCAACGCAGATGATTTCGGATTCACCCGCGGCGTCAACAATGGGATAGTGCAGGCGCACAAGCAAGGAATCGTTACCAGCACGACGATTATGGCCAACGGCCAGGCATTTAACGAGGCGGTCGAGTTGGCTCGCGAGAATCCGGGTCTCGGAGTCGGCTGTCACTTGTCTATCGTTGGCGGCAGGCCCGTGGCACCGGCGACGCAAATAAGATCGCTTTTGGAGTCGGATGGTTCGCTTCCACCGACATGGACCAGGCTCGCTCTGAAATTGACGCGTCGAGCTGTTCCTCCTGAACAGATCGTGATCGAGTTTCGAGCACAGCTCGAGCGGATAACTCGTTGTGGAATCAAGCTCACTCACGTGGACACTCACAAACACTCCCATACACATCCACAGGTTATGAAAGCTTTAGCAATAGCGGCAGGCGAGTTCGGAATCAAGTGTGTCCGAAATCCATTTGAGAACGTTTTCGCTCGTGTGGGCCTGGCCGGTGTTGCCAACTGGTCTTTCGTGAAACAGTCCGCATTGTCGGCGGCAATACAGCCGAGCGTAATACAATTTAAAAGAGTTATTCGGAAGGCTGGTTTCGAGACACCAAACCGATTTTTTGGTGTTAAGCTGACCGGCATGCTTGATAGCATGGCAATTCGAAGTATGATGGAAGCGCCGTGGGAGGGCACCGCTGAGTTGATGTGTCACCCGGGCATCTACGATGAAGAACTCGAGCAGGCGCGAACCAGGCTCAAACGTGAACGAGAACGAGAGCTTGAAGCACTGTGCGACCCGAGTTTGCGGCTCATCGCTGAACGGCACGGAATTGAATTGATCGACTATCGGGGGCTTTGCTGAAGATGTTCAAAGATGAATCAGAGGCACCGAAGTATTCCGTAGTGGTGCCCTTTCATAACGAACAAGATAGCGTTCGCGAACTGTACCAGCAGCTTTCTGCGGTGATGGCCAAAAAGTATGAGCCGGTCGAGTTCATTTTCATCGATGACCATAGCACAGATTCCACGAAGCAGGCGCTGGCTGAAATCGTCGCTAGCGATTCCCGCGTGATCGCCGTCCGATTGAAAAAGAACTACGGGCAGACTGTGGCGCTTGCAGCCGGCTTCGACTATGCGGACGGTGATGTAATTATTTCGATGGATGGGGACCTGCAGCACGATCCCGCTGACATTCCACGAATGCTTGCCGCTTTCGAAGAGACCGGAGCTGATATCGTAAGCGGATGGCGGAAAAAGCGAGTGGATAATTTCCTGCTTCGCCGTGCGCCGTCGAGAGTAGCAAACTGGTTGATGTCAAAGTTGTCTGGGGTCGACATTCACGACTTCGGGACCACGTTCAAAGTTTATCGCAAGGACACGATCAAACAAATCAAGCTTTATGGCGAGATGCACCGTTTTATTCCGGCGCTTGCGTCGTGGAATGGCGCCACGATTGTGGAAGTGCCAATAAACAACGTCGAGCGGCCGGGTGGACGTTCACATTACGGTCTGTCGCGCACAATTCGGGTGTTGTTTGACCTCTTAACCATTAGATTTCTGCTCAAGTATGTCACGCGTCCGCTGCATTTTTTCGGACCCATTGGTTTGTTAAGCACTTCTCTTGGGATGGTGATTTACGTTTGGCTGATTTTAGAGAAGTTGATCTGGGGAACAGACCTATTCGACAAGCACGGCCCGCTTATGCTGCTCGGCGCGGTTTTAATCCTCGCTGGCGTGCAGCTGGTGTCGTCCGGGCTGATTGGCGAGATGTTAAGTCGTACATACTTCGAATCACAAGGTAAGCCTACGTATTCCGTCGAAATAGTGATAACCCGCAAGAATGCTCCGGCCGCGCATTCCTGAAGTCAGGAAAATTGCAACAATCTATTGAGTTTGGAGAGTGTATGAAGCGAGCAGGTGCAATTAGTGCAGGAATATTGTGTTTGCTCGCAATCGCTTTTGCGCCTCGGCTTCCCTGGTCTGCACGATTGCAGAAGAATGTCAGTCGGCTGAAATTGAAGGCTATGGCCCAACTGTCTCGCTGGCAGGGAAGCGACCCCAGGATTGTGACTATCACCGGACGGCTCGCCGGATATGGAGCCCAGGTTGAGGCGTTACGCGGTGCAAGAGTCATCGCCGCCGAATCAATGTCCGGTTATTCAGCAATGAGCGATACTGAGGGTAGATTCTCGTTACCCCACCTTACGTGGTTTCCTGGTGCCTCTTACAATTTAGTCGTAGTCGGGGATGCGTACCACTTACGTCAGCTGAAGCTTGTGTCCCCTTCGACTTGCCCCAGCAGCGGAATCATAGATTTTGGTGAGCTTCGATTCGAAGAGGGGGACGAAGTCAATCAGAGACCGACAGACGTCCGCCCTATGAAATATGACATCGAAAACGCTGAATATTACACCGGAATGTTTATGCGGTTGACTTCGGGCACACCCTCTGATGAAGTCGCCATGGATGCAATTTGCAAATACGTCGCGAGCAACCTCAATTATGAAGAAACAACCCGGGAGTTTCATTCGCCCCGCGAGATTTTGGAGCGCGGGTCCTGCTACTGCAGCAATCTGGCTCTAGCGATGGCCGCTATAACGGCAGCCGGAAACTATCCGACCCGCACGGTACATCTGAGCGACAGCCCGGAACACCAATACACTCATGTCGTCGTGGAGGTGTATTACGGCGATCATTGGCATTTGTACGATCCAACCTACGGGGTGTTCTTCCGCAATCGAAACGGAGAGATTGCGAGTTACAGAGAGCTGAGGCTCGATCCAGGACTAGTTACGTTAGCTTCGTTTACGACATTGAACCGTGATATAGCCGAGGGCGTTCTGGCCTGGATGCCGAAGACTTACGGAACCGGTTTTCACCAGATTTACGAAGTTGAATCATTGAATCATTGAGTCATTGAGTCATTGAGTCATTGAGTCATTGAATCATTGAATCATTGAGTCATTGAATCATTGAATCATTGAATAAGAATAGAATAATTGGGCATTAACTCAATGACTCAATGAAATCAATGACTCAATGAATCAATGACTCAATGACTCAATGACCCAATGACTCAATGACCCAATGACTCAATCTTTCGAGGCCCGTTGTGAAGAAACCATTTAAGCGCACCGCGTGTAGCTTTGTCGTATTCGGTCTTTTACTGCTGTTTACTCTCACCTACGGGTTACCCTGGGCAGACCGCTGTCGGCACGTCCTTTCCAGGATGATTATCAGAATGGAAATGAAAGTCTCGGCCTGGCAAGGGGTGGAACCAAAACTGGTATCTTTAGCTGGAAGGATCATCGTTAAGCGACCACGGAGGGATTCTCTGAAGGGCGCACAAGTAGAAGCGTTGGACTCCAAATCTGGTTGGGCGTCGCTCACCAATGAACACGGACATTTCGTTCTGCGCGACGTCATATGGTATCCGAGCGCAACCTACAAATTGATCGTTCAGGCAAATCCTTATCAATCAAGACAGTTTGACGTAACTGTACCTGCTGCTTATCCCGACAGTTCACTGATTGAATTAGGCGAGTTGAATTTCGATAACGGCCGTCTTGTTGACGCTGACGAGATCCCAGGACGAAACTCGATCAGCTATATAGATTTCGACGATAAGAACAATTCTTTTTACCGTCGGTGCTTTGAAGAAGTCACCAAAGGCAAACTCACTGACGAAGCGAAAATCGAAGCGATAAATACTTACGTCGGAACAAGATTTGATTTGGATAAGCGCGATGCTCGAGATGAGCCTCCGCGAAGAGTGCTGGAGAATGGTTCAGCGTTTTGCGGCAAGCTGGCACTGGCATTCGCCACACTCGCTGAGGCAGCAGATTATCGTAGCCGCCTGGTGAATGTTATTTATGAGGCGCCCCAACTGACTGCTCACATGGTCACCGAAGTTTTCTACCAGGACCGTTGGCACTTATACGATCCCACCAGCTCATCGGCCCACTTCGATACCAGCCCCAGTAACCAGATTCCCGGATATAAAGAATTGAGACTGAACCCGACCCTGGGACCCGTACGGTTGCCGGAGCACTTACCAGCGATGGACGGTGTCGTAGGAGGCGATATCTATAGGTCGGGTGTTCATCACTACTATTACTTGCGAAAGGGCCAACAATAACAAAGTCCGGTCCCTTACCTCAGTCCTCAATAATAAAGTAGTCTGCGCGACGCGCTTCTCCTTCCGATCGCACTTTTTCGAGCCGGACCGTATCTCGATTCATTACCTGAGAAACAACCACTGGCTGCTTCTCATCGAAAGATAACAAAGTATGAAGCGGCTTCCTGTCAAAGCGTTCAGACCCCTCAGAGTGCCTTAAAACGCTGGCGCCGGTTTTGTCGATCTCGTGGTCAAAAAACTCCACACCGCGTGCTTCTCCGGAGCTACCGACGACGAGCACGGGAATGCGATCCGCAGTTTTAGTTTCCGAAGAGCCGATCTCTGCTTCTCTGTTGACCCTGTCGTTCAGCAGTTCCGCGAGCCGATCCAGTAGCTCCTGTCCAAGCACTTCATTTGCAGGTCTGGGATTACCAAAGCTGCTGTTTTCCCAATCATCGATCATCTTCCACGCGCCTGCCGGCACCTCGACGATAGTTGCTTTGGAAGGTTCGTACATTTCGGAGGCTCGTTCACCGATTGCGTATTGAGCGATCGCTTCCGCGCAAGGGCTGCAAATCGCTACATGATTCGCAACTTGCGCCATGTTCGATGACTCCTCCTTAGAGTAGAAAAACGAGGCAAGCTCATCTATGCCGGGATGAACGCCTATGTGGGATTGTGACTTGGCGTGCGTCCCCTCGGCTTTAAGCGCATTAACAAGAGCCGCGACCGAAGCGCACTCTTCGCATGTCGACAAATGCGTCGCGATCGCCGACGCGCGATCCTCGCCCATCGAGTGGTTCAGATACTCGAACAATTCAATTTCCGGATGCATTGACTTCGTAGACATCGATATTCCTGTTGCAGAGACTGTTTCCTCCAATCACAGCCCCTGCCTACTTATTCCAATTGTCTGAATCCCTGATTATTTTGTCAGACAAAACACCTGTGTGTGGTACTGATGAGAGCGCAAATAGAAACAGGAGCAACAGTTTCATAATTACCTCGTTGCGCGACCGTTAATTACTTCGATGCAAGACCGGTCAATAATGCATGCGCCGAGTCTATTCCTCGCTCATTCAGCCACTTGATCAATCGAACGCGCAACCTTCGCGCACGCTGATAGACCAAATCCTCTGACATGCTGTACTTCTCCGCAATCTCCTTGCCGCTTTGATTTCCGATTATGTATTCGTTCACGATTACGCTGTCCTTCCAGTCGCGACAGACATCGCTAAGCAAACTATCGACAATCTGACGCTGCTCGCGGGCGACGAGTTGCGCTTCCGGTGAAGGCTCTCGCGAGCGAGCTGTTTCGATCGGAGACGGGGCGTCCGAATCGGGATCAGCCGGACTCTGACGCGGATTCCACGACTTGTCGCGTCGGACCCTTCTGATGGTGTCAATCATCTCGCTCGAGGCTATGCGTGCTACGAAGCTCGACAGTTTCCCCTCTCTCCGCCACTGCGCGAGCCCGCGATAAATCTTAAACACCACTCGCGAGATTACGTCGTCCGCCGAGTCCCACGCTGGGAACCGGTAGTGCGAGTTGCGCACGACGTGATTTATTAGCCAGTGGTAACGAGCGATGATTACTTCGAAGCACAGGTGCGCTGCGTGGCGGTCGTTCTTCGAACGCGACAGAAAAGCATCCACGAGCTCTTCGTCGCTCAGGTTGTCGAGCCAATTTCGGTCAAGCTCGGCTCCCGCTCCTGACCCGTTTGCCATCTGCTTACTCTTGATTCTTCTCTTGATCTTTGTAAGCGCATTCTAGCATTGGGAAAGAGCCGCTCGAAAGCCACCCAGCTAGACGGCTGTAAGGTTCGCAGCCTGACAAAAAGCCATTAAATGTTGAGATGAACTTAGGGGATCCGACAATCGCCGGTCCAGGAGGCTTCAGCAGAGATCCTGAAACAATCTGCCAGTCATCGGCTTGCTACCAGACTTTTGCTCAACTTCTTTGCGGCTTTAGCCAGGATGTCGCTGAGCTTAATGATTCGTTCGAGTTCGTGCGCGGCTTGGGAACGAAGCTCACCGTCGTTTGGAGCGCTCACGCGAAATACCGGATTGCCGACAAACTTCGTGATGGATCTGCTGAGTTGGGACAGCATTGGGCCGAACTGGCTAACGTCGAATTCATATCGAATTTTCTCTCCGGTGCGGTCAGTCAGAGCAATCGGGCTATTGAATTTGATTCGATTTGCCCGGGACTTCACGTCATTGCAAGCTTGCGCAACTCCTTTGTAATCAAATGTCTTGGATGAGGAAAGGGGCACAAGGCTCTCGGTATTGAGGCGCTCAAGTTGCCCAAGGTCACGAACGAGTTGGGCAGCCAATCGATTCCGTTCTCGTTCCCGGTCCGTGGCCACAGTCCGCCTGGACATCAGAATCGACATCTCGAGTTGGGCCTGCTCAAAACTGCGAGGATTGGCGTTTGTAGTGGACGGTGTATCCGGAGAGGGCGGATTGGTGCCCGGCGATGGGAATGGTTTTCGTTTTTGGGCACTTATTGATATCGAACACAGCAACGTTAGTCCGATTGCGACTAGAACAACTCCAATGCGCGCAGAAAGCTTCAATTTGAGCCGCCTCATTTCGAACCTCCTGAACGTGAGCCTTATTGGCGCCCAGTATAAATCAAAACTGCCCTCGAACCAAAAGGGATTCTACGATTTTTCTCACTCGATCCGGCGATAGTGGATAGAAGTTTTTGATTGTGTGATATATAAATTCCTCGCGCCGTTATTATGAAAGTAAAGGACTCACAGTGGATCAAACCCTGACCGCAGTGGAAGTGCGAGTGCTCGGTTCGTTGATCGAAAAAGAGATCACCACGCCTGAGTACTATCCATTATCTCTTAATGCCCTGACCAATGCCTGCAATCAGATTTCTAATCGTGATCCCGTAGTGTCTTTTGATGAGAAGACTGTAGCCCGAGCGCTCGAAAGCCTGCGGGAGAAAAAGCTAGCCTGGATGGTGACCGGAGTTGGACGAGTACCAAAGTATGAACATAGATTTGCTGAGGCATTTCAACTCGCCGCACAGGAAATCGCAGTGCTGTGTGTGTTGATGCTTCGGGGTCCGCAAACGGTCGGCGAGATTCGCGGACGCACGGGAAGACTTTACGAGTTCAAAGAGCTGGAGGAGGTTGACCTGACCCTTCAGGCATTGATGGCCGCACAACCGCCGCTTGTAATGAGATTGCCTCGACAGCCCGGGACGAAAGAGTCGCGTTACGCTCACCTTCTTGCGGGAGAAGTCCAGGTTGAGGAGCGTGCAACGAGCGCGCGTCTGGAGCCGGCGACGCTCGAGGTTCAACAGGAAAATGAGAGGCTGACCAGGCTTGAAACGGAGCTCTCGCAACTTCGAGACGAATTGAGTGAACTAAAAGAGCAGTTTCTGGAGTTTAAAAAACAGTTCGAATAAAGTCTCCAGCGCTGATGCGCAACGAATCAATTATCTAAAGTCGCTTAACTCGTGCGCCTTGAGGAAAGGTCTCCGAGGGCATGTTGAATCAATGTGATAGCGACTAACGCGGCAGTCTCTGTCCTGATTATTCGGGGTCCGAGGGTAACTGGCTTGCAGCCATAATCATTAAGCGCCTCTAACTCATCATCACTCCAGCCGCCTTCCGGTCCCACCAGGGCAACAACCGGTCGGAAGCTCGAAGCCTCTCCCAAAACTTCGTTCACACCAAAGCCGCCTCTTTCGCTGAAGAGCAGCAGCGAGTGATCCGCTTTTTCTGCGACTGAGTCATTTGAACTCTCAACAACGCTCATAAATTGATAAATGCTAAGCGGCTCGGTAATCTGCACCAGTCGCCGCCGTCCGCATTGTTTCGTTGACTCGAGAGAGATTCGACGCCACCGTTCCGTCCGGCTGATTTTCTGCCTTTCGTCGAGTCTCATATCCGCATAGCGAGTCATCAAAGGAGTGATTCGGCTGACGCCAAGCTCGGTGGCCTTCTGAACAATAAAGTCGAACTTCTCCCCTTTCGCTAAGGCCTGTGCGAGGGTGAGGTCCAACGGCGATTCGACTTCATCCGACAGCGATTCGGCTATTTCCAACTCGGCACGATCCTCTGCCACGCGGGCAAACTCACATCTATATTCGTTTCCACACCCGTCAAACACGAAAGCCACGTCGCCGGGTGTCATTCTTAACACGTGCATCAAGTGATGAGTCTCGTGGGTAGACAAGACGGCAATGGAACCGTTGATGTCATCCGGAGGTGCATAGAATCTTCGACGAGTCATCGATGATCTCGAGAATCGGTTAGAAGTTCGAAGCAACCAGTATGGTCCATTCACCGGCTTTTTTGCGCTCAATTATAGTAAAGCCGGCCGAAATGAGAGCTGCTTCCACTTCGCTCACCAGAATACTTAGAATGCCCGATAGTATCATTAAACCTGTGTTAGACACGCAACCGACAAGATCCGGCATGAGGTCGACAATGACCTCCGCAGTAAGATTTGCTACTACCACGTCGAAGTAGTTACCTGCCAGGATTTGAGGCTGACCGACGCGTAAGTCGATCTGGCTGGCTAAGTTGTTAATCTCAACATTCTCGCGTGCAACTTCTACGGCGCGTGGATCAATATCGATACCAACAACTCGGGCGCCTGGCTGGAGCAGTGCGGCGCCGATCGCAAGAATACCCGTTCCGGTTCCAATGTCGAGCAGACTGCCACCACGCCAATGTCTCTCTATAGATTCTAAACAAAGCCGAGTGGTCTCGTGCGTGCCGGTGCCAAATGCCATTCCGGGATCGATTTGAATCACGATGCGTCCACAGTCCTCTTTCGGAAGTCTCCACGATGGCGCAACCATAAGACTCTCCCCGATTTGAACTGCTTCGAATCCCTCTTTCCATTTTTGCAACCAGTCTTCTTCAACCACTGAGGAGACAATGCAGTCGCGCAACGCAGTGGGGTGGCCAGTTAGGCTGAGTTCTGACGCGATGGATTGCGCGGTGTGCTGGGCGGCTGAACGTTCATTGAAGTAAGCAGCAAGAGTGACACTGTCGGGACTTTCGTGAAGGGTAACGATGCCTGTGGAGCCGTGGTCGAATAGAATGGCGCTTGCCATTTCCTCAGCGCTGGTTTCGAGAGTGAGTGTGACGAGCCACCATTCATTTGACATGCCGATTTTCCGATTGGCGATTTGCGATTGCCGACGTACCGTAGACTGTCTAATCCGCGGCTGTGTGAGTAGAACTAGCCTGAAGAACGTGGACAAGAATCCGCAGACTAGACCGTCTACGGTAAGTCGCCAATCGGCAATCGCCAATCAACTTACTCCCAGCTCGTTCAACACGCGTTCATCATCGCGCCAGCGTTCGCGC
>Ga0126382_10000195_pt1 | contig 22642 bp, 26 predicted proteins | sample PanSoiMetPlot_30_FD_92548 | JGI IMG/M metagenome (GOLD analysis project Ga0126382, IMG submission 92548) | Tropical forest soil microbial communities from Panama - MetaG Plot_30 | ecosystem: Environmental > Terrestrial > Soil > Tropical forest > Bulk soil | place: Panama | collected 2016-02-17
GGCCCGTTCTCATTCCTGGCTGGCGCGGTCCTCGCGAGTCTTGCCGATCTCCTGGCCGACGGTCCGGCCCCATCCTGGGTTGTCCGGGTCGGGACGTGCCTCGAACTTCACTTCCCGGCGTGCGACCTCCGCCTGTGCCTTGACCGTCCTGGCCTGCTCCTTGAGGAGCCCTGCCTCCGCTTCTTCGCGATCTTTCCTGGCCCTGCCGCGAAACAGAGCCATGGCGCTGCGAAACAGACCCATAGCGTGATCGTAGACCGCCTGCTTGCGGACTTCTCGCCTTCTCGGGCTAAGGGGCAGATCAGCCGGCAGGCCAAAGTGTGTTTCGCGCGTACCAGAGGCGGCGGGCGAGTGGCTCGACTGCGAGTGCCGCGATGACCGACAGGCCGACCGCCGTTGCTTCCGCCGCGTCGTTGCTCAGCGCCACGCCGAGAGCGGCGCCAAGTATCGCGATGACCGAGCGATCCCGTGTGAGAGGCAGGTGCCCCTTGCGCTGTGTGCACACCCGGCCAGCGGGCTTTGCCGCGCCGCGAGTTCCATCTTCCCACGTATGGGTCTAACCTCCGCTTCCGCAGGTGCGCGGCGAACTGAGCCGCAGCACCCTGGTGCGCCATGATTTTGACACTGCCGGGCAGATCTTGGGGATAATGCGGGAAGGATGAGCAAGAAGACACCGTGGATATTCGTCGACTGTGAGGCACGCGGCACCAGTCCGGTACACGGCGTGCTGACTGAGTTCGGGGCCGTTCATTACGACACGTGTGACACGTTCCACGGACGCCTGTTCCACGCGACGCCGGACCCGGACAACCCGGCGATCAGCATCGTCGGCGAGCGCATAGCGACCGATAAGGAAGTTGCTGAGCGTTTTGCGGCCTGGCTCCAAGAGCACCTCGGCAACAGCCGGCCTGTCTTTGTGAGCGACAACCCTGCCTACGACTGGCAGTGGATAGCTGGCATGTTCGATCGGGCTGGAATGGACAATCCATTCGGGCACTCTGGCCGCCGCATCAGCGACTTCTGGGCCGGCCTCAACCGGAACTGGAGCGACACACAGGGGTGGAAGCGATTCAGAAGGACGGCCCATGATCACAATCCCGTCCACGACGCGATGGGGAACGTGGAGGCATTCGAGGAGATCCTGCGCGTGGCGCAAAGGAGCCAGCTTCAGCAGGAGTGAACCTTTCTGGACTCCCCCGCCGTATGCCGCGAGGCGGTTACTACTGCGGCGGCTGATAACTACTGTGTGGATGCGGCTTACGTGGCTCGCCGAAGCAGGGAAGAGGCCGCCCCCACATGCCGCTAGTCGCACGTTCGGTCACGGTGGCGGGGTCTTACGGCTTGCGGGCACGCACGATCAGGAAGTAAGGGGCGATCCGGGTGTCGGCGACCTGTGGGTGGGTGATGGCGGTCTGCTCGTCGGCGCAGGGCTCCGCGATCGCCTCGATGACCAGGCCGGCGCCGAGGACGGCGCCCAGCCACCCGGCCAGGGTCCGGCGTGCGTAGGTGATCGTGAACGGCTGGTACCGGTCGCGCGCCTGTGGCGGTGCGGCGCTGAAGGTCCATGTCTCGGTGAGCGGGCCCTGGTAGAAGTAATCGCCGAGGACTCGCGCCTGGCGCACCCCGGCCTCGTCGTGCACCCATCGCCCGATCGGTGCCGATATGACCGGATGCAACACCGAGAACTGCACGAATCCGCCGGGCCGCAGCACCCGCGCCACCTCGGCTAGCGTGCGCTCGGGCTCAGCGACATCCATCAAGCTCATAAACGCGGTCACGGCATCAAAGGCCGATGCGCGCAAGGGCAAAGCGGCGCCGTCGCCGACCAGATAGCAGATCCCGCTGCGGTCCTGTTCGGCGGCCGCGGTGATGAATGACTCGGCGATATCGAGGGCGGCAACACGGATACATTTACCAGCCAGCAGGCGGGTGTTATGCCCTTCACCGCAGCCCAGATCCAAGCACACCAGCTCGTCAACCGGCGGGAGCAGTTCGAAAAACGCAGGGGTATTCACCAAGTCCCGATAGCGATCAAACCCAGCGCGCGACAATTCCGTCCACGCCGCGGCGTTGGCGTTCCACTGCCCCCGGGTATCTGGCCGTGTCACACCGCCATGCTCGCATGCCGCAGGGGCGATGGACATACGCGGCCGACGCCCGCTCGGGCGGGCCAAGGCTGGTGGGTGTCAGCGAAGGGCGCAGGTACTCCTCACCTGCTGGCCAGCGAGCCACATGCTGGGCGTTGCTCCCAGGGTCGTGCCCGATGTAGGTGACATCGTCGATGTCCACGGCAAACAGCGCGAACTCACCCGGGATGGGCCGCCAGCCCAGGCGAGCCGCGGAGGCCGCAGCATAACGCCGCTGCACGCCGGGACCGGTCTCCAGACCATCGCATGACTCTTCCTGCTCCCGCCGCCGACAACCGGGTCACGGCGAGAGCAGGAACACCGGTTCTACTCCTGCGACGGCGCACCCTTATGCCGCGGACGGTGTGCGCTGTGCGGCCGCGCTTTGAGTAGGCCAGGAGGTCCTTGCCGCTACCAGCACGCCCGGCTGGCGGCGTTGTGTCTGCTGCTGGTGATCGCGGTGCGTAGGGTGGCGGCATGCGGGTGGTGATCGCGGGCGGGCACGGGAAGATTGCGCTGCTGCTGGAGCGGGTCCTGGCCGGGCGTGGTGATCAGGCCGTGGGCCTGATCAGGAACCCGGCCCAGGCCGCCGATGTCCGCAAGGCCGGCGCCGAAGCGGTGGTCTGCGACCTGGAGGCAGCCTCGGCCGATGAGGTCGCGGTGCTGCTGTCCGGGGCTGACGCGGTGGTGTTTGCGGCCGGCGCCGGCGCCGGCAGTGGCGCCGGCCGCAAGGACTCCGTGGACCGGGGTGCATCGGTGCTGATGGCCGGCGCCGCCGAGCGGGCCGGGGTGCGCCGGTTCGTGCAGATCTCCTCGATGGGCGCCGGGCAGCCGCCGCAGCCCGGCCGCGGTGAGGTCTGGGCCGCCTACATCACGGCGAAGACCGCCGCCGAGGACGACCTGCGCTCGCGGGACCTGGACTGGACCATCGTGCGCCCCGGCGGCCTCACCGACGCTGCGGCCACCGGCCGGGTCCGGCTCGCGGCCCCGCCGGTCCCCCGTGGCACGGTCTCTCGCGCCGATGTCGCCGCGGTCATCGCAGCCCTGCTCGACCAGCCGGGCACCCGGCATCAAACGCTCGAGCTAACCGGCGGAAACAGCCCGGTTGCCACGGCTGTGCGCAGCACCTGACCGGCGCCTTGAGAGCGGTCCTGGGTGAGGCAGATCGGCGCCGATTTGGGGAAACTCTTGTCGCCTTCTCTCTCGCTGGTTGAGGGCGCACAACTCATCGTCCAGGCGACGCCTCCTGGCCGGTGGGACGGCCGGATGGCTGCCGGGTTCTGTTCCAGTACAGCGAGAGCGCGAGTGCGGAGGCGATGAAAAGACTGCCGAAGCCGGCGAACCACGCGGCGATGTCGCGGTGCTCGTGGATGATCGTGAACGTGCCGGAGAGGTTGCCGAGGGCTGCCTTGAGCTGGTCGGCGTTCTGCGCGCGGTAGAACTTGCCGCCGGTGACGCTGGCGATCTGCCGGAGCGCGTCGTAATCGGCGACGAGAGGGTTGCGCCCGCCAAACCCGCCACCGTATCCGCCCCCGCCGAACCCGCCGAACTGCGAGTTGCTGCACACCAGGGGCGCGGGGCTGGTGGTACCGAACCCGATCGTGAAGACGCGGACGCCGCGGGCAGCGGCCTGCCGCGCCGCGGTCTGTGGGTGGACGCCCACATTGTTCGAGCCGTCGGTGAGCACGACAATCACGTCGTGCGCATAGCCGCGGGCACCAGCGGGGCGGGCGCCGGTCGGCGCGACGGAGGGGTCGATCTGCGCGATGGCGTCGAGCGAGGTCAGGATGCCCTGGCCGATCGCGGTGCCCTGCGAGGTGGACAGGCCGCCCAGGGCATGCAGCAGCGCGCCCGAATCAGCGGTCGGGGGTACGAGGACCCCGGCGGTTCCCGCGAACGGGACGAGGCCGATGCGTGGCCCGCCCGCCTCGGACCTGATGAAGGCGCTGGCCGCGTGCTCGGCGGCGGTTATGCGGTTCGGGCTCACGTCGGTGGAGCACATGGAGCCCGAGACGTCGAGGGCGAGCATGATCGTGCCGGACGACGACGGGACCGGCACGGTTGCCTGCGGGCGCGCGGCGCCGACGCCCAGCACGGCCAGCCCGGTCAGCAGCAGCGCCGCGGGAATGAGCCTGCGCCAGCGGTTGCGGCCGAGAAGGGACGCACGGACGAGCGCGATCGAGGTCACGCGTACCGCCGCGCGGCGGCGCCGGTGCCGCGTCCACCACCAGGCCGTGACCAAGAGCGGGATGGCCAGGAGGGCCAGCAGGGCCCACGGCCAGGACAGCGACATTCAGATCACCCGCCCCGATCTGACAACGGTGAGAACGGAGCCTGCGGCGATAAGCACTATGGCCAGGGCAGTGATTGCGCCCGCGAGCGGCAGCCGCTGGCTCGTGATCGTGAGCCGGAGCTTGATCGTCGAGGCGATGCGGTCCAGTTCGCTGGCATCCGAAGCGGGATGGTACGCGCCGCGGGTGGCCTGCGCGATCGACTTCAGGGCGCCCGGGTCAAGCGCGGTGAACAGGTGATAGCCGTCGACGTCAACGGTGGTTCCTGCGGTGGTGCCGATCCCGACGGTGTAGATGCGCACGCCCGCCTTCTCGGCAGCTGCGGTGGCCGCGGTCGTGACGCTGGCCGGGCCCTCATCCTGGCCGTCGGAGAAGATCACGATCGTGGCCGACGGCCAGTAGCCAATGCCGGGTACCGTTCCGTTGCGTTCGACAGAGATCGCCTTGCCCGTGATCGCGGACAGCGAGGCGATGATGGCCGAGCCCAGCGAGGTCCCGCCGGAGACCCTCAGGCGCCCGATCGCCGCCTCCGCCTCGGCGTGGCCGTGTCTTAGTCGGCTGGTGACCAGCGCGCCCTGCTCGAACGCGACGACGCCGATTTCGATGCTGTCCGGCTGGGCCGCGATGACCGACCGCGCTGCCCGCTGCGCGGCCGCCAGCCGGTCTGGGGCGACATCCTTGGCGCCCATGCTGTTGGACGCGTCCATGGCGAGTATGACGGTGCCGGACGCGCGGGGCACCGGGAGCGATGCCGCAGGGCCGGCAAGAGCGATCGCGAGCACCGCGATGCCCGCGATCGTCAGCCACACCCCTGCCTGCCCGGCGCGGCCTGGCCCGGCGACGCCGACCGCCGCCAGCGCCGCGGCCCGCCTCCGGGAGAAGGCGACGGCGCCTGCGCCCAGGGCCGCGGCGACGAGCAGGCCTATGGCGAGCAGCGCGGGAGAAGCGAGAGTCATGCGCGCCTGCGATGGGTTCGGGTGACGACCTCAATGAGCGAACCGACCAGGTCATCCGAGGTACTGATGCGGTGCAGGGGCACTCCGGCCCGGCGCATGCCGACGTCCAGCCGGGCGTCACGCTCGCCAGCGCCTGCCCGGAAGCGCGCCCGCAGCAGCGGGTCGCCGGAATCGACGACGAGCTGCTCCCCTGTCTCGACGTCCTCGACAACGATCAGCCCGGCGTCGGGCAGCTCATCGTCGGCGGGGTCGATGATGCGAAGGGCGACGACGTCGTGGCGAGGGGTCAGCCGCAGCAGGGAACGCTCCCAGTCGCCGCCGCCGATGAAGTCGGATACGGCGACGATGAGGCTGCGGCGCCGGACGAGCCGCGCTGCCGCGTCGAGCATGGCGGCGAGATCCGTTGTGCTGCCGCGCCGTGCGCCGGCGGTGCGGGCGAGCTCGGCGCCGATGCGCAGGACGTGCCGACGGCCCGTACCGGGCGGCACCACCTGCATCATCCCGGTGTCGTAGAACAGCGCCCCGACGCGGTTCCCGCCACGGCTGAACAGCCGGGCGAGAACGAGGGCTAGCTCGGCGAGCACGTCATGCTTCCCGCGGCCCGGCGCGCCAACCGCCATGGACGCCGAGCGGTCCAGCACCAGCCACGCGGTGAGCTCGCGGTCCTCGTTGAACATGCGCAGGTGCGGCTCGCCCAGCCGGGCGGTGACGTTCCAGTCGATGTGCCGCGCGTCGTCGCCTTCGACGTAGCCGCGCAGGCCGGCCAGATCGGTGCCGGACGCCCGGTGCGCGGTGCGGTAGCCACCATGCACTCGCCCCTCCAGGCGCCGCACAACCCGCCATTCCAGGCGGAGCAGGAGTCGTTCGGGGACCGTGCGCATGGGCTCACCGGCTCTGCAGGACGACCTCGGGCTCGGGCACGGCGTCCAGCACCCGGGCGATGATGTCGTCGGCGCTGACGTCGTCGGCGAGTGCCTCGTACGACAGCACGAGACGGTGCCGCAGCACGTCCGCGACGAGCTCGCTGACGTCGTACGGCAGCACGTAGTCGCGGCCCCGCAGGAACGCCAGCGCCCGGCCGCCCACGACGAGCGCTATGGAGGCGCGAGGGCTGGCACCGTAGGTCAGGTACCGCTTCATCTCGTCAAGCCCGGCCAGGCCCAGCAGGCGGGTCGCGGTCACCAGGCGGACGGCGTATTCGGTGATGGCGGGGTCGACGTACAACTGCTGCACGCGCTCCTGCATCCGGGTCAGGTCCGCGGGCGTAAGCATCGCCCGGATCGGCTCGGCGGGGCGCAGCGCGCGGTCGACGATGGCGTGCTCCTCGGCGGAGCTCGGGTAGTTGACGAGGACCTTCATCATGAACCGGTCGACCTGCGCCTCCGGCAGCGGGTAGGTGCCCTCCGACTCAATCGGGTTCTGCGTTGCCATGACCAGGAACGGCTCGGGCACCCGGAAGGTCTCACGGCCGATCGTGACCTGGTGCTCCTGCATGACCTCAAGCAGAGCGCTCTGCACCTTGGCGGGAGCGCGGTTGATCTCGTCGGCCAGCAGCAGGTTTGCGAAGACCGGACCGAGCTGGGTCTCGAACTCGCCGGTGTGCTGGTGGTAGACCCGGGTCCCGGTCAGGTCGGCGGGCACCAGATCGGGGGTGAACTGGATGCGCTGGAACTGCCCGCCGACCGCTGCTGCTAGTGACTTCACGGCTAGCGTCTTGGCCAGGCCCGGCACCCCCTCCACGAGCAGGTGACCGCCGGACAGCAGGGCGACCGCCATCCGCTCCAGCAGCACGTCCTGGCCGACGATCGTGCGCTTGACCTCGAACAGCACGCTCTCGAGCGGGTTCGTGGAATTGGCCGGGCTCATCTGCCCCTCCGGTGGTTCGGCGGTCATATCTGAGGTCCGTGCCCGGGCCCGGTGCCGCTTCCGCCGCCGAGCGCGGCGCCGATGGGCACCGCGAACCCGATGCCGGCGAACGCGTCCTCGTGTGCCGGGTTGACGATCGAGACGACGATGCCGATGACCAGGCCCCGTACGTCGAGCAGTGCGCCGCCGGAGCTTCCAGGGTTGACCGACGCGTCGAACTGGATGAGCCCGGAGTAGGTGCCGTCGGCAGTCTGCGCGGTCCGGTTGAGGCCGGAGACCACACCGGCGGACACGCTGTCGGCCAGGCCGAGCGGGTTGCCGACCGCGACCACCGGCGCCCCCACATCGGCGCCACCGCCGAGGGCCGCCGGTACGACGACCTCCGGCAGCGATGCCGGGCGGAGCACCGCGACGTCCAGCTTGGGATCGGCGGTGACGACGGCCGCCGACGTCGTGGCGCCGTCGAAGAACGTGACCGTGATCCGCCTGGCGCCGGCGATGACATGGTTCGCGGTTACGATCGTGCCGTCATCCGCCACGATTACTCCGGAGCCGAGCTCGCCGTTGGTGCGGATGACGACCACGGACGGCCTGACCCGCTGGTAGATGGCCGACACCGACCGGCTCGCGGTCACGGTCGGTGTGGGCGTCGCGGCAGGCCTAGCATTGCTGGCCACCTCGCGGCGGGCCGCGAGCACCGCGGTCACCACCACCACCGCGACCAAGACAACCGTGACCACCACGACGACCGCGCGACGACGGCGATGGCCGCGGGCCGCCGCCGGGCGCGGCTCGGCGTCCGTGACACCAGCAGGCTCGCGATCCATTGCCCCACGCAGAGAACAGGTTTACCTACAGGATAAGAGCGGACCCTGAAAACTGAGCCCAGGAGGACCCGCAAGCACGATTGACGCCGCACCGGCGTCCAGGCCTTCGGCGATGGCTGGGTCTCGCTCTACGACTCCAAGCGGCACCAGGAGACTGGCAACATCAGCGACCTGCTCGCAGGCAGTGCACCGATTCTCGTGGACGGGGATACCGGTTCTCGTGGAGGGGGACACTTGCGAAACTCACCCGACCGGTACCGTCCGGCCAGTCGAGGACTACATCCATGAGCACACAGAGCGGAAACAGCGCAAAACGCCTCATAGACGCTTGCCACTGTCGCGTACGATGCCTTCGACGTGTCGGGGGTGAGCTTGGTCAGGTCCCCGGCGCGGCCTTCGCGGTCCGCCTGAATCGATCGTTCACGGTGGCTGAATCGATCGTTCACACTTCGACAGGACTGTTGGTCCCGCCATCGACGGAGAACTACTCGTGCGACGCGTTGCCCTGACCTTGTCCGCCCTCCTCGCGACCGGCCTCATACTGACCGCGTGCGGCGAGCGGTCCAGCCCGAGCCTGCAGGCGCCCATCCCCACCCTGCCGAAGGTCGAGGGTAGCCAAACGGTCACTCAGCACTGGCCGCTGACCGGGCTCAAAGTGCCGTCGAACAAGACCGCCAAGCTTCGCCACCCGGTCCTGGTCGCGAAGATGGACAACACCGTGTCCAGCCAGCCGCAAGTCGGCCTAAGCAAGGCCGACATGGTCGTCGAGGAACTCGTTGAGGGCGGCCTCACCAGACTGGCGGTGTTCTACTACTCCCGTGTCCCGCACAACGTCGGGCCGATCCGCTCAATGCGTACCAGCGACATCGCCGTCGTCTCGCCCGTGCGCGCGTCGATGGTGACCAGCGGCGCGGCCGGCAAGACGATCGCGCGGATCAAGGCCGCGCACATCCGGTTCTACGGCCAGGGCGCCAGGGGGATGTACCGCTCCACGCGCCGGGCGGCGCCGTACAACCTGTTCGTCCACCTCAGAAAGATCGCGGCGGTCGCGAAGCGCAAGCGGGCGAAGACCCCGCCGAACTACCTCGCCTGGGGATCGGCCAAGGACCTGCCGCAGGGTCGCAAGGTGACGAAGATCAGGGCTCAGTTCTCCGCCGTGCACACCACGGAGTGGGTCTTCACCAAGGGCAGATACCACAACACGAACAGCAACGCGCCCGCCCGCCACCGGTTCCTGGCGACCAACGTGCTGGTCCTGCGAGTGCGCGAGGGCGACGCCGGCTACCTGGACCCGGCCGGCAACCACGTCCCAGTGACCCTGCTGAGGGGTTCCGGCAACGCCCTGCTGTTCCACCACGGCCGGATGGTCGCCGCCACCTGGCACAAGGGCAAGGCGCCGGCCTCCAGAATCAAGCTGACCACGAGGAAGGGTCAGAAGCTCGAGGTCCCCGCCGGCCACACTTGGATCGAGCTGGTCCCGGTCCACGGCGGCAACGTCAGTTTCTCGAAGAAGCGGTCGCACGGCTGATGTGAGAAGCGCCGACTCTAGGTAATCGTCGCGCTGGAAGATGATCTTGACGGCGGCCCGGCGGACGAGACGATCCGGTTCGGCATCGGTGGCACCGAGTACGAGATCGGCTTGAACAAGAAACACGCCACCGCGTTCTGCCGCAAGCTCGGCCCCTTCATCGAGCACGCTCGCAGAGGCCCTCGAGCCAGCCTGGTCACCAGAATCCGGAAATTCCGGGTCATCGTTTGTTAACGGCAACTGAAATCCGACCAGCTGGCAGCAAGTGAAACTCTGCCTGCGGCTCACGCCCTAGGACGCTATGGACGCACTCATTTGCCGCGGGGCGCGCGTATGGCTGCGTCGGCTGGTTTCTGCGGAGGCGGGCGGTGGCGCGCGCCGTTGCTGGCGGTGGTGAGCGAGCCGAGGGTCACGCCGCCAAGTGCCGCCTGAACCAGTCACGCGCCTGTCCGCTGGAGGCTTCGAAGCCTTTGGTGTAGGCCTCGAAATGGCCGCCTGGCAGGATGATGAGTTCCTTGGGCTGGTGTGCGGTGTCGAAGGCGGCGATGGCGAGCTCGGAGGGCACCAGGTGGTCGCCTTCGGCCACCAGCAGCAGGAACGGGGTGGGGCTGATATAAGGCAGGTAGCTGCCGGGCTCGTACTCGGTGAACATCTCCACGCTTCGCAGTGTCACCTCGTTGCGCCAGGCTGGTGCGCGGGTTCTGCCCGTCTCGCTGAACCACTCCCACGAGTCCGGCGTCGGTAGCGCCGACGGGGCCAGCGGGTCCTTGTCGACCACGGCAACCATGGCCGGAGGCTCGCCGCGGAAGCGGGCCAGGCGGTCGGCGTCGAACTGCTCGCGGAGTCCGGCGATGAAGTCGGCCCGGACCAGCGCGCGCAGGTTGGCGTGGCCGCTGATCAGCGGCACCTGGCAGACGACCGCCTTGACCCGGCGATCGATCGCGGCAACGACCAGGACATGGCCGCCGGAGTAGCTGCTGCCCCAGATCCCGATCCGCCGGGGGTCCACTTCTGGCAGGGTGCCGGCGTAGGTGATGGCGTGCCGGTAGTCACGCACCTGAACCCAGGGGTCGATCTCCTGCCGGGGCTCACCGTCGCTGGCGCCGAAGCAGCGGTTGTCGAACACAACCACGTTCAGCCCGCCCGCGGCGAACACCTCGGCGAAGCTGTCCAGATACATCTCCTTGACCGCGGAAAACCCATGTGCCATCACCACCACCGCGCCCGGCGCCCCGCCCGCCTCGGCCGGATAAAACCAGCCACGCAAGGTGACGCCCTCGGCATCGAACTCGATATCCCGCCGTGTCATCCCCGGTCACCTCCCACGCCGGAATTGCCTGGCCCGCCGGCCAGGGCCTGCCCGCGGGCCGCTGTCCCCCCCAGTCTCGGAGGAACCGGCTCAGCGGTCCAGTCCACCCGATAAACGAGCGCGCGCGTCATCCGCTACGGCATCTAGGTCTGCGCCCGGCGCGATCGGAGCCTGTTGCGCTCGGCCTGAGCGCGCGGCCGTGGGCGTTGCCATCTGGTCGCGGCCATGCCCGGGCCAGTTCGCTGCAAAGGCTTGCTCTCGCGGCGCATCCGCCACGGCAGCCCGCGCTGCCCGGGGCGGGCCGGCCAGGCAGCAGACAGCACCAGCATCTTCCGCACTAGCCGCCCGCGTCCTGGCCGCTGGCCGACCGGCGGCCCTACGTTAAGCATGAGGTGCTCGCTGCGAAAGGAGACAGACATGACACGCACGCCTGAGGAAGTCTTCCAGCACCACGCCCAGGCGCTCGGCGCCGGCGATTTGGATGAGATCGTCTCTGACTACACCGACGACGCAGTCTGTATCACCCCGGCCGGCGTCCAGCGCGGCAAGGACGGCATCCGGGCGGCGTTCACACAGGTGCTCGCCGACGTGCCGAACGCGGCATGGGAGCTGAAGACCCAAATCTACGAATATGACGTGCTCTTCCTGGAGTGGGCCGCTGACGCCGCTGCGACCTTCGTCGAGGACGGCATCGACACGTTCGTATTCCGCGACGGCCTCATCCGGGTGCAGACCCTTCGGTACACACTGCAGCGCAAGCGCTGAAGGCAACGCCGACACAGCAGAGGCACCGCAGCCGGACCGGCTGGCACCCTCGTCATACTGTTGCGTGCGCTCGCCGAACGCTGCGACGTCACGATCACGAGCCATAGCCGATCCTGACATCATCGCCACCAGCAAGTGCCGCACGCCCCACCCGGTAAGCAGAGGCACCCGCCCAGCGGCATGACCGGATGTTCTCTGCCTCGCGCTGGGCCTACAGCGTGCGCGCTGATGTCGTCTGCCTGATGGCCGCAAAGAGCGCAGGATCTAGTACGCGTAAAGGATTCCCCGCGGCCCGCTGGGAGCCGTGTATTGCCAGATCGGTTCAAGATCAGCCAGCCGACGGCCGGTCTTTCCTGGGTGCCGTACCCCCCGCCGGCGGCCCGCACCGACGGCCGCCAAAACCCGGGTCAATTCACCGTGGCGGCCAGCAGCCGAATCCGCCGCCGGATATCCGGCCCGAAAGGCACCTAACAAGCGGAGGGCCAGGTCAGCGAACTTCGGTGTACTCGCTGCGGTCCAGCTGCACGAGGTTGGCGTAGCCGCTGCCCTCTGGCTCGGCGACGTCGGTGTACTGGCTGCCGTCCAGCCGCACGACGCGGAAGCTGCCGCCGGAGACCAGCTTACGTAGCTGCCGCATCCCGCTCATGCCCGCGAGCATGAGAGCGATGGCCGCGGCGAGGACCGAGCCGCCGAACAGCGCGAGCCCGCCGACGACATATCCCAGAATCATCATGACCACGGCGGCCAGCAGGGCCACCGGCACGGCCGCCACCAGCAGCAGCGCGAGCAGCGTCACGGCGATCATCGCCTTGGTCGGCCTGTCCGGCGCCCGCTGCGCGTACCAACCGGTCATCACGCTCACCTCTCAAGGCCCAGAGCCCGCCACGGGCCCAGGCCTGCACCAACAACACGATATGTCGTGTCCTCTGTTGTCAACGCGCCTCCCGGTCAGAATCATCCCGCAACCGTCCGGCGATAACGCGGACGTCCAGATCTGGCACCTGGTACGAAGCGGCACGAAACGAGAGGACCCAACTCCACTTCTCGCGGATCTCGATTGCGCGGTGCGCGGATCAGGTCCGTTACTCCGCGTCTGCCCTGGGTCCTCTCGTTAATCGTCAGTTAACCCGCTACGGACAGCCCACGCCAGCGGCCAATGTCCCTGGCGCACGGGACCTTTGGCTGCGGCGCTGCCCATGCCGGTAGCGGGACCCTTGTTTCAGAGGAGATGGTCCGCCATGGTCAAACTGGACGAGCCGGGCCGCGGCAAGCTGGAGATTGAACTGGAATGGCCTGCGGCTGCCGTTCAGCGCCTGGCGGTAGTCACCGGTCGGGGCAGCGCTCTGGTGGACAATCTGTCTGAGGGTGCAAACTCGCCGGGCAGGCCAGAGCGCGCCACTGGCGAGGTGACCCGGCCGTGGTATGACACGAGCCGGTTCATGACTGGGCCAGATCATGGCCGGTAGGTCCTGGCCGGCGAGCAGCGCGCCCGGCGACGACGGTGCCGGGCTGGTTGTCGCCACGGCCGAGGGCGGATTGTCCTCAGTCGAGGCGGCGGACCGGCTGTCGCGCGATGGCGCCAACGAGCTTCCCCGGCCCCGCCCGACGGCGCTGTGGCGTCTGATCGCCGACCAGTTGCAAGATCCGCTGGTCGTGGTGCTGCTGGCCGCGGCGGTGCTGACAGTCGCGACTGGCGATTGGACGGATGCGGGCGTCATCTTGCTGGTGGTCGCGGTGAATACCGCGGTGGGCGTCGCCCAGGAGGTGAAGGCAGGCCAGGCCATCGCGGCCCTGTCGGAACTCACCGCGCCGGACGCCCGGGTGGTACGCGATGGTGAGCAGCGGCAGATCCCCGCGGCCGAGGTGGTCGTGGGAGATCTGCTGGTGCTGGCCGAGGGTGACATCGTGCCGGCCGATGCCGACGTGGTGGACGCGGCGGCACTGCTGGTCGATGAGTCGGCCCTGACTGGTGAGTCCGTCCCGGTCGACAAGACAGCGGCCAGCCAGGAGAAGCAGGGCGACGTCGTATCCGCCGGCACGGTCATCGTGCGCGGACGTGGCCGGGCGGTCGTGACGGCCACCGGGGCGGCCAGCTCCATGGGACGGGTTGCCGCGTTGATGGGTGCCCCCCCAGGGCTCACCCCGCTGCAGCGGCGGATGGCCGGACTCGGCCGGGGGCTGGCCCGCGCCGCGGTGGTGCTGTGCGCGGTTGTGCTAGGCATCGGGCTGGCCCGGGGCCAGGGCGTGGAACTGATGGTCGTCACCGCGATCAGCCTGGTGGTGGCCGCGGTCCCTGAATCCCTGCCCGCGGTTGTCACGCTTTCTCTGGCACTAGGGGCGCGGCGGATGGCGGCCCGCAACGCGCTCGTCCGGCGGCTGCCGGCGGTGGAGACGCTGGGCTCGGTGACGGTTCTTGGCACCGACAAGACCGGCACGTTGACCGAGGGGAACATGGTGGCCCGCCGCCTGTGGACGTCCGAGGGGGAAGCCGAGATCAGCGGCACCGGGTACGGGCCCGGCGGAGACATCACCCGCGCCGGCCGGCGCCTGGGCGTAGGCGACGCTCCGGACTTGGCCGGCCTGCTGACGGCGGCCACGCTCTGTAACGACGCGGCCCTGCGGCCTCCCGCCGGGGAACAAACGGCGTGGACAGCGGTGGGTGACCCCACCGAGGCCGCCCTCCTGGCCGCCGCCGGAAAGCTCGGGCTCGAGCCCGGTGAACTGAACACCCGGTTCCCCCGCATTGCCGAGCTGCCGTTCGACAGCAACCGCAAGCGGATGACCACCGTGCACCGGCTGCCCAGCGGAGGGGTACGTGTCATCTGCAAGGGCGCGCCGGAAGCGATTCTCGCGCCCGAAGGAGTCACCGGTGACGCGGCCACGCTGAAGCGGGCGGTGGCCCACGCCGAAGGCTTCGCCCGGGAAGGCTTCCGCGTCCTGGCGGTGGCGGCGGCCGACCAGCCAGACCAGCCACCAGCCGAGGAACTGGAGCACGGGCTGCGCCTGCTGGGATTGGCCGCCATTTACGACCCGCCTCGCCTCGCCGCGGCGGCGACCATCGACGCCTGCCAGGCGGCGGGCATCACCTCGGTGCTCATCACCGGAGACCACCCAGCCACGGCCGCTGCCGTCGCCACCGGCCTGGGCATCATCAGCCCCGGCGGCGAGGTCGTCAACTGCCGCGCCGCAAGGGACGCTGCAGACTACAGTACGGCGCAGGTATTCGCCCGGGCCAGCCCCGAGCAGAAGCTCACCATCATCCAGGCCCGCCGGACCGCCGGTGACGTGGTCGCAATGACCGGCGACGGGGTCAACGACGGCCCCGCCCTGCGCCACGCCGACATCGGGGTCGCCATGGGCAAACGGGGCACCGAAGTCGCCCGCCAGGCCGCCGACCTCGTGCTCGCCGACGACGATCTGGGCACCGTGGTAGCTGCCGTCGAGGAAGGACGGCGGGTCTACGCCAACATCCGCCGGTTCCTGCTCTACGGGCTATCCGGCGGCAGCGCCGAGATCGCGGTCATGCTCATCGGGCCCTTCCTCGGCCTCGCCCTGCCCCTGCTGCCCGCCCAAATCCTTTGGGTGAACCTGCTCACCCACGGCTTGCCAGGCGTCGCCTTGGGCAGCGAACCGGCGGAGCCGGGCGCGATGCGCCGCCCGCCCCGCCCGCCTGCCGAAAGCGTGCTCGGGGCCGGGCTGTGGGAGCGCATTGCCCGAGTCGGCGTGGTAATCGCCGCCGTGACCCTCGGCGTGGCGGTGTGGGGCCACGCCACCGGCCGGCCCTGGCAGAGCATGGCCTTCTTCGCGCTCGGCGCGACCCAGCTCGCGGTCGCCGCCGGCTCCCGAGTCCGCCCGGGCACCCTGGCTAACCCTGCCCTGCTCGCCGCCATAGCCGCCGCGCTGGGACTCCAATTCGCCGGAATCTACCTTCCGTTCCTCAACGACCTCCTCAAGACCGAGCCCCTCCACGTCACCGACCTGCTGATCGTGTTCGCTTTGTCCACACTGGGATACGCCGCCATACGCCTCGACCGAATCGTGCACCGGGGCAAGCCATCCACCCAGCGGCGAGCCGAAGCGCAAGAAAGGCAGGACGCCCGGCTCGCGAAGGCAACGACAGGCAGGTCATCACCGGTAACCTGCGTCCGGTCGGACCATGTGGCAGGGGCGGGGAGCGGCCATTGAATACCAGCGATAAGGGCCCGCAGTCCGGCGAACACGCTCGACCTGCTCGGCGAGTTCCGGTCGTGGTTCCAGTACCCGCTGGCCAAGGTGACCATGGGCGATGATCTGCGCCATCACGTGCACCTTGAGGTTGGCGCGCTGGGACGCGTGGCGGAGCAGGTCGAAGGCCTGTTCGGGCCCGCATCCCTGCTGGGCCATCATGATCCCCTTGGCTTGCTCGATCACCGCCGTGGTGGCCATCTGCACCTGCAGCCGGGCGAACGCCGAGTCCTGCAAGATGTCCCGCTGCGGGCGGCCCCGGCGGACCTGGTCCGGGCCGTGCGGGCCTGGTCCCTGCTGTGTTCAGACCGGCGCACCAGCGCTTCGGACTCCCGCAGCACCGCCTCGAAGTACCCGCCGGGCCAAAGGTCCTTTATGCAGTGTTCTTGGCCCCTACCGTGGCGGTCTGGTTCTTGATTCGATGAAAGTGCGCGATTGGCGCGGTGCCCGTGCAAGTGAGGGGCGACGATGAGCCGCAAGGATGTCTATCTCGTCGCGATGGTCCGGGAGCTGAGTGCGGCCTATTACCGGGTGCTGCACGGCAAGGGCGGCGCGGCCGAGGCGGCGCGCACGGTCGAGAGCGTGGACGCCGAGGAGACGCGGAGGCGGGGCGGGCGGTCAGCTGGGCCGCGCCGGAGAATGCGGGGGCGGCGTACTAGCGGTGAGGCGGCATGAGCGCCCAGCCCGTTGGCGGCGTGTACGCGCTTCTCGCCGACGGCACCACCATCGAGATCCGGCCCGCGGCCGCCCGTGACTTCGAGGCGGTGGACATTACAGAAGGTCGGAGGATGGCCGACTCAAGGGCAGCCGCGGTACGCTTTCCGCGCATCGTGCTCGGGGGAGGTGCCGGTGATGGCGGGGCCAGGGGACGAGATAGCAGCAGGGGCAGGCGGCCGTGGCCACCTGCGGGCGTCGCACGCTGACCGCGAGCAGGTGATCGGCACCCTCAAGGCCGCGTTCGTGCAGGGCATGCTGGCCAAGGACGAATTTGGCCTGCGGGTCGGCCAGACGCTGGCGGCGCGGACCTATGCGGACCTGGCCGCCCTCACCGCCGACCTGCCCGCCGGGCTGGCCGCAGCAAAGCCGGCCCAGCCCGCCCCAGTCCAGGGCGAGCAGAAGGTTCTGCGGCCCGGCTGGTGGCTCGCGGTGTCCACCGCGGCGTATGCGGGCGCGTGGGCGTATGAGTTGTTCCTGTCCCCTCACGGGGGCGATGACCAGATGGCAGGCGCACTGATCTTCGGCGGCGGTTTCGCCTACGTGATGATGTTGGCCGTCTGTGTGGCGATTATGGTCGACTTGCGGCGGGAGAAGCGTCCCGGCGGGCAGTCACCGCGGCGGCCAGCACCTGGCGCGGGCGGCCAGGGATCTCGGCGGCTGCCATCAGCCGGCCCGGGCGGGCAGCTTCCGCCAGCCGGTCCCGGTCAGCAGCAAAGCGCCGAAGCTGCACCGATCCGTCGCCCCCGCCTCCCCCTGTTGCCCGGCTGGCGGGCACAGGCCGTCATGGGATACCTCGCGCATCCGGCATAGCACCGCCCTGCACCAGCCGTCACCACCCGGCCGGTCACCAGCGAGAAGGCTGCGGTGGAGGTCGCCGCCCGGCACGGCGGCCCGGTCGTGCTCAAGGCCGACGTGGCCGGGCTGGTGCACAAGAGCGACGCCGGAGCGGTCCAGCTCGACCTGCACAGTGGCGGCGAGGTCCAGGCCGGTTACCGCGCGCTGGCCGAGAGGTTCGGCACCCGCATGTCGGCAGCCATCATCCAGCCCATGATCACCGGCGGCACCGAGGTGATCATCGGCGTTGTATAGGAGCCGGTGCTCGGCCCGCTGGTGGTCTTCGGGCTGGGCGGGGTCGCCACCGACGTGCTCGGCGACCGGCCCGCCCGGCTGACTCCACTCACCGACACCGACGCCGCCGCGCTGATCCGCTCCGTCCGCGCGGGCCCGCTGCTGCCTGCCGAACCTACCGATCCCTACCTGCGTAGGCTCCGCTGACCGTATACAGCCAGGCCCTAAGGCCTCCACCCGCCGGGCCTTTGGCACTGGGGCAAGCTGGCCGGCCGCCGCCAAGGTGGATGTGACAGGGCTCTGCCAAGGAGGATCACCGCGCGTGCTGCATCAACCTGGTGGCAGTTGGCGATTGGGTCCTTCGCGACCCAGGAGGAGCTATGAACGTTCTCCCGTTGCCCGCTGGGCCGCTGCCCGGGCTGGGGCCGCTCGCCGACCGGGAGATTGCGGCACACGTGGCGGCGACGGCGGTGTGGGCGCCATCGGTACACAACACCCAGCCATGGTGGTTCAGCGCCGGCGGGCACGAGATCAGCCTTCATGCCGACGTCGGACGGCAGTTGATGGTGGCCGACCCCCGCGGCCGCGAGATGATGATCAGCTGCGGCGCCGCCCTGTTTAACGCCAGGCTCGCCCTGCGGTCACTCGGCTACATTCCCGAGACTTCCGTCTTGCCCGACCCAGGCCAGCCTTTGCTGGTCGCCCGGATGAGATGGCATCACCACGCGCCCACGGCCGGGTTTGAACAGCGGCTCTTCAACCAGGTGCTGCGGCGGCGGACGCACCGTGGCGGGTTCGATCCCCTGCCGCTGTCGCCGCGCCTACTTGCAGGATTGCAGGCAGGCGCCGAGCATGATCGTGCGATGCTGCGCATTATCGACGCCGAGGGGAGGCAGGCGGTGCTCGCCGCGGCCGTCGAGACAGCCGAGCACGCGCTGCGGCTCGACAGCGCCTACGTCCGGGAACTGGCCAGCTGGGCGCCCCCGCCGGGCAGCACCCGGTGCGACGGGGTGCCGCACACCGCCTACCCGGCGCGGCCCGAACGCACCCGCCCGCACTTTGCCAGCCGGGACTTCGCCCATGGCCGCCGATGGGGTACCTCCCTGTCCAGCCCGTCCACGGCACCCCGGTCCGCCGGTGTCGTCTGCGTGCTGACGACCGCCGGCGACTGCCCGCTGGACTGGGTGAATGCCGGGCAGGCGCTGCAACGGGCCCTTCTGACCAGCGCCACATACGGCGTGGCGGCAGCGCTGCACAGCCAGCCGCTCGAGCGTGCCAGGCTGCGCGAATTCATCCGCATCCAACTGTGTGACGGCAGCTACCCGCAACTGGTCCTGCGGCTCGGGACGGTCACCCAGGCCGCGGTCAGCGTCCGCCGATCGCCCGCCAGCGTCATGTTCGCAAACGGCGGCGAACATCTCAGCATCAGCCATGGATGAAAGAACAGATAACAGACGAGGGCACAGGTTCACTGGCAGCATTCCGGGCCAGCCCGCCCCGCGATGAACCACTTGACGAGTGCCTGCGGCTGCTGGCCTCAGTGCCAGTGGGGCGGGTCGGTTTCTTCGCGGATGGCGAACTGGTCCTCTTGCCGGTGAACCATGCCATCGACGCACGGCCGTCGGGTCGAAGCTCTCCGCGGCCGAAGGCCAGAATCTGGCCGCATTCGAGGCTGATCACTATGACGAGCAGGCCAGGACCGGGTGGAGCGTTGTGGTGACTGGCCGCGCCGAGGTGGTGTATGACGAAGCCGAGGTCCAGCGTTTGAACCACCGCGGCCTGCACCCCTGGGTCATCGCCGTGCAGCGCCCGTTCTGGATGCGGATCCGGGCCACCTCGGCGGACACCCACGACCAGCTAATCCCGGCCCAGCGGGCCATGCGCCGCTGCCGCCCCGCTGGGCCGGCGTTATTCCGGCCGGGCTGGTGTCAGGGGAGGCTGACGTAGCCGTGGCGGGCCTTCCACAGGAAGTACTTCTCGAACGCCAGCTTGAGGGCGTGGGACTGCGGCCCGGGGATGAGCACGCCATGCTTGCGCGGGGGCAGCATCTTGTCGGCCAGGATGATCACGCCATTGTTGCCTGCGTCCATCACGCACACCGCCGGCATGTCGCCGAACGCCTCGCGTGAGGCCGGTTGCTCGCCGCGGATCTGGGCCGCGATGTTCCGTGCGGCCACGTGGGCCATCCGTTCTGTCGGGAAACCCGTCTTGGGGATGCCGACCGGGGTCGCTGTCTGCCACGGCACGTCAACGGCGGCGGCGATGCCCACCGCGTAGACGTTGTCGTCACGCTCGGTCTGGTAGGTATCGCGGACCTTCACGTAACCCTTCTCGTCGGCGATCTCGGCCGCCGAGCGGACAACCTCCTGGCCGATGAAGGGCGGCACGATCATCGCGTAGGAGAAGCCGATGGTCGTCCCGTCCGCCAAGACCAGACGGCCCTCCTCGACCCGGTCCATGCCGGTGTCCAGGACGGCGGTGATGCGCTCCTTTTTGAGGAACATCGACAGCAGGCCCTCCCCGTGTGGCAGCCCGCCGATGCCGAAATGGCCCAGGAACGGTTCTGCGGACACGTAGGTGAGCTTGACCCGCCTCTTCAGCCCGGCTTTGCGCAGCCGGTAGGACACGTTGAACAGGTACTCGTAGGCGGCGCCGAAGCACCCGGCTCCCTGGCTCGCACCGACGACGATGTCGCCCGGGTTGTCGAGGAACCGCCGCCACCCCTCCCCCGCCTTGATCGCGTCCTCCAGGGTGGTGATCGTGTAGGCGTTGCCGCCCGGGCCCAGCCCGGGCACCACCCCGAAGTTGTTGCGGTAGCCGGTCGCGATGACCAGGTAGTCATAGTCGTAGACACCGCTGGTCGCGGTTACCTTCCGCGACGCCAGGTCGATGGCGGTGGCTTCGGCGTGCACGAAATCGATCCCGTGCGCCTCAAACGTCGGGGCGAGGGGGAAGGTGATGTCGGCGGGGCGGCGCTTGCCGAACGGGAGCCAGATCAGCGAGGGGTTGAACAGGAAACGGTCCGAGGCGGAGACGACCCGGACATCCACGTCGCCATGCAGTTCATGGCTGACCGCCAGAGCCGCGGTAAGCCCTCCGAAATTTCCGCCGAGCACGAGCACCTTCTTGCGGCCCATAACGGCCACCTCCCTCACATCAGCCGGGAGTCCCACCCGACATGTGCAAGATACCTATGGGGGTATAGGAGTCGCGAGAGTCGTTGGTCCCGCGATGCAGGTCCAAGGTCTGGCCTTTCTGCTCGCGGCGTTCGCAAGGCTTGCAGCGACTTTGGTGCCGATAGGAAACAAAGCCCGAGGCTGCCGAGAATTCAGAGCCGGGCCGCTGATGGACCGAAGCCCGCCCTATCCGCGGCATTGAAAATGCGCAGAAGGACTTTCGACGCGTTCGATGCCAGCCTCATCCTGGGCCGAACGTCTCGCAGGCGGGACCGGGAGGTGGTGACGAACCGGGCGCCCGCGGGGACATTGGCCGTTGGCCCGACGCCGTGCGTGGCGTTGAATCGGACAAGAGCCAGATCAGCGGCCGCATACGCGTGAAAGGGGAACGGATGGGCCGGGAAATGCCGGCCGTGGACCTGCGATCATGGCGGGTGCTGCCGGCTATGTGCTCAAGCAGAGCTGCCGGCTATGTGCTCAAGCAGATCTGCGGCACTGACCTGGTCGGCGCTGATCGGTGAAGGGCTGACCAACCGGCAGATCGGCGAGAGCGGCTGTTTCTCGCCGAGAAGACTGTCAAGAACTACGCTTAGGCGCTGTTCGCCAAGCTGGGCATGGAGCGCAGAACCCAGGCCGCAGCCTATGCCGCGCGGGTGTTCCGCGACGAGGAGCAAGCCAAGCGGGATTAGCGCAGCTGGAATGGCGCCGCCCGAACTCGGTTTGGCCAGGTTCAGTGGCACGCGCCAGTCCAGCCCGCCTCCACCGCCATCAGCCGGGCCCTCTGTGAGCGTGCCGGCGTATTGCGCGGCGCGCCGGCCGGGTGAGGATCGCCACCTGGGACCTCCAGCGTTCTCGTCATGCCTTTCGTCCCTGTGCAGGCCTCTGGGCCAGCGGTGATTGTCTAGATATGTTCACTTCACAGGAGCTGATCGTTGACGCCAGATTCGCCGCCGCCCGGGCGCGGCTGGCACGGATGGTGGCCGACGGCGGCCTCACGGAGGTGTCGCGGGATGCGTACGAGGGCGCCCTCACGCGCCTGATCAGGGTTGGCCCGTTCGGCGACACACCGGGGGTCTCCAAACAGGTTCAGGTGCGCCTTATCGGACCCGTCCAGCGCGACGCCACCACGGCGGTCTGGCTGCGCTGGGAGGCGACCGGCCCGGCCGGTGGCCTGTTCCCCGTGCTAGATGCCGACCTGCTGCTCAGGTCCGATGGCCCGGAGAAACCCGCATGATGCTCAACGGCTGTTACCGGCCACCGCTCGGACGCCTTGGTGCGGGCCTGGACCGGGCGATCCTGCACCGTATCGCCGCAGCGACGATCCGCGCCCTTCTGCGCGGCATAGCCGACACGCTCACCGAGCCTAAGCATGTGCCAGCGCGCTACCAGAAAAGAGCCGAAAGCACTTCATCGCCCCTATCGGCGCGCGAGCCCCAGACACGCTGAGATGTGCAGCGCTTCCCCGGCTAGCTGGCTCATCAGCCAACTGATCCCTACTTGGACTGAGCGGCCGCTTAGGCGCCGGCTTCACCTTCGCCTTCCAGGGCGACATACGCCACGAGATCGAACGAGGACAGGATTCCAACGACCTGCCCGTCCTGGACAACTGGCACGTGTTCAATGCCATGGTTGATCATGCGTGCGGCTATGATCAGCTCGCGGATTACGGTGCGTGTTGGCTTGGTCAGAGCCAGCCGGCGTCGCGGGCGATGCGGATGGCGTCGATGCGGTTGCGCCCGCCGACCTTGCTGATCGCGTTGGACAGGTAGTTGCGGACGGTTGCCGGTGA